>Ga0114945_10001692_pt1 | contig 13482 bp, 11 predicted proteins | sample OV2TP3_FD_87194 | JGI IMG/M metagenome (GOLD analysis project Ga0114945, IMG submission 87194) | Hot spring microbial communities from Beatty, Nevada to study Microbial Dark Matter (Phase II) - OV2 TP3 | ecosystem: Environmental > Aquatic > Thermal springs > Hot (42-90C) | place: USA: Beatty... | reverse complement strand
TGGTGGTGCAGGGGCTGAAGGAGGAGAAGGGGGCCATGGGGGTCAACGTGGCCACGGAGGTCTACGAGGACCTGGTGAAGGCGGGGGTGATCGACCCGACGAAGGTCGTGCGCTTTGCGCTGCAGAACGCGGCCTCCATTGCGGCCCTGCTGCTGACGACCGAGGCCCTGATCACGGAGAAGCCGGAGGAGAAGGAGAAGACGCCTCCTGCGCCGCACGACCACGGGGACATGTATTAAGTTAGAACGCAGAACGCAGAACGCGGAGGCCCGATCTCTTATGAGAGGTCGGGCCTCCTTTTTTCGCAGGTTCAGGATTTGTCCTTGCCTGATGGATTTCAGAAGTGTATCTTCGTTGACGTGGGAGAAGATGACCTGATCTATTACGGAATCGCGAACAACATCCTGTGGAGGGCTACATGATTCATCGAACGCGGTTGGTAGCTGCCCTTCTGCTGTTGAGCGCCTGGACGGCGCAGGGGGACGAACTCGGACCCAAAGATGGGAGGGAGCTGGCGGGGGTCGATCTGGGGCGCGTGACCGTGGGGAGCAAGGCCCCGGATTTCACGCTGGAGGATGCCGATGGGGGACGGCACATTCTCTCCCAATTTCAGGGGAAGCAGGTCGTCCTGGTGTTCTTTCGCGGGGGGTGGTGACCCTATTGCGTGACCCAGTTGGGTCAGTTGAAGGCGCTGCTGTCCTCTGAGGAGAAGAAAAAGGTCCAGATCGTCGCAGTCAGCCCGGACACGCCCGAGAAGCTCCGCGAGCTCAGAGAGAAGCTGAAGGGAAAGGGGGAAGGTGAAGTGGACTACCTGCTTCTGTCGGACCCTCAGGCGAGCGTGATCAAGCGCTACGGGCTTCTGAACGAGGCCGCTGCCCAGAAGAATCGGCTGCTCCCCCATCCCACGACCTATGTGCTCGACAAAAAGGGCAAGGTGACCTGGAAGTTCACGGAGGTGAACTACAAGGTCCGGCCCACAAATGAGATGGTACTAAAAGCGTTACGGAAATAAGCCTTCTCACCATCCTTAGGAACGGAGTTTCATGCGCCTGCGATCTCTCGCCGTCTGCCTGGGATTCACTGCGTCCTGGATGGTCTCCGGGTGCGCCTCCGGGCCGGCGGTCTACGAAAAGGTGCTCAAAGAATTACTGGCCTCCCCTGAAGCCCCCCCTCCGTCGGGCAGCCTCCCCTCCGCGTCGAAATCGAGCCTCACGTTCGAGGACTGCTTCGCCCTGGCGCTGGGGCGCAACGAGCGCCTGGCGATCACGGGGGAGGACTATTTTCAGGCGACGCTGCTGCGCCATCGGGCGTGGGCGGCGCTCTCGCCGGAGATGACCCTGAGAGGGACCTATCTGCGCCAGGAGGACGTCGCGCCCCCTCCGGGCACGGTCACGCAGCGGTTCAACGACCCGTCCCGGCTGGACTACAGCCTGCGGGTGAGGCAGCCGCTCTTCAACGGGTTCAAGGACGTCTATGCCCTGCGCCAGATCGGAGAGACCATCCAGGCCCGCCGGTCCACGCTGCTGCAGGAGCGGCAGAACCTTCTGCTGAACGTGGCCGGCGCGTTTTACGGGGCCCTGCAGGCGCAGCAGGAGGTCTCCACCCTGGAGGAGTCGGTCCGGCTTCAGCAGGAGCGGCTGCGGGAGGTGCAGGCGCGGCAGCGGCTGGGCCTGGCCCGCAAGACCGAGGTGCTGCTGGTCGAGACGCAGGCCACGTCGGTGGAGGCGCGCCTGGTGCGGGCGCGGAACGCCCTGCAGGCCTCGCGGGAGCGGCTGGGCCTGGTGATCGGCGCCCCCGTGGAGAGGCCGCTCGTGGACTCGGTGCAGGACGGGCCGCTGCCGGCGGACCTGGGGGCGCTCGTGCAGGCGGCGCGCGCTGGCCGGAACGACCTGAAGGCCCTGGAGGCGAGCGCGAAGGCGGCCCAGGCCCAGCTGGGGGTCGTGCGGGGGGAGTTCGCGCCCTCCGTCGACGTGACGGGAAACTACTACCTCCGGCGCTCCGGGGTCTCCAGCGACATCAAGTGGGACGTCCTGTTCACCCTCGACTACCCGTTCTTTCAGGGGGGGGCCTCCCGCGCGCGTTACCGGGAGGCGACCTCCAGGCTTCGGCAGGCCCGGCTGACGGCTCAGGGCCTGCGGCGGCAGATCGACGTGGAGGTGGAGACGGCCTATCTGGACCTGAAGGCGTCGGACGCGCTGCTCAAGACCTTAGAGGCGGGGTTCAAGGCGGCGGAGGAGAACTATCGCCTGATCCAGGAGGAGTACCGGCAGGGGATCGGGACGAACCTGGAGGTGCTGACGGCCTACACCTTCTTCGAGAATGCCCGGCTGGACCTGGACCGGGAACGCCTCAACCGGAAGGTGCTCTATCTGCGCCTCCAGACGGTGACGGGCGGGTTGCCGGTCAGGTAATCACAGCCTCTCAAAGAACCTCCAGACCTGCTCGAAGACCTCCGGCGCGTCGGGCTCCACGGGGAGGATGTGGTCGGAGTTTTCGACGAACAGGAGCTCCTTCTGCGGGCTGGCGAGCCGGGCCAGGATGCGGTCTCCTGACGCGGGGTCGACGAGGCGGTCCCGCCGGCCCATGATGACCTGCGTCGGCGCTGTCACCTCCCGCAGTCGGCGGTATCCGACCCGCATGGCCTTGCGCAGCTCGACGAGGGATCTCGTGGGCCGGACCGGGTAGCTGAACAGACCGTGCCGTTCGTAGTAGGCCCGGCTCTCCGGCCTTTTGGGCAGCTCCGCGCGGAGGTGAGCGAGAAGGGGGGCGAGGAAGAGGAGCCTGCTCCGGAGGAAGAAGGACGGGGCGAGGAGGCTCAGACCGGCGATCCGCCCCGGATGGTCGGCGGCCAGCAGGGACGCCAGGACCCCCCCCAGAGAGACCCCCCCCACAAACAGGCGATCGACGCCCTTCTCCAGCTCCAGGAAACCCTCTTTCGTCGACTGATACCAGTCCTGCCACGCGGTCCCTCTCAGGTCATCCGGGGAGGTCCCGTGCCCGGCCAGGCGCACGCCCAGCACGGTCAGGCCTCGGCGGTGGAGGAACTCGCCGAGCGGACGGGTCTCCGTGGGGGACGCCGTGAACCCGTGCAGGAGGAGGGCCCCGCGACGGGAGCCGGGGAGGAGGTAGGAGGGCGCGCAGATGAGTTTGGACATCAGGTTTTTTGATAAAACAATGCCCCTATCGTCGCCGCTGCGCAGAAGATGACCAGGAGGTCGCCGTGCCGGGTGTAGAAGGTCCGCTCGCGGCGGGGGGCGACCTGCGCCGTGAGGACGGCAGGCTCGAACAGGGGGGTCCTCGCCAGGACGCGGCCGGAGGCGTCCACGGCCCCGGAGATGCCGGTGTTGGCGGATCGGATGAGGGGCAGGCCGTTCTCCACGGCCCGGAACACGCCCATCGCAAGATGCTGATAGGGGGCGGCGGTCGTGCCGAACCAGGCGTCGTTGGTGATGTTGACCAGGAACTCCGCGCCGTCGTTCGCGTAAGTGCGGGCGATCTCCGGGAAGATCGACTCGTAGCAGATGAACACGCCGAACGGAATCTCCGCGCCGGGCAGGCGAAGGGCGCGATGCCCTGCCCCCGGCGCAAATCGCCCGCTCTCCCGGGTCAACCCTTCGAGGTACCCGAAGATCCATTCGAGGGGGAGGTACTCTCCGAAGGGGACGAGGTGGACCTTGTCCTGATGCCCGACCACCTCCCCTGCGCGGGTGATCAGGAAGGCGCGGTTATAGATTCGGCCATCCGTCTGCTCCAGGCTTCCGACGAGCATCGGGACCCCCATCTCGCGGGCCAGGGCGGTCAGCGTGGCGTAGTAAGAGGCGTTTTCGGCGTCCCGGAAGAAAAAGGGGAAGGCGGTCTCCGGCAGGACGATGAAATCGCATCGCGCTCCGGCGAGGCGTCGCGTCAGGTTCGTGTAGCGCTGCACGGTCCCGTCGCGGGCATCCACGCGCCACTTCTCCCCCTGCGGGATACTCCCCTGGACGACGCCGACCCGGAAAGGATGCTCCGGGGAAGGGGCGCTGAGGGTTGAGAGGCCGTAGAAAAGGGCTGCGACGAGAAGCATGGCAGGGGCAATCGCCCCACGCCAGGCAGACCGACCGGCGATCAGCAGGCTGACCATGCTCCCATTGACCAGCACGACCAGAAAGCTGACCCCGTAGACCCCCCAGATTCGGGCGGTCTGGAGGATCGGGAGCATCCGGTGCTGCGTGTAGCCTAAGAGCATCCAGGGGAAGCCGGTCAGGAGGTGGCCCTGGAGCCATTCGAGCGTCACCCAGGCCGAGGCGCAGAACCAGGGGAAGAGGGGGGAGGCCGGGTCCAGGCGGCTGGCCAGGCTGAAGAAGGTCAGGACGTAGAGGCTCAGGTAGAGGATGAGCAGGGCCGTTGAGAGCGTCCCGACGGCGAAGGAGAGGCCCCCGTAGTTGGCCAGGGTCTCGGCGATCCAGTAGATCTTTCCGGTGGAGGAGATAAGGCCTGCCGCGCCTCCGGCATAGAGGAGCCGGCTGCGTCCGGCCCCGGGCAGGAGGGCGAGGGTGGGGACGAGGCAGAGGTAGGCGAGGAGGCCGAGGTCAGGTTTGGGCATGGCCAGGACCATCAGCCCGCCCGAAAGCGCGCCGGTCAGGAGGGGGATGCGCATTGGATTGGACGCTTTAAACAGAAACGCCACGGCCGTGATACCGTGGCGTCCTTCGTCTCTCTTCGACTGCACAGGCGGCCTTTCTCTATGCCTTAATACGGCGGAGCTCCTCTCGCTTTCTGCGCCCGAAAGGGGCTCTCGGACGGGCGGGCTTGGCCTCCACGGGGGCCAGAGCGGGGCGATGTCTGAGAGAAGCGCCGCCGACAGGGGCCTCGGTGTAGTTGAAGTTGGGGTGCATGGCCCAGATCAGGGCCCCGTTCAGGTGCCTTTCGATGGCCTTGAGGGCATCGGCCTCCTCCGGGGACATCAGGATCACCGCATCCCCCTTCTCCCCGGCCCGGGCCGTCCGGCCCGAACGATGGATGTAATCATCGGGGTGATCGGGGACGTCGTAGCTGAACACGTGGGAGATGCCGTCGATGTCCAGGCCCCGCGCGGCGATGTTGGTGGCCACGAGGATCTGGGATTTTCCCCGGCGGAAATCGCTGAGGGCCTTCTCCCGCTGGCCCTGGGTCCGGTCCGAGTGGAGGCGGGCGATCCGGTGGCCCTTGCCGTGCAGGAGCCTGGCCAGCCTTTCCACGCCGCGCCGGGTGCGAACGAAGATGAGGGCCGAGTCGATCTTCTCCCGCTCCAGGAGGTTCAGGAGGAGCTTCCCCTTGAGGTGGGCCGGGACCGGGAAGACCCGGTGGGTGATGCCGTCGGCGGCGGTGGAGGGGGGAGTGGCCTCCACGGTCATGGGGTCCCGGAGCATCTCGCGGGCCAGGCTGCGGATCTCAGGGGGCATGGTGGCAGAGAACAGCATGGTGTGCCGGTCTCTGGGCAGCTTCCGGAGGATGCGCCGGATGTCGGGGATGAATCCCATGTCGAGCATCCTGTCCGCCTCGTCCAGCACGAGCGTGGTCAGGGCGCTGAAGTCGAGGTTTCCGCGCTCCGTGTGGTCCAGCAGGCGGCCGGGGGTGGCGACGACGATGTCCACGCCCTGGCGGAGGGTTTTGGTCTGGGGCTCGATCTTGACGCCCCCATAAACGGTGACGGACCTCATCCCGGTGTGGCGCCCGTAGGTCCGGATGCTCTCGCCCACCTGAAGCGCCAGCTCGCGGGTGGGGACGAGGATCAGCGCCCGGAGGCGATGTTCCGGCTTGAGCCGGTGCAGAATGGGGAGGACAAATGCAGCGGTTTTTCCAGTGCCCGTCTGGGCACAGCCGATGATATCCCGACCCTGAAGCAGGACCGGGATGGCCTTCTGCTGGATCGGCGTCGGCACCTGATAGCCGGCGTCCTGGATGCCTTTCAGTATCGTGGAGGCCAGGCCGAAACTTTCAAATGACATACAACCCTTTCCTTGAGAGATTGCGATCGTGCGATGACCGGCCTATCATCCCTACGATCAATAACTTACAAAAAAGGCGAACGAACCCATAGCCCTCGGTCCGATCGCCTGCGAAGTGCGCTTATGATAAAATTTTTCACGGCCAGAGTGGTCTAACATATCATTAATTTAAGCATAACTTCATCATTTGTCAAGGGCTATTAGAAAATCCCTTTTCTGGGCTTGACATCTCCCCGGCCGGGAGGTACTTTGTCCTTATGCGTTTTGTCCTGGACATTCATCTCCACTCCTCCCATTCCCGCGCCACGAGCCGGGACCTGACCCCGGAGAATCTGCACCGGTGGTCCGCGCTGAAGGGGCTGACGGTGGTGGGCACGGGGGATTTCACACACCCGGCCTGGCTGGAGGAGTTGAAGACGAAACTGGAGCCGGTGGAGGAGGGGCTGTATCGCCTGAAACCGGCCTATCGGACCCCGGTGGAGAGGGACCTGCCCGCCTCCTGCCGGGGGGAGGTGCGGTTTCTCCTGTCGGTGGAGATCAGCTCTATCTATAAGAAGAACGGGCGGACGCGAAAGGTTCATAACCTCGTTCTCATGCCCGATCTTGCGTCTGTGGAGCGATTGAATCGCCGGCTCGCCGAGATCGGCAACCTGAAATCGGACGGACGGCCCATCCTGGGGCTGGACAGCCGGGACCTGGTGGAGATCGCCCTGGAGGCCTGCCCGGAGACCCTGTTCATCCCGGCGCACATCTGGACGCCCCACTTTGCGATGTTCGGGGCCAACTCCGGGTTCGACTCCTTCGAGGAATGTTTTGAGGACATGATGCCCCACATCTTCGCCGTGGAGACAGGGCTCTCCTCGGACCCGCCGATGAACTGGCGGCTGTCCGTGCTGGACGACTTTGCGATCGTGTCCAACTCGGACGCCCATTCACCCCCGAAGCTGGCGCGGGAGGCGACCTGTTTCGACACGGACCTCTCCTACCCGGCCATCCGGTCTGCGCTGAAGGAGCGGGACCCGGCCCGGCTCACCGGCACGCTGGAGTTCTACCCGGAGGAGGGGAAGTATCACTGCGACGGCCACCGGGCCTGCGGGGTCCGATGGCGTCCGGCGGAGACGCGGGCCGCCGGGGGGGTCTGTCCCGTGTGCGGAAGGCCGGTCACGGTGGGGGTCCTGCACCGGGTGGAGGCGCTGGCCGACCGCCCGGAGGGGACCCGCCCGGAGGCCGCCCGGCCGTATGAGAACCTGATTCCCCTGACGGAGGTCATCGCCTCGGCCAGGGGGATCGGCCCGGCGTCCCAGAAGGTCCAGGAGACGTATGATGCCCTCCTCCACGCCCTCGGCCCGGAGTTGAGGGTGCTCCGGGAGGTGTCGGTGGAGGAGATCGCCCGGTGCGGGGAGCCTCTGGTGGCCGAGGGGGTCCGGCGCATGCGCGCCGGGGAGGTGGAGATCGCGCCGGGGTTCGACGGGGAGTACGGGCGCATCCGGGTGTTCCGGGAGGGGGAGCGGGAGCAGGTGGCGGGGCAGGGGGACATGTTTGGAAGGCGGAAGAAAAGTCGCGAGTCGCGGGTCCAGAGTCCAGGGTCCAAAGTTGACGCTGAGACCCAGGACTCAGGACTCAGGACTGGGGGGCAGGAGGAGAGGGGAGGGACTGTCTTGACTCCGGAGCAGCAGGCTGCCGTGGAGGCGGAGGAGGGGCCGGTGGTGGTAGCCGCCGGGCCGGGGACAGGGAAGACCCTGGTCCTGACGCTCCGGGCGGTCCGGCTGGTCCGGGAGCACGGCGTCCCGGCGCAAACGATTATGGCCGTGACCTTTACAAACCGGGCGGCCCACGAGATGCTCCGAAGGGTTCGAGACATGCTCCCAGAATTGCAAGAGGTCGGCGTCCGGGTGGGCACTTTCCATCGAATGGCCCTTGAGCTGCTTTGGGAGCATGGGAAGGGGGAGGAAAGGGCGCTGATCGACGAGGCGGAGGCCCGATCCCTGGTTGAGACGGTGCTCCGCGAGGGAAAACACAGGGTCCGCCTGGCCGACGCCTGCGACGCCATCTCCCGCGCCAAGGGGGGAAATGCCCTCCGGGAGGCCCTGCAGGGGTCCTCTGAGGTCGGGAGCATCATGCGAGAGTATCAGAACCGGCTCCGCACGCTCCGCCTGCGGGATTATGACGATATCCTGCTGGACGCCGTGGCGCTCCTGGAGTCGGACGCCGGAGTCCTGGAGGAGGTCCGTCGCAGGGCGGTCCATCTGATGGTGGATGAGTTTCAGGACGTGAACGCCGTGCAGTACCGCTTCGTGCGGCTCATAGCCGGGACGGGACGGAACCTGTTCGTGATCGGGGACCCGGACCAGGCCATTTACGGCTTCCGGGGGGCGGACCCCCGGCACTTCCGGCAGCTCTTAGAGGACTTTCCAGGGGCCCAGCTCATCCGGCTGGAGACGAACCATCGCTCGACGGGCGCGATTCTGGGGGCGGCCCGCGCGGTCATCGAGGCGGAGCCTGGCCGGCTGGGCCTGGCCCTTCTGGCGACTCGTGAGGCGGGCGCTCGCGTCCGGCTACTCGCCGTGGAGAGCGAGGTGGCCGAGGGGATCGCCGTGGCGCAGGAGATCGTCCGACAGGTGGGGGGCACGGACCTGATCGGTGCGAGCGCCAGGGCGGGCCGGAGTTTCGGGGACTTCGCGGTCCTCTTTCGCACGGGCCGGCAGGCCGACGCCGTGGAGGCGTGCCTCCAGAAGGAGGGGCTGCCCTGCCGGGTCGTCGGGCAGAAGGGGTTCCTGGACGCCGCCCCTGTCCGGGACGCCCTCGCCTTCCTCCGCTGCGCCCTCCGGCCCGAGGACGACTACCGGCTCCTGTGCGCCCTGCGCTCGTTCGGCGCGGAGGCCGGGGCGCTGAAGGCCGCGCAGGCGCGTCAGGCGGAGGCCGGGGAGGCGCTGGTTGACGCCCTCCGGTTCGTGGCTCAGTCGCGCGGGGGGGAGGAGGTTCGAGGGTTTCTAAGGGCGGTCGAGCGGTTTCGCGATCTGGCTCGGACAGGGCGGCCCGAAGAGGTGGTCGGGGCTTGGCAGGAGGCGTTCGGGGTCTCCGAGGACCCGGACGTGGGCCGGCTGCTCGAGGTCTGCGGCCGGTACGACACGGTGGAGGAGATGATGCGGGATGTCCTGCTCGGCCAGGAGGCAGACTGCGAGCGGCAACGAATGGTCGATCCGTTGCGTGGGAGGGCCGCGCTGCGGGGGGAGGCGGTCACGCTGATGACCCTGCACGCGGCCAAGGGTCTGGAGTTTCCGGTCGTGTTCATCGTCGGGGCGGAGGACGGTCTGATCCCGTTCCGGGACCGGGACGCGGACCTCTCCGAGGAGCGCCGGCTCCTCTATGTGGGGATCACGCGGGGCCGGGACGAGGTCATCCTCACGGCGGTCAGGCGGCGCGTGCGCTACGGGCGGCAGGTGGTCTGTGAGGTGTCGCCGTTCCTCCGGGACCTCTGCGGGTCTCTGATCGAGGTGGAGCGGCAGGCGCGCAGGCCGAGGAGGGGCGAGGAGCAGCTTTCGCTGTTCTAAGAGAGGGGTTTTGAGCCACAAGGAGGGGAAGGCCATGATTAACCGAGACATCGGAGCCGCGGCAGGGGAGGTCTGGCATTTTCTGGAGGCCAACGGGGAGACCTCCTGGCGGCAGGTCGAGAAGCGGGTCAACCGCCCACAGCGCCTGGTGGCCATGGGGATCGGCTGGCTGGCGCGAGAGGACAAGGTTCAGGTTCGCGAGGAGGCGGGGGTCTACTATGTGGCGTTGAAGAAGTAGTCGAGACGGAGAGAGACGGGGAACCGGTGAAGCGGTGAATCGGAGAAAGGGCGATCTTTCTGTTCCCCGGCTCTCCCCTTCTCCGGTTCTCCCATTCGGGGAGGGGAAGATATGGGCGGTATGGTGGCGCTGATCATCCTGGACGGATGGGGGCTGAACCCGAGGCGGGACCACAACGCGGTGGCGCTGGCCCGGACGCCGACGGTGGACGGGTTGCTGGCCCGGCATCCGCACACGACGCTGGTGACGTGCGGGAGGCGCGTGGGGCTGCCGGAGGGGCTGATGGGGAACTCCGAGGTGGGCCACCTCAACCTGGGGGCCGGGCGGGTGGTGACGCAGGCCATGACGCGGATCGACGGGTGGGTGGAGGACGGGAGTCTGTTCGAGAACCCGGCGCTGGCCCGGGCGATGGACCGCGTGAAGGGCACGGGGCGGGCGCTGCACCTGATGGGCCTCGTGTCGGACGGGGGGGTGCACAGCTGGCCGTCCCACTATCAGGGCCTGCTGCGGATGGCGAAGGGGCGCGGGCTGGACCCGAAGCAGGTCTTCGTCCACGCCATTCTGGACGGGCGGGACACGCCGCCGCAGAGCGGGGCCGGGCACGTGGGGGCGCTGGCCGGGTTCACGGAGGAGATCGGGTTCGGGCGCATCGCGACGATCGTGGGGCGATACTACGCCATGGACCGGGACAGGCGGTGGGACCGGACGCGAATCGCGTATGACTGCTACGCGCTCGGCGCCGGGGCGAGGGCCGCCGACCCCGTGACGGCGGTGCGGGACGCCTACGGACGGGGGGAGACGGACGAGTTCGTGAAGCCGGTCGTGATCGCGGGCGAGGACGGGGGGCCGTTGGCGACGGTGGCGGACGGGGACAGCCTCCTGTTCTTCAACTTCCGGGGGGACCGGCCCAGGCAGATCACGAGGGCGTTCACGCTGGAGGGGTTCGACGGGTTCGAGCGGCAGCGCTGGCCCAGGGTCCACTACACGTGCCTGACGCAGTACGAGAAGGGGCTGCCGGTGGAGGTGGCGTATTCGCCGGATGCGCTGGAGCAGGACATGAAGAACGTCGTGGGGAGGGTCCTGAGTGACCGGGGGCTGCGGCAGCTCCGAATCGCGGAGACAGAGAAGTACGCGCACGTGACGTTCTTCTTCAACGGGCAGGAGGAGACGCCGTTTGCGGGGGAGGAGCGCATCCTGGTGCCGTCCCCGAAGGTGGCCACGTATGACCTCCAGCCGGAGATGAGCGCGGCGGGGATCGCTGAAAGGCTGATCGAGCAGGCGCGGGCGCGGGCGTTCGACGCAGTCATCTGCAACTTCGCCAACCCCGACATGGTGGGGCACACCGGAAAGCTCGACGCGGCGATCCGGGCGGTGGAGACGGTGGACCGATGCCTGGGAGAGGTCCTGGAGGTGATCCGGGAGGTGGAAGGAGCGGCCATCGTGACGGCGGACCACGGCAACGCGGAGCAGATGCTCCACTACGACACGGGGGAGCCGCACACGGCGCACACGACGAACCCGGTGCCGTTCATCGTGGCGGACGGGGCGTTCAAGGGGAGGCTGCGAGAGGGCGGGTCCCTGGAGGACGTGGGGCCGACGCTGCTGGGGATGCTGGGGATCGAAAGGCCTGCGGAGATGACGGGGAGGGATTTGAGGATTGCGTGATCGGGAGGTGTGCGATGGCCGCTGAGGGGATGTCGCTGCCCAGGACGATGAAGGCCGTGGTGTGCCACGGGCCAAAGGACTACCGGCTGGAGGAGCTGCCCGTGCCGGCGCCGGGTCCGGGAGAGGTCGTGATCCGGGTGTCGGCGTGCGGGGTCTGCGCGAGCGACGTGAAGTGCTACGTCGGCGCGCCGATGTTCTGGGGAGACGCTCATCGGAAGGGCTACGTGGAGGCCCCGATCACGCCCGGACATGAACTGATCGGAGAGGTGGCGGCCCTGGGCGAGGGGGCAGGGGAGAAGTACGGGCTGGCCGTCGGGGACACGGCGATCTCGGAGCAGATCGTGCCGTGCTGGACGTGCCGCTACTGCCGGCGGGGGCAGTACTGGATGTGCCAGGTTCACGACATCTACGGGTTTCGCAGGCGCACGCCGGGCGGGTGGGCGGAGTACATGAAGTTTCCGGCAGGGGCGCTGAACTACCGGGTGCCGCCGGAGATGCCCAGACACCGGGCGGCGATGATCGAGCCGCTGGCGTGCTCGCTGCACGCGGTGGACCGGGGGGACATCCGGTTCGGGGACACCGTGGTGATCGCGGGCGCGGGGACGCTGGGGCTGGGCATGGTCGCGGCGGCCCGGCTGAAGAACCCCGGCTGCCTGGTCGCGCTGGACATGAACGACCAACGCCTGAAGGTCGCGCGGAGGCTGGGGGCGGACGTGACGGTCAACCCGGGCCGGGAGGACGCGGTGGCGCGGGTGCTGGAGATGACGGAGGGCTACGGGTGCGACGTGTATATCGAGGCGACCGGGCGCCCGGAGGCTGTGGCGCAGGGGCTGCGGATGATCCGAAAGCTGGGGACGTTCGTGGAGTTCAGCGTGATGGCCGGGGAGGTGACTGTGGACTGGACGATCATCGGGGATAGCAAGGAGCTGAACATCCACGGGGCGCACCTGGGGCCGCACTGTTATCCCATCGCCATCGACTACATCCACCGGGGGCTGATCGACGTGGACCCCATCGTCACGCACCGGATGCCGATGGAGAAGTACGAGGAGGCGATCCACATGGTGCACGAGGGGAAGGACTCGATCAAGGTGCTGCTGACGCCGTGAGGAGGAGGCCGCGCCATGTCTGACCAAAGGCCGGAAGGGCAGCTTGCGGGCAAGGTCGCTGTGGTCACGGGCGGGGGGCGGGGGATCGGGCGCGCCGTCGCCCTGGCCTTCGCGTGCGAGGGGGCGGACGTGTGCGCGGTCGCCCGCACGCAGGCCCAGGTCGAGTCCGCCGCAGAGGAGATCCGCGCTCTGGGGAGGCGCGCGCTGGCCGTGACGGCAGACGTGACGGACCCGGCGCAGGTCGAGCGGATGGCCGTGCAGGTGAAGGGGGCGTTCGGGAGGGTGGATGTCCTCGTGAACAACGCCGGGGGCGGCATCGAACGGAGGCCCGTGCTGGAGAGCGATCCCGACCTCTGGGTGAAGGACGTCACGGTCAATCTGATCAGCGCCTATCTCGTGACCCGCGCGCTGCTGCCACTCATGATCGAGGCGGGCGGAGGGAGGGTCATCAACGTCGGCTCCGGCATGGGGCATCAGGCCGGGGCCGGGCAGTCCGCCTACCGCGTCGGCAAGGCGGGGCTCTGGATGCTCACGCGCTGCCTGGCCGAGGAGGTGTGGCAGCACGGCATCGACGTGAACGAGCTGGTCCCCGGCCCTGTTGCGACATCTCTGACACATGGGCGGATGCAGGCCGGGGGGCCTCCGCCGTTTGCGCCGAGCGAGCGGGTCAAGACGCCCGAGGAGGTGGCGCAGCTCGCCGTCTACCTCGCCGCGCAGCCCCGCGGGGGACCCACTGCGCAGTCCTTCAGCCTCGCCCGCCGGTCTCTGTAGGGGTCTATCGGGTATGGGGTTGTCATGGCGTCAAGCAATATCACAACAAGGTCGTCCACATGCGCTGCTCAGGCTGCGGGTTTGAGAACCCGGAGGGGATGAAGTTCTGCGGGGGGTGCGGGACTCCCCTGAAGAACCTCTGCTCGAAGTGCGGGTTCGAGAATCCCCCGCAGTTCAGGTTC
>Ga0114945_10001690_pt1 | contig 13492 bp, 10 predicted proteins | sample OV2TP3_FD_87194 | JGI IMG/M metagenome (GOLD analysis project Ga0114945, IMG submission 87194) | Hot spring microbial communities from Beatty, Nevada to study Microbial Dark Matter (Phase II) - OV2 TP3 | ecosystem: Environmental > Aquatic > Thermal springs > Hot (42-90C) | place: USA: Beatty... | reverse complement strand
GCAAAGTCTGAGCCAAGGCAGCGCGATCCTCGACCTCGAGGAAATAGTCCGCCGGCCCCCCGATCTTGATCGAAGTGTACCGTGCGAGCGGCTCGCCGACTTTGACCTTCAGCCCGGAAATGAGTCTCAACTCATCGACTAAAGCCGCTTCGGCCATCTCTTTTTTCATCGGAACCATTAGAAATATGTTTGCCTACTTTCCTTTGAAACTGGGCCGAGTGGGCTCCCTGAGCGGAACATGGACGGAGCAGCGGGGTACCCGCCGAGGGCTTGCGCCGGATGAAAGCCGGAACTGACCGAAGGGAATTCCGGAAGGTTCATCCAAGCAAGTCCCGGAAGGGTCGCTGCGGGAGGCCGTGGAGCGAAGGGAGCCCCGAAGCCCTGCTTGCCCTTAATTTCGCACATAAACTGTTTCATCCCCCCAACGCCTCCACCAGCTCTTCTCCCACCTTGTAAATATCCCCGGCCCCCAAGGTCAGGACGATATCTCCAGCCTTGAGCCTGGGCAGCAGCCTGCCCGCGATCTCACTCTTATCGGGAATAAACTCGACCTCCAGATGGCCCCTGCGCTTGGTGGCCTGATAAAGCGCCTCGCCGGATATTCCCGGGATTGATTCCTCCCCGGCCGCATAGATGTCCGTAAGGACGAGCCGATCCGCGCCCTCAAAGGAGGTCAAAAAATCGTCAAAGAGATCACGGGTCCGGCTATATCGGTGCGGTTGAAAGACCACCGTAACGGGACGCTTCCAGCTGTCACGAATGGCCCGGAGCGTCGCCTGGATTTCCACCGGATGATGTCCGTAATCGTCGATCACCATGACCCCCTTGGGCTCCCCTTTGATCTCGAAGCGGCGATGGATGCCACTGAAGGATTGGAGCGCCTCCGCCACCTGGGGGAAGGGAACCTCGAGTTCCTGCGCGACCGCCACCGTGGCGAGAGCGTTGGCGGCGGTATGTCGGCCGGGTAGACGGAGTCTGAGCTTTCCCATCAGCCTCGAGCGATGCGTCACGGAGAATGCAATCTCCATGGATCGCATCTGGAGATCTTGGGCGCAAAAGTCAGCCTCTCGGGAGAAGCCATACGTCGTAAAGCGCTTTCTCACTTTGGGAAGAAGCGCCCGCACGCCGGGATGGTCCAGACACAAGACCGCCAGCCCGTAGAACGGCACCTTGTTAATGAAGGCGAGAAAACTGTCCATGAGACGGTCCATCGTCTGATAGAAATCCATATGCTCGCGGTCGATGTTGGTCACCACGGCGATGGTAGGAGAGAGGAGTAAAAAGGTCCCGTCGCTCTCATCCGCCTCGGCCACCAAAAATTCCCCTTGTCCGAGCTTGGCGTTGCTGCCCAGAGATTTTACCCGGCCACCGATCACCATCGTCGGATCGAGCCCGGCGGTGCTGAGAACCGCAGCGATCATCGATGTGGTGGTGGTCTTGCCATGGCTCCCGGCCACGGCCACGCCGTATTTCATGCGCATCAACTCGGCTAGCATCTCCGCCCTGGGGATGACGGGAATATTGCGCCGGCGCGCTTCCACGACCTCAGGATTGGAAAACTTGACCGCTGTCGAGATCACCACGACCGAAGGGTTGCCTGAGAGATTGGCGTCTCCATGGCCCATAAAAACTCGGGCCCCCAAGGACCTAAGCCTTTGCGTGGCCTCGCTCTCGCGCAGATCCGAACCAGTCACAGAGTAGCCCAAATTCAGCAGGACCTCCGCAATACCGCTCATTCCAATTCCGCCGATCCCGACAAAGTGGACACGGTGCTTCTTCTCGAACATAACCAAACCATTTTGGATTTTCGATTTTAGATTGAATCCAAAATCCGCAATCCAAAATCTAAAATGCCCCCTCTTGCCTCATGGCTCGCGCCTCTCGACTAATGTGTAACACTCATCCACGACTCTTTTTGCCGCCGCAGGCCTTCCCAGCCTTCGGGCTGCCTCCCCCATGACCTCGAGGCCCTTCCGATCTAGATATAGGGTGCGAATCAGCCCTGCCAGTCGCTCTCCGTCCAGGTCTTGGTCCAGGATCATCTCTGCCGCGCCCCGCTCCTTGAGCGCCCGGGCATTCAACCTCTGGTGGTCATAGGCTGCATACGGATAAGGAACCAAAATGGCCGGCCTCCCGAACGCCGTAAGCTCCGCGAGCGTGCTTGCCCCGGCTCGGCACACCACAAGATCGGCCGCAGCATAGACCTCATCCATCTTTTCGATGAACGGCAGGACCTCCGCTTCGAACGGCAGTGAGCCGTAAGCAGCTTTAACCGCGCCCAAATCCTGCGCCCCGGTCTGGTGGATAACGCGCAGCCCAGGACTTAGATCCCTGAGGCTTTTCAGGGCCTCGACCGTGCAAAGGTTAAGCCTGCGCGCCCCCTGGCTTCCTCCGAAGACAAAGAGGGTAAACTTTTCACCCTTGCTGACTTCGGCAAGCTTCTGCCACCGCACCGGATTACCGGTTTCAACGACCTTGGCGCGGGGGAAATAGGAAGCGGTTTCTTCATAGGCGGTAAAAATGCGATCCGCCACCCAACCCAACAACCGGTTGGTCAACCCAGGCCGCAGATTCTGTTCCATAATGACGCAGCGCATCCCCTTCATCTTTCCCGCAAGGAGAAGAGGACCAGCAGCATAGCCGCCCAGCCCGATGATCAACTCGGGTCGAAAGCGGCCGATGATGCTGAGCGAACGGAAAAAACTGAGCGGGAAGCGCCAAAGGGCCTCCGTCAAACCGCGCATCCCTCTTCCCTTCACTCCCCTAATCGGGATGGTCTCAAGGGGAAAGCCTTCGCGCGGAAGAATGCGGCTTTCAATTCCCAGCTCAGTGCCGACAAACAAAATTTCCGTCATTGCATCCCGCTTTTGAAATTCACGCGCCACAGCCAGCCCGGGGAACAGGTGTCCACCGGTTCCTCCGCCGGCCATGATCAACCGCATCTACATTCTCCTGCGCGAAAGACCAAGCAGTATCCCGGCCACGGTAAGGTTCGCGACCATGGCCGTGCCGCCGTAGCTGATAAACGGAAGCACCAGCCCCTTGGTGGGCATCAGCCCCATGACGACCCCCATATGAATCAGCGCCTGAAGCCCAATCAGGGTCGTGAGCCCGAAGGCCAGATACCGACCGAAGAGCTCTTCAGTCCTCGACGTCAGTTGAAAACCCCTGACCACGATGAGGCCGAAGAGGGCGACCACGGTCAAGGCCCCCAAAAGGCCGAGCTCTTCGCCGATCACGGAGAAGATGAAATCCGTGTGAGCTTCGGGCAAATAAAACAGCTTCTGTCGGCTTTCCCCAAGACCGCGGCCCCAAAGCTGGCCGGAGCCAAACGCGATGTAGGACTGGATGATCTGAAACCCGCTGCTCGATGCATCTTTCCAAGGATCGAGAAAGGTAAGCAGACGCCGCATACGATAGTCGGCACCGACCATAAAGAGCGCTGCAACGGGCAAGGCGACCAAACCGGTTAACGAGAGATGGGAGAGCTTGGCCCCGCCGATAAAGAGCATGAGGAAGAGAACCAGACCGAGGATCAGAGCCGTGCCTAAATCGGGCTGCAGAACGATGAATCCTAAAAAGAGACCGCCAACGATCAGATGGGGAAGAATCCCTATCGAAAAGGTGCGGATCTTCTCGTCCTTCTTCTCCAGGGAACGGGCCAGATAGAGCACCAGGGAAACCTTGGCCACCTCCGTCGGTTGAAAGGCGAAGCCGCCCAGGGGAAGCCAACGCCTGGCTCCACCGCGCGACCAACCAATCCCTGGGATCAAGACTAAAATCAGCGCGCACAGGCTGAGAAACAAAAGGGGATAGGCGAGCCGACGGTAGACGGCAGGCGGAACTAAGGCCGAGAGGAGGAGAGTTGTCATACCTATGCCTACGGCCGTGAGCTGTTTGCGGAAGAAGTAAGTGCCATCGGAGAAGCGCTCCTGCGCATGGAGATAGCTCGTGCTGAGCACCATCGGGATGCCCACGGCCAGCAAGGCGGCCACGGCAAAAAAGAGCCAGCCATCCACTGCGATGCCTCTTCTCATAGACTCTGAACCAACGCCTTAAAGGCCCTTCCCCTCTCCTCGTAGTTCCGAAACATGTCAAAGCTCGAACAGGCAGGCGACAGAAGAACAATATCCCCGGGCCGCGCGCTGCTCGCTGCTTGCCGGACCGCCTCCTCAAGAGTTGTCACCACAACCGTGTCCGTAAGATGACCTAAGGCTTTTCTGATGATTTCTTTTGCTGCGCCGAAAAGGATCAGCTTTTTGACCTTACGTTTCACTTCATCTTCTAAACTCTGATAGCTTCCGCCCTTATCAATTCCGCCAGCTAGAAGAATGATCGGCGATGAAAAACTCATTAAAGCCTTTAGCACGGCACCTACGTTGGTAGCTTTCGAATCGTCATAGTAGCGAATCCCGTCTTTCTCACGCACAAACTCTAGACGGTGCTCAAGTCCAGCGAATGCTTCAATCTCCCTCTGAATGACCTCCCTTGAAATACCGATCGACTTCGCCACAGCCACCGCGGCCATCAGATTCTCCACATTATGGACCCCCTGGATCTTTACCCGTGACAAAGGAAAATGTTCTTCGTTAGTCCCATATCGCCAAATGATTTCCCGGCCTTGGGCAAAGACTCCCTCCGGCAATTCGTCCCGGCCAAAGGATATTACCTGCCCGCGAATTCTCGTTCTCATGTCCCACACAGCGCGATCATCTCGGTTAAGGACGGCAACATCATCGCTCTCCTGAGCGTGAAAGATCTTTTCCTTAGCTCTGCAGTAGGAGGCAAAACTAATATGCCGATCCAGATGATCCGCGCTCAAGTTGAGCAAGACTGCTATCTTGGGGCGGAACTGCTCTACCCACTCCAATTGAAAACTGCTCACCTCCACCACACCCCAGGCCCAATCTCCAGAAACGAATCCGATCAAAGGCGCTCCAATGTTCCCCCCATCAAAGGCTTTTAGGCCCGCTCCTTTGAAGATCTTGCCGATCAGGGACGTGGTAGTGCTCTTACCGTTCGTCCCGGTGATCGCTACGAGAGGAAACCGAGAAAAACGATAAGCCAGTTCGATTTCGCTTAGAATTTGAATCCCCCTTTCGCTCGCTTCAACAAGGAGAGGATTTTCGTCAGGAACTCCCGGACTTGGTATCAACATCTCGATCCCATTGAGCCAAGCTAAGTTCTCGCCCCCAAGAAAAAAACGGATGGGCAAGCCGGAAACATTCTCGATCTCCGTCTTTAGCTCGGCTTCAGCCTTGCAGTCGCTGACCACGACGTCTGCCCCCTTGCCTGCAAGAAACCGAGCCGTCTCGCTTCCGGTGCGCGCAAGCCCCAGAACCATCACTCTTTTGCCCTTCAGCTCCAAAGCATGAAATTACAAACATACTAAAGGGCTGAGTGGGCTCCCACCCCCAAGCCCTCAATTTCTCTTACAAACCCTTGTGACATCTTTTTCTTCATCTTACTTTCAGCGTGCTCAACGCGACCAGAGCGCAAATGATGGAGATGATCCAAAAACGGACGATGATCTGGGGCTCGGGCCATCCCTTGAGCTCGTAGTGGTGGTGAATCGGAGCCATAAGAAAAACTCTTTTGCGCCTCAGCTTGTAAGAAACGACCTGAAAGATCACCGACAACGCCTCGAGGACGAAGACCCCTCCCACGACGATGAGGAGGATCTCATTTTTGGTCATGACCGCCACAATGCCCAAGGCTGCGCCGAGGGCCAAAGATCCTACATCTCCCATGAACATCTGAGCGGGATACGTATTGAACCAGAGGAAGCCCAAGCCCGCGGCCACGATGGCCCCGCAAAAGATGCTGAGCTCCCCCACGCCCGCAACGTAGGGGATCTGAAGGTACTCGGCCAGTTTCAAATGCCCGGTCACATAGGCAATAAAGGCATAGGTAGCCGCCGCGGTCATCACGGGCCCGATGGCAAGACCATCCAGACCATCGGTCAGGTTGACGGCATTGGAGGCGCCCACAACCACCAGTATGGCAAACGGGATATACCAGAGACCCAGGTCAGGACGGATGTTCTTGAAAAAAGGCACCCCGAGGACGCTGCTGAAAAAGGGCTGACGATAAAGAATAGCGGCCGCTACAAGGGCCACGCCTAGCTGGGCAACGAGCTTGGTCCGCGCAGAAAGCCCGCGACTACTTTTGCGTCTGAGCTTCAGGGAATCGTCGACAAAGCCGATGACTCCGAAGCCCGCGGTCACAAAGAGGGCGAGTTTGATATAAACATTGCCGATATCCGCAAGCAAGACCGTGGAGAGGGAGAGAGCCAAAATGATCAGCGCTCCTCCCATGGTCGGGGTGCCCGCCTTGGTCGTATGGGTGGCCGGACCATCCTCGCGGATCGGTTGGCCCATCTGTTTTGCAGCCAGGGAGCGAATGAGGTAGGGACCCAAAACAAAGGAAACCAGCAAGGCCATCAGCGCAGCCAGGGCCGCACGAAAGGTGATGTAGCGGAAGACGTTAAAGGCCGAATAGCTCGTATGTAGGGGATAAAGCAAATAGTAAAGCAAGCCTTACTCTCCGATCTCCTGAAACGCCGCCAAAACCTTCTCCATATTCATGCCCCGAGAGCCTTTGAAGAGGAGCCAATCTCCTCTCCTCGCTTGCTCGCGAAGCATCCCGCCGAGTTCCCGGTGATCGCTTCCGACGACCACCCGCTCCTCTGCCATGCCTCCAAGCAGGGCTCCCTCCTTGACCTGAGTGGCGTGCTCGCCAAGAAGATAAAGACGGCCAATGCGGTATCGTGCCGCCTGTTTTCCGAGCCTTAGGTGGCTCTTCTGAGTCTCCCTGTCCAGCTCCAGCATATCCCCCAGAACCGCTATTTTCTCTCTTCCTCCCTCAATGTCAGCTAAGGTCTTTAAAGCGGCTTCCATAGAGGCTGGATTGGCGTTGTAGGCATCGTTGATGATCCCAATTCCCCTCCACCGCTCGACAGCCATGCGCATCGGCAAAGGCCTCACCGCTTCTAGCCCTCTGCGCACGGCCTCAAGGTTTGCCCCGAGTCCATAGGCCATCGCCGCCGCCCCTAGGGCATTTGAGAGGTTATGTTTGCCCAGGAACCTCAGCCGGATACGCCCTTGCTCTCTCCCCACGCGAAGGGTGAATTCGATCCCTCTCGCACCCAGCACCCTGCAAGAGTCGCCCGTTACCGTGCCGTTCCTGCCGTAGGTAATCTTGTTACCCCTGAATTTGGCTCCTAGACGGCGCACCCACGGATCATCCAGGTTCACCACGGCGGTGCCTCTTGGATCCATTCGCCGAAAGAGTTCCCCTTTTTCGCGGGCCACCCCAGCAAGGCTGCCGAGCCCTGTTAAGTGGGCCGGAGCCACGCACGTGATGAGACCGATATCAGGATCGGCAATTTCTGTGAGCCGCCTGATCTCCCCTGGACGACTCGTTCCCAATTCCAGAACCGCCACCCTTTCTTTCCCCCGAAGCCGCAGCAGCGTGAGGGGCAGGCCTACCAAGTTGTTATAGTTCCCCTCAGTCTTTAATATGTTACGGCGAAGCGATTCGCCCAGAAGCGAGGCCCGCTCGAGAATAGCCGCAACCATCTCCTTTGTCGTGGTCTTGCCGTTCGACCCTGTAATTGCCAAAACTTTGGGCGCCACCCTCTTACGCCGGTAGTGTGCCAGATCTCCCAGGGCCTTGAGCGTATCACGGACCTGGATTACGGTAGCGCCTCTGGAATTGGAGACCACCGGCCCCTTATGGATGATCAGGCAACCCGCTCCCCGTCGTATTGCCTCTCTCTGGAAGGCGTGGCCGTCGAATTTCTCCCCCTTCAGGGCGATAAAGACGGATCGCTGCTCAACCTTGCGCGAATCGGTCACCACATCGCCGAATAGCGCCCACCCTCCCTCTTGGATCACCTCCCCTCCGGTCGCCAAGAGAATCTCTTCCCTGCTCCATGACATTACTTTAGCTTATAGACCGCCAAAAAGGACTACCGGCTCATTGCAAAATGAAAATTGCAAAATGCAAAAGTCAAATTTTTCATTTTTCACTTTGCATTTTGAATTGAGTCCAGCTCCTCCCTCGCCACCTCCCGATCATCGAAATGGATCCGCTTCGATCCCAGGATCTGGTAGTCCTCGTGACCCTTCCCCGCTATCAGGACCAAGTCGCCTGGGCATGCCAAACGAAGGGCCAAGCGGATAGCGGCACGGCGATCCGGCTCAACAAAATAACCGCTCTCTAATTTTAGATTTTCGATTTTAGATTTTGGATCCGGGATCTGAGATCTGAGATCTGAAATCTGAAATTTTTTCATGGCGGTTTGTTTTACGCCCTCTTCAATCTCCTCCAGGATCTTAAGCGGCTCTTCGCTGCGGGGATTGTCCGAGGTCAAAACCGCGACGTCGCTGAGCCTTGCGGCAACCTCTCCCATGAGCGGTCTTTTCCCGCGATCTCGATCTCCCCCGCAGCCGAAAACGCAGATCAGTTTCGGGACGAAGGGGTCGGGAGTCCTAACGCCAAGACTCCCGCAGGAGGACGAAGGGGTCGGGAGTCCTAACGCCAAGACTCCCGACCCCCTTGGCACCTCGCGCAAACTTAGCAGCGCCCGTTCCAGCGCATCTGGGGTATGGGCGTAATCGACCAAGACCGTGATGCCGAGAGCATTCTGGACCTTTTCCAGCCTCCCAGGAACCGACTCCAACCGAGCGATCCCCTCCGCGATCGCATGAGGCGGCAATCCCAACGCAAAACCGACTCCCACGCTCCCGAGAATATTCTCCATATTGGCCGCGCCGATCAGCCGAGAGGAAAAGTCCACCTCCTGATCCTTCATCTGGATCTTGCCTCTCAGGCCGCCGAGATGCCTCTCAAACTCCAACGGATGGATATCCCATTCGTGGCCCATCCCATAGCTCACACACCCGAGTCCGATCTCACGAACTGCTCCTAGTAGCTCTGTACCTCGAGGGCCTCCGCCGTGAATAACGGCAAACTTTTTTCTCTTGGAGCTCGCGCGGAGATAGTCGGTGAAAAGCCTCCGCTTGGTAGAAAAATAATGCTCCATGTTTCCATGAAAATCGAGATGGTCGCGTGAAAGGTTCGTAAAGAGGCCCACATCGAATTCGATCCCCCGTACCCGCTCCATGGCCAACGCATGGGACGAAACCTCCATCGCCACCGACCGAACCCCGGCCTCCGCCATCTCTGCCAGCAGGGCCTGAAGATCTATCGACTCGGGTGTGGTATGAGGGGCAGGGGATATCCGACCCCGGTACCGATAGTTGATCGTGCCGATCACTCCCGGAACCATTCCCGCGGCAGAAAAGATCGACTCTACAAGATAGGTCACTGTTGTCTTTCCATTGGTGCCGGTCACCCCTACCAGCACCATGCGCCGACTGGGATGGGAGAAAAATAGGTCCGCCCATATTCCCATCGTGCGTCTTACATCGCGCACCCGAATCCATGTGGCATCCCGAGGCAACTGAGCCCTTCGCTCCAAGACAACGGCTGCTGCCCCTCGTTCCACGGCTTGAGCAGCAAACTCATGTCCATCCACGTGCGTCCCTGGGACGGCGAAAAAGAGATCTCCCTTCTTTACGGCTCTGGAATCGTAGCTAAGGCCCTTGACGGGCTGATCCGTGTTACCCTTTGCCTCTTCGACCTCCCCCACCTTAAGAAACTCGTTCAGCCGCATCCCGGATCAACCCCGATCCAAAATTTTCACACAGACCATCTCCCTTCCCTTAGGAGCTTGTGTGAATCTGCAGACATCCCTTCTTTCTCCCTTTTGTAGGCATGCTGGCGTCTATGGTTCTGCCCCCCAGGCTCTTTGTTCGGATCGGGTCAACCCTCAAGCTTAAGAGTCAATGTCTCACCCGTGCTCCAAGCGGCTCCCGGTGCCGGCGATTGCTTCACAACGTAGCCGTTCCCGTGCATCTCGACCTTCAGTTTTAGAGCTCTGGCTTTGCCGACAGCCTCCCGCAGGCTGAGACCCACAAAATCCGGTACCTTCAAATCACTATCCCCCGCCACTGCGCGGTTCCCATTGCTGCGTTCCACATGCACCGAGGTTTCTTCTTTTCCACCCGGTAACGGGGGCGGCTCTGACTTCTCCGGCAGGACCCTGAGATGGCGCAAAACGCCGCTGGCAATGTTGCGAAAGACCGGGGCTGCCACAACCCCACCGTAGACGCTCACCTCTGGCTCATCCACCAAGACTAACAGGACTAGACGGGGATCATCCGCAGGGACAAAACCGACAAAGGAGGCCGTCCTTTTGTTGGAAGCGTACCCTCCGTTGACGTGATCTGGCTTCTGGGCAGTCCCCGTCTTCCCGGCAACTTCAAACCCCTCCACACCGGCCATGACCCCGGTCCCCCCATCGCTGACGACTCCCTTCAGGATCGAGGTCAGCAGGCGGGCGGTCTTTTCCGACACCACACGACGCACCACATGAGGCTCACTGGTCTTGAGAATCTCGCCCTGCGGACCAACCACGCGACGCACCACGAAGGGTCGCACGAGAAGACCCCCGTTGGCGATAGCGGCGTAGGCCATAACGAGCTGGATCGGCGTCGCCGCGATCCCCTGTCCAAACGAATGCGTTGCCAGGTCAACGGGGGACCACCCATCTGGAGAGCGCACCAGCCCGTTTGCCTCTCCCGGCATATCGATACCGCTTGGCTGGCCGAAGCCAAAGCCCTCAATGTATTTGAAATATTGCTCCTTTCTGAGCTTGCTCGCCACCTTTGTTGCGCCGATATTGCTCGAGTACTGGATGATCTTGTAAAACGGTAGCCACCCGTAGGGGTGGCTGTCGTGGATCATCCTTCCCCCATAGGAATATTTTCCGAACTCGCAATAAAAGAGATCCTCCTTGCCCACCACCTCCTCCTCCAGAGCGGCAGCGGCGAGAATTGTCTTAAAGGTGGAGCCCGGCTCAAAGCTGTCACTTACGGCGCGGTTGCGCCACTGCTGCGAGGACTCCCGGGCGATGTTGTTGGGATCGGAGAACGGATAATTGGCCAAAGCCAGAACCTCGCCTGCGAAAGGCTCTACCACGACAGCGATACCCCCCTTGGCGCGAAACTTGATGACGGCCGCTTCTAACTGCTTTTCCACCAAGTGCTGGATGGAGGTGTCTAAGGTCAGGTGGATATCAGCCCCAGGCGCGATCTGGAGATCCTCTAATCCTCTGACCAGGACTTTTCGTCCTAACGCGTCACGCTCGATGACCGAGGAACTAGTCTCGCGTCGGATGTAAGCGTCGTAGTGCATTTCAATGCCTTCAAGCCCCTGAGAATCCCTGCCGACAAAGCCGATCACCTGACCCGCAAGATGGCCTTGGGGATAATACCGTTTGGGCTCATAGAACATGCCCACCCCCTCGAGATTCAGCGCCTTGATCCGCTCTGCCTCTCTAGGGGTCACCTGGCGTTTCAGCCAGACAAAAGGCTTTTCTGTCTTTAACCTCTGCTCAACTTCCTTGGCGTCGAGGGACAGAACTTCAGCCAGACTGCGACCGGCGCTCTCTGGCTCTTTGACGCGCCTGGGCCGAGCATAAACCGACTGGGCCTCCAGGCTCACAGCCAAAGGCTCACCGGCTCGATCTACAATCGAACCCCTCTTCGGCAGGACAATCCACTCCGTAAGATGCTGCCTCTCCCCCAGTCGCTTGAGTTTTTCTCCCTCTAGTATTTGCAGCTGAAAGGCACGCACTGCAACAGCTAAAAAGATGAGCAGAAAAAACAGCCCGGAAAATGCCAACCGGAATTTGATCCTTTGGAAAGAGCGCTTCATGGCAAAATCACCACTTGACCTTTTTGCGGCTCCACCATCCCTAGTCGCTCACGGGCGATCTCCCCGAGGCGGTCGGGTGAACTCAGGGTTGCCAGTTCTACTTTCAGCTCGCGGTTCTCCTGCTCGAGCTGACCATGTAATTTACTCGCGGTGGAGAGGACGTAGCCTAGATGGACCACCTGGAGCCGGAGCCAAACATGCAGCAGTGCCAGCCCAAACAGGCAGAGACCTAGCAATAGGGCGGAGAAAAAAAGCCGACGGCGCTTTTGTAAAACGGGTCCCTCTACTCGCTGCCTTTTGAGGAGGCCTTGACCCCCTGTCCTTCCGCGTAGGGCTGTGGCCACCTGAAACATGCCTAAAGCCGCTCCACAGCCCGCAGCCTTGCGGACCGAGCACGAGGGTTAAGCCGCACCTCTTCCTGGGAGGGACGTAAGGGCGTAGGACGAAGGAGCCTAGCCTTTTGGCTCCAGCCGCAACGACAAAGAGGTGTCCTAGGAGGACAGAGACAGTTTCGACTCCACTTCCGAAACGCCCCTTTAACCAGCCGATCCTCTAAGGAATGGAATGAGATAACCACCATTCGTCCCTCGGAGAGGAGCAGCTCATAGGCATCCTCTAGGAAGCCCACCAGGTTCTCCAGCTCTCGATTCACGGCGATCCTTAAGGCCTGAAAGGTCCTGGTCGCAGGGTGGATACTGCCTCTCTTCTTACCCGCAACTCCTGCCACGATTTCGGCCAGCTCCCGGGTGGTCTCGACAGCTTTTCGCTTACGCCGCTCGTCGATAGCCAAGGCAATACGACGGGCGCGTGGTTCCTCACCGTATTCCCGCAATATCCGTTCCAGCTCGGATACGGAAAAGGTATTGACTACTCGATAAGCATCCAAAGATTGACGCCGATCCATGCGCATATCCAGTCTTGCCTCTACCTGGAAGCTAAATCCCCGATCCGGTGCGCCGATCTGATGAGAGGAGAGCCCTAGGTCAAGAAGGACCCCGTGGACCTTTTGCCAACCTATCTCTCTCAATATCGCCTTTGCTTCTCTAAAATTTGCCTGCCGCGTCACTAAGCGATCCCCGAAATTCTCGAGCCTCTGCTGAGCCGCGGCGATCGCTTCCTCGTCTCTATCCAGACCGAGGACTTTGCCGTCCGGACTACTCCGCAACAAAATCTGCTCGGCATGCCCGCCGCCTCCCAAGGTGGCGTCGAGGTACTTCTTATGCGCTTCGGGTCTCAAGAACTCCACGACCTCCTGCAACATAACGGGTGCATGCTCGTAAAGCATTAATGATAGGTTCCGTCCCCTTCCCAATCGTCGTCAAAACTTTCAATGGCATCTTCTAGGGAGGTGTACTCCTCAAAGAATTGATCCATCCCCACCACTCGGAATATATCCCTGAGATAGGGGCTCATACCTGCAAGTTTCAAGTCGCCGTTCAAGTTTCTTAAGATCCTCATCCTCTCGACCAACACCCCGATGCTGAGGTAGTTGATATGATCCACAGCCTTCAGGTTCAAGACCACCTTCGTCCGCTCCTTTTCAATCAAGGAACCGATGACATCCTTGATCCTTATCATCTCTCGGAAATCGATATCACCGCTGACGTCGATTACGGAGATATCCTGAATGATCTTTCGTTGCAGCATTCCTTTCCTCCTTTTGACTCAGAGCCCTAAGTCGCCGAGAAAATCGGGATCCTGCATC
>Ga0114945_10001688_pt1 | contig 13499 bp, 18 predicted proteins | sample OV2TP3_FD_87194 | JGI IMG/M metagenome (GOLD analysis project Ga0114945, IMG submission 87194) | Hot spring microbial communities from Beatty, Nevada to study Microbial Dark Matter (Phase II) - OV2 TP3 | ecosystem: Environmental > Aquatic > Thermal springs > Hot (42-90C) | place: USA: Beatty... | reverse complement strand
GCTCGAGCACCGCGTGCCCGAGGACGAGGACCCGCAGCCGTGCGGCGGCCCGTGCACGCTGCTCCCAGAACAGCTCGCGCCAGCGAAATCCCCGGATCATCGCCTCGAGATCCGGATCGTCGCAGACGACGATCGCTCCGCCCTCGTCGAAGATGGTCAGCATGTCGCGCAGCCGACCGCGCCGCCCGCCCTCGCAGGGCATCGTGGCGGCGTGCAGCGCATTGAGCCGCGCCTTCGTGAGCGGGAACGCGAGCCACGCGAGCGCGTTAAGGAGGTCGTGCCAGTTTCGCGGCCGCGTGTGGACCTCCCCGGTCCGGTGCACGTGGAGCTCGTAACAGGAGTCGGCCGGCGCCGGCGGCACGAACTGCAGCGGCTTTCCCGACTCGGTTCGCAGGTCCGCGCCGGCAGCGAGCGCGCTGAGCTGCTCGTGCGAGGGCCAGCCCTGGCGCGGCAGGCGCTCGAGCCACGGCCGGACGGGGTCGAAGGCCGGGTGCCCGAGCCCCGGGTGCCCGAGCCCCGGGTCGGCGCAAGACGTGGCCTGCCCCTGATTTCCTAGGCCAGCTTCCAAGGCAGGGTCTCGCCGGCCCGCAGCGGCACGAGCGTGCCCTCGCCGAAGGGCAGCGTCTCGGGCACGGCCCACTCCTCGCGCACCAGCGTCACGCTGCCGCGGTTCTGCGGCAGGCCGTAGAACTGCGCGCCGAAGCGGCCGGCGAAGCCCTCGAGACGCTCGAGCGCCCCCGCCTCCTCGAAGGCGACCGCGTAGAGCTCGAGCGCGGCGTGCGCAGTGTACATGCCGGCGCAGCCGCAGGCCGCCTCCTTGGCCGAGCGCGCGTGCGGCGCGCTGTCGGTGCCGAGGAAGAACTTCGGGTTGCCTGAGATCGCGGCCTCGACCAGCGCCTCGCGGTGCTGCTCGCGCTTGAGCACGGGCAGGCAGTAGTGGTGGGGCCGCACGCCGCCCAGGAACAGCGCGTTGCGGTTCATGAGCAGGTGGTGCGCGGTGATCGTCGCCGCCACGTTCTCCCCGGTGACTTCGACGAAGTGCACCGCGTCGCGCGTGGTGATGTGCTCGAACACCACCTTGAGCGCCCGGAAGCGCTCGAGCAGCGGCCCAAGCACCTCCTCGATGAACGCCTTCTCGCGGTCGAACACGTCCACCGCCGGGTCGGCCACTTCGCCGTGCACCAGCAGCGGCAGCCCCACTTCCTGCATGCGCTCCAGCGCGTGGAAGCAGCGCGACAGGCGCGTCACGCCGTGCTCCGAGTGGGTGGTGGCGCCCGCCGGGTAGAGCTTGACCCCGTGGACCCGTCCCGAGAGGCGGGCGCGCGAGACCTCCTCGGGCGCGGTGTCGTCGGTGAGGTAGAGCGTCATCAGCGGCTCGAAGTCCGAGCCCGCAGGGCGCGCGGCGAGGATGCGCTCGCGGTACTCGAGCGCATCCTGCGTCGTGCGCACCGGAGGCGAGAGGTTCGGCATGACGATGGCGCGCGCGAAGCGCCGCGCGCTGTCGGCGAGCACCGCGCGCATGGCCGGCCCGTCGCGCAGGTGCAGGTGCCAGTCGTCGGGCCGTGTCAGCGTGATCCGGTCCACGGCGCGATTCTACTTGGCGTGCTTCAGCGCCGCGCGGTACAGGTCGCGTCGCGGCACGCCGCTGATGCGCGCGGCGATGCGCGCCGCGTCGCTCGCCGGCAGCGCCTCGAGCAGCAGCGCGAGCAGGCGCTCGGCGTCGCGCGCGCGGGCGGGGGCGGCGGGCGCGGCCGGCGCGAGCACCAGCACGAACTCGCCCTGCCGGCGATGCGCATGCGCCGCGAGCCAGGCCGGTGCCTGCCCCAGCGGCATGCGCGCCACCTCCTCGAACTTCTTGGTGAGCTCGCGCGCGATCACGATCTCGCGCTCCGCGCCGAAGCGCCCGAGCAGCGCCGCCACGGTCTGCGCGACCCGGTGCGGCGCCTCGTAGAGCACCACCGGCCAGGGCCCCTCGAGCGCCTCGAGCGCGCCGGCCTCCGGGGCGAGGAATCCCGCGAACAGGAAGCCGCCGGCGGCGAAGCCGGCGGCGGAAAAGGCCGCCACCGCGGCGCTCGGCCCCGGCACGGGCACCACGCGCAAGCCCTCGCGGTGCGCGGCCGCGACCAGCCACGCCCCGGGATCCGAGACGGCGGGCGTGCCCGCGTCGCTCACCAGGGCGACGTTCCTCCCGGCGCGCAGCTCGGCGAGCAGCTTCGCTCCCGCGGCGCGCTCGTTGTGCGCGTGCACCGCCACCGTGCGCGCGGCGATGCCGTGGCGCGCGAGCAGGGTCCGCGTCCTGCGCGTGTCCTCGCAGGCGACAACGTCGGCCGCGCGCAGGGTGTCGAGCGAGCGCGGGCTCGCGTCGGCGAGGTTGCCGATGGGCGTGGCGACGACGTAGAGGATGCCTGGCACGGGTCAACCGGAGGGAGATTGGTCCGTTAAGCCTGCCATGAACCGGGCCGGCGCGCGAGCCGAGGACCTGTGCGCGCAATTGCTCGAGCGCTCGGGCCTGCGGGTGCTGGCGCGCAACTGGCGCTGCCGCCACGGCGAGATCGACCTCGTCGCCGAGGAGCGCGGCACGCTCGTGTTCGCCGAGGTGCGGCTGCGCAGCAGCCGCCGCTTCGGCGGCGCCGGGGAGAGCGTGACGGCGGCGAAGCGTGCGCGCCTCGTGGCGGCGGCGCGCCTTTTCCTGTACGGCCGCCCCGAGGCGGACTGCCGCTTCGACGTGCTGCTGCTCGACGGCCTCGCGCCGGACCGGATCCGCTGGATCCGCAATGCGTTCGACGCTTAGCGCGCTCGCCCTCGCCCTCGTCCTGGCAGCACCCTGCCACGGCCAGCAGGTGCGCCTCCTGGTGCAGAGCTCGCCGCTCGCGGGGTTCCGCTACGGCGAAGCGGCCGAGGTGTGGCCGCAGTTGCGCCTCGGCGACGAGCTGGGGCTGGTGCGCGAGGCCGACAATCCGCACGACGTCAACGCGGTGCGGGTGGAGTGGCGCGGACGCAAGCTCGGCTACGTCCCGCGGCGCGACAACGCCGCGATCGCCTGGGGGCTGGACCGCGGCGCACGGTTGCGCGCGCGTGTGACGCGGCTCGATGAGCACCCGAACCCGGCGCGCCGCGTCGAGTTCGAGGTGTACATCGAGTAAAATGCGCGCATGGGTCACGCCGAGCCGGCGCAGGAGCTCGCAGCGCGCATCGCGGCGCACTTCGCCGACAGCGCGCAGCTCAAGCTGGCGGCGGCGCAGCCGCTCGCCGCGCCGCTCGCGCGCGGCGCAACGCTGATGGCCGCGGCGCTGGCGGCGGGCGGCAAGGTGCTCGCCTGCGGCAACGGCGGCTCGGCGGCCGATGCGCAGCATTTCGCCGCCGAGCTGGTCAACCGCTTCGAGCGGGAGCGCGCGCCGCTCGCGGCGATCGCGCTCACGACGGACAGCTCCGCGCTGACCTCGATCGCCAACGACTACGGCTACGAGCAGGTGTTCGAGAAGCAGGTCCGCGCCCTGGGCAGGAAGGGCGACGTGCTGCTCGCCATCTCCACCAGCGGCAACTCCCCGAGCGTGCTCGCGGCGATGCGCGCGGCGCGCAGCCTCGGGCTCGCGCAGGTGGCGCTCACCGGCCGCGGCGGCGGCAAGATGGCGGGGCTGCTGGCCGCCGGCGACGCGCACGTCTGCGTGCCGCACGACCGGACCATGCGCATCCAGGAGGTGCATCTGCTCGCGCTGCACTGCCTGTGCGACGCCATCGATTTCCAGCTCTTCGGAGACAAGAAGTGACCAGGATGAACCGCAATGGACTGCTCGCGGTCCTCGTGACCGCATCGGCGGCGCTCGCCGGCTGCGTCGAGATGGCTGCGGTCGGCCTTGGCGCCGCCGCGGTCGCAAGAGAGGACCGGCGCACGACCGGAACGCTGGTCGAGGACGAGGGGATCGAGCTGCGCGCCACCAATCGGATCGGGGAGCGCTTTCGCGACAAGGTGCACATCAATGTCACCTCGTACAACCGCAATGTCCTGCTCACGGGCGAGGCCCCCGATGCGGCCACGCGCGCCGAGGTGGAGAAAATGGTGCGCGCGGTGCCGAACGTGCGCGGCCTCACCAACGACATCCAGATCGCGGGCAACGCCTCGCTCGGCGCCCGCTCGAACGACGCCTTCATCACCTCCAAGGTGAAGGCGCGCTTCCTCGACTCGGGGACGATCAACCCGATCCAGATCAAGGTCGTGACCGAGGCGGGGGTCGTCTACCTTCTCGGCCTGGTGACCGAGGCGGAAGCCGCAGCGGCGGTCGAGCTCGCGCGCACCACCGGCGGCGTGCGCAAGGTGGTGAAGGTGTTCGAGTACTGCAAGCCGACCGACGAGGCCTGCCGCCCGCGCGAGGCGCCCAAGTCCGGCTCCTGACCGGCGCGGTGCTGCCCCCGGCTTTCGAGCGCAAGATCCGCGCCCCCGAGGTTGCCGGGCGCTGGGCGCGCGGCGCCGCGCGGCCCCTGGTGTTCGCCAATGGCGTGTTCGACCTGCTGCATCGTGGTCACGTCACCTACCTGGCGCGAGCGCGCGCGCTCGGCGCGGCGCTCATCGTGGCCGTGAACGGCGACGCCTCGGCGCGGCGCCTCGGCAAGGGCGCCGGGCGGCCGCTCAACGCGCTCGAGGACCGCATGGCGCTCGTCGCCGCGCTGGAGTCGGTCGACGCGGTCACCTGGTTCGAGGAGGACACGCCGGAGGCGCTGCTCGCCGCGTTGCGGCCCGAGGTGCTCGCCAAGGGCGGCGACTGGCCGGTCGATCGCATCGTCGGCGCCCAGGCAGTGCTCGCGCGCGGCGGGCGCGTGGTCTCGATCCCGTTCGAGCATGAGCGCTCCAGCACCGCGCTCATCGAGCGGATCAGGGCAGGGTGAGCTCGAAGAACATCGCGCCCGGCGTCGGGCTCGCCGAGTAGGGCCCGCGGCTGCGGAATCCCAGCGCACGGTAGAGCGCGATCGCCTCGCGCATCTTGGGCAGCGTGTCGAGCACGAGGCGCCGGTAGCCCGCGGCGCGCGCCGCCTCGATCGCCGCCAGCGCGAGCGCGCGGCCGAGCCCTGTGCCGCGCAACGCCGGCCTCACGTAGAGCCGCTTCATCTCGGCGGATTCGGCGTCGTGCCGGCGCAACGCCACGCAACCGGCTCCCCCGCCCCCGAGCACGAGCACGCCGCCGGGGGGCGCGTACTCCCCGGGAAGCTCGTCCAGCTCGCGCGCGAAGCCCGCGAAGCAGCAGGGCTCGGCGACGCCTTGCGCGTACTCGCGAAACAACGCCCTGACGAGCTCGAAATCCGCGGGCTCCCGGGCCGGAAGGATTTGCGGCGCGGCGCCTCTTGCTCCCATACTATCCGCATACTATCGCCATGCGGCTGCAGCAGCTCAAGATCGACTACCAGGCGGGCGAGGACCGCCTGCTGATGCTGCTCTCGACGAGCGACGGAGCCGAGGTGCGCATGGGGCTGACGCGGCGCTTCGTGAAGCTGCTCTGGCCGCTGCTGGTCAAGCTCGCCGAGGAGTCGAGCCCGCGCATCAGCACCCAGCCCGACCCGGAGGCGCGCCGCGCCCTGCTCGGCATCGAGCACGAGCAGGCGGTATCCAGGGCCGATTTTTCCAGGCCCTACGAGGCGCTCGAGCGCTCGACGCCGCTCGGCGCCGAGCCGCTGCTGCTGGCGCGCATCCAGACCGGGCGCGACGCGAGCGGCCAGCCGGTGCTGGCGATGCACCCGGCGGAAGGCCAGGGCGTCACCCTGACCCTGGACGCAGTCCTGCTGCACTCGGTGTGCCGCCTGCTGCAGGCCGCGGTGAAGAAGAGCGACTGGGACATGGAGCTGCGCCTGCCCGGCAGCGAGCCGCAGGAGGCGCCCGAGCGGGCGCGGCGAACGATCAACTGACGTGAGCCTCGACATCCAGCAGCGCTTCAAGGGCCTGCTCCCGGACCTTCTCGGGATGGAGTTCACCGAGGTGAGCCCCGACAGGGTCCTCGCGCGCCTCGCGGTGCGCAAGGACCTGTGCACGGTCGGCGGCAATCTGCACGGCGGCGCCATCATGGCGTTCGCCGACACGCTGGGCGCGGTGGTCGCGATCCTCAACATGCCCGAGGGGGCGCGCACCACCACGATAGAGTCGAAGACCAACTTCATCCGCGGCGCGGCGCTGGGAACGGGCGTCACCGCCGAGTCGGTGCCGCTGCACCGGGGCCGCACCACGGTGGTGTGCCAGACGACCGTACGGTCGGACGCCGGCAAGCTGGTGGCACTGGTGACGCAGACGCAGCTCGTCATCGCTCCGGCAGCGCCCGGCGCCTAGCGTATAATTCGCGCCGCATGCACCATCGGCCGTTCCCCCATTAGTTCCGGCTTCGACAGTCTCGGCCTCATCGCGCCGCTCCTGCAGGCCGTGAAGGAGCTCGGCTACGAGCAGCCGACGCCCGTCCAGGAGCAGGCCGTGCCGCTGGTGCTCGCGGGCCGCGACCTGATGGGCGGCGCGCAGACCGGCACCGGCAAGACCGCCGCCTTCGCGCTGCCGACCCTGCAGCTCCTGTCCAGGCACGCCAGCGCCTCGGCCTCGCCCGCGCGGCACCCCGTACGCGCACTGGTGCTGGCGCCGACGCGCGAGCTCGCGATCCAGGTCGAGCAGAGCTTCCGCGAGTACGGCAAGCACGTGCCGCTGCGCTCGGCGATCGTCTACGGCGGCGCGGACATGAATGCCCAGATCGAGCAGCTCAGGCGCGGCGTCGAGGTGCTGGTCGCGACCCCCGGACGGCTGCTCGATCACGTGCAGAACAAGACGGTGATGTTCAACCAGGTCTCGATCCTGATCCTGGACGAGGCCGACCGCATGCTCGACATGGGGTTCCTCCCCGACATCAAGCGCATCATCGCGCTGCTGCCGCCGGTGCGGCAGAACCTGCTGTTCTCGGCGACTTTCCCGGACGAGATCCGCAACCTCGCCAGGACGCTGCTCAGGGACCCGGCCGAAGTGCAGATCGCGGCGCGCAACGCCCCGGCCGAGCTCGTGACGCACGTGGTGCACCCGGTGGCGCGCGAGAAGAAGCGCGAGCTGCTTGCCTATCTCATCCAGACACGGGATCTCAAGCAGGTGCTGGTGTTCTGCGCCACGCGCATCGGCGCCAACCGGCTCGCGCACCAGCTGCGGCGCGACCACATCCACGCCGACGCCATCCACGGCGACCGCTCGCAGGTCGAGCGCGAGGCGTCTCTCGAAGCCTTCAAGGCCGGCAAGACGGCGGTGCTGGTGGCGACCGACGTCGCCTCGCGGGGCCTGGACATCGAGGGCCTGCCGCAGGTGATCAACTTCGACGTGCCGCGCTCGCCCGAGGACTACGTGCACCGCATCGGGCGCACCGGGCGCGCAGGGCTCCCGGGCGAGGCGATCTCGCTGGTCGCCCCCGACGACCTCGAGGCGATGGCGGCGATCGAGAAGCTCATCAAGCGGCGCATCGAGCGCGCGCTGGTGGCCGGCTTCGAGCCGAACGCCAGGACGGCGGCGACGCTGATCGGCGGACGGCCTAGGGGCGAGGGCGGCCGACCACGGCGCGAGCGTCCGCGCGGCGAGCGACCTTTGCGCGAACGATCCTCCCTCAGCCCGCAGCCGCAGACGACGCAGCACAAGCCCCAGGATCCCATCTTCTCGAAGCCGTACGAGCCGGGCGTCTCGCAGGCTCAACCGCAGAAACCCCAGGAAGCCCTCGTCAGGCGCGGGTCGGCGCAGGTCGCGGCGCTGCTCGGCGGGCTGAAGCGCGTTCCTACGTAAAGTCGATCGGGCCGCGTGGCGTCGGTGCCGGCGCGCCTTTCCCGATCGGGAAAGGGTATTGGAATACTTGCACGAGCGCCTCGCTCGCCACTCCATCCACCCCTGGCGTTGGGGAAGCACCGCCGGGCTCCTGCTGCAGCCTTATAACGTACGTTATAATTCTGGCCGGGGGCTCCGCCATGAAACTCAAGATCACCACCGTAGGCAACTCCGCCGGCATCGTCCTGCCCAAGGAGCTGCTCGCCCGCCTGCGCCTCGAAAAAGGCGACACGCTGTACGTCACGGAGCTCCCCGACGGGGTGAAGCTCAGCGCCTTCGATTCGGAGTTCGCGAAGCAGATGGAGGTCGCGGAGCGCATCATGCGCAAGGATCGCAACCTCCTGCGCAAGCTTGCCGATAGCTGAGCGGGCGCGATGATCGTCTGGCTCGGGAAAGCGCTCGTGCTCGCGATGCACGACCGGCAGGTCGCCGAGCACGGCGGCAGCGGCGGGGTGCGGGACGACGGGCTGCTGGAATCCGCCCTTGCGTGCCCGCAGCAGCTTCGCGCCTACGGGGATCCCGCGCCGGATCTCGCCGATCTCGCCGCGGCGCTCGCCTTCGGGCTGGCGCGAAACCACCCGTTCGTCGACGGCAACAAGCGCACCGCACACGTCGCGTACCGGACGTTCCTCTCGCTGAACGGGGCCGAGCTCGAGGCGACCGAGGAGGACATGTACGTCGCGATACTCGCGCTTGCGGAGGGCAAGCTCCCCGAGCCCCACTTCGCCGCCTGGCTGCGCGAGCGCGTTCGCCTCGCGCCGCGAGGCGAGGCGCACGAACCGCGCAAGGCGTACCGCGCGAGGCGATCCGCGCGCTGAGGCGTCGGTTTCCCGGGACATGCTGCAACCCCCCTCGGCGAGCGGCCTGAGATGCTCGGCGAGCAGCCCCGGCTCGAGCGATTCGAGCAGGCGCTCGAAGACCGCGAGCGCCTGGAGCTCTGCTGCGTTGAACCACAGCCCCGGCAGCTCGTAGGGGCCTTCGCCCGCGGCCTGGACGTAGCGATAGCCCCCGCGCTCGGCGTCGAACTGCACCGGGGCGTTGAGGTACTCGCGCAGCACGCGCAGCAGCCGGTAGGCGCTCGGCGTGGAGCATTCGAGCCGCGTCTGGATCTCGCCGATCGGCACCGGCGTCCTGCGGCCCGAGAGCAACTGGTGGAGCTTGTAGATGCGGTCGAACTTGTCCACGCGCCAAGTCTACGCGCGCGGGCCGCCGCTATTTCTAGCCGGCGAAAAGCTCCAGGCTGTTGCGGCCCGACTTCTTGGCGCGAAACATGGCGACGTCCGCATTGAGCAGCAGCGCGTCGCCGTCCTCGCCGTGCTCGGGGTACACGGCGATACCGATGCTCGGCGTGATCACCACGTTCTCCCCGGCGACGGCCAGCGGCGTGCGCAGGCAGGCGAGGATCCTCTGCGCCGTTCTGCGCGCCGGGCCGGCGTCCGGGATCGCCTCGATGAGAACGACGAACTCGTCGCCGCCGAAGCGGGCTACCGTCTCGGCGGCGCGGGTCGCGCTGCGCAATCTGCCTGCGACCAGCCGCAGCACCTCGTCGCCGGCCAGATGGCCGAGCGTGTCGTTGACGCCCTTGAAGCCGTCGAGATCGATGAACAGGAGCGCCGCGCGCTCGCCCCTGCGCTTCGCGCGCGCGAGCACCTGCGCCAGCCGATCGCGGAACAGCGTGCGATTGGCGAGCCCGGTCAGCTCGTCGAAGTTGGCTCTCCGGGTGAGCTGCGCCTCGAAGGCCTTGCGTTCGACGGCCAGCTGGATCGCGCGCGCCAGCCGATCCGCTCCGTCGTGGCCCTTCACCAGGTAGTCCTGCGCGCCATGCCGGATCGCGTCGACGGCGGTCGCTTGGCTGTCGGTTCCGGTGAGGATCACGACGGGGGTGCGCGGAAGGGCGAGCGCCATCTCGCGCACGCCGGCAAGGCCGCTCGAGTCCGGCAGCGACAGATCGAGCAGGACGACGTCGCATCCGGCCTCGCGCGCGAGCGGCAGGGCCGCCCGCAGCGTGGGCGAGCGGGTGACCTCGAAACGCGGCCGGATGCACCGCGACAGCAGCCGGCGCACCAGCTCGGCGTCCCGCGGGCTGTCTTCGACGAGAAGCACGCGGATCGAATCGTCGTGCGCGGGCTCCGCCGCATGGCCGGTCCCGGCCGGTGGCTGCATGCGCCTCCCCTCTCTCGTGGGACACCGCCCTGCGCCGGTAGAGTAACCCAAGTTGGGATAATGCTGAAGGGCGCTTAGGTAGATGACTGGCCCCTGCCGGTCATCGCCTTTGAAATCAACCTACTCCTCGCAGTATCGCCGGCTGCTTGCGCGCATGCGCTCTGCGCGGCGGGCGCGCGGCATCACCCAGCGGGAGCTCGCCGGGCGCCTCGGCAGGCTCCAGTCCTACGTGTCCAAGGTCGAGACGGGCGAACGGCGGATCGACGTCGTCGAGTATCTGCACTTCATGCGCGCGATCGAGGGCGAGCCGTTCGCTCTGCTTCGGGAGATCGAGGGCGAATACCGCGTTGTCCGCCCGCCGGGCGCGCGCAAACGCCGCTAGAACGGCAGCGGCGCCGCCGCCTTGAGCGGCGCAAGCGCCGCGCGGAACTCCTGCTCGATGCGCGCGAGCGCCTCGCGCGTCTCGCCCTCGAAGCGCAGCACGATCACCGGTGAGGTGTTGGAGGCACGCGCGAGGCCGAAGCCGTCGGCGTACTCCGCGCGCACGCCGTCGATCGTGATCACCCGCTCGGCCCCCGGGAAGCGGCCTTCGCGCTGCAGCCGCTCGATCAGGAAGTGCGGCTCCCCCTCGGCGAGCTTCCACTGCAGCTCCGGGGTGGAGGGGGCGTTGGGCAGCGCCTTCAGGGTGGCGTTCGGGTCCGCCTCGCGCGAGAGGATCTCGAGCAGGCGCGCGCCGCAGTACAGCGCGTCGTCGAACCCGTACCAGCGCTCCTTGAAGAAGATGTGGCCCGACATCTCCCCGGCGAGCGGCGCGCCCGTCTCCTTGAGCTTCGCCTTGATGAACGAGTGCCCGGTCTTCCACACCAGCGGCCGCCCGCCGTGGCGCTCGATCCAGGGCGCGAGCAGGCGCGTGCACTTCACGTCGTAGATGATCTCGGCGCCGGGGTTGCGGCCGAGGACGTCTTTCGCGTAAAGCATCAGCTGGCGGTCGGCGTAGATGACTTCGCCGTCGCGGGTCATGACCCCGAGCCGATCGCCGTCGCCATCGAAGGCGAGGCCCAGCTCTGTCTCGCCGCGCGCAAGCAGCGCGGCGAGATCGGTGAGATTCTCCGGACGCGACGGGTCGGGGTGATGATTCGGGAACGTCCCGTCCACGTCACAGAAAAGCTCTTCGACCTCGCAGCCCAGGCGCCGGTACAGGCGCGGCGCGAGCATCCCCGCGACGCCGTTGCCGCAATCCACCGCGATGCGGAAGCCCCGCGCGAGCTTGACGTCCCCGGCGATGCGCTCGAGGTAGGCCTCGGCGAGGTCGGCCTGCGCTCGGCGCCCGGCGCCGGAGGCGAAATCGTCCGCCTCGATGCGGCGGCGCAGCTCCTGGATCGCCTCGCCGGCGAGCGTGGTGCCCTCGATGAGCATCTTGATGCCGTTGTACTCGGGCGGGTTGTGGCTGCCGGTGAGCATCACCGCGCTGCCGCAGCCGAGGTGGTGCGCCGCGAAGTACGCGAGCGGCGTCGGCACCATGCCGAGCTCGATGACGTCGGCGCCGGCGGCGAGCAGCCCCTCGGCGAGCGCGGCCGAGAGCTCGGGCCCGGAGAGCCGCCCGTCGCGCCCCAGCGCCACCGCGAGCCCGGGACGCCCGAGCACGCGCCCCACGGCGCGCGCGATCGCCGGGGTGAGACTGCGGCCCACGACGCCGCGGATGTCGTAAGCGCGGAAGATCTCGGCGGGGACGTTCACGGGGCAGTGAGGTGATCGAGCACGCGGCGCGCAAGCCAGCCGGCGCGGCCGGGAAACCCGGCGTGGCCGCCGCTCTGCGGAAATTCTAGCACCAGGTTGGGGTTGTCCCGCGGCACCCGCGCGAGCACCGCCGCCGGCAGGAAGGGGTCGTTGCGCGCGTTGACGAGCAGTGTCGGCCGGCGGATGCGGCCGAGCCACGGGGCGCTGGAGGCGCGCGCCCAGTAGTCCTGCGCGTCGCGAAAGCCGTGCAGCGGCGCCGTCACCAGGTCGTCGAACTCGCGCAGCGTGCGCAGGCGGGCCATGCGGCGCTCGTCGAACTGCAGCTGTCCCAGCGTTCGCTTGGCGAACGCCTTCGCCTTGAGCGTGAGGAGGAAGGCGCGCGTGTAGCTGCGCCGGTTGAAGCCGCGCTCGAGCGCGGCACCGGCCGCGGCGAGGTCGAACGGCGCCGACACGGCGGCGGCACGCTGCAGCGGAGCCGCTTCGCCCTGCTCCCCCAGCCACTTGAGCAGCACGTTGCCCCCCAGCGAGACGCCGACGGCATGCCGCGCGCCGAGGCGCCGCAGGATCCAGTCCACCTCGGCGCTGTCGCCCGAGTGGTAGGCGCGGGCCAGGCGGTTGAGCCTTCCCGAGCAGCCGCGGAAATGCGGCACCACGGCGCGCCAGCCGCGGGCGACTGCGTGCGCCGCGATCGCGCGCGCATAGTGGCTCGAGGAGCCGCCCTCGAGTCCGTGGAACAGCGCCAGCGCCGGCCCCGCCTTGCCCGCCCAATCCAGCTCGATGAAGTCGCCGTCGGGAGTGTCCCAGCGCTCGCGGTGCCAGGATACATGCGGTGCCGGCACCAGCGCGGCAACGATCGTTTGCAGGTGGCCGCCCGGCAGCCACCAGGGCGCGCGGTAGGCGCTCAATGCAGGATCTTCGGCGTTTCGGGCTCCGCCGGCGCCGCGGTGCCGGGCGCAGGCGATGCGTGGTGCACGATCATGCGCCAGCCCGCGGCGGTGCGCAGGTAGACGTTGGTGGCGACGATCGGCGGGCGTGGCCGGGACTCGCCCGCCACCGTGAAGCATTCGTGGACGCTGTGCACCGCGACCATCATGCCGGCGATCGCCACCTGCTGCGCCACCTGCACCCGCGCGCCCGGCCCGCCGGAGAGGATCTGGCGCCAGCTCTCGCGCACCTGCTCGGTGCCGGTGAGCCGTGCGCCGCCCGGGTGCACGCAGACGATCTCCTCATCCTCGGCCCAGACCGCCATCATCGCCTCCAGGTCGGCGCGCTCCAGCGCCTCGTAGAAGGCGGCCTCGGCGTCCTGCGCGGTGGGGAAGATGCGCCTGCTCATTGGCTCGCCGAATCAGGGTCAGACCACGTTTTCCCTCCATTCTGCCGAAAAACGTGGTCTGACCCCGCTTGCTGCGCTTTCTCGATTTCGGCGAGGACGCGCTCGACGCTCATCTCGCGCATGCAGCGGAAGTGGCCCAGCGGGCATTCGCGCGCGTAGCACGGGCTGCACTCCAGGCCGAGCCAGACCACGCGCGCGCGCGTCGACTGCGGCGGCGTGCGCCGGGGGCTCGAGGAGCCGAACAAGGCCACCTGCGGCGTGCCGAGCGCGGCTGCGACGTGCATCAGCCCCGAGTCATTGCTGACGACGAAGGCCGCGCCCGCGATGATCTCGATCGCCTCGTCGAGCGTGGTCCGGCCGGCGAGGTTGGTGCCGGGGACGCCGGCGCAGGCCTCGCGGTCGGCGGCCGACCCGAGGAGGACCGTGGGAAGCGCGAGCTGCGCGGCGAGCTCG
>Ga0114945_10001687_pt1 | contig 13505 bp, 14 predicted proteins | sample OV2TP3_FD_87194 | JGI IMG/M metagenome (GOLD analysis project Ga0114945, IMG submission 87194) | Hot spring microbial communities from Beatty, Nevada to study Microbial Dark Matter (Phase II) - OV2 TP3 | ecosystem: Environmental > Aquatic > Thermal springs > Hot (42-90C) | place: USA: Beatty... | reverse complement strand
CGGGTTGCCGGGGTTCCGTTCCGGTCGCGCTTTGTCAGCTCCAACCCTGCCATGCTATTCGTCGCGTGAGGGGCTGAGCCTTTCGGCCTGTCCTCCTTGCTCACGCTAACCGCCTGTCAAAGAGCGTTGTTCATCGTTCACGTCCTAAATATAAATCTTTACATACCATTTGTCAAGTAAGAAATGATGGTAAAATAAAATTTTTCTTGACGAATGTAATGTAATGGTTTATCTTTGAATGCAGGAGGTGTTAATTATGAATCTTATTTCAGCGGCAGAAGCGGCCACGATGAAGAACACCACCCGGCAGACGATAGCGGGAGCGATCAAGCGCGGTGAAATCGACGCCGAAAGGCTTGGGGTACGCATCTTTGCGGTGAAGGTCAATCGGAAGTTTGAGGAGTGGCAACCCTCTAAGCGTCAGGAGTCCGGCCGCGCCCGGTGGGCCTCCGCCAGGTCAGTGAAGAAGGCCCGGCGCACGGCATAGCCCCGGCGCTTCCCCTTGACATCTCTCCCGGCTCTTTCGTATCCTATCCCCTGGGGCCGGGTCCACGCTTCAACCTTGAGGATGTGAAATGCCCGACGAACGCACAGCACCAGCCGCCGATGATCGGACAGACACCGCGCTCAAGGCCATCCATGACGAGCTCAACGCCTTTCGCCTGGATACGCACGGGCGACTCTCCGGGCTTGAAAGTGGATTTGGGCAGATGGACAAGCGTATCGGCGAGTTATCATCTCAGATGGACAAACGCATCAGTGAGACCAATGCGGTCGTGGGAGATACCCGGAAGGAGGTCCGGCAGTTGCTCTACGTGGTGCTTGGGACCTGGGTAACGACGATGCTGACTGTCATCTCCCTGTCCGTGACGATCCTCTCCCGGCTGAAGTAGCCCCGTCCCTCTCTCCGTCCCCTGCGCCCTGGTCGGCCCTGTGCCCTCCAGGGCGTCGTCTTTCCTGCCTCGGCCTGCCGTCCCTGCCCTGTCCTGCTGCGTCTCGTCCCTCTGGTCAACCATACAGACACCTCCACTCCTGCCCTCGCTAAAAGGTCGTTTCCGGCCTCCTGCTGTCCTCTGCCCTTTCCTTCTGGATCACTTCCAACGCGCACACCGGACACGGATTTCTATGCCCGCACAGCGGGCACGGCTTTCTTTTGTGCTCCTCTTCATGCCAGGAGGCCAGGATCGCCTGGACGTCCCGGCAGATCGTGGACCGGCTGACGCCCAGCTTGCGGGCGATCTTGGCCTGCGCCCCGTGGTTCAACACGGACACACCCAGGTGGTTAGCGGTTTCAAGTACCAGGACCCAACGCCGGTACATGGCCTTGTGCTTCCGCCAGGCGTTGTAATGGCGGCGGCCGGCAGCCCGGCGTTTGACCGTCTCCGGGTCTGTCGGCAGACTCCAAGCTGATCGCTTCATAGGAAACCTTTAGTTGCCAGCTTCAGAGGAGTTGCTGTTCGCGCTGATCTTTGCTCTGATTTTTGGGTGCCGCCAATGACAAACTCCCATGAAGACAAACTCTATTCCGGCCTCGGCTCCAAGCCGAAGTCCTTAAGGCGCGGAAGCTTGCGCTTTTTTTCCTTGAGTCTGCCGGAAGGCTCCAAAATTGTTGATCGCTTTTTGTGTCATCTTTTGTTGCACATTCCGGCCTCGGTTCCATGCTGAAGCCCTTGAGTCGTTGCAAGATACGGTTTGCTTCCGGTGATGTCTCCCGCGGATCGACAGCGGACACCTCCATGAGCGGACACTGGTCATTCCGGCCTCAGCTCCAGAACGTGTTCACCGTAGGACCTCCCCGTCCAGGCCCACCTTGACCTGGTGGATCGCCCGCAGGGCCTCCGGGTCCGGCCTCTGCCTGTCCAGGGCCCGGATCTCGGCATGGGTGTAGGCCGGCCCCTCTACCGGCTCGGTCCAGCTGTCCGGGACGATCCAGACCTCCGCGCCGTCCAGGATGCGGGAGCGGATGGCGAACGGGTAGGCCGGTAGGGGGTCGGACGGCGACAGCGGGAGCCGGACGGCCTCGGCCTGCAGGAAGGCGACGGCCTCCTCCCGGTGGGCCTTCAGGTCGGCCAGGGCCTCGATCAGCGTCGCCGGGTCGGGGTCGCGGGTCCCCTCCGGCAGCCGGTAGCGGATCCGCCCGCCGTTGAGTTCCACTTGGTAGCCCAGATCCCGAAGTCTCAGGATCGCCTCCACGGTCAGACCTCCCCCTCCCGGAGATTCATGGGGGCCTCGTCGCTACATGGGGCCTTATATGTTCGAGGAACCCGACCAACCCGACCATTCCGACCAGCAGGGTCCGAAACCCCTTGATTCTCTTGGTTTCCTGGTCGGGTTTCCTGGTCGGGTTTTTCGATCTCCGGCTCAGAACCCGACCACAAAACCCGACCAGCGGGGTCGGAAACCCCTTGATTTTCCTGAGTCCGCGCTTTCGCGTGGTCAGGTTGGTCGGGTTGGTCGGGTTTTCCACACATAAGAGCGCTCATGTAGAAGTGAAGTGTGTCCTCCCGTTTCCCGCAGATCGTCCGGCGCACGGTCAGGACCTCCCTTGCCTGGTCCACACTGGCCAGCAGTCTCCGCTCGTGGAGGCGCTTGTTGAGGGTCCGGGGGGTGATGGAGATCCCGTCTCCGCTTTCGTTGCCCAGCCGCTTGGCGACGTTGAAGGCCGCATTGGGCTGGAGGTAGAGATCGTCTCCCTCGGTCCAGCCGATCCGGTCCCCCTGGGGCTGCCACTCCTGCCGCTCGAACATCCCCGTCCCGACCGTGTGCTCCCTCCATCCCCAGGCCCCTGGGTTGAGGGGCGCTCCCCCCTCCACGTCGGCCACATGTGCCCTTCCAGAGGACAGGGCCGCGGACAGGAGCTCCAGGTATCTCCTCGTAGGCTCTCCGGACAGCAGATGCCGGGCCTGGGCGTCGGCGGCCTGGGTGAGGGCCTGCCAGCCCCTCTGCCAGAGGTCCTGGGCCTCCTGGTGGGAGAGTGTGCCGGCCTCCTGAGCGAAGGCCAGGAAATGCCGAAGCCCTACAGCCAGGTTGGAAATGATCTCCGGCGTTCGGGCGTGGCCTCCCCGGGTCGCCTCGGACCGCAGCGCCTCCACCTCGGACCGGAGGGTCCGGCGCACCTCGTCGTATCGGGGAGCCAGCCATGCCAGGAACCCGCTCATGGCCTGAGCATAAAGGCCCGCGGCCGCGTCCTGCTGGCAGGGGGTCAGCCGGTCCGGGTCGATGTCTCCCTGGGAGACTTCGAGAATCAGCGCCCGCGCCCGGAGGCTCTGGCCCTGGGGGATGTCCTCGCCTGTGCTCAGGATCAGCCCACGCGGGGGCTTGTAAGGCTTCGGAGTCCCGTCCCGTCTCAGCCGCCCGCGCCCGGTACGGTTGCCTTGCGCACGCAGAACCCGGTCCGCCTTCGCATGCAAATGCTGAACATTGGCCTGTCCGCCGTGTGGGTTAAAATCGTCGATCACGAGGAGGGCGTCTTTGGCGGAGAACGCCAGGTCTTCAAGCTGGTTGTCGGTACTGGTCCACGTTCCTGGCAGGTTCCGGGCATCCATCCCGGTCCCGAAGTGCTGCAGGGCCAGGGCTGCCTGTTCGGTCTTGAAGATGCCGGTCTGCCCGGCCAGGAACAGGGAGAAGTCGGACGGCCCGAGGGGGGCGCGCCAGACGGCCGCGAAGATGGGGAAGACTACAGGATCGGGGGCCAGGTCGATCAGGCGGAGGGAGGCCTGCAGGGCATCGAGGAGGGCGTCGCCGATCGGAGGTTGCGGGAGCCGGTAGCCCGCCAGCGCCCCGTCCAGGTGGACGGCTACGCTTTCAGGATCAACCGGGCCGATGGCTCCGCCGGCGTGGAGGTAGGCCCACGTCCCCGGCTGAAGCTCCCGCCAGCCGGTGTGGAGGTAGACCCGGCGCCGGGGGGGATCGCCGGAGAGAATCTGGATAGCCGCCCTCGCGTGGTCGGCTAGGCCAAAACCGGGGAAGACCAGAGCGCCCGCTCCCATGTTAGCCACGGCCCACCGGCTCACGGAAGGAAACTGCTCGGCCGGCACACTGAAGCGTTCGGCGGTCCCGTTGCGCTGCGCCTCGATCTCGAACACCAGACGGCTCTCTGCGCCGTCGTCCTCGACCGTCTGCGCGACGATCCGGGCCGTGAAGTTGGTCAGGGGCGTCTCGACGGGGCCGTCCCGCGTGTCCCTGATCCATACGAGACCGCGGGGCGTCTCCCGATAGCGGGCCTCGACCCTCTCGTCCTCGTCCTGGGGCGGGTTGCGCAGCTCGGGCGTGGCCAGGGCCAGCAGGTCCTCGACGGTGTGGCCGGCTGCCAGGTAGTCGTCCAGGCCCACCTTGCAGCCGCCCTCGCCGTGGGGCAGGTAGATGTAGACTACGCTCGCGCCGCGCTGCTCCAGGAAGGCTGACAGCCTCACGAGGGCCTGGTGGACCTGGGGCTTGATCATCACGTCGGAGTCGAAACAGATGTAGACCTGTCGGCCCTGGTCCTTCCGATCCTTCAGGGCGATGTGCTCCCAATCGGGCAGGGCCGTCTTGCCGCCGTGCTCGTTCGTGCCGCGCCAGTTCCAGGTCCCGATAAGCGCGATGCAGCAGAGGTCCCGGCTGATGGCCGCGTCCGCCTTCTTCGCGCCCTCCGTGATGAATAGGGGGACAGCCGGGTCGCGCACCTGGTCCCGGATCATCGGGTGGACGTCCACCGCCATGCGCGACCGGGCCGGAAGCTCATACTTCGCAGGCTTGCCGTCCCTGATGCGCGGACTGTCGGGCCGGTGATGATACAGGGCGATCTCGCCGGTCACGCTCCAGATTGGGATGAGTAGGGTCGGGACGAGAAGCTGCGTGTCCGAAAAGCCCAGGCGCTTCAGCTCCGCTTTGCTTTCGATGGAGCGGTAACCGCGCGCAGTGATGACCTCCTGTGAAATCCCGGAGGCCTTCGTGAGCATTTCGGTGTGGTGGGGTAGAAGTTTCGGGGGCTTGTCCACTGTTCTCCCTCCAGAAGTCGGAGGAACGGGGGCCGGCCGCTTCTGGTCGACCAGCCTCCCGTCCTCCAGGTCCGGCGCGAGAGCCGGGGTTACTCGTTGTTTGTGTGGTCAGCCGGGTCCAGGACGCCCGCATGAACCGCCTTCTGCTCGGCCTCGGTGATCAACCGGCGCAACGTGGGCAGGTCGTCCACGCTGATGTTGAGGCCCTTCTTCGTAGGTTGCCACTCGCCGTCTTCGTCCTCGAAGTGAACTCTCACGTCCACGCGCTGCTTGCCCTTGTAAGATTTGAGAGTCACCTTACAACGCTCGCCGATGCGGTTGGCGAACTCGCCTATCTGCACGTCAAGGAGCCTCATCGTGCTACGCCCTCCAGCGCCCGACGTGCGGCCCGGATAGCCCGGTGGATGAACCGACGACGTCCCCGGCGTGTGTCTGGAAGGTGGCGCAGGCCTACGTCCGCCGGTGTGATCCGCAGAAGGCCGGAGAGGGTCCAGGTCAGGGCGTCTCGATCCTGGGTCAGTACCGGTAGGGCGACGTAGCCGGACGCCCCGTGTTGTGTCAGGAAGGCCCGTCCAAGACGGGCTTGACAATGGCCTCCGGTTTTGCTACTTTTGTGAAGCATAAAGCCTCCTCGTGAGGTAAGATGTCTCGCGCCCACTTGGTCAGCGATTGAAGCGCGAGAGCATCGAATTGAATGCGAAGGCCCGCCGGTCCAGGAAGATCGGGCGGGCCTTCGGCTTTCAGTTGGCAAGCACCCCCTCCTTGACGGCTTGATCAAATTCCGAAAGCACAACCCTGACGTGCCTCCCGTACCGGCGCTGCCCTGGGAGTTTGTCGAATCGACTCCTTTCGTAGAGCCAGCTCAACCGCAACTTCCGGCGCTCGGCAAGCTCGGGGAGGGTCACGACTTCATCGGGGGGTGCGGCAAGCGTCTCGTTCATACTTCCTCCAACAAAAAAGGGTTTTTGGTTTCTCCTCAGAACACCAAGAAGAAATCAAAAACCCTGTCAATTTTCCAGAATTCGTATTTTGGGGCCTTGTATCTTAGATCAGCGATCCGAAAGTATAGAACCCGCTGTATCCCTTAGGCGGGTATATCGTGCCCTGATTCGTTCAGAGGTAACGCCGGTCCAGGTTGCCGGGTAGCAGGTTTCCAGCAGTCTTGCAGTGAAATCACAGGCTGGCATGAGGTCCACCTCTTTTGACCTTCCGGTTCCGGCGATTCGTCGGTCCCTCCTCTTGCACAACGGCTTTGCGGCCTCCACAATCCGATAAATGACCACATTCCAAACTGCCCGTTTTGAATCCTGGGCCTTGTTGAACTTCATCCGCTTCTTCTCTCTGAAGGCTCTTTCATTCTCAACCTTCAGCGCGTCTATGACTCCCAAGATGAGGCTGACCTCCTGGGCTACTTGCCATGTTGTCGATCTGCACATGTATAGGTCGGCAAATAGAATCGTCAGCAGGGCGTTGTAGTGGCGCTCCATCCATCGCAGGTATTCCCTGTCTGTCGTTATTGTCGACTCTTCCAGGTCATGGCACTGTGGATCGCAGTATGGATGCCACGAATTTCCTAAAATCTTCCAGGCTTCTTCGTCCGTGAGCGTGATATTGAACTCTCTGACGACCCGTCTCACATCCTCCAGATGTTTCCTGACAAATCTTTTTCCGTTGACTCGCCAAAGGTATCGCTCAACCTCTTTGATTTGCTCCACGGTCACAGGGGGTTCGTCCGTGTGAGATGGTAGCTTTACCTTTTTCCAGAGGTCGAAGATATCGTTAAGCACCCCCCCGGCGATTTCTTTTGACTTCTCTCGAATTAACCTGGTGACCTGGCGCTGTTCCTCGATCTTCAGAACCTCTGGTCGGTCAATGAGGCTCAGGACCTCCCATTTCTCGCCCCCCTGTCTGGCCACTTCCAGGAGCTGATTCAGGTCTAAGGCGTTAAGTAGGAGCTTCAGCTTGAGTTTCAGGATTCTTGTGATGGGCCTGCCGTCCTTTGTGGCCTTCTCCTTCGCCCGGCCTTTCTTCACTGCCATGCTTCAGCCCTCCATCCTGGGGTAAAGGGCCGGCCAGCGGGATGGCGCTGGTTCGTCCGGCGTCCCGGACTCCGGCCCGTTGCTCGAACCAAAATGAACCTACCCGAAATATCGGACATCAGCCCCAAAAGTCAACCTGCTCTCAGGGCCGTTTTCCGCCCTCCCATTAGACGGCGCTTAGATCGGCAACAAAAACGGGCAGAAGGCCGGAGAATCGAGTCTCCGTAAGCCGTTCTGCCCGTTTGCGTTCTCATCTCTCTCTACAGAGCATCCCGCTCACAACCTTCAGAACAGACTGAGCTGCTCCTTCGCCTCCGCGCGAAACAGCGGGAAGAGCCTCCGGAACTCCTCCTCCCGGAACATCTCCCGGAACCGGGACGCCGAGTCGTGCAGCCGCCGCAGGAGATAGTCCCGGTCCTCGTCCCCGGCGTAGTCCTCGATGGAGGCCAGACTCCCGTCCCGGCGCTGGTACACGGCCACCCGCTGCCCCACGGCCCTCCCCTCCGCCGCCTCCGCGAGCCGCTTGAGGTTGGGGTTCGTGAACGTCTTCTCCGTGACGCTCTCCCACCGGCAGAAGTCCCTGGCGTCCAGCGCCCCGGCCTGGATGCGCCCCCCCAGCTCCCGGTAGGCCCGGCCCGCCTCCTCCGCCCTCCCGTCGATCAGCCTGAGCGCCATGTGCGAGATCAGGTCCCTGAAGACCCGCTCGTCGCGCCGGCTGCGCAGGCTGCTCCCCTTCAGGATCAGCCTCCCCTCGTAGTCGAGCAGGACGTAGTTCTTCGCCTTCAGACTGATCATCCCCCGGTAGCGCCCGTCGTGGGACAGGTTTATCCCCTCCGGCAAAGCCCCGGAGACCTCCTCCACCAGCCGCCGCTCCGCCTCCTCGTCCTCCACGCCGGGCGGGGCCACGAAATAGACCCCGTCCGTGTCCACCTCCAGGATCTTCGCCCCTCGGGCCTCCAGCAGCTCGACCGCCTTCAGCGCGATCTCCTGCCCCCGCTCCGTCACCTGCCTGGCCGCGTCGTAGTCGTTGAAGTTCGCCTGCGCGTAGCCCAGGTAGCCATAAAAGGAATTGATCAGAACCTTGTAGCTCCCCTGCAGCCCGTCCCAGTAGGCCCGCTCCGCCCCGGACGCCGTCCTCATCTGCGCCTTCGCCTCCAGCCGGCGCCTCGTCAGCCGCTCCAGCATCGGCAGGAACACGTCCTCCGTGTCCGTGACCGGGCGAATCTTGTAAGTCAACATGATCGACGGGTACAGACTCTCCACGTCCGCCTTGACCACCCGCCGGAACAGCCCCGCCGCCCGCAGCGCCGTGTAACCCCCCGGGAACTCCTGGCTCGGCCTGGGTCGCGGGATGGCCAGCCCCCGCCGGAGGTACACCCCGATCAGCAGGGCGTTGATCTTCTCCCCGGTGCCCGACAGGGCCGCGTCCTGGAAGGTGTAGGGCAGGATCTGCGTCTGGTAGAACTCCGTCGGCAAGACCACCTCCGACAGCGCCCGCACGTCCCGCACGTCGTCTAAGGCATAGGCGATCAGCCGCTCCGGGTCCGTCCGCCAGACCTCCCGGATGTCCCCCCCCGCCACGAACGCCCGCCCCTCCCGCTCCAGACCCAGGTCCCTCACCACGCTCTTCAGGCCGTAGCTCTCCATCCGCCCCCCCACGTCGTAGCGCTGCACCTGCTGGTAGGTGTCCAGAATGTGCCTGCCGTAGACGTAGGCCGGCCGGTAGGGCGGGTTCTTCGCCCCCACCTTGAACCGCCGCGTCCCCTCGTGCAGCCGGAGGTCCGACCCGTCCCGCCCCCACGTCAGACGGACCCCGCAGGCCGCGGCGCGGGCGCTCAGGTAGGGGAGGTCGAAGTCGAACAGGTTGTGCCCCTCGATCACCGACGGGTCGCGCTCGGCGACGATCCGGTTCAGCCGGCCCAGCATCTCCGCCTCCGACAGCCGCCGCCCGTCCACCACCTCCTCAAACCCCGCCGTGTCCGAGGCCGCGATCAGCACGACCCGCCCCTCCGGGTCCGCCGGGTCTAAGGACAGGGTCTCCACGTCGAGCTGCATCCGGCGGACGTCGGCGTAGCGCATCCCCCGGAACAGCGTCTTCCCCGTGAGGATCAGGTACTGCTGGACGGGGCTGCTCAGCCGGAAATGGGGGACCCGGTCGTTCGTCAGCCGGTCGCGGGCGTTCAGGAAGTCGGACCACGCCCGGAACCGGACGAGATGCCGGAACTCTCCACCTCCTCTCAGCCCGGTGATCGACGTGACTCCCCCCAGGTCCGCGCGGACCTCCGGCGACTCCACCAGCAGCCAGGGCTCAAACGCCTCCTCGCGGGGACCCGACGCGGTGTAGAGCCGGACCCGGCTCCCCCCTGCCAGCTCGACGGCCAGGATGCCCTCTTCACGGTTCACGATTCAGGCCTCTCTACTTGCCTTCTACCGGTCGCTAACGCTCCCGGCTCTTCTGCCGGTCTACCGGTCGCTAACGCTTCCGGCTCGGATGTTGCTCTCCCACTCCCTGCCCCTCTGCGCCCCTTGGCGCCCTTGGCAGCTTGGCGGTTCCCTCGCAGATAGTGCCTCTCCATCTCCCTGCGCAGATAGTCGAACGCCTCCCCGGGGCTGTCCACGAACCGGAACAGCTTCAGGTCCTCCTCCGAGATCGTCCCCCACCGGACCAGCGCGTCGAAGTTGAGGATCTCCCGCCAGTAGTCCGGCCCGTAGATGACGATCGGGAGCGGCTTGAGGATCTTGCGCGTCTGCAACAGCGTCAGCAGCTCCAGGAGCTCGTCCATCGTCCCGAACCCCCCCGGAAAGATGACCAGGGCCTTGGCCAGGTAGGCGAACCAGAACTTCCTCATAAAGAAGTAGTGAAACTCGAAGTTGAGCCCCTCCGTGATGTAGGGGTTGGGGGACTGCTCGAAGGGGAGGCTGATGTTGAGCCCCACCGAAGGCCCCCCGGCCAGGGCCGCTCCCCGGTTGGCCGCCTCCATGATCCCCGGCCCCCCGCCGGAGCAGACGATGAACCGGTTGCCGTCCCGGAGGGTCTTGGACCAGCAGGTGATCAACCTGGCCAGCTCCACCGCATCCTCGTAATACCGGGCCAGGACGATCCCCCGCTCGGCAATCTCCTGCCGGTGCCGCAGCGCAGCCGTCGGGGCCTTGCGGCCCCTGACCTCCTGCCGGACGGCCTGGAGACGGCGCCGGGCCTCGGCCATCGGATGAATGCGGGCGGACCCGAAGAACACCACCGTGTCGCGCACCTCCTGCTGGCGAAACCGGCGAAGGGGCTCGAACAGCTCGGCCAGGATGCGGATCGGCCTGGCCTCGGGGCTGTTGAGAAATTCGAGGTTCTTGTACGCCTTTTCGGAGCGCCGGGAAGACTTTGACATGGATGGATTAAGGTCCTTTGTGAACGCTATTGGGGAGGGGGTTCCAGGAGATGCAGGCGGATGAGCCTCCTGGCCAGGGTGTAGATGTCTCTCCTGCTCCCTTCCTTGCGGATTCCCACGGCCACCACCAGCACCAGGACCCTCCCCCTTTCCACCCGATAGATAATCCTGTATCGCTGTCCCACGGCGCGGAGGCTCCGGTAGCCGGCCAGTTCGTCCGTGAGGGGTTTGCCCTGTTTGTCGGGGTCAACGGCCAGACCGTCTATCCGTTCCCGGATCTTTTCCTGGACACGGCGGTCAGAAATATGCTTCAACATGCTCAGCGCCGAAGGCTGGATGATGACCTGGTAATTCACCAGCCCAGCTCCTTTTTGGCCTGTTCCCAGGGAATGCCCTTCCCTTCCTCAGCCTCCCTGATGCCCTGCCGCAGGGCGGCCATCAACTCCTCATCCCCCAGGATCTCCATCGTCTCGACGATGGATTCGTACAGCTCCCAGGACAGGACGGCCAGGACCGGCTTGCCGCGCCGGGTGATGGCCACGGCCTGCGTATGGGGCTCCTTTTCAAACTGTTCCGGGAGCGAGGTCAGCCTCTTCCGGGCCTCGATGATCGGCATCGTGCGGGTCATAGGGGTCGCCTCCTTTCGTACCTGCAAAGGTACTTTAGAATGTTCGCTTCTGCAAGCGATTTGTGCATCGCGCGTTTTTGCTTGATTTTTCTCCCACCCTTCGTACATTCTGCCTGTCACAGTCTGTCTGACCTTTGGGCCTTTCGCATCGGGGGGCGCTGATGGACGCCCGCACGCATCGCATTCGGGGGCAACGGGGTGAGCCGTACCGGGACAGGTGCGGCTTGTTCTTTAGGCAGGTATCCCCACCATGAAGACCTCCGGCACGATCCCCGCCCAAAGGCTCATCCTGTCCGGCCTCCTCCTGGCGCTGGCCCTCGCCGCCCCTGCCGGGGCGGTGGACACGCTGGATGTGAAGGCTACTGTGAAGGGCCCGTGGACGATCTATTCCTTCGGCAAAGCGTTCTCAGATGCTTCTTTCCCACAAGGTACCAGGAAGCCCTGCGTATCCAGGGACGGCAGCATCTGGTGGGGCTTCTATGGAGGCGTGGAGAAAGGCGCTCTCCGCTACGATGGGAAGACCTGGATGAGATATACCGCCAGGGATGGTCTCATGGATGGAGAGGTGCGCTCCATTGCTCAGTCAGCGGATGGGACGCTCTACTTTGCCGGGAGCCACCGGGGGAAGGCCGCGGTGACTCGCTACGACGGGAGGACGTGGCTGATTTACACAGAGGCGGATGGGCTGTCTGGCAACTATGTGGGCGGGGCCAGCGCGGTGGACGCTCAGGGCAACCTCTGGTTGACCACAGAGATCACCACCGAAACGCAGCCGGCTGAGGAGGACCGCACCAAGGGGGGTAGCGGGGTACTGCGATTTGATCCTTCGACAAGCTCAGAGCTTGCCCTGAGCGAAGCGAAGGGACAGGGCGGTAAGACCTTTCGGAACTTCGAGGTGAAGGACGGCCTGGCGCACAACCGGGTGTATGACATCGCCGCAGGCCCGGACGGATCGGTCTGGTTTGCGACCTTTCAGGGGGTGAGCCGGTTCGATGGAAAGACCCGTTCGACCCATTCGACAGGCTCAGGACAGGCAGGCTCAGGGCAGGCCTGGACGACCTCTACCCCATCGGCTGATCCCAGGAACTATGACATCCTGGTCGCGCAGGATGGGAAGGTCTGGTGCACGCACGGACAAACGCATGGGATTTCAGTCTTTGACGGGACGACCTGGAAGCGCATCGGCGAGGCAGACGGGATGCCCGAGGGGAGGGTCCTGCGCATTTGCCAGGCCCAGGACGGCGCGATCTGGTTCGGGACGCACCAGAACCATCTCAAGCTGTATGGCACAAAGGGGCTGCTCCGGTACCAGGACGGGGCGTGGCTGCGCATCCTGAAGGAGGACGGCCTGCCGGGGGACAATGTGCACAGCATCGTGCAGTCCAGGGACGGCAGCCTCTATCTGACGGTCCCGGATGTGGGCATCGTCCGCTACCGGCCGGACTTTACCGGCCTGGGGACCATTTCGGGAACTGTCAAGAAGCCCGATGGGTCTCTCTGGGTTGGGGTCGGGATTGGTGTGGAAGACACATCGGGTCAGGCCAGGGCAGGGACGACGACGTCGGAGGGCGGTCGCTACCATGTCCGGGCGTTTCCGGGGACGTACCGGGTCCTGGTCAGAAACAGTTATGGCGCGGAACCTGTGAAGGTGATTGTGGAAGCCGAAAAGGAGATCAAGGAGGTCGATTTTAAACCGATGAGTGTAAGTCGTCTAGGCAGAATGGTACCTGCCGGGCGCGGCAAGGTCGTATCTGCCGGACCCGGTAAGGTCGTGTCTGCCGGGCGTGGAAAAGGCCATTTGCGCACTTATGATACGACGGATGGGCTTTCAGGCGTAAACGTTGTCGACATTTTTGAGGATCGGGAGGGCCATCTTTGGTTCATCACTTACGGCGTGGGGGTCAGTCGGTATGACGGCCAAACCTTTACCACCTTCACCACCAAAGACGGACTGGCACACAACAAGGTACAGTCTATCTTTCAGGACCTGGACGGCAATCTCTGGTTTGGCACCTATGGTAGTGGGGTGAGTCGGTACGATGACAAAGCCTTTACTACTTTTACCACCAAAGACGGGTTGGCAAACAATATGGTGTTGTCGATTATTCAGGATCGGGAGGGCAACCTCTGGTTCAGCACGAATGGTGGCGTGAGTCGATATGATGGAAAGACGTGGACAACCTTCACCACCAAAGATGGTTTGCCGACCAATGGAGCATTCTATATTTTTCAGGATCGGGAGGGCAACCTCTGGTTTAGCACGGGTGGTGGCGTAAGCCGGTATAATCCTTCGACAAGCTCAGGAGAGAGCGGCAATACTTTCACCACATTCACAACTAAAGACGGATTGGCAAATAACGCTACTTTCGGCCATTTTTAGATAGGGCTTGCGAATTATCGTGGTACCGGGTATCCTTCTGGTCACACACACTGACGAGGAGGACCCATGTGCCAACACACAACGACTTCCGAGCGGATT
>Ga0114945_10001685_pt1 | contig 13509 bp, 8 predicted proteins | sample OV2TP3_FD_87194 | JGI IMG/M metagenome (GOLD analysis project Ga0114945, IMG submission 87194) | Hot spring microbial communities from Beatty, Nevada to study Microbial Dark Matter (Phase II) - OV2 TP3 | ecosystem: Environmental > Aquatic > Thermal springs > Hot (42-90C) | place: USA: Beatty... | reverse complement strand
TCATGCGACTTTCCCCTCGCCCGCGCGTAGCGGAATCTTGAACATGAAGCTCGAGCCCTTGCCCGGCTCGCTTTCCACCCAGATCCGGCCGCCGTGCATCTCGATGAACTTCTTCGTGATTGAGAGCCCGAGGCCCGTACCGCCGTACTCGGAGGCGATCGTCGCATCGGTCTGCTTGAACTCGGTGAAGAGGCTGCCGATCTTGTCCGGCGGGATGCCGATGCCGGTGTCGGCGACCCGGAAGACGAGCAGGCTGTCTCTTTGCGCGACCGAGATTTCCACCTTTCCCGCCTTGGTGAACTTGAGCGAGTTGCCCCCGAGGTTCATGAGGCACTGCGCGATGCGGCCGCCGTCGCCATGGGCGAGCGGAATGTCGCTCGGCGCGCTGGCGAGGAATTCCAGCCCCTTGTCCGCGGCGAGCGGCTTGAGCGTCGAGTGCACGCTCGCCACCGTGTCCTGCACCGAGTAGTCCGAGAGCGCGAGCTCCATGCGGCCGGCCTCGATCTTGGCGAGATCGAGCACGTTGTTGATCAGCCGCAGCAGGTGCTTGCCGCTCGACTGCATGTTCTCGAGCGGCGCCTTCAGGTCCTCCGGCAGCTCGCCGTAGACCTGGTCGAGGATCATCTCGTTGAAGCCGAGGATGGCGTTCAAGGGCGTCCTCAGCTCGTGGCTCATGCTGGCGAGGAACTGCGACTTGTGCCGGCCCGCGACCTCCAGTTGCCGGCCCTTCGCCTCGATTTCGCGGAACAGGCGCGCGTTCTGGATCGCCATCGCCGACTGCGTGGCGAAGGTCTTCAGCAACTCGACCACCTCCGGCGGGAACTCGCCCGGCGTCTTGCGGCTCACAGACAACGCACCGATGACATGGTCCTCGCGCAGCATCGGCACCACCAGCAGCGCGCGGTAGCCCGCCCGAAGCAGGAACTCGCGCCGCGCCGTCTGATAGCCCTCGTCCCGCATCTCCGGGATCTGGGACGGCTCCCGCGTGATCACCGTCATGCCTACGGGCCCGTCCCCCTTGCGAATCGGCGTGCGGCGCAGCACCGCGAGCATGTCTTCGGGCAGGTTCTCGGCGGCGCGCAACTGGAACTCCTCGACCTGCTCGTCGTATTCGTAGATCGCGCCGCCCTCTAGGCCCGAGATCTGCAGCGCCCGCGTGACGATCGTCTTTAGCACCGTCTCGAGGTCCAGCGTCGAGCTGATCGCCTGACTTACCTCGCCGAGCGCCGTGAGTTGCTGGACCGACTTCGAGAGCGCCTCGGTGCGTTGCTGAAGTTCCTTAAAGAGTCGTACGTTCTCAATCGCGATCACCGCCTGGTCGGCGAAGGTTCTGAGCAGCTCCTCGTGTTTCCTCTGAATCGCCCCCGGTTCAGTCCAGCCGACCGTGATCGCGCCAATCACGCTGTCTTCGCGAAGCAACGGGATGCCAAGGATTCTTCGGTACTCCATTGCCCTGGCCATGTTCGGGTCGTACTCCAGGTCGGCGAGCGTGTCTTCGACCCGCACGGCTTGCTTCTTGAGGATGACCCGTCCGGCAACGCGCAATCGATCTGGTCGCGCGGGATAGTAGTTGAGCAGGTTTTGCAGCAGGTGCGGCGGCCAGCCATGTGAAGTGACGTAATGCAGCAACTCTCCGTCGAATCGAAACACGTTCGCATAGGCAGACTGGCATAGGCGGGTCGCGTTGCGCACGATCGCTTCGAACACCGGCTGGATATCGGTCGGCGAGCTGCTGATGACCTTGAGGATCTCCGCCGTCGCCGTCTGCCGCTCGAGCGATTCCTTGGTCTCGTTGAACAGGCGCACGTTCTCGATCGCGATCACCGCCTGGTCGGCGAAGGTGGTGACCAGCTCGATCTGCTTGTCGGCAAAAGGCTCGATGTCCGTACCCTTGGTCAGCGAGATTACGCCGATCGGCTCGCCATCGCGCAGCATCGGCACGTTGAGCAGGGTGCGGTAGGTTCCAGCGATCGCGAGGTCCCGGCGTTCGTATTCCGGGTCGGCCAGCACATCCGGGATGTGGATCGCGCGCCGCTCAAGCAAGGCACGCCCGGTCGCCGATCCGCGTTCCGGTTTCAGCGGTCTGGCGCGCACGGCCTCGATAACCGGTGAATCCTGTGCCCAGCCGTGGGTGACGGCCGGCCGGAAACCGCCATCTGCGTCCTGGCGCAAGATCACGCCTCGTTTGGCACCGCAGAGCACGGTCGCGTTGTCGAGCAGCGTTTGCAGCACCGAGTCGAGATCGAAGGTTGTGCGGCTGATCGCTTTGAGCACCTCCGCGGTCGCGGTCTGTTGCTTGAGCGCCTCGTTGATCTCGTTGAACAGCCGCACGTTCTCGATCGCGATCACCGCCTGGTCGGCGAAGGTCTGCAGCAGCGCGACCTGCTTCTGCGAGAAAGGCCGCACTTCGCGCCGGTAGATCACGACTGCGCCGATCACGGCGGATTCCTTGATCAGCGGCACTGCGAGGAAGGTGCGCGCGCCGATCACCTCGACCGTCAGCACGCGCAGCGGGTCGCGCGCGCGGTAGGCCTCGTCATCAGCAATGTCGGCAATCAGCACGGGAACCTTGGTGGACAGAATCCTGCCCAGGCCCGATAGCGGCCCCGGAATCCGGTGCGGCCGGAACGCGGCCGACCAGGCGGCGAACTTCTCCGCGTCAAGCCCGCGCTGGGCCACCGGATCAAAGGCCTGCCCGTCGCTCGTGAACACGAACCCGAATTCGGCCTCACAAAGTCGCGTGGCGTGATCAAGGATCTCCGCGAATACCGGCCCGAGATCATTGAGAGAAGCACTGATGACTCTCAGCACCGCAGCGGTCGCCGTCTGCCGCTCGAGCGCCTCCTTCGTCTCATTGAACAGCCGCACGTTCTCGATCGCGATCACCGCCTGGGCGGCGAACGTCGTAAGCAATTCGATCTGGTGTTTGCTGAACTTGCCGGGCTCTCGGTGGGTGACGCTGATCGTGCCGACCACCATGTCGTCGCGCAGCATGGGCACGATCAGCACGCTTCGATAGCCCCTTGTGCGTGCCATCTCTCTCGCCCTCGTCTGCTCATCCGGCAACTTCTCGGTATCGCTGATGTAGCACGGGGCCCCGGAACGAACCGCGCGCCCGTGAGTCGGCGCCTCCGAAAGCGCACGGGGATATCCACTTTTCAAAGCTTGGTCGCCGGTTTCGCCCGTAGATGTAAACGCCGCCAGATGCAACCTGTCGTCGACGATCCGGGTGACGGCCGCCGAGAATGCGCCCATCAGACGCTGCGCACTTGTCACGATCGCTTCGAATACCGGCTGCACGTCGGTCGGCGAGCTGGAGATCACCCGCAGGATCTCGGCGGTCGCCGTCTGCCGCTCGAGCGCCTCTCTCGTCTCGTTGAACAGTCGCACGTTCTCGGTCGCGATCACCGCCTGGTCGGCGAAGGTCTTCAGCAGATCGACCTGGTGATTGCTGAACTCCCCTGGCCCCTTGCGGGTGACGCTGATGGTGCCGGTCGCGACGCCCTCCCGCAGCATGGGAACGATCACGATGCTCCGAAAGCCCCGCACGCGCGCGAGTTCCCTCAACGACGCTGCGGAATCGGGAAGCGCCTCGGTATCGCCGATGCACACCGGCGTTCCGCTACGGGCGGCTTTTGACCGGGCCACCGGCATGGGGAACGCGCCCTTCAGCGCTTCGTTGCCCGCCTCGCCCGTGCTCGAAAACGCCACGAGATGCAGCACGTCACCAAAGACGCGCGCCACCGCCGTGGAGAAGCCTCCGATCAGCCGATAGGCGCTCTGCGCAATCGCATCGAAGACGGGTTGCACGTCCGAGGGCGAGCTCGCGATCACCTTGAGGATCTCCGCGGTCGCCGTCTGCCGCTCGAGCGCTTCCCTTGTCTCGTTGAACAACCGCACGTTCTCGACCGCGATCACCGCCTGATCGGCGAAGGTCTTGAGGAGCTGCACATGGCGTTCGGGCGTCTCGCCCGGCTCCGGCCACGCCACGACGAAAGCGCCGATCGGCTCGCCTTCGCGCAGCATCGGAACTCCGAGCATGCGGCGCCAGCGCCCTGCAGCGGCGGCGGCCGGGTCGTACTCGGAATCTGCGAGGGTGTCGGGTTGGAGAACGATTGACTTGGTGAGAATGGTCCGACCGCTTGTCTGGGACCGATCCGGCGGCATTGGATACCGCTTCGCCAGAGTCGCCAGGGCCTCGGGAGGCCAGTTCTTGGTGGCGACGAGATGAAGAAGCTTGCCGTCGAATCGGAAAATTGCGGCAAGCGGGCTATCGCAGAGCCGCGTTGCGTTGCTCAGGATCGTTTCGAACACCGGAGTCACGTCGGCCGGCGACCCGCTGATCGCACGCAGGATCTCCGCGGTCGCCGTCTGCCGCTCGAGCGCCTCTTTCGTCTCGTTGAACAGCCGTACGTTCTCGATCGCGATCACCGCCTGATCGGCGAAGGTCCTGATCAGGGCCATGTGCTTTTCATCGAACGGCCGCACCTCCGTGCGTCGCACGAGGATCGTGCCGATCGCCGCACCTCCCCGCGTCAGCGGCGTGACCAGCGTGCTGTGGTACCCGAATTCGCGCGCGTACGCGCTGCCTTCCGGATATTCTGCGGTCTCCGCCTGGAGGTCGTGGATGTGGATCTGGCGGCCTTCGAGGATCGAGCGGCCGGAGGCGGTGTCCGGCGAGAGGCGGCGCGTCGCGCCAACGGGGCGATTCGGGATCGGGCCGTAATGGGCCGCAAAGCGCATGGCGTCGCCTTCCCGAAGCAGGATGATCGCGTCCCGCGCCTCGCACAGGCGCGCGCTCCGCGCTGCGATCGCATCCAGCACCGGCTGCACATCGGTCGGCGAGCTTGCGATGGCGTGCAGGATTTCTGCCGTTGCGGTCTGCCGCTCGAGTGCCTGGCTGGTTTCCTCGTGGGCGCGGCGCAGCTCCTGCTCGTTCTGTTTCAGCTCGTTGATGTCGCCGGTCGAGCCGATCAGCCGGATCGCGCGCCCGCGCTCGTCGCGCAGCGCGATGCCGTGCTGGCGCGCCCAGCGCCAGTTCCCGTCGCGCGCGCGGAACCGGTAGTCGCATTCGAAGCGGTCGGTCTTGCTCTTGAAGTGCTCCAGGAGCCTCGCGTCGAAGCCCGCAAGATCGTCGGGATGAATTCGCCCTCTCCAGTCCGCTCCGGTCTGGAAGTCCTTGGGCGACAGGCCGAGGGCGTGGTACACGCGGTCCGAGAAATAGATCCTGCCGCTCGCGAGGTCCCAGTCGTAGATGCCTTCGTTTACGGCGCGCGAGGCAATGTCGTAGCGCTGCTCGGCAAGCCGCGCGTCGGAAACGTCTTCACAGGTGACGAGCAGCCCGCGCGGCGGCACCGGCAAGCTCGTAATCCGGATCAGGCGTCCATCGGTGAGCCGCTGTTCGCTTTGCTGCGGCGACTTGCGGCGAAGCATCCTGAGCCGCTCGCGGACCAGTGCTTGCGCGTCCCCGCTGCCGTAATCGCCGCGTTCGGCGTGATGGCGCAGAAACGCCTCGACGGGAGTCCCCGCGGCAAGCAGCGACTTCGGGTATCCGCAGATCGAAGCCAGGACTGAATTCCACGCCACGAGCTCCCGCTTGGCGTCGAAAAGCGCGAATCCGACCGGTAGCCGGTCAAGGCCCGCCTGCAGCGCGGCGATGGGTGCGAACCGGTCGCGAGCGGCCGAGCTCCGCCTGCGGCCGGTGCTGGTCCTGCGCTGGGTGCGCGACGATCCGCTCCTCAAATCCCCTCCCGGTTTTGCGTTGCAGATTGAAGCGAGTCTAGCATTGCCTTCTGCAACGGGTCATTGCGGCCGGCCGGTGTCGGGTCAGTTCAGCACTGCCAGATCGTCGGATGAAAGCTCGAGTTTCGCCGCGGCGGAATTCTCCTCCAGGTGCGCGAGCGAACCGGTGCCGGGGATCGGCAGCATGACCGGCGATTTCGCAAGCAGCCAGGCGAGCGCGACCTGGGCGGGCGTCGCGCCGCGTCTCGCCGCCACTTTCTTCACGCGCGCCGAGCGCAGCGCGGCGCCGGCGCCGAGCGGATACCAGGGCAGGAACGCGATGCCCAGCTCCTCGCACGCCTTGAGCACGGGTTCGGCTTTTCGCTCCTCCAGGTTGTACTCGTTTTGCACCGACACGATCGTGCAGATGCTGCGGGCCTGCTCGAGCTGGCGCACGCTCACGTTGGAAATGCCGATGTGCCGGATCTTCCCCGCCCGCTGCAGTTCGGCGAGCGCGCCGATCGATTCCGCATACGGCACCTTCGGATCCGGCGCGTGCAGCTGGTACAGCTCGACGCGCTCGAGCCTGAGGCGCCCGAGGCTTCCCTCGAGCGCGCGCCGCAGGTGCTCCGGATGCCCGTCGCGTTCCCATTGCGGCGCGCTCGGGCGAAGCAATCCTCCCTTGGTCGCGATGACGAGATCCGCGGGATAGGGATAAAGGGCTTCGGCGATCAGTTGCTCGTTGACGTCCGGACCGTAGGCGTCGGAGGTGTCGAAGAAGTTGTGGCCGAGATCGTAGGCGCGCTTGAGCACCTTGAGCGCATTCGCGCGGTCCTTCGGCGGTCCCCAGATCTGCGGCCCGCAGACGCGCATCGCGCCGAAGCCGAGCCGCCGGACCTTCAGATCGCCGACAACGATGAACGCGCCCGCCATCAACGGGTCATGCCGACTACTCGGCGAGCAGGCGCTCGATTTCCGCGACGAGCTTGTGGTCCTCCGGCGCGACGCGGGTGGCAAACGACAGGACCTTCTCGCCGCGCCGGTCGATGAGGTACTTGTGGAAGTTCCACTGCGGGCGGCCGCCGCTCGCCGCGGCGAGCCGCTCGTAGAACGGGTTGGCGGTGCCCGCCGCGACGTTCGTCTTGGCGAACATGGGGAAGGTCACGCCGTAGTTCACCTCGCAGAACTGCGCGATTTCCTTGGCCGAGCCGGGTTCTTGGCCGCCGAAATCGTTGGAGGGAAAGCCGAGCACCACCAGGCCCTTGTCCTTGTAGCGGCGGTAGACCTTCTCCAACCCCTCGTACTGCGGCGTGAATCCGCAGCGGCTCGCCGTATTCACGACCAGAAGCACCTTGCCGCTGTACTTGCAGAGCGACGCGTCTTCGCCCAGCAGCATCGGCATCGTCCGATCGAGGAGCGCGGGGCAGGCGGCGTTCGCACTCGCGGCGACCAAAAGCGCGAGGAAGGCAGCGCAGCGCAGAGCCACGTTTCGCATGTTCGATCCTCCTGTGCAAGACTACCACTTTCCGTACAGGGGCCGGTGTTGTCCATGAAGCTTCGATGGCTGCTCGCGTTGCTCGGTCCGGTCGCGTTCCTCGCCGTCGGCCCGGCCTTTGCCGAACCACGTTTTTCTTTTCACGCAACGCCCGGCAAGCTCCCGAAGGACGTCGTACCGGCGCATTATTCGCTGCACATCGTTCCCGATCCCGCGAGGGACCGCTTCGACGGGCGGGCCGAAATCGAGATCGACGTCGCGCGACCGGTTCCCGGCCTCACGCTCAATGCCATCAATCTCGGTTTCAAGGCGGCGCAGTTGCGCTCGGGCAATGGGGGGGAGACCGGCTTGACGGTAGCAATCGACGCGGCGCGAGAAACCGCCACGCTGGCGCCGGCATCGGGCACGATCGCCGCGGGGCGCCACCGCCTCCGCATCGACTATACAGGCGCCATCGGAAAGCACACGCAGGGCCTGTTCCGGGTCCCGTACAAGGTAAACGAGCTGGGCCGGCTCGTAGAAAAGACGATGCTCGCGACGCACTTCGAGCCGGTCCACGCGCGCAAGCTCTTTCCCGGCTGGGACGAGCCGGCCTTCCGTGCGACCTTCGAGATCGCGGTGGTGGTTGACGAGGCGCTTACCGTCGTTTCCAACATGCCCGTGGCGCGGGTCACGCCGCAGGCCGGCGGCCGGAAAGAAGTGGCGTTCGCGCGCTCGGTGGCCATGCCGACCTACCTTGTGGCGCTTTTCATCGGTGAGATGGACGCGCTCGAGGGGGAGGTCGACGGCATTCCGCTGCGCATCTACACGGTCAAGGGCAGGGCGGGCCAGGCGCAGTATGCGATGCAAGCGACCCGGCAGATCGTTCGCTATTTCAACGACTACTTCGACGAGCGCTACCGGCTGCCCAAGCTCGACCAGGTGGCGCTGCCGGGCGGCTTCGGCGGCGCGATGGAGAACTGGGGCGCGATCGTGTACAACGAAGCGCGTCTCCTGCTCGACCCGGCGACCTCTTCCCTGCGCCTGCAGCAGAGCATCTATGGGTTGATCGCGCACGAGATTGCCCACCAGTGGTTCGGCAACCTCGTCACGATGGCGTGGTGGGACAACCTGTGGCTCAACGAGGGATTCGCCTCGTGGATGGCGACCAAGACCGCGGAGCATTTTCATCCGCAGTGGCGCGCGCGTCTGCGCAATGCGCCGTGGGTGAACCATGCCATGACGGAGGATGCGCGCAGGACCACGCACCCGGTCCAGACACCGGTCGAGCACGACAGCCGCGCCATGGACCTCTTCGACGCGATCACCTACAGCAAAGGGGAAGCATTCATTCACATGCTGGAGGGCTACCTCGGCGAGGAGGCGTTTCGCGCCGGCGTGCGCCGCTACATGCGCGCGCACCGGCTTTCGAACGCTACCACCGCTGACCTCTGGCACCACCTGTCGGAAGCCTCCGGGCGCGACGTCGCGGCGTTTGCCGCACCGTGGACCGAGCAGCCCGGCTTCCCTGTCGTGAAAATTGCGCAGCGCTGCAATTCCGGACAAGCAGTGGTCACGCTCGCGCAGGAACGCTTTACGCTGAATGACCCGAAGGCCGTTCCCCTCTCCTGGAAGGTGCCGGTGACGCTGGTAAGTGAAAGCGGCGAGCGCAAGGATCTGCTGCTCGACGCAGTGCCTGCCGAAGCGCGATTTTCTGACTGCAATGCAGTGCGCGCAGCCGGGGCGGGTTACTACCGCGTGCAGTACGAGGAGGGCGCCTTCAATGAACTGCTGCGCGACCTTGATCGGCTCGACGTGCGGGAGCGGCTACAGCTCCTGTCCGACACGTTTGCGCTGATGCAGGCCGGGCGCGTGGACGTGACGCGCTATCTGCGTCTCGTCGGTCGGCTGCGCGGCGAGACCGATCGCAGCGTCTGGGACCAGGTGATCGAATCGCTGCGGTTCCTGCGCAGCCTCATCGACGCGCCGGAAGATCGCGCCCCATTCGACCGCAACGCGGCGCAGGTTCTTGCAGCGCCGTTCGCGAGGGCAGGCTGGGATGCGCGCGCAGGCGAAGACGCGGACACACCCGCCCTGCGCCGCTCGTTGATCGAGGCGCTTGGCAGGTTCGGCGACCAAAAGGTCATTGCCGAGGCGCGGGCGCGGTTTGCCGCGCGCCAGGCTGCGCCGATCGATCCCGCGATCCGGCCCGCGGTGCTGAACATCGTCGGTCAACACGCCGATCCGCAGGCGTTCGACGCGCTGCTCGAAATGATGCGCGATGCAACGGACGTTGAGACGAAGTGGCAGGCGCAGACTGCGCTGCGCCACGTCGCGGACCCGAAGCTGCAACGCCGCTGGATGGAGCTGCTGCTCGGCGATGTGATGACTCCGGGCGAGGCGGTGTACAACCTGAACCACATCGGCCAGGACAGCGATCGGCCCGAGCCAGCCTGGCAGTTCGTACGCGCCAATCTTGGCGCGATCTACGCCAAGGCTTCGCCGCGCGAGCGCGTCCACGTGCTGCCGGAAGCCGCGATGGCGTTTGCCGATACGGCGCGCGCCGACGAAGTGATCGAGTTGACCAAAGCCCATCTCGATCCAACCGCCTACTATCAGGCAGAGAAAGCCGCCGACTGGATCCGGCTCAAGGCGGCGGTGAAGGCGCGCGAAGCGCACCGGCTGACGGCATGGGTCAGGGCGCGTTAGGGAACCGGTTGTAGCGAAAATCAAAGACCAGGAGGCATACATAATGCAATACAGTATGTGTTACAATCGCCTTTGAGCTTGCTTTGGAGCGAAACATGGGGACGTTGAGTATGCGTCTGGACCGCAACTTGGAAGAGAAACTATCGCGCGCAGTCGAAACGGAGCACAAGAGCCGATCGGAACTGGTCCGCGAGGCGCTGTTGGCCTATCTGAATGAGCGGGAACGCCGGCGATTCCTCGACGACATCGCGCGCGCGGCGCGCGAATTGAATCCTGCCGAAGCCCGGAGTCTCGCCGAAGAGGCGTTGCTCACCGACAACGAGGCGCTGGGTGTTGCCGAACCACGCGCGCGATATGCCGGTACGCGCAAGGCGCAGGGGCGCAAGCGGTGAGGCGCGGCGAGATCTGGGTCGGCAACCTCAATCCCAACCGTGGCGCCGAGACAGGCAAGATCCGGCCGGTCCTGATTGTGCAGGCCGATTTCCTGACGCACGAAGGGAGCGAAACCGTGATTGTCCTCCCGCTCACGACTCAAGTGCGTCCGTCCAGGGAGCCGCTGCACGTCACCATTCGGGGGCGTGACCGGCTTCGGGAAACCTGCCAGGTCATGCCTGAGCAGCCCCGCACCCTCGATCGTCGCAGGCTTGCCGATGGGCCGTTGACGGTGCTCACGGCGGACGAAATGCAGAAAGTGGAGAAGTCGCTTCTGGCCGTGCTTGGAATGTTGTAATCGAACGCCGGTCGCAGAATCAGGTGACGTCAAGCGTTGATAGGGTTCGCGGTTGGATCGCCGAGGCGCGGCGCATCGTCGTTCTCTCCGGCGCCGGCGTCTCGACCGATTCCGGAATCCCCGATTTCCGCGGCCCGCAGGGCGTGTGGACGCGCAATCCGAAGGCCGAGAAGCTCTCCGACATCCGCCACTACATGGCCGATCCGGAAGTGCGCAGGCTCTCCTGGCAGAGCCGCCTCGATCACGCTGCCTGGAGCGCGCGGCCGAACGCCGGGCACCGGGCGCTCGCGGATCTGGAGCGGCGCGGGAAACTGCATGCGCTCATCACGCAGAACATCGACGAGCTGCACCAGATGGCCGGCAATTCGCCGGAGCGCGTGATCGAGGTGCACGGCACGATGCGCAAGGTCGTCTGCATGAGCTGCGGCTGGCGCGGGCCGATGCAGGAGACGCTCGAGCGCGTGCGGGCAGGCGAGGAGGACCCCCCCTGCCGGCAGTGCGGCGGCATCCTGAAAAGCGCGACCATCTCCTTCGGCCAGGCGCTCGTTCCGGCAGTGATCGACCGCGCGATGCGCGTCGCGCAGGAAGCGGACCTCTTTCTCGCCGTGGGAACGAGCCTGCAGGTCTATCCGGTCGCGGGCGCGGTTCCGGCCGCTCAGTCCGCGGGCGCGCGCATCGTGATCCTGAACGCCGAGCAGACCCCGTTCGACGACATCGCCGACGCGCTGCTGCCGGGCTCGATCAGCGAGATCCTGCCGCGCATCTGCGGCGGCGCCTGAGCCGCAGCGAAAACCCCTTTGCGCTCGCGCCACCCTGGGGGTAAAGTGGCGCCAGGCAATTTGTTTGGGGTCCAAACAATGACGGTTTCGGCGGCACGGCGCGCGCTCGCGAACGCGCACCTGCGCCTGCGCGTGAACGGCGAGGAGGTGGAGGTCTCGTTCGCGCCCTACAAGACGCTGCTCGAAGTGCTGCGCGAGGAACTGGGACTTACCGGCACCAAGCACGGCTGCGAGCTGGGCGAATGCGGCGCTTGCGCGGTGCTCGTGGACGATGAACCGGTGCTTTCGTGCCTCACGCTGGCGCTCGACTGCGAGGGGCGCGCGGTCGAAACCGTCGAGGGCCTCGCGCGCGGCGCCGAGCTGCATCCGCTGCAGGCGGCGTTCGCCGACCTCGGGGGCGCGCAGTGCGGCTACTGCACGCCGGGCTTGCTGATGACCGCGAAGGCGCTGCTCGCGCGCGAGCCGGACCCGAGCCGCGAACGGATCAAGGAGGCGATTGCCGGGGTTCTTTGCCGCTGCACCGGGTATCAGCAGATCGTCGATTCGATCGAGGAGGCCGCGAAGCAGATGCGGCAAGAGCGCGCGTGACCGAAAAGCGCAAGCTCGAAGTGCTCGGGCATGCGCGGCGGCGCGTCGATGGCCGCGCCAAGGTCACGGGACAGACGCGCTTTGCAGACGACATCGTGCTGCCGCGCATGCTCCATTGCCGGCTGCTGCGCTCGCCGCACGCGCATGCCGCGATCGAATCGATCGACGTTTCCAGGGCCGAGGCGCATCCTGGCGTGCACCTCGTTCTCACCGGGAAGGACTTCCCGATCACCTTCGGGATTCTCCCGGTGACGCAGGACGAGTACGCGCTCGCCCCGGACCGGGTGCGCTATGTCGGCGACCCGCTTGCCGCGGTGATCGCGAAGGACGAGCAGAGGGCGACCGAGGCGCTCGACCTGATCGAGGTGAAGTACCGCTTGCTCGGCACCATCGCCTCGCCCGAGGAGGCGCTTGCGACACCCGAGCCGCGCATCCACGACTACGGCGAGCAGGGCAACATCCATCGCCTGCAGGCTTTCGCCTTCGGCGACGTGGAGGAGGCGCTCGCAGCCTCCGATCACGTCTTCGAGGACGTGTTCTTCTACGAGGGCAACACGCACCTGCCGATCGAGCAGCATGCGGCGGTCGCGGCGCTCGACGGCGAAGGCAAGCTCACGCTCTGGTCCTCGACGCAGGTGCCGCACTACGTGCACCGGGCGCTCGCGCGCGTCCTGCAGATGCCGGCGGCGCACATCCGGGTGATCGCCTGCCCGAACGGCGGCGGCTTCGGCGGCAAGACCGACATCTGCAACCATGAGATCGTGGTGTGCAAGGCGGCGCTCGTGCTCGGGCGCCCCGTGAAGATCTGCCTCAACCGCGAGGAAGTGTTCTACATGCACCGCGGCCGGCACCCGGTGCTGATGAAATTCCGCACCGGCGTGACGAACGGCGGCAAGCTCACCGGGATGCATCTGCAGACGCTGGTCGATGGCGGCGGCTACGGCTCCTATGGCGTTGCGAGCACGTTCTACACCGGCGCGCTGCAGACCACGACCTACGAGCTGCCGCGCTACAAGTTCGAGGCGTGCCGCACCTTCACCAACAAGCCGCCCTGCGGACCGAAACGCGGGCACGGCACGCCGCAGCCGCGCTTCGGACAGGAAATCCAGCTCGACAAGATCGCCGAGAAGCTCGGCATCGACCCGGCCGAGCTGCGGCTCGGCATGGTCGCGAAGCCGAACACGCTCACCGCGAACTGGCTGCGCATCGGCACGATCGGCCTTGCCGAATGCATCCGCAAGGTGGTCGGGATGTCCGGCTGGAAGGCAAAGCACCGCAAGCTTCCCGAGGGCCGCGGCGTTGGCATCGCGTGCAGCGCCTATATGTGCGGGGCGGGGCTGCCGATCTACTGGAACAAGATGCCGCAGACGGGCGTGCAGGTGTTGCTCGACCGCAGCGGCCAGGTGTCGGTGTTCTGCGGCGCGGCCGAAGTCGGGCAGGGTTCGGACGACGTGCTCGCCGCGATGGTCGCCGAAGTGCTCGGCATCGATCCGTACGACGTGCGCTGC
>Ga0114945_10001684_pt1 | contig 13510 bp, 19 predicted proteins | sample OV2TP3_FD_87194 | JGI IMG/M metagenome (GOLD analysis project Ga0114945, IMG submission 87194) | Hot spring microbial communities from Beatty, Nevada to study Microbial Dark Matter (Phase II) - OV2 TP3 | ecosystem: Environmental > Aquatic > Thermal springs > Hot (42-90C) | place: USA: Beatty... | reverse complement strand
TTCGAGCCGGAAGATCAATCGTGCTACCTTCGGTATCGCATCGACGGCATCTTGTACGATGTGCCCCCGCCGCCGAAGCGCTTGGAGGCGGCCATCATCTCGCGCTTGAAGATTATGGCGAATCTGGACATCGCGGAGCGGCGGCTGCCCCAAGACGGCCGCTTTCAGCTCAAGTTGGAGAATCGGGAGGTGGACTTCCGGATCTCCACGTTTCCGACCATTTACGGGGAAAACGTGGCGATCCGCGTGCTGGATAAGCGCGCGGTCATCCTCACGCTGGACCAACTCGGCTTCCTGCCCGAAGCGCTCGCGAAATTTCAGGCGCTGATCACCCGCCCCAACGGCATCGTCCTCGTCACGGGACCGACCGGCTGCGGAAAGACCACGTCCCTCTACGGCGCGCTGCGCACCATCGACGCGGTCCAACGCAACGTCATCACGCTCGAAGATCCCGTCGAGTACCGCATCGCCCGCATCCGCCAATCGCAGATCGACACGAAAGCCGGGCTCACGTTCGCCAACGGGCTGCGCTCGATCGTCCGGCAAGACCCGGATGTCATCATGATCGGAGAAATCCGCGACCTGGAAACCGCCGAGATCGCCATTCACGCCGCCCTCACCGGGCACCTGGTCTTCTCGACGTTGCACACGAATGACGCGCCCGGGGCCATCACCCGGCTCGTCGACATGGGGGTGGAGCCGTTTCTCGTCGCGTCCTCGGTCATCGGCGTGCTCGCGCAGCGCCTGGTGCGAAGCCTCTGTGATCAGTGCAAGGAACGGTACACGGTCACGCCCGAAGTGCTCGCCGCGTTAGAACTGAAGGAGACCCCCAAGCATGCGACCCCGGCCAGGCCCAAAGGGTGTGAGGAGTGCAAGCAAACCGGTTACCGAGGACGCACCGGCGTCTTCGAATTGTTGGAGATGACGGAAGCCATGCGCGAGCTGACGATCCACAAGGCCTCATCGGCCAAGCTGCTCTCCCAAGCGACCCGCGATGGGATGGTGACGCTGCGGCAGGCGGGCGTGACGAAAGTGCTCGAGGGCATCACCTCGTTGGAAGAAGTCCTGCGGGTGACCGAGCGCGATTTCACCCTATGACAGCAGCCGCTGCCGAGGACACCAAGAGGCTCGTCGTCATCGCCGATGACGACGTCGATACGCTGAATATCGTGAAGGTCAAGCTGGAAGCGCACGGCTTGCGGGTCGTGACGGTCCGCGACGGCCAAGCCGCCCTCGCCACGGTGCGGCAGTACCGCCCGTGGCTCGTCATCCTCGATGTGATGATGCCCCGCCTCAATGGGTTTCAAGTCGCCCGCATGATCAAGTTCGATAAGCGGCTCAAGCCCACCCCGGTCTTGCTGCTCACCGCCCGCACGCAACAGGCCGATAAGGACATGGGGCGGCAGGTGGGCGCGGATGAATACATCACGAAGCCCTTTGACCCCCAGCAACTGCTGGAGCGGGTCAATTATTGGATGTCGCGCCGAGGAAACGTGACGGCCGGTGCGGCCTGATGGCGCGGCCGCGTCGGAGGGAGCGGATGCAGACGTTGCGCACGACGAACTGGTTGCTCTTCGGGATTTTGCTCGCCTTGGTGGCCCACCTGGGGCTGCAACTGTTGCCGACGGCCATCGCCGAAACCTTTAAACTCGACACCTGCGTCACGGCATTTCCCAACGATAAACCGGCGTCGTACCTCCACGTTGTTCCTCACAGCTTTTCCGGCGACGCGGAATAAGAGCCTCTCAGCGTCGCACACGCGTCCGTACGTCGCAGCGATGAACGGGATTGAGCAGCGTCGGTTCCCCCGCGTCACGCACGCCTTCCTCATCCGTTACCGCATTCCCACCTCGAAAGGGATGGCGTGGCGCATGGCCCCGGCGCACGATCTGAGTCGCGGCGGAGCGCGGTTTATCTGCGAAGGCGTGTTTGAAGTCGGCAAGCAGGTGGAATTGCAACTCGTGCTGCCGACGACGAAGCGCCCGCTTCGAATCGCCGCGCATGTGGTGTGGTCCAAAATTTCGCAACGGGCGCTGAATCTCACCGAATACGGCGTCGCGTTTGATGTGATCGAGGCGGGCGGTGAGAAGCTGCTGGACGCGGCCCTGCGCCCGCTCCTCTAGAGCCTGTCCCCGCGTTATCCAACCTCTAAAAAGGTATCGACTTTTTTAGAGTTTACTCTAAGGAAAAGCGGGAGGTGGATTTCGTGCTGGTCGAGAAGGACCGCCCGTTGTGTCTCGTAGAATGCAAAAGCAGCGATGACGCGTGCGCCCCCGCGCTGTTGTATTTTCAGAAGAAGTTGCAGGTCCCCGTCGCGGTCCAGCTCGTGCACAAGAAGAACGTGAGCAAGCGGACCCGACAGCACGGGCGGGTTCAATGGATTGTCTCCGCTCATCATTGGTTGACCCTGCTCCCGTAGTTCGAAGAACCTACAAGTCACAACCGGAGGGAGCGCACTCTTTCCACTCCGTCAGCTCAGGCCGCTGGAGGCTCATGGGCAGGGTGATCTGGATGGCGGAATTGCCGCTGAGCAGCCGGAGGTCGTGCCAGAGGCTTAAGTAATCTCCGCCGAAGGCCGTCGCGTCGTCGCGGGCCACAATGGAGCCGAAAAAGTCCGCGCCGTAGTGCGGGAGGAAGCCGGTGAAGGCGTGATTCGTGTACAGCACCGCATCGAGCCTGCTACGGTACGGTTGCGGCTTATTCGGGTCAATGCGCCACGTGGGATCCACCAGCGCGTGGAACTCTTCGTCGGGCAGGCTGGATTCATAAAACTTTCGGCCGCACACTGACGCATCGCCGCTGCACCGCAGCTTCCTGCTCTGTCCATCTTCATCGATCTTCGTGTAATCCCCGTCAAAGACCCCGTTCCCGTAGGTGTCATATCCCAAGTCGGCATCCGAGGGGTCGATCTCGTACGGCTGCGTCTTTCCATCGGGGTTGCTGAGGCTCCACGGCTGCAGCATGGACAGCACCCCGCGCTCTTGAAAGTCGGTCGTCCCATCGTTATCCTGATCCGCGGTGTAGTCGCCCACCACGATGTTGCCCTTCGCCGCCAACCCCAGCAGGGTCTTCGTGTAGTTGTTCGAAAAACCGAATTGGTACGCGGATTTGCCGTCGGGAAACGCGGTCCCATACGGCACCCACGCACTTGGCGCAGCGCACATGGTGTATGCAGAACAGGGCTTGCTGCACGTGACCGTGATCCCTGGGTTCGTCTTCCACCCGATGTCCCCTGGGTTGCAGACCGGCGTCGTGGCAGGGCAATAATCATAGATGGGTTTGGTGCAGAAATTCCCACAGCCGTCATGGCCCGTGCCATAGGCGGCACAGGTTGCAGGCGTCTCCAACACGCATGCACCGCATCCGGATTGCTGGGCTCCAAAACTCAGGGGCAGCGGCCCCCACATGAGCGCCGCCAGAATCATGAGCAGCGCGCCGCATCTCTGAAGCAGCGTCATCGGATACCTCCTACGACCATGAGACGCCTTTAGGGACAGCTCGATCCTACCGGAAGCACGGTACCATCCGCGCAGACCGAGCCGACGTCAACGGTGCTGCCGGAGGACATCTTGGCCCGGATCTCTCCGGTCGCGCTATTCCGTTCCAGTGTCGGCCACTCAGGGAAACTGAGATAGGTGACATCGCCGACCACATGGATATTCCGGCCGGCGTAGATCGTGCCCTGCCCTTTCACATACCCTTTGATGATGACATCTCCTTTCGCGACCACCGGCCCGTTGATTTCGATGGGATTGGACGCGGTTCCCACCAGCACCAGCGGCTCGTTGTTCTCGTATTTCTCATTGATCGTCCGTGTCATTCCATCCACAACACCTGTAGCGGTGTTGTAGTACACCAGCGTGGAGCCGGTGGTATCATCAGGCGTCCCTAACTGTCCATCGGGTCCTGGGTTCTTAAAATTCTTCGCGATCTTCTTATAGATGCTCAAATCGCCCAGGTAGGGCATGGGGTGCATGGGTTGCTCCTGGAACTTGTCTTGGGTTTCGTAGCCATAGCCGTAGGGCAGAATTCCGGCGTCTCCTGCGATGGTCGGTTGGCCGTCGAGGACCAGCCGCTTATTCGGACGGGCCCCTTTCCACTGGCCTCCCCACGTGTTCTTTATCCCCCAATACTCCAACGCCGACCATTCGTAGGGATCTCCCAAGATGAGCCCTTGAGAGGTTGATGACTCTGGATCTGTGGGGTCGTGCACGTCCGAGTTCTCGGAAGCGTACAGATCCCCGTTCACCGTGACGTTGCCTGAGAAGCGCAGATCCCCGTTCGAGCGGACTTCACCATGGATCAGGACATTACCCTGCGCATCCATCCATCCGTAGTTGTTTAGGAAGTACGCGTAGCGGAAGATATCCGACATGCCCAACCCCACCTGATACGTGGTGCGAATCCTCTTCGTCATCGTCCCCACGCGACCCACCGCCTCGATCGTCACGCGCCGAGGATCCAGAATTCCTCCCCCGGGATTGGTGATCGAGACGAGCCACGCGGTGGCATCCGTCGCCGTGCGAATCGTTGGGAGGCCCAGAACAGGAAACGCGTTGTCGCTGCTCGTCGCATCCCGCGCATCATTCCCATCGAGATCGAAGAGGAGCTGGTCCTTCTCCTTCGGCTTATCGCCGCTGAGCACTTCGCCGAGGGAATCGAGCCATTCCAGCGCCGAGATCGCGTTCCCAGCATAGTAGTTCTGGTAGATCTCGCTCGTCAGAAACTCATGGAATCGCTCTTGCAACTGCTGCGAAGCGCCTTGGGCGAGATCGAGCGCTTGGAGCCCGTCGCGGAAGTGATCGGCAGTGAGGCGTTGGCCGAGCATTCGGATGGAGAGCGTGCTGGAATAGACCAAGAACAAGGAGAGGATGAGGTAGCTGCTGATCAGGACGAAGCCGCGATTGCCGAGCCGTGGGGGGTGGTGTTGCCCGAGCGGGAAACGCGCCGTGCCGCGCCTGTCTGACTGCCGCACATACGCCGCTCGCCGGAGTGCGCTCATCAACACCTCTTCGCGTTCGGCAACCCGGCGATCCTTGGGATTCCATTTCGGCAGCCTGGCAATCCCTCACAAGGACCCGTGGCTTTCCGACCCCGGATTGCTCCGGGTGTGGCGTTTCGTTCCGTCGTTCTGACGGCAAATCAAGTATGCCTGATGCGTTCCCTCAACGTCAAGATGCGGCGCTAGGCGCTAGGCTTTGTTGCGCACACTGACTCTTCAGGGGGAGAGTTCCTTCAAGTTCACCAGCCGGGGCCGCTTGATGCTCAGGGGAAGCGCGACCGTCGCGGCCTGGCCTGAGCCCGTCAGCCGCAGATCGTGGATGATACTCGCGTAATCGCCCCCGAATGCCAAGGCCTCGTCGCGGGACACCACAGAGCCGAAGATGCTCGACCCGTATCCCGGCATATAACCCGCCAACGCATGGTTGGTGTACAGCACCGCCGTGACGTAGTTCCGATACGCCCGAGGCTGGGTCGGATTCCAGAGCGGGTCGATCAACGCCTGGAGCTGAATGTCGGGAAGGCTCGACTCGTAAAAACGCCTCGGTTGCCAATCCGTTTTCACCCCGGCCCCGTGCTCATCGACCCGGGTATAATCGCCGTTGAAGACGGGCTGCCCGTCGATATAGTCATCGTCGTACCCGAGCGGGGCATCGGTCGGGTCGACCACGTAGGGCTGCGTTTTTCCGGCCGGGTTCGTTTCCTGCGTCTGCAATGACGGCAGGACGTTGATCGCAAACACCGCGCTGGTGTAATCGCCCAGAATCACGTTGCCCTTCGCGGCCAGACCAATGAGGTCTTTGGCGGCGTTATCGGGCAGCCCGAAGCCATACTGCGCATCCCCAGGCATGGCGAACCCATACGGTTGCCAGGAGGTAGGGCATGCCGCGCTGCTGACTGAGCAGCCATACCCGCAACTATCCTGTCCGCCAGCCGTCTGGCCACACTCCGTCGGCATGACCGCAGAACAACTGTCCGGGGTCGGGGTGCAACAGGCCGGTCCGTTCCGGTAGCAGGAGCTGCCGCAGTTGTCCACCCCCCACGTTGTTTCATCGCAAGCGGGGTCGGCGGCGCTGCAACTTCCATCCGGCTCGCACGCATCTCCCAGCGCCTCCGCGCGGGCATGGAAGCTGAGGACCATCGCCACCACGGCAAGCCCCATGGCGATCGCATAGAGCCCTCGGCCTCGGTCACGCGTTCGGCTGCTCTCGGTCATTGGCATCGACTCGCCGGGGAGGACCCGTCGTTCGGCACATAGACGCCAGTGTCGCACACCGATCCCAGGTCCGGTGAGTAGTGGCCCAATGAGGCGTTCCGGATCTGCCCGGTGCTGAGATCCCGCTCGAGCGCAGGCCACCAAGGGCGGTTCACGTACATGATGTCTCCCACCACGTGAATGTTCCGCCCCGCGTAGATGGTGCCGCGACCGGTGATGTACCCCTTGATCAGCACGTCCCCCGATGCCACGATCGGACCATTGAGCGTGATGGGGTGAGCGAGCGTGCCGATGAGCACCAGGGGCGAGGATTGATTGTACTCCTGCGAGATCGTCACCTGCGTCTGCGTTTCAACCCATGTGTTCTGCTGCGCGTCAAATGTCCATGGCGTATGGGTCAAGGTCGAGCCGCTCGCGCCGGCCATCTCCCGGTAGAGATCCAAATCTCCAAGATACGGCATCGGCTGGATCGGCTGCTCCGGGAAGCGCTGCTCATCAGGGGCTGCCGGATCAGGCACATCCGCGTCGTAGCCCAACCCAGGATCCAGGAATTTCGGCGTCAGTCCGATGGCGGGTTGATCGGGAAAGACCAGGCGCCTGGTCGGTCGTGCTTGGCCAACGAGCGAGGCATGGGACCAATCGCGCTTAACTCGCCAATACCATTGCATGGTCTCTTGTCTGGGATCGTAGCCCCCGTCATCGATGAGCCCGGTGGACGGCAGGCCCGTGACCGGATCTGTGAGCGCAAGGTTCACTGAAGCATACAGGTCTCCGTCGATCGTGATGAACTGTCCGGAGAGCCTGAAATTTCCATTGGAACGGAGGTCGCCTAGAATGTATACGTTTTTATCAGAGGTTTGGATCCAGCCGTAGTTGTTGACGAAGTAGGCGTAGCGGAAGATGTCCGACATGCTCAGGCCGATCTCGTAGGTGGCTTGCAGGCGTTTGGTCGAGTGGCCGATTCTGGCCTCGGCTTCCATGGTCACCAACCGGGTGGCGAGGGGATCCGGGTCCGGCTGGCCCGGATGCGCGGGATCATCCGCTTTGGCCACGGAGACGATCCAGGCGCGCGCATACTCAACGCCGGGGTCACGCAGCGTCGGCAGGACAATGGATAATTTCGCCGCGGCGGTGGCGTCGCGCTGTCTGTCCTGTGGAGAGAGGTCAAACATCGGGACTTCTTGTTGGAGACCGACATCGTCCAGCCACGCCAGGGCGTCCACGGCGTCGCCTTGATACGCATTCTGGTAGACCGTCTTCGTGAGGAAGAAATGCAGATCCTCGCGAAGCTGCGCCAGCGCGCCTTGCGCCAGGCCGGTCGCTTGCATCTGCTCGCCCAGCCGCGCGTTCACTCTCCCCTGGGTCACCGTGCGCATCGCCATGGCGCTGGAGTAGATGATGAAGACGGAGAGCAGCAGGTAACTGCTGATCAGGATAAAACCGCGATGCTCCGTCCGCGTGCTTGACATGGCACTCCTCATCGTCCCCGGCTACGGGTTTTGGACCCACACTTGCGCATTCAACGTCATGGGGTCTTGCCACACATTCGCCTGGACCATCAAGCGCAACTGCACGACAGGCCCCCCAGGCGCGCACGTTGGAGTAAACGCCTGCACCCCAGCGGCGATGACTTGCGGTATTCCCCCGACGTCTCTGACCAAGTCTGTTCCATTCAACTGGTACGTCACCGGCTCGGGTCCGCTGGTCGGGGTAAAGGTGAGCGTCGTCGGACTGCAGGTCAACCCGTCTTGCCGGGCCGATCGCAATCCTTCGCTCACGCGATCGAGCGCAATCTGCGCTTGGGTGAGCGTGGCGAGCCGCGCTTCGATTCTTCGCCACACCTGATCGCCTGATTGGACCAGGGCCAGCGACACCCCGGCGATGAGCACGAAGATAAACCCCGCGAACAACACTTCGGTGAACGTGAGACCTCGTCGATCGCCCCCGCGCCATGTCAACGCAGCGCTCATTACTGCCTCCCGACTCGCGTGCTGACCATCACCGGCGAGTCCACCCAACCATTGGGAGCAGGGTTGATGGTCGTGGAGCCATCTTCTCCAAGGTCCAGGATACCGTTGCAATTCCGATCCTCGCCGATCGCGTGTCCGCGCGATTGCCAACAGGCGGCCACATGGATGTCGAGCAGCCCGGGGTTGGCGCCGTTGATGGCCACATCCTCAGGGGGTTGGCGAATCTGCAGATCAAGCGCTCCGCCGTTTAAGGGATCAGCCGTCACTTCCCCAGCTTCCAAGACCCCGTTGCAGTTGAGATCCCAGAGGAAACAGCGCTGCACCGTTCCAGGGTTCGGCGTTCGTGCCGCCGCGTATTGAGGCCCGAGCAGGGTAGCAAAACCGGTGGCGGAGAGCCGTTCCAGGAGACCTTGGGCGGCATTCATCGCCACCTGGTGTTGGCTGAGGTATTCGGCATGGATCGTCGAGTAACGCATGCCCATGAGGATGGCCCCGCCGCCGCCCACCAGCAACGCGGTTCCCAACAATACCTCGACCAATGTCAATCCGCGTTGCGCCGTCGCACGCTGTCGTCGCTGGGTCATTCGTTCACCTCGTTGGGATACGACGCTCCAAACAACATGGACGCCGGACTCTTCTCGGAAAGGCCACAGCCGTTCCAAACAGTCCGGCGCATGTGACGCCTCTTCGGCAGCCCGGCGATCCTTCGTGAAGGACCCGTGGCGTTCCGACCCCGGATTACTCCGGGTGTGGCCTTTCGAGAGGTACGAGCCAAGTATACTTGAGGGCTATAAAAAAATACAAGAGAGCGAGGGAATCACAACTCACGGAATCCCCACGAGGATCCGCACGAGCGCCTGCAGATCCACGAGCAAGAGTTGCCCATCCCCATCGAGATCGGCGGTGAGCAGGTCCTCCGGAGTCCGCTATCTATCACCGTCGCCATAAGGTCGAGACTCTTGACGAGCCATGTGCGAACTGTTATGGTTGTAACAAGACCCGTCGATGGAGGAGAGTAGATGAGTCAAAAAATCGTTGCCAGTACAGTCAATGCCCAAGGAGAGCTCCGCTTGCCAAAATCTGTGAGAACGGCCCTCCAGTTGCGAAGGACGGATCGTGTGGTGGGCTTTATCATCGAGGGAAGGCGCGTCGTGTTGACGAAAGCAACGATCATCCCCGAACCCACCCTCTCCGATGAGGAGGTGGCTTCTCTCGCCCGTCTCTCCAAGGGGGGAACAGGTCGACGCATGTTCCGAACCCAAGATGACGCACTTCGGTACCTCTGGAGCCTGTGAGTGCGCTATTCCTTTGATACCTCCTTCGAGCGGAGCCTGAAGCGCTTCCATCCAGTCCAACAGTTGGAACTGAAACGCCGCATCGACCTCTTCATTCGAGCCCTGAGTGCTGAGCAACTGCCTGCGGGTTTTGGATTGACCAAACTGCGATCCGGATTGTGGGAGATTCGCTCGGGACTGGCCCAGCGCATTCTCTTCTGGCGCACCCGTAACGAAGTGCGGTTCACATTTGTAGGAAGCCATGATGAAGTCCGTCGGTTCCTGAAGCATCTCGATTGACTCCTGAAATTCGCCTCGGCCTACCTCCTGTTGCCTCTTGTCCACAACCCCCCTTGCTCAAGATGTCACACCCCGCACATCCGCCTCTACGGAATCCCTACGAGGATCCGCACGAGCGCCTGCAGATCTACCAGGAGCAGCTGCCCATCCCCATCGAGATCCGCCTTCGCAAGATCCACCGGGACCCAAGCAGGTGACCGTCATCGAGCAGATTGACGGCACCCGGCTGATTGTCCATAACGACCAAGTGCTGGACCATCAGGTGATTGCTCGGCCAACGTCCTCACCGAGCGCTCGGTCGCGGGTCCCGAGTCGACGGGCGCTCGTGATTCCGCCGGCCGACCATCCCTGGCGCAGCGACCGCTTCTTGAAGTCGCGTCGCGCGCGGGAACAACAAAACCGGACATTTCTACTTTGCGTTGACATAGCATGACAAGCATGACAAAAGCATGACACAAGCATGACCGAGTCCCTTGTCACTGGCTGCGGAGACTGCTATACTTGGGACTGCCATGACACGCTACCATCTGACCGCGACGATCTGGAAAGAAGGCCAGAAGTGGTACGTCTCCAAATGTCCCGAGCTTGGTGTTGCATCGTATGGGGCCACGCCGGACAAGGCCATGGGCGCGCTGGAAGAAGCCGTGGAGCTGTACTTGTCCAACGCCAAGCGGTTGGGCCTCCTGGGTGACCTGGAGCCTGCGTTACGCGCCGAGACCCACTATACCGCCCCCCTCGAGGTTGTCCTCGCGTGAGGCTGCCCTCGCTCTCGTCAACGCAGATCATCCGTGTCCTCCGAAAAGCCGGATTCCAGGAAGCCCCGGATCGTGGACGCGGCAGCCACCGAGCCTTCGTGAAGCGCGAACCGACGGGCAAGACCCGATTGGTCATTGTGCCGTATGGAAAAGACATCCCTCGCGGGACCCTCGTAGCCATCGTGGACCAAGCTGGACTGAGTCGCGACGAGTTCTTAAGCCTCACCTGAGTGCGCATCTTCCACGCGACAAGAGGCCTTCCATAGTCGTGGAAGCCCCTCCCTTTCGAGTGCCCCACCTTCCCCCAAGTGTCACGGCAGCCCCACGAGGATCCGCACGAGCGCCTGCAGATCCACCAGGAGCAGCTGCCCATCCCCATCAAGATCGGCGCGGGGTGACGGGTGCCTTGACATCTGCAATCACCCAGCATATGCTTACAGCAGACGAAAGGAGCCTCTTCATATGCGCACTACCCTCAACCTCGATGACGACGTGATCACCCGCCTCCTGCGCATCACTCACGCCCCAACGAAGACCCAAGCGGTCACGCACGCGATCCGCGAGTACGTGCGCCACCAACAGCTCGAGGAGCTGCGGCAGCTCCGCGGCAAGCTGCGGCTGCGTCAGGACTGGCGGCGCGCCGAGCAGGTGGAGCTGCGGGCCCTGAAGCGCTCGGAGCGTCGCCGTGGCTGACGTCCTCGTGGACACCAGCGCCTGGAGATCGAGTTCTTCAGACATCCTCGGTCTCGCGCCGCCGAGACGGTGGATCAACTGATCCAAGCAGACGCGGCCTGCGTGACCGGCGTGGTCCTCGCGGAGCTGCTGCGGGGCACACGCACCGCGCAGGAGCGCACGCTGCTGCTCAGCCGGCTGACGCCGCTGCGCTTTCTGGAGGCCACCCAACAAGTCTGGATCGCCATCGGCACCCTGGCGGCGACGCTCAGCCAGGGTGGCCTGACCCTTCCCCTGACGGATCTGTTGATTGCTGCCGTCGCGCAAGCGCACGATTGTACCGTATATGCGACCGATGCCCATTTCACCCGCATCCCGCATCTGAAGCTCCATACGCTGTAAGCTCAGCGCCCACTCATAGCATCTGAGTCACTCCCGGACTTCCGCAGAACCAGCTCTCCTCCTCGAGATTCCCCGCGCCCGGCGCGTGTCATCCACCGCTCTCCTGCCGCCTCACGGAATCCCGACGAGGATCCGCACGAGCACTTGCAGATCCGCAAGCAGCAGTTGTCCGTCGCCATCGAGGTCGGCTTTGGACAGATCGAGGGTCACCGTCCCGACAAGCATGTAGATCATCCGGCGCAGGTCGTCGAGAGCACTGTCCATGCTTGACGTGTCGCAAACTTGACGGCGCTGCGAGGGGTGTGATACCATCGCGTCGGATTGGAGGCAGCATGAAGGCAAACATTGAGCAGCTGCGACGGCGCTACCGACGGGAGTGGCTCCTAATTGCGGTAGAGCAGATGGATCACGCCACAACCACCCCGTTGCGCGGTCGGGTGCTCGCCCACAGCCCGCATCGTGATGAAATTGACCAAGCGTCCATGAAGTACCCCAAGCCGGCGCTCGTCGTATTCTCCGAAGACACCTTTCCCCCCGGCTACGCCGCGGCCTTCGTCGTGGATGGCTGAGGGACCGTTGGGGTCCAGCGGGCCGATCACCGTCTACGTGGAATTCACCGGCCAGCGGACATCGCGTATCATCACCATGGCGTTGGATACCGGCGCGGTCCTCACCGTCATTTCCATTGAAACGGCCGTGGCCATCGGCTACGATCCGGCGAAGGCGCTGAAACGGGTGGAGCTTGTCACGGCCAGCGGGATTGAGTTTGTCCCGCAGTTGACGGTGCGGGCCGTCCAGTGCTTGGGCCAGACGGTCCGGAACGTGGAGGTCGTCTGCCACGATCTGCCCCCGCAGAGTCCGGTGAAAGGCTTGCTGGGTCTGAACTATCTGCGCCACTTCAACGTCCACCTGAACTTCCTCCATCACACCCTCGTCCTGCATCCAAGGCCGTAAGCGTTCGCGACTTTCCTCCAGCGATCTCACGACCCACCGAGCCGCCTGAGCAGGCATCACCCTTTCCCCTCGCATCATTCGCATCTGAAGCCAGAGAGAAGCTGCGGCCTTTAGGCCGAAGAGATTCGCTCACGGAATCCCTACCAAGATTTTCACCAGCGTCTGTAGATCGACGAGCAAGAGCGCTCCATCCCCATCGAGATCCGCCGTCATCAAATCCTTCGGCACCGTGCCCACGAGCATGAAGATCATCCGGCGCAGATCATCGAGGTCCACCTTCCCGTTCCCATCGAGATCGCCGCGCAGCCCCTGCGCCCCCGGGGCAGCAATCGGCTGGGTGGAGATGATGAGCTCGTCGTACCAGGTGTAGGCGGTGGGGTGGTTGACCGAGGCATCCTTGGCCGTCATGTAAGGAAGCAAGGTGAGGTAATCGTAATCTTGCCCTGGCGTGGAATTATTCAAGATAAAGTTGGGCATGGAGACCCATTGTTTGTAGGGCTGACCGCCTGGCGCGACCCAGGCCTCAATCGTACTATTGGGTTGTCCCCAATTACCTATCAAGACTCGATAATAGAAGGTGACCCACTGGTTGGGAGGATAGACGAAGCAGTCCGTGGGATTGAAATTTCCGTACCAACAATTGTAATCGCCTTGCTCGACTTTCATGGGTGGGAAACCGTCATTGGTATACACGCCGCGATTGCCACATTCGGTGTACATGATCGGAAAGTCGGGGTCGGTCGTATAGCCATAGCGGCCGGTGGTCAGCTCGACATCCGCGCACGTGGCATCAAAGTTGTGGAAAATCACCTGCTTCCACGACGTCCCCATCAATCCATTCCAATCGATGCTCATCATTTCCGGTGAGAATCGCTGGCGGAACTGGACATAGAAGGTGCTGCCGGCTCCGAAGTTTCGCCCGAAGTCTTGCCGCCACTGGCCGCCGACATTCGCAGCTGTGAGGCC
>Ga0114945_10001683_pt1 | contig 13510 bp, 13 predicted proteins | sample OV2TP3_FD_87194 | JGI IMG/M metagenome (GOLD analysis project Ga0114945, IMG submission 87194) | Hot spring microbial communities from Beatty, Nevada to study Microbial Dark Matter (Phase II) - OV2 TP3 | ecosystem: Environmental > Aquatic > Thermal springs > Hot (42-90C) | place: USA: Beatty... | reverse complement strand
CCGGACCCGACTGCGCAGCCAATCACTTGGCTTCGCGTACGAAGAACAACGCCACGGGGGCGGGGTGCGTTTTGGCAAGGAGCTGACGGATACCCTCCGGGCCGATCTGGACTATCAGTTGTTTCGGACCGACATCTCTGATGTGTCGGGAGATGCCTCCGCCGATCTCAGAGCTGAGGAAGGCCAAAGCGATATCAGCGTGCTTGGATTGTCCCTCAGCCGGGATACCCGTGACAACCGGTTCGACCCCAGCCGGGGGACGGTCGTGTTTGCCTCAGGGGATCTGGCCGGCGGTGTCTTGGCAGGGGACCGGGAGTTTTATCGTCTGCAAGGCGGGGCCAGCGCCTATCTCTCCCACCTCACCCGCTTTGTCTTGGAAGGCCGCATTCGAGCCGGATTGGTGAACGAGTATGACGACACCGCCGAGGTCCCGATTTTCGAACGGTTCTTCGCCGGTGGCTCGAATACGATCCGAGGGTTTCGTGAGCGGCGTGTCGGCCCCCTCGATCCGTTCTCGAACGATCCCATCGGGGGGGAGGCCATCTTGATCGCGACGCTCGAGGAAGTCATGACGATTCTCAAGGACGAACGGAACAAGCCCATCTTGAAGGGAGGCGTGTTCTACGATGTCGGCAACGTCTGGAGGCGGATCGATGACTTTGGAGAATCACTGAAATCCGGGGTTGGGGTTGGCCTGCGCGTGACCACGCCCATTGGTCCGGTGCGACTCGACGTGGGGTTTCCCATCAGCCGGGTCAAGGACGAAAAACGCAAGCTGCGGTTCCACTTTAACATCACCCCCAGCTTTTGAGTCGGACGCTGCGAGATATGAAACCCCGTGGACGGATCACTCCTGATGAGTGGGGTGACGTCCAGAGCCTATCGAGGTGACACGTGAATGGACAGACCGAGGATGACCCAGAACAGGCGGTGGCTGGTGGCGGTTGGAGGGGCTCTCATGGCAGGCAGCCTCCTGGCGACGACCCACGGCTTGGCCGAGGAGCCGCCACCGTTGAAGATTGGCTATGTGAATCTGGTCAAGGTGTTTGATGGGTATCAGCGGACGCAGGAGTCTGAGGGCGTCCTGGAGCAAAAAGGGAAGCAGAAGCAGACGGAATTGGAAGGCCGTGTGAATGAGCTGAACAAACTGCGCCAAGGCCTTGAGCTGCTCAACGATCAGGCGAGGACATCGAAAGCGCGCGAGATCGAAGAGAAGGCAGACGCGTTCCAGCAGTTCAAGACCAAAGCCCAGCGGGAGCTTGTCCGTGAGCGGGATCGCATCGCCAGCCAGGTCTTGGACGAGATCGAGCAAGGGATCGAAGAATACGCGAAGGCCAACGGGTTTTCCGTGATTCTGGATAAGCGCTCGTTGTTGTATGCCCAACAGGCCTATGAGGTAACCGATGGCGTGCTGCAATTCTTGAACGCCCGCTATGCGGGCAAGAAGACGCCACGCTAACGAGGCATCGTCAGCCTGACAGGAATATGCAGCATGGTGAGAGGACTTGATGAGTGAGCGGCAACGCACCCTGACCCAGGCGGTTTCGATCAAGGGGACGGGTCTCCATACCGGAGAGGCTGTTACGGTTCGGGTGCTCCCGGCTCCAGCGAACTCCGGCATTGTCTTTATTCGAACGGATCTGCCCCACCGTCCGACCATTCCAGCCCGGCCGACCCATGCCCTCCTTGATCCGGGTCTTGGGATGCGTCGGACCATCGTGTCGAGAGACCACATTGAGGTGCAGACGGTCGAACATTTTATGGCCTCCCTCTGGGGGTTGGGGATTGATAATGCGTACGTGGAGGTATCCGGTCCCGAGTTGCCCGGACTGGACGGCTCCTCCGCCCTCTTCGTGAACGCCTTGAAGCCGGTCGGGACGGTTGAGCAAGGCGCGCCGCGCAAGTTTTTTTCGGTCAGAGAGCCGATCTTCGTTGAAGACGGTGAGGCGATGATTGCCGTTTTTCCCGATGCCGCCTTAAGCATCTCGTATACGTTAAGCTACGGCCACCCTCTTTTGAAAACCCAGTTCGCCACCTTTACCCCAGCCAATGGACAGTCTTTTGAAGAGGCAATTGCGCCGGCGAGGACCTTTTGCCTCCTGGAAGAAGCCGAGGCGCTTCGAGCCAAAGGCCTGGGCAAGGGCGCGACGCATGAGAACACCCTGGTGATTGGCAACGGCGGGGTGATCCAGAATACGTTGCGGTTTGATGACGAATTTGTCCGGCATAAGATCCTTGATTTGTTGGGGGATCTGTATCTCCTCGGAGCCCATCTGCGGGGGCGCGTGATTGCCATCAAAAGCGGCCACCCGCTGAATATGAAGTTGCTCCATAAACTCGACCAAGCCGTGGAGCAATGGAAGTTGGGCTCGATCCAGTCCGGAACGCAGGAGGTGATGGTGGGACCGCAGCTGGACATCACCCAGATCCAGCGGATCCTCCCGCACCGGTACCCCTTTCTGCTGATTGACCGGATCGTGGAGCTGGGTGAGACCAGGGCCGTGGGCCTCAAATGCGTGACGATCAACGATTATTTCTTCCGAGGGCATTTTCCGGACCGGCCCGTCATGCCAGGGGTGCTGTTGATTGAGGCGATGGCCCAGGTGGGCGGCATCCTGCTCTTGAACAAGCCAGACAACAAAGGCAAACTGGCGTACTTCATGTCGGTGGATCGGGTGAAGTTCAGAAAACCGGTGGTGCCTGGTGACCAGTTGATGATCAAGGCGGAACTCGGGAAACTGCGTTCACGGACCGGGCAGGTCACCGGCAAGGCCTTCGTGGATGGCAAGCTCGTCTGCGAAGGAGAGTTGATGTTTGCCTTGGTGGAGTAAAGGATCAGCAGGCGTGAGTCGACCTCGAACGGTGGTTGAGCAACAACCCATGACGGTTCATCCGACCGCGATTGTGGATCCACGAGCGGTGATCGGGGAGGGGGTTGAGGTGGGTCCCTACTCGGTGATTGGACCGGATGTACGGATTGGTCCTCACACGAGGATTGGAGCCCATTGTGTCATTGAAGGGGTGACCGCCATCGGGGCCGACTGCCAGCTCTTTACCGGAGCCGTCGTCGGGAGCATTCCGCAAGATCTGAAGTACGCAGGGGAAAAAAGCGAGCTGGTCATCGGCGACCGCAACCGCATTCGGGAGTACGTCACGATCAATCCAGGCACCACCGGCGGTGGGGGAAAAACCGTGATCGGCTCCGACTGCCTGTTTATGGCCTATGCGCATGTGGCGCATGACTGTCTGCTGGGCGATCATGTGATCGTCGCCAACAGCGCGGCCCTCGCCGGGCACATCCGGATTGAAGATGGCGCCATCGTCGGCGGCTTGGTGGGTATTCATCAATTCGTCCGTGTGGGGACCTTGGCCATCATCGGGGGCTGTTCGCGGGTGACTCAAGACATCCCCCCCTACTCCACCTGCGTCGGCTACCCTGCCAAGGTCTTTGGACTGAACAACGAGGGGCTTCGTCGGGCGGGCGTTTCTCCCGAGACCAAAGATCGGCTGCACAAGGCGTTCAAGATGTTGTTCCATTCCGGGCTCTCCATGAGCCACGCTCTGGACAAAGTCGTGCAAGAAGTCAACCACTCCCCGGAAGTTGACCACCTGATTACCTTCATCAAACAGTCGAAGCGTGGTGTCTGCCGCGCTTAAGTACTCCCAACCAAACAGCCACATGGTCGCGCTGAGATGAGCGACACCTGCGCGATTATTGCCGGAGCGGGATCGTTTCCTCGCTACGTGGCCCAAGCCGCCAAACAGCAAGGTCTCAAGACGATCGCATTGGGCATCCAGGGATGGGTGGATCCTGCGCTCGCTCAGCATGTCGATAGTTATGAGGAGGTCGCCATCGGACAGCTCGGCGCCCTCATCGGTCGGCTCAAGGCCCACCAGGCGCGTCAGGTGATCATGGTAGGGAAGGTGACGAAAGAAGTGCTCTTCGACAGCCGGGTCCGCTTTGATGACGAAGCCCTGGGGGTGCTGAGCCACGTCAAAGGGTTTTCCGTCAACCAGCTGCTTGGCATGATCGGGGCTCGCTTGGCTCAAGAGGGGATTACCCTTCTGGATTCCTCAACGTTTCTGAAACACCAGCTCGCTTCGGCGGGCGTCTTGACGCAGCGACATCCCACGGCGAGCGAATACGAGGATATCCGGCTCGGCATCCAAGCAGCTCGACAACTTGCGGCGTTGGACATCGGACAAACGGTGGTGGTCAAACGCAACGTGGTCGTCGCGGTCGAAGCCCTGGAGGGCACCGATGCGGCGATCGAGCGGGCTGGCCGGCTCGCTGGGGAAGGGAGCGTGGTGGTCAAGATGGCCTCCCCTGAGCAAGATATGCGGTTTGACCTCCCGGTCCTTGGACTGCACACCATCTCAGCGCTGATCGAGGCCAAGGCGACTTGTCTGGCCGTTGAGGCGCAGAAGACGCTCCTGTTGGATCGCGAGCAGCTCATCGACCGGGCCAACAACGCCCACCTCAGTCTGGTGGGGGTGGAGTCGTCCGGCTGATGTGAGTCGTTCACGCCGTACCACGGGGTCAATTCCGTTCCCACTCGTTGGAACGGCGTCAACACGTGGGACAGAGGTCATCGCATCACGGGATGGGCTACCGTATCGTCAGACAAGTTTCTTCAGGAGGTGTTATTGTCCGCCGCGCGGGACACCAACTCGAAGCATGCCTGATTACCCGTCGCCATGAGGGTCAGCTCGTGTGGGGGCTTCCCAAAGGCCACCTGGAAGCGGGGGAAGCTCCGGAGGAGGCTGCGATTCGTGAAGTCCGTGAGGAAACTGGGTTGCAGGGAACCCTGCGGACCAAAGTGGGAACCATTTCCTACTGGTTTGTCGTGAAAGAGGAGCGGGTCCGATGTTTTAAGATGGTGCATTTCTACCTGTTGGACTATCAAGACGGCAAGACACAAGCGCATGACAGCGAGGTGGAAGACGCCGTGTGGTTACCCCTTGATGAAGCCGTCAAGCGCCTCAGCTACAAGAACGAACGTCGGGTCTTGCTCAAGGCAAAACGCTACCTTGCGAGTGGCAAAGTGGCAAAGTCGCAAAGTGGGTAAGCCTTGTTCGGCTACTGAACCCCTTCGCCCTTTTCCTGACCACTCAGCCACTGGGCCAGTGACGAAATGATTCCAGTCCGTGACACGATTCCCTCCCGGCGAAGGGCTTGGCTGGTCCGCGTGCTTTGTGTGGCGAATGCGGTGCTGTTTCTTGTGGAGCTACGCCAAGGGCCGCAGCTCGAAGCCTTCTTGTATCGGTTCGGCGTCGTCCCGGCCTACTGGATTGTGGCAAACCCAGGTGATCTGGTGCAGTGGCCAGGGCTGATCCTCACGCTCTTGACCTCGCAATTCCTGCATGGGAGCTTGCTCCATCTCGGGTCAAATCTCCTCTATCTGTGGATCTTCGGCGATAATGTAGAGGATGCACTGGGCTATGGGCGTTTCCTTATCCTCTACCTCGGCAGCGGCGCCGTGGCAGCCATCACCCAACTCCTGATGAGTCCCGGCAGCTCGGTGCCGATGATCGGGGCCAGTGGGGCGATTGCCGGGGTCTTGGGGGCGTACCTGGTCATGTTTCCGCTTGCGCGGGTGATCACGCTCGTCCCGTGGGTATTCATGTGGGAATTCGTTGAAATCCCGGCGTTTGTCTTTTTAGGTCTGTGGTTTCTCTTGCAATGGATGCAGGGGTTGGTGACGATCGGTCAGGTGACCACGATGGGTGGAGTGGCTTGGTGGGCACACGTCGGGGGATTCGTGTGCGGCTTGTGGGCCGGCGTGATCCTTCGACCCCGTCGGCGGTATTTCTAAATCACGCAACACGATGAAGGCTGATCGCGTCTTACTCCAAGAAAAGCAGGCGTTCCACAAGACGACGGCACCGTGTCCCTATTTTGGAACCTGTGGCGGTTGCCATTTACAAGATCTTACCTACGCCGATCAACTGGTGTTGAAGCAACAACGCTTGCTCAGGGTGCTTGGGCCGCTTGATCCAACGCTGACGATTGACATTGTTGGACTGGAGGATCCGTGGCGGTATCGCAATAAAGCAGAACTGAGCTTCAGCGAGTCCAATGGACAGTTGCTCTTGGGCTATCATGCCGCCAGGTCGTTTTGGCGGATTGTCGATATCGATGACTGCCTGTTGCTCCCCGAGTCGATGAGCCGCTTGTGGCGGGATACCAAGGCGTTCGCGGCCACGAGCGGGCAGCCTCCCTACAATCCAAAGACCCATCAGGGTTTTTTCCGGTATCTCGTGATCCGAGCAAGCTACGCCACAGGGCAACTCTTGGTGTGCGTGGTGACCACACAGGGGGATCGCAAGCTGCTCGAAGACATGGCGGATGTGTTACTCAAGCGTCATCCGACGATTGCGAGCTTCTATTGGGGGCTCAACACGAAGGTCGCCGATGTGGCGATGCCTGATGAGCTCTTCCTCATCCGGGGCCGTCCCTATCTCGAGGATCGAATCGGGCCGTTTGTCCTGCAGTTGCATCCGTTGAATTTCCTCCAACCCACCACACCGTTGGCTGAACGGATGTACGTCCGGCTCACCGAGCTAGTCAACAGCGCCCCCTCAGGCATTGCGTGGGATCTCTATTGCGGGATTGGTCTCGTGGGGTTCTATCTGGCCTCGCACTACCGGTTGGTCTACGGGATCGACCTCGATGCCAGGAATCTCGAGATGGCACGGCTCAATGCCGCCCACAATGGGATTCGCAATGTGGAATTTCATGCGGGTCATGTGGAGGACCTGCTGCTGAACAAACGTTTTTGGTTGCTCGAGGCAAAGCCTGAGGTCGTTGTCGTGGATCCGCCGCGCTCCGGCTTGCATCCCCGGGTGGTGGCATCGATCCTCGCCGCGCGACCCAAACAAATCGTGTGCCTCTCCTGCAACGCGACCACCCTCGTCAGAGACCTCCAGCAATTGCTGCAGGGGTTTCCCCCTTACCGTCTCTGTCACGTGGAGGCGTTTGACTTCTTTCCCCATACCAACCACGTTGAAATCCTCGCCCTCCTCGAGCGACGGTAACGTCTTACCGAGTGGCGCGAGGGAGGCGATCGCGCTGGCGGGAACCACGCCTCGGTGGGTTGGTGAGCAGGGCGAGCATCTCGTTATGGAGCGACCCATTTGAAGCCACGATCCGACCGTCCTCAAGGCGACGGATCGGGCGTCCGTGAAAATCCGTCACCCGTCCCCCCGCCTCTTCGACGAGCAGAATCCCTGCCGCAATATCCCACGGCCAGAGCTGTTCTTCATAGAGCCCATCCTGACGACCACACGCCACGTAGGCGAGGCTGAGTGCCGTGGATCCGATGCGCCTGACCGCATGGCAGCGCGATTGAAACGCTTCAAACCATGCGAGGTACCGATGAGGATTGTCTCGAAAGGTCGGGGGGAATCCCGTCCCGAGGAGGCTGTCGGCGATGTGCCGCGTCCGTGAGACCCGAATCCGCTTGCCGTTGAGCCAGGCCCCGGTTTCCTTGATGGCCGTAAACATCTCACTGCGCGTCGGATCATAGATCACTCCGACCAGGAGTTCGTCATCACATAGCAACCCGATCGAGATGGCAAACGTTGGCACACCATGCACAAAATTCGTGGTGCCGTCGAGCGGATCTACAAGCCACTGATAAGGCGAGTTGGGGTTCGTTCGGAGTCGTTCTTCGCCATGAAAGCCGTGATCCGGGAAGTGCCGACGGATGGCCTCATGGAGGATGCGCTCTGAGTGTCGGTCCACCACCGTCACCAGATCGATGGCGCTCCGTTTGGTTTCGATGGTCAATGGACGCCCCAGATGGTGAGTTAACAGAGCGCCCGCCCGGCGTGCCGCCCGGACGGCCACGTCAAGAAACCGTCGTGGATTGTGGCGAGGCATGAACCGCATTATACTGAGCTTTGCTACCCATCGGCAAGTCCTCCCCCCAGCGCATCCTGCAGAGCGGCTAAGAGGATGGTGCCCAGGACGTTGGGTATACTTGTGGTGTTCCTCGCGGTACACTGGGATCCTCGTCGCGTGCACCAGGAGGCATCATGATTTTGGCGATTGACCAGGGCACGACTGGAACCAGTTGTCTGGTCTTGAATCGCAAGGGGCGTGTCATCGGACGAGGCTACCAGGAGCTGCCGCAATATTTTCCCAAACCCGGATGGGTCGAGCACGATCCCGAGACGATCCTGTCGATGACGCTACGTGTGATCAAGCGCGCACTCGATCAAGCCCGTGTGCGCTCCGCACAGCTGTCGGCCATCGGCATCACGAATCAACGGGAGACGACGATCCTCTGGGAGCGCCGCTCAGGCCATTCGGTGGCCAGGGCGATTGTGTGGCAGTGCCGACGCTCCGCTCCCTTGTGCGAATCCCTCAAGCGCCGGGGCTTGGAACCGATATTCCGTCGCAAGACCGGGCTGGTGCTTGATGCGTATTTTTCTGGGACGAAGATCCGATGGCTGCTCGATGAGATGCGGGGTCTTACGCGACGGGCCCAACAGGGCGAACTGGCGTTCGGCACGGTTGATAGTTGGCTGTTGTGGCACTTGACCGGCGGGCGGGTGCATGCCACCGATTACACCAACGCCTCGAGAACCTTGCTGTATAACATCAGGTCGTTATCTTGGGATCCAGAGCTGTTGAAGATCCTGGCGGTTCCTCAGGCACTGTTGCCGGTGGTGAAGCCGTCGAGCGGCTCGTTTGGTCTGACGAGGCGTCTTGGTCCGTTGCCGTCCGGGATTCCGATTACAGGGATTGCGGGCGATCAGCAGGCTTCGATGGTCGGGCATGGGTGCCTGAAGCCCGGTGAGGCAAAAAATACCTATGGGACGGGCTGCTTCCTGCTCCTCAACACCGGACGTCGCCTCGTCATCAGTCGTCACGGCCTCGTGACCACCCTAGCCTATGGGGGAGGACCAACGCCGATCTACGCGCTCGAGGGCAGCGTGTTCATCGCGGGCGCAGCGATCCAGTGGCTCCGTGACGGGCTGCGCCTCATCAAGACGGCTGCCGAGACAGAGCCCATCGCTCGACGTGTGAAAGACACCGGTGGGGTCTATGTGGTCCCCGCGTTTGTGGGTTTGGGAGCGCCCTATTGGGATATGCGCGCCCGCGGTGGAATTGTGGGGATCACCCGAGGCACCACACGGGACATTCTTGTTCGGGCCACGCTCGAGTCGCTGGCGTATCAGACGAGGGATGTCGTGGAAGCGATGCAGCGGGATTCCGGGATCCGTCTTGAGCGGTTGCAAGTGGATGGGGGCGCGGCACAGAACAACTGGCTGATGCAATTTCAGGCGGATCTGCTAGGACTTGACGTCGTCCGTCCTCGCTTGACCGCCAATACCGCCAAAGGGGCGGCCTTGCTGGCTGGGATGGGCATCGGGTGGTGGCGTCCGACGACGATTTCAGCACTCATGGGAGCGCCGGATCGAGTGTTCCGCCCCCGCATGAAGGCGACGGATCGTCAGCGCCTCTCTGAGGGGTGGCAGGAAGCCGTGGCTCGTCTCCGAACGAATCGTCAGAGCCCCTAACGAGATTCCCGCATGGCACATCGCGGTGAACTGCTGGCTCGGTTACGCACAGAGTCCTTCGATCTCCTGGTGATCGGAGGAGGGATCGTGGGAGCGGGGATTGCCCGTGATGCGGCCATGCGCGGCCTCCGAGTCGCCCTGATCGAACGGGGAGATTTTGGTAGCGGCACGAGTTCCAAAACCTCCAAGTTGATCCACGGAGGTCTTCGCTACCTTGAGCAGGGACGTCTGCATCTGGTCGTTGAGAGCCTCCGGGAACGGCACATCCTGCGAACGATCGCGCCGCAGCTCGTGCGGCCGCTGTCTGTGATGATCCCCGTGTACCAGGGCGATCCGCGACCACCGTGGAAGATCACGGCGGGGTTGTTCCTCTATGATTGGTTGGCCTTGTATCGGAAGATCGGCGCGCACCGCATGCTCTCCAAACGGGAGGCGCTCCGGAGAACCCCCAAACTCAATCCAAATCATCTGCAGGCTGTTGCTACGTATAGCGACTGCCAGATGGACGATGCCCGCCTGTGCCTCGCCAACATCCTGCAAGCGGTGAGTTTCGGAGCGGTGTGCTGCAATTATGTGAAACTCTCGGCGCTGGAAAAAACCGCTGAGACGCTCACGGGGGCAGTGGTCGAGGAGACGAGAAACGCCCAGCAATTTTCCGTGAAGGCCGCCGTGGTCGTCAATGCAACCGGCCCGTGGTCGGATGTGGTCAGGCGGCTGAGCGACAGGAACGCGGGGACGCGTCTCAGTCCCACGAAAGGCATTCACGTCGTCGTTCCGCCGGTGACCACCCAAGCCCTGTTTGTGCAGACGCAGCACGACCGCCGGATGTTTTTCCTGCTTCCCTGGGGGGAGTACACGTTGATTGGGACGACGGAATCAACGGCATTCAACTCGCTGGATGCATTGCATGCGACCAGCGACGAGGTCGAGTACCTGCTGCATGAGGCGAATCGGATCATTCCAGACGCCTCGCTCCGTCCGACAGACATTGTCGCAACCTTTGCAGGGGCTCGGCCGTTGCTGGCCTTCTCAGGTTCCTCAGGCAGCGCGTCGCGGGAACATCAGCTGGAGGTGGATCGATTCGGCTTAGTGAGCGTGATGGGAGGCAAGTACACAACTTTTAGGGCGATGGCCAAACAGACGGTGGATTTGGTGGTAGTGCGGTTAGGGCGTCGGACGGAGCGGTGTCTGACGGATCAAATTAGCCTGCTTGAAGCAACTCATCCACTGACGATGGCCCGCTGGGAGGATGTCACAGACCAGATCGCCCCAGAGCTGCTGGCTCGTCTGCTCACCACGTATGGCACCGGGGCGTTTCGTATCTTGCAGCTCCTGGAGTTCGAGCCAGGTCTGTCCCAGCGCGTCTGTCCCCATCATGAGGTGATCCAGGCAGAGCTGGTGTATGCGATGCAGGAAGAGCTGGCGTGTACCGTCAGCGATCTTCTGATTCGGCGGACCAGCGTTGCCTTCAGCTCCTGCCAAGGGTTGGACATGCTCTCGACGCTCAGCGACTTGCTCCAACGGTATTGCCGACTCTCCAGCGAACAGCTTGAGGAGCAGCTGATTGCGTATCGTGGATTCCTGGCGGACAGCCTGAGATTTCGTCCGCATGAGGCCATGATGGTGTGATGACCCAACCCTCCAGTGACGCCCGCCGGTACGCCCGTCTTCGATACCGGCTCTTGCTCGTTGATCTGTTAGGATGGCTTGCATTTCTCTTCGCGTATCAACGCCTCGGCCTGTCTGCGTTGACCGCGCAGTGGACCGAGGCATTGACCCCCTATGAGCCAGGACGTCTCCTGGCGTACGTGGCTGTTTTTAGCGTGTGTTACTATGTCGTCTTCTTTCCTCTCCATCTCTATGCCGATTTGTTCCTGGAGCGACGCTTTGGTCTCTCCAAGCTCCGCCTCGGAGGCTGGGCGGTTCGCGAAGCCAAGCGCGTGGTGTTGAGCGCAGGGTTTGGGTTGTTGCTCATCGAAGGGCTCTATGCCGTGTTGCGTTCGATGCCGGCCGTCTGGCCACTCGTGGCCACGGCAGGGTGGGTGATCGTGAGCATTGTCCTGGTGCGGATTTTTCCAACGGTCCTGCTGCCCCTCTTTTACAAGACGATTCCACTGCAGGACGACGAGTTGGTGCAGCGGCTGACGGACCTGTGTCGGTGTGTCGGACTCTCAGTGGTTGGCGTGTTTCGGGTGAACTTGGGCGTCGAGACCCGCAAGGCGAATGCGGCCTTGGCGGGATTGGGGCGCACACGGCGCGTCCTCCTCTCGGACACGCTCCTGGAACACTTTGCTCCTGAGGAAATCGAGACGGTCCTGGCGCACGAGCTAGGCCATCAGCGGTATCGTCATATCACCCAGATGCTCGTCATCAGCGCGATTGGGACGTGGCTGGCATTTTCGGTGGTGGCGCTGACCTCAGCATGGTGGGTGCAACGGTGGGGCTTGCGAGGCCTTGACGATCTGGCTGGTTTTCCGATGTTGATGCTGTCGTTGTCAGTCATTGGGCTGGTGGGCTTGCCGCTCCAAAACGCCCTCTCACGCCATTTCGAATGGCAGGCCGATCGGTTTGCCGTCTCGACAACGACCCGTGCCCAGGCCTTTGCCTCTGCCTTAAAGAAACTGGGCCAGTTAAACCTTGCGGATCCGAATCCTCCTCGGTGGATTGCCTGGCTCTTCTACGATCATCCGCCCATCACCCAACGGATCCATGCGGCTGAGGTTGCTGGGTGACCACTGATATGTTTCCTTTTGACGGCTGAAGCCGTTTCTTGTTATCGTAAGCTACCAAGGAGGTGGTGAGGATGCTGGCAGAGCTTGAAGTGATTCCCATTGGGACCGCGAGCGCCAGCTTAAGTACCCTCTTGGCGCAGGTCGCCAAATTAATCGACCAAAGCGGGCTCGACTACCGCGTCGGCTCCATGGGCACCGTGGTGGAGGGCGACTGGGATCGGATCATGCAGCTCGCCAAGCAGTGTCACCAGGCCGCGTTGCAATCGACCGTTCGCGTCATGACGACGATTCGAATCGACGATCGCAAGGATAAACCAGGCACTGGCCGGATTGTCCAAAAGGTGGCATCCCTCGAGTCCAAGGTTGGCAAGCCTCTCAGGAAATAATCCTTCCGTGGGTGTTCAGTCGCTCCAGCCGTTTCTCCGCTGGCGGAGGCGACGTCTCGTCGGTCTCGTAGGGTTCTGTATTGCCGTCATCAGTTGCGCGGTCGCGCCTCCGACGAAGGCTGTCGTTCGCCGGGCGATTGATGGGGATACCATCGAGTTGATGGACGGCCGTCTCGTCCGATATGTTGGCATCGACACCCCAGAAGTGCGTCGGAGACAGGGGGGTGATTGGGTAGTCGATCCGGAACCGTTTGGCCAAGCGGCGACCGAGGAGAACGCGCGACTTGTGACCGGCAAGACCATCGGCCTCGAGTATGATGTGCAGACGCACGATCGCTATGGGCGACTCCTCGCCTACGTCTATGTAGATGGCCAGATGGTCAACGCCCAGTTGCTGGAAGAGGGTTTCGCCCAGCTCCTCACCATCCCACCCAACGTGAAGCACGTCGAACGGTTTCGACGCCTGGAAGCAGAGGCCCGGCGACTCCGAAGAGGGTTATGGGGGCTTGAATAGCGTGGATTATGGGCCGACGGGACGTCGTTCGCGAGATTTTGAGGCAAGGTGTTGTTCGAGGAGTTGTCGAAGTTGAGGCGACGACCGCAGCGTGGCCAAGTCGGGATCTTTCATTAAATACTCAAAATCGTCATAGCCCAGCGCCACTGCCTGGCGGAGCGCCTCGAACGACTCGTCGGAACGTTTCAGGAGGGCGTAGCTGCAGGCGAGATTGTACCAGACTGCCGGATCGTTGTGCTTCAACTCTGCGAGCTTGAGGTCAACGCGCAACCCCTCTTCGTGCCGGCCGTAGCGAGTGTAGGCATCTCCTAATGCCACGAGGGCATCCACAAAATTGGGATGTTCCT
>Ga0114945_10001682_pt1 | contig 13511 bp, 12 predicted proteins | sample OV2TP3_FD_87194 | JGI IMG/M metagenome (GOLD analysis project Ga0114945, IMG submission 87194) | Hot spring microbial communities from Beatty, Nevada to study Microbial Dark Matter (Phase II) - OV2 TP3 | ecosystem: Environmental > Aquatic > Thermal springs > Hot (42-90C) | place: USA: Beatty... | reverse complement strand
ATCCACGTCTAACCAGTTCACCCCAGCATCACTTAAGATGTCGATATCCAACCAGTTGATCCCACTATCACTTAACACATCGATATCCAGCCAGTTAACACCGGTATCACTCAACACATCCACATCCAGCCAGTTGATCCCACTATCACTTAAAATATCCAAATCAGACCAGTTCACACCCACATCACTTAAGACATCGATATCCAGCCAGTTGATCCCTGTATCACTCAACACATCCATATCTAACCAGTTCACCCCAGCATTAGTTAAAATGTCGATATCTAACCAGTTGATCCCACTATCACTTAAGACATCTAAATCTAACCAATTCACACCACGGTCACTTAGCACATCAATATCCAACCAGTTAATTCCGGCATCAGTTAAAATATCTAAATCAGACCAGTTCACCCCCACGTCACTTAACACGTCTAACTCTAACCAGTTGATACCACTATCATGCATGACGTCAATATCCAACCAGTTGATCCCCGCATCAGTTAAAATATCCAAATCTGACCAATTAATACCGCCCTCGCTTAACACATCAATTTCCAACCAATTCACCCCTGTGTCGCTTAACACATCCACATCTACCCAATTAATCCCGGCATTACTTAACATATCAATATTCAACCAGTTGATCCCACTGTCACTTAACACATCCAAATCTAGCCAATTAATACCCCTCTCACTTATCACATCAATATCCAGCCAATTGATACCAGCATCACTTAAAAAATCCAAATCCGCCCAATTTATCCCAGCATCGCTTAACACATCGATATCCAACCAGTTGATCCCTGTATCACTTAACACATCCACGTCCAGCCAATTGATCCCTGCATCAGTTAAAATATCGATATCTAACCAGTTAATCCCAGCATCCGATAACACATCCAAATCTAACCAATTGACACCCATATCACTTAGCACATCCACATCCAGCCAGTTGATCCCACTATCACTTAAAATATCTAAATCTGACCAATTAATCCCCGCATCACTTAACACATCAATATCCAACCAATTAATTCCTATGTCACTTAATACATCCACATCCAGCCAATTAATCCCCGCATCACTTAAGATATCGATATCTAGCCAATTAATCCCCGCATCACTCATCACATCTAAATCCAGCCAATTCACACCTGTATCGCTTAAGGCATCAATATCTATCCAATTAATCCCACTGGTCGTTAAGACGCCCACATCGTACCAGTTAATACCCACCTCGTACATCACATCTAAGTCATACCAATTTAATCCAGCATCCGACATCACATCCAAATCATTCCAATTGACTCCCGCCGTGGTTAATTCCGCCAGTGTATCCCAGTTAATCCACGTATCCCAGTTCATGCCTGCCCCACTCATATAGGCAATATCCAGCCAATTGATCCCGGCTATGCTCATCGTTTCCAAATTCGCCCAGTTGATATTCCTATCACTTAGGACGTCAATATCAATCCAATTGATCCCCACATCACTTAGGACATCAAGGTCTAACCAATTCACCCCCATATCGGCTAAGACATCGATATCTAGCCAATTGATTCCCGCATCAGTCAAAATATCAATATCAGCCCAGTTAATACCACTATCAAAAAGTACATCGATATCTGTCCAGTTAATGCCGGTGTCACTTAAGACATCCAAGTCAACCCAATTGATCCCTGTGTCACTCAACACATCGATATCAGACCAATTGATCCCGGAATCACTCATGACATCAATGTCGGTCCAATTGATACCCGCTTGGCTGACTTGCTCAATATTGGCCCAGTTGATCGCAGCCGTGGTTAATACCACAAAATCATCCCAGTTAACTGCGGCCTGATCATCGGTTACATCTTTAATAACCCCAATGTCTAACCAGTTAATCGTATCGGTTTTGTCTTTGATGTCGGTGATGTTGGTCCAGTTGATGGTGGCGGTGTCCTCTAAAATCTCTTCCGCCAATTCTGAAGCTGTTGTAACAATTTGAAAATTAGTATAAGCAACACTCTGCAGCGTAATTGTTGCTGACATAAGATAGTTGGGAAGCACACCAATAGATACGGAAGGACCAAAATCATTATCCGTTTTACAACGATCTGTGCCAGCGGTACATGTTAATGTTCGTGAAGAACAGGCTGTGGTGTAAGCAGCAGAGGCACAACCATTCACGATTGAAGCTCCTGTACTGTCATAGATGGAATAAGTCGCTGTTTCTGTCCCATCTAGGTCGACTGTTTTGCCATCAGCTTCTAACCATGCTATCGGTGTAAAGAGATTGTTTCTATAAGAAATGGCTACCTTGACCACCGGCTGACGGATTCTAAAAGAATTTGAGGTGGCTCTGAATACTTTATTACTCGAATCCGTAAAAGAAGCCCTTAAGGCATACATGTCACCGGCTTTATCAACCTGCAAACCATTGCCAGTAAAATTTGCCACGCCTGAGGAAAAGGCCTCGGTCGTGGTCCCCCCTAAGGTGGCGGAACCACCAGAGTCATTTAAAAGACTTACGGTGACATTGCCAGAAACATCAGTAACTGTATTGCCATTGCTATCGCGAGCCGTAACTACCGGTTGAGGAGAGAAAGAGACATTGGGAATGGAGTCAGGAACGGTTGTGGTGAATTCGATATAGGATAAGGCATCGAAGCCAGCAGTCTCGGAAGAGGAGACAGCGGAAGACCCTCCATCGATGCCACCACCGCTGTACTGGGCAAAGGCCAAAGACGACCATAAGCCGCATAAAACAAGGGCCACCCACACATACTTCACCCTTGTGCGGACAAAAATAAATTTTGGCCTGAAAAAATTTGTCATGCCAGGGATCAACTGGGACAAAATTAAAACTTCTGAAACTTAGGCATTAACTGGTCGTAAAATCTTAAAACAATTCCCACTACAAAATCAACAAATTCTTGACACTATGGTCGATAGGGTTTGTCTAATGGTGAATCAATCGTAACGTCAACCGCCAACTCCGCATGTAAAAGCTTTTCTTTCACCAAAAGCGCATCCACCGCCTCAGGATTCAAAATCAAATATTCACGATAATGTTTTACGGCTGTTGTGTGATCATGCAAATATTCGCCACTCACGAAGGCGAGGTTAAAATGGGCCGCCGCATCCCGAGGCATCAGTTTCAACGCTTTTTTATATTCCTCCGCTGCCTTTTGGTAATCTCCCTTATGAAAAAAGATATTGCCCATATTGTAATGAACCTTGGCTGTATCTTGCTTAAGGCGTTCCCCTTCTTTAGCGATTTGATCAATCATGGAAACAAGATCTGTCCTCTGGCCCGGCGGAGAAGGAACCAGGGATTGACCCGCAGCCATGGCCAACTCCTCGGACGGCTCAATTTTTTCCAGACGATCCTCCAACTCTTTGATACGCAACTGGTATTCCTTTTCCTGCTCTCCCAAGCGAAGTCGCGCGTCCATGATTTGTCGAGAATACTGTTGATTAAGATTCAGAAGCTGTTCTGTCTGTTCGCGGACACGACGCATTTCATCGTTAATGGTGTTCAAGCGATTCTGCTCAATCTGCCGTTGTCCACGTATGAATCGTAACTCTGTATCCAATTCCTCTCTTTGCCGTTCCAATAATTCATATTGCTCAATCATCTGTTTCATGGTTTTGTTAAGCTCAATAATCTGTTGTTCCCGTAAGGTTCCTTGAACTTGCGGGGAAGCGCCTTCGGTCGTTGTCTTTTCAAAATGAATTTGGGGGAGATCTTCTTGGGGTTTGATGATTGGTTCAGCAGCTGTGGGGGAAGGAGTAAATTCTATATTCGTCTCTAAAACCTCGAGCTGAGCTTGATCGTCGTTTTGGGCCAAGGACAGAGTCACAGCCATGAACGTTAACCCCATCACGAGGATAGTCGGCCAACTCATTGTAAAACGTTTAATCACAAATCTATCCTTATTCTTTGAGCCTAAGAGAAGTCGATAGCTTTTCCGATTCTCGTTTCTCCTCAAGCGGCTTGAAGGCCTTAACGGTTCCTTCCACCCAAAGGGTATTCTCACCACCCGTAATAATATGGGGGGTGATGAAGATAACTATTTCTGTTTTCTCGATTACATCGGCCGTGCGACTAAATAATTTCTCGATAAAAGGGACATCCATTAAGAAAGGGAATCCCTTTTTAGTGTGAACATTGTTATTTTTCTTCAAGCCACCAAGAATAATGGTTGAGCCATCTTTGACCATAATGGTGGTCTGGACTTCTGTTTTATTCACCTGAGGGATGCCACCTCCCTTCGAAGTGATTTTACTAATCACGGTTGAGATTTCTGGTTTTAATTTCATGGTGACATAGCCATCATCATTGATCGTCGGGGTAACATTAATCTTTAACCCAACATCCACAAAGCGGACATCTTCACTGGTAATAGCATTATCTCCTGTCCCTGACGTGGTTGAAATAATGTAAGGGACCGTGTCCCCAATGTGAATCTTTGCTTCTTCATTATTCGTTACGAGAATCTTCGGGTTAGACAGGATCTTTGTATCACTCACTTGTTTGAGGCTTCGTAAGGCGGCGGAAAACGCATTGGTCGTATTGGAGGACGTTGAATCCAAGATGCCAATTTTGCCAAAGAGTGTTCCTATGTTATCACTCGTGGACAATCCGCTTTCGTTCATGTATAAATTTTTGAACGATAATTTTTGCAATTCCTCATCTTGCACATCCTTAAAATTCAGATCCCAATCAATTCCAATGTCATATTGTGGTTTTAAGGTAATCTGTAAAATCTTGGCTTCAACAAGGACTTCTTTGGTAGGGACATCGAGGCTACGGATCATCTGCTCAATTTCTTTTTGTCGTTCAGGAAAGGCGCGAATAATAATCTGGTTTGATCGCTCATCGGTCGTAAGAGAGCCAACGGCATGGGCATCCAAACGAGCCCTTAATTTTTCTGAAACCGAGTCCGCTTTGGCGTATTGCAAAGGATAAACCAATACCTCGGACGGTTTCTCCATGTCATCGATGGCTTTCTTCATTTCTCGCAGGGTCTCAGGTGTATCCACCATCACGACCGACCCCGTATCCTCATCAATAATGATGCGCCCCAAGGTACTTTTAATATTCTCCAAGGCCGACAAGACATAGCTGGGCTTGGCGTATGTTAAGTTCGTAATGAAGACCTCCATTTTGTCATTGAACTTTTTCCCAAACATGGCCTCGTATTCGGCACCCGGCATGACATGCACAATTTCATTCTCCAGATAGTAGCCCAAATTGTTTGCGATAAGAACAATGTCTAAAGCATCTTTAATCGAAACGCTCTTTAAATAAATCGTGACACGGCCTTGGATTGCTCCACTTGTCACCATATTGAAATCGCCTTTAATGGAGAGAAATTTGATCACATCGATAATATTCATCTCACGCACATCCAGAGTGATTTTGCGATTGAGACGATCCGCGAGGGGCTCTTGGCCTTCTTCAATGACAATGGGTTTTCCCGCCGTTGGTGGCTGTGCCATGACAGGGACAAAAATGACCAACAGAATCACGATCGAAAAACAAAACGCCAATAAGGAACACGGTATTCTCTTGAAAAATACTTCCGGTTTCATAGGTTCAATTTTATGTCATCTCCTTCGTAACTTAGAATCACCGAATCGGCAAAAATTTCTTTAACGGCGACACCGTTGATCGTCTCGCCGCGTTTTAAAAAATAAGTAATACCACTGCCGGTATTTTCAATCAAGGCGGAGGCCGAATCGGCCGTATTTAACCAAGAGACACCAACTAATTTTAATTCTTTGGCCTGCTCAACAATCTTACGCATATCCTTAGGGGTAACTTCCTCCTGAACCACCTCTTCTTTTTTCTCGAGTGGTTGAAAAATATTGCGTCGGCCAACGGCCTCTATGTATTCCGAGATATCTTTAAAGGTAGGAATTAAATCTTCCGAAAGGCCGGCCAAGCTTTTCTCTCCAGAAGAGGGGAATACCTGTTGGGCATAATTCATCCCCTTGGAAAAATCAAATAGCAAGAACAAAATCACAAGGCCAATGATCCCAAACAAAACATAATTAATTTCCTTAAGACCAAAGGCAACGGACAATTGTCCGCCAGCCGATTTATTTTTAAAAATTCCAAAAATCAATTCTATGAAAGGAGGTAATTTAAGAGCCACACCCGTACTCTTAACGGAGTCAGCGACTTGTTGCACCGCAGCCGAGGCCGGCTGTGTGGCCGTTGCCGTAGCGGCTTGCTGGGCCTCCGTAGCTTCAATAATCTTCAAAAGTTTTTGTTCAGCGGTCTCTTTGGCCATAGCTTAAAAAACTTTTTCTTTCATGGTCTGCACAGGAGCTTCCCTGCTTGTCCCTGCATGACTCGCCGTTGTAAACTGTTTCTGTTTAGCCACGACGTCTCGCACAAGTTCTCGATTGACGACCTTTTTATTCTGCATAATCAATTCTTTCAATGTTTGGTGACAGAGCATAGTGATACGACGCGGATAGCCACGCGTGTCATTATAAATTTCTGAGATAGCCTCATCCGTAAACAACGGCATGGGGCTATGATAACCTGCTTGCTTAAGACGAAAATGAATCAATTCTTTGGTCTCTTGGGCATTTAAAGGGTTAAGGGTGTATTTAAAACTAATCCTGTCCATAAAATTCGGCATCTGCATGATTTTAGAATAAAGTTCGACTTGTCCCAACAAAACAAGTTGGAGAAGTTTAAATTCATTGGTTTCGAAATTTAAAAGAATCCGTAATGTCTCCAAAGTCGATAAATTGAGCTGCTGGGCCTCATCAATCACCAGCACCACCGTTTGCCTTTGTTCAATGCATTTCTCAATCAAAAATTTCTCAATCGCATCACGCAAATCCAATATTTCCTCCTTCAGCGGATCATCCCCCACAGGCATCGTAATGTTAAAATTTCTTACGATGGAAGTTAAAAATTGCCGTTCGGTCGTAAAAGTGGGATTGAGGATAATATGAAAAATCATATTGCCACGCATCTTTAACTCTTGGATTAATTTACGTGAAAGGGACGTCTTCCCTGTTCCTATATCTCCGAAAATAACGGTTAAGCCACGGCGAAGGCGAATTTCGATAAGGGCATTGGTGAGCGCCATATCATGTTCTTGGGTGAGATAAAAGAATTCCGGGTCTGGGCTGGTAGAGAAGGGCTCTTTGGTAAAGCCAAGTAGGGTATGATAAGCCATAGATATTAAAAGAATAAGAAATATATATATAATTCCACGCGCGCAAATAAAATAATACTAAGATACAAAGATAATCTGATTTTATCATAAGCGCTAATGTTGGCAAGCAGTTATTTAAACTTTTTTGGGGATGGAACGGAGAAAAGCAAAAGCCCAGTGAAGAAGCCAAGAGCACGAACATAAGCCCTAAGGAAGGTGACAGCACTAAAGAAGACGCCCAGAAGAAAACTTTTCATCATGATGAACCCATATAAAATTTGCAGAAAAATCAGCATCAAAATCGAGCCAAATACCATAGTGCTCATAAGGGGTAGAAAGGTCCCTACAGGCCATAAAAACGTTGCGCACGCTAGGGGCACCTCCAGGATATCCTTAAAAAAGGTATAATCGTCACCCGTCCACATCTGGGGATGATCTTGATACATCTTGACACGCCAATAGCCATGACGCCATTGCTCTTTTAAATATTTTCCGAGATGTTCAGTATGATGATGGTCTACTAAGGCTGAGCGCTCAAAGTAAATCTTGTATCCCCTCTTTAAAATTTTATAACTCAGATCGTTATCTTCCCCACTGGCATATCGGTAACTTGTATTGAAACCACCTATTTCTTCAAATACTTTCTTTCTGAGACAAAAATTATAGCTACCAAAGGATTTAGGATAATCTGGCATCAATCGTTGATGACGAAATATTATCTCTTTATGGATACATTGAGCCAATAAACTATTGGGATTAGCAATCCCATAGCTACCTGAAACAACAGCAACTTTTGGCTCGGCAAAATGACTCGCCATTTTTTCCACCCAGTCTGAATGCGGAACACAGTCAGAGTCTGTAAAAAAAATTATTTCTCCTAAGGCCATTGCTGCTCCCTTGTTGCGGGCAGAGGCTGGCCCCGCGTTATGCTGATAAACATATTTAACTTTGGAAAAAGACTTAATGATTTTGGCTGTATCATCCACCGAGCCGTCATCGACCACGATGCATTCGATGTGCCCCATAAATGTTTGATTCAAAATGGCTTGAATTGCCTTACCGATAGTGGTGGCGCAATGATAGGCAGGAACAACAATAGAGACGGATGAAATAGGCATAAAAAATTAAGAGGCTTTCAATCACTGAGCTTTTGTCGCAATCGTATACAAGAGCATGCCAAAATAGCGAGCGGTCTTCCCTTCCGGGGAACAAACAAACGGGACAGTGTTAATTCCTCCCTGTTGGATAACCCGTAACCGATGACGCTCGTTAAGACTAACTAATTCCTCTAGAGTAAATGGATTTTCCTCAATCCCTGGCATAAAAAATGGCCGAATCACCTCCCAAGGAGACCAACGATTTGGCACAAACGTAATCAATAATCCTGAGAGGTTCAATAACTTAACGAGGTTGTCCATAATTCTATCCTGATCAAGCAAAACAAAATGCTCAAAAAGGCCATCGGAAAAAATCAAATCAAATCTTTCGCTAAATTCTTGCGTTAATAAAGGGCTTAACAAATCCTTACGCCAGGTCGTCACACGATCGCTCGTTATATCTTTTGTTATTTCAATAGCTTTTGTGGCAAAATCAATCGCCACAACCTGCATGCCTTCTTCATAAAAAAATTTTGAGAAAAAACCACTCCCACACCCAGCATCCAAAACTCTCTTGCCTTTCTGCATATAGGGGGCCAAAATCCGCATCATCCGCCGCTTAGACCAGCTAATCGTCTTGTGATTCTGGTTATCTGTTTTTGTCCAAAATTTATTCCAATCTTCTGATTGAGGAGTAAGCATTTATCCTAAGAGTCTTTTTTGTGTTGGTTGATTTTTTTCTGTAATTCTTTAAGCTCAAACTCAAGCATACCAATCTTTTGGGCCATCAACCGATTGCGGGTATCCTGTTGGCAAAGGAAAACCGTCATCAGAAGACACAAGAAAACAAAGACACCCAGCATCGTAAAAAATATGAAGTTGCTCGTCACTTGAAAGCCAAACCATTGGGAGACATTAACCAATAATTTTTCAAAAATCGCCAAAACAATGGTCAAGACCAAGACAAAAATCCAACCTATCGCATATTTAAAAGTTAATTTTTCTCGCCGGATGAGTTCAATCACCAACGCCAATAGCAGAAGGGCCACAAGGCATACTAAAATTTTAATAGTTATCATAGTTCAATCACCTTCTTTTTTCTGATGATATTTAAAAGAATAGCACAGGTTACTTTTGTCATATAGTAGAGCGTCGTAAAATAGCGTATCGAGCTGTGCCCGATGGCTCGCTTGCGCATTTGAACGGGGACCTCCATAACACTTAATCCAAATCGTTTGGCCAACATAATCGCCTCGGGCTCGGGATAATCATAGGGATAATCGGCCGCGAAGACCTTGATCGCCTTTCGACTGTAGGCGCGAAATCCAGAGGTCGGATCTGTCACTTTACACTGGGTCAAAAAACTAATCAAATAGGCAAAAAAATGAATACCTACCCGACGGACAAAGGAAGAACGATAACCCAAAAAAGGTTTAAGGAAACGGCTGCCGATCACAATGTCGGCCTTATTTTGTCTGATGGGCTCTAGCAATGGCTCAAAAAAACTTACATCATGTTGTCCATCCCCATCTACTTGCACGGCGATATCATAATTGTTCTTCCAAGCGAATTGAAAACCTGTTTGTACCGCCCCTCCTACCCCTACATTAAAGGGCAGGGATACAACAAACGCTGACGTCTCTTGCGCCTCTTGGGCGGTGGTATCGGTTGAGCCATCATTGATGACCACGATATCCACTACGGATTGAGACGACAAAATCTCCTGAACAGTCGTCTTGATATTTCCAGACTCATTAAAAGCTGGCACAATAATCAGAAGCTTCTTTACCATGAGAATAAATCTGTGTGTGAAATACTCAAGAAAGGGATATCATCTAAGAAAACCACTTTGCTTCAAACGATCACGCAGACTATAATTATAAATGGCCTGATTGACTCTAATAATAATGCCCCCCAGCAATTCTTTCTGCACATGATAGATGAACTTAACCATGGAACCAAATTTCTTGTGGGCAATCTTCTCGATCCGCTGTCGGTAAGACGTGGCAAGCACTTTATGAGTCGTGATAAAAATTTCGTTTGGCTTCTGCTCTCCTTCTGTAAGGGAATAAAAATCAAACTCTTTAATCGCTAAGGCTAATAATCGTTTCTCTAGAATTTTTTTTAGAACAAAAAGAACCGCCGCCACCGATATTGCTTGAGCCACAAAAATAAACAATAGAACTGAAGCCATTCTCTCATCCTTGATGATAAAAACTCAAATTCTTTAAACTAAGAATAACACTTTTCAAGCCAAACGAAAGAAAAATTAATTTTTCGTTTGGGCTAGCGCGAGAAGGTATTCCGCCGCCAAGCGAACCAAATCTTCATCGGTTACAACGCGATTAGGCGTGACCCCCTCGAAACTAAAAACCTCTCCATCAGGATAGTAGCCTCGACCTGTGACTAACAACAGCATCGAATCGTCCTCAAAATTAAACATACTCTTTAAAAACACCTTGCCTGCGGTATTGATGCCCATAATAAAAGCTCTCTGGCGTTTTTGCATAACACCCGTGAACAATTCTGAGGCACTGCCGCTTTTCTCATTGATGAGAATCACCATCGGCTTTCCATAATGAAACCGTTGGGGTATTTTGGGGACATCCAAAACAGATTTCGGATGCCCTCGTTTCTGAAAATAAGCAAAGTCTTCGCCCGGTGGCAAGAAAAACGCTGCGATCTCACGGGCCGCCAACGGCGGCCCGCCTGGATTATCTCTTAAGTCTAAGATCAATCCCTTATCATCATTTTTTGTGAGGATATAATTCAAATAATTGAGAAGGTCCTCAGAAGTTTTTCGATTAAATTTCTGGATTTGCAGACAATAAATGCCCGGGATATCGACCGGTAACATAAATATCGTCTGTTTAAAGTACTCTTCACTGACGACCTCAATCATTTTTTCTTCAGTCGTTTTCCTTGCCAAGTAAACGACCTTGACCGTTGAACCCTCCAATGGCGTTAATCGTTCCTCAATCATCTTTTGTGTCAAGCGAAAGAAATCGACATCATCAATTTTCAAAATGATGTCACGGACGCGTAAACCTTTGAGATAGGCATCAGAACGCGGCTCAACATTCGTCACCACAAAACCCTCCATCGTTAATTTACCGCCAATACCTAAGTCCACGCGTTTACCCAACGCCTCCTGCGCAAAGGCCTTGGCGGGTTTCGGTGGGAAAAAAGCCGAGAAAGTATCATCGGGAGATTTGAGATCTTCAACAAGATACGAAGCACTCCGCCAAAGGATGTAATTTTTTGATTTACCTTCTTGCTGCAATTCCTGAAAGAGCTTCGTATTAAATTTTTGTATAAAGGCCTCATAAATTTCCCGTCTTACAGGAAGATAGTAATTCTTATCCATCGTCTCATAAACTTCTTCAAAAAAATCCATGTAAGATTGATAATCAGCTATTGTATCAGAATAGCCTTGTGCTGGAGTGGCAAGAAATAGCACCAAACAACTCACCATTATCACTGACCATTTATACACTTCCCTCAGCATTTTTTATTCCTTAATAATTTTTTATTATAACACATGAGGCATGTTCTCTTAAGAACCATAAATAAAAATCCCACGACCATAACGGTCGTGGGATTAACGATGAAAAAATAAAAAACTTTAATTAAACGCGTGATTTTTAATCTCGGTTAATTCATACGAATTAATCACACCGTCTTTGTTTTTATCATAGGCTTTAAGGATAGCCGAGTCAACGGTATACCCCCCTTTTTGTGTCACAATATCAATAATATCTCGCAAAAAGATTTTGACTTCGGCCGTCTGAAGCAGGCCATCGCGGTTGGTATCGTATTTCTTTTCTATGGCGGCCTCGGCACGAGGGGATTGTTTGGCCCAAAAAGGAGTGCTGTCGGGGGCAGGGGGAGTCGTTGCCCGCGGAGCCGTGGGGGCTGCTGCCCCACCGGTTCCCGTTTTTCTTCTTTTATAATCAACCAAACCCCCATAGGTAAGATTCACAAAAGTCACGCTGATGACGAAAACCGTTAAACTGACACCTACCTTTTTAAGCATCTTCTGGCTCCTAACCCTATTCAAATCAATTGGTTATGTCAACGTAGAATAACGACTTCATTATACTGCGTTAGAGGAACCTGTCAATCAATTAAATTTTTTTGGAATTTTCTTGTAAATTCTTCAATAAATCAGTCCTGATATGTTGGGTTAACAATAATTGATCTAAGCAACGGGATTCTTCATCACTTAAAAGTTGAGAAATTTTTTGAGCAAAAAAAACCTCACTTAATACTTCTTTCAGTTTTTCTATCGGCAAGGAAAAATTGGTAAGGAAATCGGTATGTTTTCGTGCGCGACGGTATTCAGGCATATCCTTGGGAATCCTTAAATAACGTTCCATTAAGGTCAAATCAAAATCATAGAGAATGGTGCCATGATGTAAAATAAACCGTCTTCCTCTCTTCTGAGCATTCCCAGAATTTTTTTTCTCATCGATCTTACGGGCAATATCGGAAATGGGTTTAAAGACACACTCATAACCACAGGAGGCCAGCGCTCCAATGACTTTCGTGAGAATATACTGGTAAGATTTCCGTAAATCATGAATTTGTGGATGAGCTTCTTTGGAGAGAATCAACGAATAATTCAGACAGCCATGCCCTTGTAAAACGGTCCCTCCACCCGAGGACCGTTTGAGAACCGGAATTTTGTCTGCTAAGACATTTTCCAAATAAATATCTTCTTGGGGATTACCAATTTTTCCCAAAACCACAAAAGTCTGTGATGATTCCCAAAACCGTAGGACCTCCCCTCCCTTCCCTTGCTCCGCTAAAAGCAGAAGAACCTCATCGAAAAGAATATTTCTTTCGGGCTGGTCAAAGGAGATATCTTTCAATTGCATAAAAAAGCCTATCAATTATACGGATGAGGTTGCTGGATTAACGCTGGTTGGGTGATCCCGTGTGTGATGGCGCGTCAAGAAATAATTCGTATCGAGATCCTTAGCCGCCTTGACTTCATCAGGGCGTGTAATGGGGGTGGCCCTCGGCAAATCCTTAAATACCTCTGGCTGACTTTTAGCTAATTCCGCCGCTTCTATCATACAATCCACGAAATAATCTAGGGTTTCTTTGGATTCGGTTTCGGTCGGTTCAATCATAATGGCTTCCTTAACAGTTAAAGGAAAATACACCGTAGGTGGATGAATTTCCTTATCAATCAAAAATTTGGCAATATCAATAGCGTGCACCCCCTGCTCGGCTT
>Ga0114945_10001681_pt1 | contig 13514 bp, 15 predicted proteins | sample OV2TP3_FD_87194 | JGI IMG/M metagenome (GOLD analysis project Ga0114945, IMG submission 87194) | Hot spring microbial communities from Beatty, Nevada to study Microbial Dark Matter (Phase II) - OV2 TP3 | ecosystem: Environmental > Aquatic > Thermal springs > Hot (42-90C) | place: USA: Beatty... | reverse complement strand
GGGAGTACCTCAGAGGGGTTCGCTTCTTTGCCGGCGGGGCCGCCACCCAATCCGTGGTCATGCGCTCGAAAACCCGCACCGTGCGCGTTATCGATGCCGTTCACTATTTTGACTACAAGCCCAGGTATTGAATCCCCGCGCTTTCTCTTGTCCTGTGAGACCTAGCGATGAGGAAAAGGAGGAGAAGTCGCCTCGGTCTTTTCGCGGTCCTTTCTCTCAGCGTCCTTCTCGCTTGGCTGATCGCCTTTTTGGTTTGGCTCTTTTGGAGCGATCTCGAAAGGCTGGTCCAGTCAGGAGATGGCAAAACCACCTCTGAGCCGATCCGGAAGTCACCTCCGGAAAAGATCTCAGAAGAGGAGCGAAAACAACTTGAGGAGATACTGAAAAAGCGTCGGTGAGTATTTCTTATCTCCGCTCCCTGACCTTTCCCGATGAGCTTTCAGCCCTGCCGGTATGCGGCAAAGAGGTCCTCTGAAGAGTCGAAATTAGCCAGAGTCCGAAGCGATGCATAGGTTGGAAAAATCACCGGAAGCTTGCCCTGCTGGCAAAGCTCCAGGGCGCGCTCAGGGGCCAGCCATGAACTCTGCGCCACCTCGTGCGAGGCGGAAAGGGGGCTTTGATCCGCCGGCAAAAGGGCGAGATAGAACCGGGTATCGAAGCGGATCGGAAACTCCTCGGGTGTTGACCAGTGGGAAAAATAGACGAGACGCGCCGCGTCGCATAAAAGCCTCTCAGACTCCAACATCGTCTCGAACTTCATGGATTTCTCGATAAGGGCCTTTCGCTTTTTGTAAAGTCTCTCTTTTCGCGCCGTCTCTCTCATGTCTAAAGGCCCGCCTCCCTCAGCGACGCAGAGAAGAATGCCGGCCTCTTCGAAGAGTTCCCTGATTCCGGCCACCCAGTGGGCCAGAGAGAATCCTGGGCTGAGATGCCCGCCGAGGATCCGCTGAGCCTGTTGCCGAGACAGGCCGAAACAGCGCCTCAAGCTGTTCTCGGAGCAATCCTCTTCTCTAACGCTGCCACCGGGAAAGAGGTACATGCCGCCTAGGAAATTCATCCCCGCAGGACGGCGCGTCATGAAAACCTCAAAGCCTCTGTTGTCCTCGGGACGGATGAGAATAACGGTTGCGGCCCTCTTGGGAGGAAGGTTCCCCATCATCGGACTTCCACGGCCACGGGACCCTTAAGGTCGTCGCGGCACGGCGGGCCAGACGCATGGTAAGCGGCAAAGCGCCTCTCGGCCTCGGCATAAATGATGATGCTCGATGACACAGTTCCATAGGATTCCGTGTGGACGCAGATGGCGCCTTTCGGTTCATCGGAGTCGTCAGAGAGAGAATGATCCTTCAGGGCCGCTTGAAGCGGGGCGAGCCAGGAAGGTGGACTGTTGGGATTTCCTTTCAGCCGGTCTCCGGCTCTGGAGAAGAGGCGATAGGCGTGTTGCACCTTTTCGGAGCGGGTATCGTAGACGGTCGTATTGCCAAGGACGTGGAGGCCTTTTTCGAGCTCGACCCACGAAATCTCTTCCCCGAGGTTGTAGGCTACGTAGGCCCTCTGCTTGTCAGCAAAGAGAAGATTGAAGGGTTGATAGTCCGAGCCTCTTTCTTCGCCGAGAAGGGCGCATGCGGCGAGAGGATCCCGGACAGTCAAGATATCCAAACAGAGTAAACCCCTGGATCTCGCAGTTGCTCGCTTCGCTTCCGTGTGAGAGCGGCGGTTCAAGATCCCGGCCAATAGCCCATACTGATTTACACCGAGCCAAGTTCCACCCGATTGAAGGTCCTTTCCGCCAAAGACCAAGGGCTGTTCTAGCAGCACCTGAGGTGGCGCGGAAGGGCGATCGAAGAACTCGTCACGGTTGGCAGCCACAATCAAAGGGTAGTTTTCAAGCACGTGAAAATACAGAGCCAAGGTGCACATGCTTATCGTTTAGCCCGATCCAGCAAAGATAATCAAGCCATACAAGTTCCGCTCAGGGGCCTGTCTCTTGCGCCGAAGGCAATGGGTCGCCCGGGAGGCTGCTTCGCGCGTCCAAAGCAATGGGTCAGTGGGTTCTTTGAACCGTTTACGTTCGATGCTTTGGGCTTGCTCAGCAACCTCCCTGGCTCTTGGAGGAAACGCCGGAGGCGGATCGAAAGATCGATGCACCAGATGTGGAGCTTCAAGCGTATCCACGGTACAGCGTATCCGGACTCTATTGCATCGAGCTTGAGAGACGCCTCCGGCGGAAGACCTCCGAGCCGATGTTCGCTTACGAGGACAGGGAGGTCCTGTTGGGGAGAAGAGGGCTGAGCGGGTTCCCTGAGCGGCGACTATCTCAATTGCCTGCTGGGGGTGTCTCGATGGCCCGATGCACCGGACGAGGAGATGCAAGCGTACCTCGAAGCCGCCGTCAGCTCTTAGGCGAGCGTAAGACGAGTGTATTGCAGCGGGCCGGAGAGATGCTCCCAGCAGGCTGGGGGACGGAGCAGCGGGGCACCCGCCGAGGGCTTGCGCCGGATGAAAGCCGGAACTGACCGAAGGGAATTCCGGAAGGTTCGTCCAAGCAAGTCCCGGAAGGGTCGTTGCGGGAGTCCGTGGAGCGAAGGGAGCCCCGAAGCCCTTGAGTTTGATGCCAAACGGTGACGGATGTCGCGTTGTTTCAGCGTATCTTTTATGTTAGGGTTTTTTGAAGAGTTATGTTTCAGTCTGTGGATGAAGTCGTCAGCCGCTTGGCCGGACAAAAGTACCTCTGCGACAGGAACGTGGCCACGGTGGTGTATCTCTCCTGCGCGATGGGCAGGCCGATCTTGGTCGAGGGCCCGGCCGGAGTAGGGAAGACCGAGTTGGGCAAGGTCCTGGCGGCGGCCTTGGGTCTTGAGCTCATCCGTCTGCAGTGCTACGAGGGGCTCGATGAGGCGAAGGCCCTTTATGAATGGGAATACGCGAAACAGCTCCTTTACACGCAGATCCTCAAGGACAAGATTGGCGAGATTCTTCAGGGCTCCCAAAACCTCCAACAAGCGGTGGAGAGCATCGCCAAGGAGGATGATGTATTTTTCTCCGAAAAATTTTTGTTGCCGCGTCCCTTGCTGCGAGCCATCCTGTCCCGGGAACCGACCGTTCTGTTGATCGACGAGGTAGATAAATCGGATACGGAGTTCGAGGCGTTCCTCTTGGAGGTCTTAAGTGATTTTCAGATCAGCGTGCCAGAGCTGGGGACCCTAAGGGCGAATCACCGTCCCCTTGTGGTCCTCACCAGCAATAACAGCCGGGAGATGTCCGACGCGCTGAAGCGGCGCTGCCTCCATCTCCACCTGGACTTTCCGGATGCCCAAAGGGAGATGGAGATCATCCGGCTCAAGGTTCCGGAGGTGGGGGAGAAGCTCGCGGAGGAGGTGGTTCAATTGCTTCAGCGACTGCGCAAGCTGGATCTCAAAAAGAGGCCGAGCATCAGCGAGACCCTCGACTGGGTGAAGGCCCTGACCCTCCTCAACGTCCGGAGGCTGGACGATAAGTTGGTAGAAGAGACTTTATCGACCCTCATGAAATACGAGGGCGATATCCGCAAGGCCCAGGAGGAGTTGAAGACATACCTCGCCGATCGTGCGGCCAGGCCGCATGCTTCCCGAGCCGCGAGAGTTGAGAGCGACAAGGACCTCTTGCATTAAGTCTATTGCAAAATGAAAATTGAAAATTGCAAAAATTGCGTTGAAGCTGCGATTGTCCATTGAGCCCTGCATTTTCACTTTGCCTTTTTCATTTTGCACTTTGCATTCGAACCTAGTTCGTTATGGATGACCAAATCATCGAGTTTTCAAATCTCCTGCGGCGTAACGGGGTGAGAGTCTCCCCGTCTGAAAATATGGACGCCTTGCTCGCCTTGGACCTGTTGGGGGTTGAGGATCCCTTCTTGTTCAGAAACGCGCTTCGGGCCGCCCTGATTAAACGATCCACGGATATAGAGGCCTTCGAGGAGCTCTTCTCTCTTTTTTTCATGGGGCTCGGGGAGCCGATGCGGGAGTCGGATCGGGGCATGATGGCCCGGTTGCAACTCAGTCCGGAGGAATTCCAGGCGATGTTGGAGCAGATCCGGAGGCTTCTTGGTGGCCTGAATAGGGACTTCTCGCCGCTCGCCCGTGCCCTCTTGGCCGGTGACGCGGGTCAGATCGAACGTCTTCTCCGCGATGCGGCGCTAGCCATGAAGCTTGACCGGACCGAAAATGGAATCCCCATCACGGGCTACACCCAGAGCATCGCCGGTCGGCTGGGACTCGACGGGGTGCAATTGGAGCTTGAGGGCTTTAAGGGGTTGCTGCTGCAGCTCGGTGCCGAGGCTGAAACGGTGGAGAGAATCTCCCGGTATGTCGATGAGCGCCTTAAAGATCTCGCGCGCATGATTCGGGAGCTTATCAGGCAGGAGCTCAGGAAAAGCGATAACGTTTTTCACGAGCGTCATCGGCGGGATTATCTCTCGCAGAAGAGCTTCTCCTATTATACCGAGGAGGACATTCGTAGGATGAACGAGGTCGTCGCGCGGCTGGCCCAGCGCTTTAAGAGCCGCCTCTCCTTAAGGCGAAAAAGAGCCCGGAGGGGACGCTTCGATGTCAAAGAGACGCTGCGCAGGAATCTCCAGTACGGGGGGGTGCCGTTCCGGATCCAGCTCGACCGAAGGAGGAGGGAAAAGCCCGAGGTCGTCATCCTCTGCGACATATCGGACTCGGTCTTGAACGCGTCTCGCTTCATGTTGCAGTTCGTTTACTCTATCCAGGGGCTCTATAGCAAGGTGCGGAGTTTTGTCTTCGTGAGCGACATCGGGGAGGTGACGCAGCTCTTTGAGGAAAACGAGATCCATCAGGCTGTCGATATGGCGCTGAGAGGTCAGGTCATCGATGTCTTTAGCCACTCCAATTTCGGTCGCGCCTTCAAGGCCTTCTATCAGGAATACCGGTCGGCCGTGAACGGAAAGACCACCTTTCTGATCATCGGGGACGGGAGAAACAATTACAATCATCCTAACGACTGGGTACTCCGGGAGATTCGACAAAAGGCAAAGCAACTGATCTGGTTGAACCCGGAGAGCCGACTCACGTGGGGCTTTGGCGACAGCGAGATGCCGCGATACATTCCGCATTGTGATATCGTGGAAGAGTGCCGGAACATCAGCCAGCTCTCTAAGCTCATCGATCGGATCGTGACATGAAGCGGCTCTATATCCAGACCTACGGGTGTCAAATGAACCAGCACGATTCGGATCGCATCGTGCAGATCCTGCGAGAGGCAAGTTATATCACGACGGATACAGTCGAAGAAGCGGATCTCATTCTGCTGAACACCTGCAGCGTTCGGGACAAGGCGGAGCAGAAGGTCTACAGCGCTATGGGTCGATGGCGCGAGCTGAAGGCGAGGAGGAAAGAGGTCATCATCGGGGTAGGCGGATGCCTCGCGCAGCAAGAGGGGGAGGCCCTGCTGCGACGAGTGCCCCATCTGGATCTTGTCTTCGGAACCCACAACATCCACAAGCTGGCTCAGATGGTGCGGGCGGTGGAGTCCCTGGGAGACAGGCCGGTCGAGGTTGCCTTCTATCGCGAACCTTTTTATTTGGAAGACCCGGACGGAAGGCCGGCGGTTGACGGAGCTAAGGCCTATGTGACGATTATGCAGGGTTGCAACAACGTCTGCAGTTTCTGCATCGTTCCTTACGTGCGCGGCAGAGAGGTGAGCCGACCCAGTGAAAAAATCCTGAGCGAGATTGAGCGTCTCGCTCGACAAGGAGTCAAGGAGGTCATGCTCCTGGGCCAAAATGTGAACTCCTACGGAAAAACCACTCCCGGGGAGTTGACCTTTCCACAACTGTTGCATAGGATAAACGGCATCGAGCGCCTGGAGAGAATCCGATTCACTACCTCGCATCCTCAAGATCTCTCTCCGGAGTTGATCGAGGCCTATGCTGAGCTGGAGAAGCTCTGTGAACATCTCCATTTGCCTGTTCAGTCAGGGTCCGATAGTGTTCTGGAGCGGATGCGCCGCGGGTACACCCGGCAAGAATATATGGACCGGATCCGGCGCCTCCGCGACCGATGTCCGGGCATGGCGCTCAGCACGGACATCATCGTCGGTTTTCCCGGTGAGAGCGAAGAAGAGTTTGAGCGGACGCTGGAAAACCTGTGCGAAGTAGAGTATGATGAGATATTCGCGTTTACCTATTCACCGCGGCCGCATACGGTCTCAGCAAAAATGTATGCCGACGACGTTGCGGACGAGGTGAAGAGGGCGCGGCTTGCGAAGGTGCAGAGGTTGCAGAGCGAGATCTCTCTTAAGAAAAACAGGGAGAAGGTCGGAAGCGTGGAGGAAATCCTGGTGGAAGGCCCCTCTAAGCTCAGAAGAGGGCAGATCATGGGCCGCACGAGAGGCAATCGGATCGTCAACTTCTCGGGGCCAGAGGATCTATCGGGCAAGATGGTGCAAGTCCGAATCACCGGTGCCTCGGCCAACTCACTGCTCGGGGAACTGGTAGGAGAAGACGGCGTTTTTACGACAGTCGAAGCAGGGGGGACAGAATGATAAAGAAAGAAGATTCCATCCAGATGGCTGTGGGCGGACTCACCTTGGATCCGGTCACCAAGACTCCGATTGTGATCCTGAAAGACATGGACAACAAACTAAACCTTCCGATATGGATCGGTCTTCTGGAGGCCACAGCTATGGCCACTGAGCTGGAGGGAATCAAGATGGCCCGTCCAATGACTCATGATTTGCTTAGGAACATCCTGACAGAGACGGGGAGCGCTGTGGAATTCGTGCAGATCACGGAATTAAAAGAAAATACCTACTATGCGTTGATCTATCTGAACCTCGCGGGCCGGCAGTTGGCCATTGACTCCCGTCCGAGCGACGCTATCGCCCTTGCCTTGCGGACCAAAAGTCCTATCTACGTAGCCAAAGCTGTCTTGGAAGCTTCCAGTATTCTACAGCAGTCCGAAGAGGGAAAAGAGCCCGACGTCGCCAATGTCTCGAACGTGTCGAAGGAGAAGTGGGCGGAGATACTGGAGAAGATGTCTCCCGAAGATTTTAAGTACAAGATGTGATGCCCGCAGGCTCCTGTCACTGCTAGGCTGCATTTCTTCCTCGCCGCGCACCTGACCGCTCGCCGCCTGAATGGCCCGTCCTCCTAAAAGAATCACCCGCAAAGAGCTCCGTCAGCCGGATCAGTTCATTACGCTGGCACGCAGGCTTTGGGATTTATTGCGGCGGTATAGAGCCTCGTTTCTCGCTTCCCTGGCGCTGGTTGCCATTGCCGCGCTCAGCTTGTGGGGCTGGGAGCTATATAGGACCCGCCAGAACCGCTTGGCGGCCCAGGAATATTCTCGCGGCCTCGCGCTCTTTCACAACCGCAAATATCCCGAGGCCTCCCAGACATTCGCCCGGGTCGCCGCCCATCGCTGGTCGAGCTATAGAAGCCTCGGGCTCCTTTACCAGGCCAACAGCCACATCGCCGCGCAGGAGTTTGGCAAGGCCGTGCCGCCCCTGAAAGAGCTGCTCGATCGCGAGCGAAAGGACCCGTTCTTGCGGCAGCTCGCTCTTCTCTCCCTGGGCTACGTTCATGAGAGAACCGCCCGTTGGCGCGACGCCGCCGCGAGCTTTGCCGAGGCGGCAAAAATTCCTGGCCCACTTCAGGAAGAAGCGCTACTGGGTAGAGGCCGCTCAAGCGTTCAGGCCGGAGACCTTAAAGAGGCGCTAAATTCTTACCGGCAATATCTCTCCAGTTTTCAGGCCTCCGACAGAAGCAGCCAGATTGCGCTCCAAATCCAGGAGCTAGAAGCGAGGATCAAGCAAGGGTCCGGGGGGAAATGAGGAAGTGATATAACGTCCGATAAGATATATTATGTAAACTTTCTCCGAAAGCTTTACATAACATCAATAAACACCTCCAAAACATCTACTAAACACCTCTCCCTCCCCTCCAATCTTTGAACGTTTCAACGTTTGAACCTTTGAACCGTCGAACGGGCCAATTTTTTTACTACCCTTCAACCCTTGGACGCTTCACGAGGAAAAGGTGGGTTCGAAGTTTCGTAGTTCGGCGGACGTGGGTCCAGCCATTGGCGGCATCTCGGACCAGCTCGTAGATCCCGTTTTCTTTTAGGGGGAAGCTGCTCATCTCGCTGCACGTTGTGCGGGAAGCGTTGGCAATCCACTGCTTGTGATACGTGCAGTTGCCGCGCAAAGGATGGTTGCCTTCCGGGTCTGGTTGGAAGAACAAGCAATAGCTGCAGACGTTGTCGCGGTCGCGGCTCGGGCTCTTTTTGGATGGGGGTTGCTTATTCATGCGGTAAGGATCAGAAGTAGCGCCAGAGCCACCACTTTTCAAAGCCGACTTTGGCCCAGTAGATCAGCCTGGAGGGTCCCAAGGAGCGGGCTTCGAGGGTGCCGAATGGCGGCCAGCCGAGGGGATAGACCGTGCGATTTACTGCGGCGCGGCCCGCGTCGTATGCGAGAAGTCATATGGTGTGGAGCCGGAGTGGTATCGGGGCACCGCGGCCCGTGATCTCAGCCGCCAGGTTGTGAGCGACGACATCGGCCTCTTGGTGGGCCACGACTCCGGCTTTGGACGCCGGCATATCCGCGCAATCGCCGATGGCGTAGACGTTGTGCCACTTGGTAGCGAGCGTGTCGTAGTCGACTCTGACGCCGGTCTCTGAGTCGGCTAGCTGGGAATCTAGCAACGCCTTAGCGGGCCGGTGAGGCGGGATCATAAATAGGAGGTCGTAAGATAGCTCATAGCCGTATAGTCCTGTGACCTTCTTCTTGTGCGGATCGATCGACTTGACGACAAACTCATAGTGTTGCTTGATGTTGCGCTTTTTGCTCTGCGCGTCCATCCAGACTACCGGATCATGGGCGTCCCCCGAAGGTTCCGGGTCGCGGGTGAAGTATTCGATCTGCACGCGCTCCCGAATGCCGCGCCGCTTGAAGTAAGTATCGAGCATCCACTGGGCCTCATACGGAGCGGGCGGGCAGCGATAGGGACCGAGGGGCACGCCTACCACCACCCGACCCCCCGTGAACGATTCCAAGGCGCTGCGGAAGCTGAGCGCCGCATCCAATTCCCAGGCGTGATGCGCCCCTTCGGCAAAACCGGGGATGAGTTCAGGCATGGTCTGGAGTCCAAGGGAGACAATCAAGTAATCATAGGGGATCGTGCCGCTATCGAGCGTGACCCTTTGCCGAGGCGAGTCGATGCTGAGGACCTCGCCTTGGAGCACCTTGACCCCGCGGTTTTCAAGCCGTTTGAGCTTGCGGGTGATCTGCTCGGGGGTCCGCTGGCCGACCATCATGAAGAGGAATGCCGGCATGAAGATATGATCGGCGCGCCGATCGATGAGAACGACATCGTGTCTCCCGCCCAGCTCGCGGCCGAGTTTGGTCGCGGCAACAATGCCGCCACTCCCGCCACCCAAAATGACAATCTGTTTTCGGCCGTTCGCGACGTGCATCTTACTCGAGTTTTACGTTTTGAGTTTCGAGTTTTGAGTCGACCCGAAACACGAGACTCGAGACCGGAAACCCTATTTCGTTTCGTTCTCCCGCCTCTCTCTGGACCTCAGCGCCAGGCCGCGAAGGTTCCTCAGGCGCTGCTCGCGCCAGAGGTTCTGCTCGGCCTTTCCATCTTCCGTAAGTTCGCTGCCGAACTGCGAGGTGAAGCGAAGGAGTAAAATGACGAAGAGGTCTGAGACCCCCTTGAGTTGCTCGATAAGCCACTCGCGCGTTCTGCGGATGAACAAGACGGTTGCCGCCCCGATCAGAGCGAGCGCGATGACGAGCTTCAGCATGATCTCCTCGAAGCCCTGGCCATTTTTTAGCCAAGGTCTCTTGACTATCGCAGTCTCTTCCGGAAGTCCCGCGCGCCCTAGCGGAGGAACGTATCTTCCTGGCGGAGTGCCTCGGCAGCCTCCTTTAAAGAGATCTCGGTTGGGGCGCCCTCGCCCAGGAGCCCGATCTGGCGGAGAAAGTGACCGATCTGCGCGTGGTCCCGCGGGCTGACCGGCGCGTAGGGTCTCGATGGATCTCCTATATCAACACCGAAGTGCTTCATCGCCGACTTCATAACCGGCGGCAGCCCATAGGCCGCCCACTTCCCAGGGAAAAGCGCAAAGCAGCGCTGCCAGTATCGGGCGCGCTCGATGTTGCCTTCCCGGAAGGCCCGCACCACCTGCGCCCCTATCCGCGTTCCCGGGGGAGGCATGGTGGCGCCTGATCCGCCCATCATGAGGGTCGCCAAGAGCGGCTGCATCGTGGTGAAATAGTACCCTCTCCCTGCTAGGTCGATCTGCTCGATGAGCCTGGATATCTTGGTGATATCGCGCGAGCTCTCCTTGAAATACCGGATATTCGGGATCTCGCTGATCTTGACGAATGCGTCCTGAGGGGGATCGGCCCCGGGACCCGGGTTGTGGTAACACACCACGGGCAAGGAACTAGCCGAGGCCACCTGGGTGAAGAATTCCATGAGCTCCGCTATGGTGGGCTGGCCGCCCCAGGGACGAAGCGGCATCAGCACCTGGACCAAGTCCCCACCGACGCGGGCCGCATATTCAGCCAGCTCAAGGACCTCACGCGGAGACGGGCTCGAAGCGCCTAGAATGACCGGCCGGCGCTTATCCACCATCTCGGTCGCGATGCGCAGTAGTTCCTTGCGCTCTTCCCGCGAGAGCATCGTGTACTCTGCCGCTTCCACCGCGGCGATGGAGATGGCGTCGCAGTCGGCGACAATGAAGTTGATCTCTCGCTCTAAGGCCTTGTAGTTGACCCGGTCGTCTTCGCCGAAGGGGGTAAGGCACGCCCCGATGATACCCCTTATGGTACTGCTGAGCGGCATAGCGGACGCTTAACGAAGAATCTCCGCGACGATCCGCGCATGCCCGGCGTCGCTGCCCTTTACCCTGAGGGGAAGGGCTAGGATCCTGGTCTTTTTCCCGACGATCTCACCCAGATTCGCCACGTTCTCGGCGATGAGAACTCCGCTTCCGAGCAAGGTCTTGTGTACCGGAAAGTCGAAACCCTTTTGCCTGAGCGGTGTCGGGAGATCGACGGTGATGCAGTCGATGCCAAGAAGCTTCGCGCCTTTTTTTACGATCCACTCGGCCGCGTCTACGGAGAGGTAGGGATGCAGATTGTAGTCCTCACTCTCAAACTTTTCGTCCCAGCCCGTATAGAGCATCAAAATATCTCCGCGATTCACAGATACCCCCGAGCCCTCCAGATCCTTGGCTGTCACCTGCTCCCCTCCCCTCTTCTTTACCGGGATCACTGCGCCGGGCCCCACGAAGGAATCGAGGGGAAGCTCCTCAATGGACCTGCCGTTGGGAACGATATGGACAGGTGCGTCTACGTGCGTTCCGGCATGACAGGGAAGCGAAATCTCTGTGACATTCAGAGCGTGCCCTTTATCCAGGCTGAAGCATCTCCGCACGTGGACCTCGGGAAGCACCGGTATTTTCGGCATCCTGTCAAAGATCACACGGGAGAGGTCAACCATTTCCATAGCGTTTCCTCCTTACAGTCCGTTTGTCCATTTCGCGTACAAGGTATCCCTGTCGACAAAGGCCCTTTTGATCCCATCGTAGGCCAGCCAGAACTGATCCAAGGTTTTCTGTACGGCCCGCCGCACCTGATCTTGTTGCACATCGGTCACGGCATACCGCTCCACAGCCAAAGGACCGACCTTCATGTGCTCCTCATCCACACCCATATGGAGTGTCCAGTAGCGTATGTCCTCCGAGTTCCTGTCGAAGCCGTAGTGCTTGGTCAAGCCGTTGACAACGCGGGTCATGCGCTCGCTCGCAGTCCCTTCCAGGCAGAAACCCTGGCAGGCGAAGAGTTCGAGCCAAGATCTCTGATACATGAGGAGCTCGCGCCAATCCAAAAAAGCCGACGTTTCGGGCAATGGCTCCACCCGGTCCAGCTCTTCTCTGCTGTAACCGCAGGCCGCCGCGAAGCGGAGGTAAAGCCCCTTGTGGCTGTCCGTGCCCGTGATCTCTCCAGTCCCCTCCTCCACGACGTTGTCGATCCACATCTTTTCCAGCTCCGGGTCATCGGGGCAGCGCCCCAACATAGTGGCGATGGGCTTGGGAAAGGGCTTGGGGAAGAAAAGGTAAAACTGGCCGACAAAACCCTTCAGCGCGCCCCTGCTCAGCTCTCCCCTTTCGATCATTCCGATCACCGGGTGATCCTTGGAGTGCTTGTTTCGCACCATCCCTTGAATTTCCTTAACAAATGCCGCGCCTGAAAGTGCCATACGATTCCCCTCTATCCTCTTGCAATTCCGAAGGGCATGCCCCCGGCGAGATTCGAACTCACGACCCCAGGATTAGGAATCCTGTGCTCTATCCACCTGAGCTACGGGGGCTTAGTCCCCTTGTTTTTAGTCTGTTCCAAAAGCAATTGCAAGGCGCAAGGCTCAGGTCCGAGGTGCTTAGGATTGGCCGAGCCGGAGTCCCAGCCTCCTACCCACGAGGACCATCACACATATGATGGCTGTGATCAGCAGCCCAAGCGCGGCCGCGCGCTCGAGCTCTCCGGTAAAGCTGTATTCCAGAAGGAGAATCGCTAGCGGCCTGGATTGGGCGCTATACAGAAGAACAGGCGTGCTGATGCTGGTCAGAGCGCTGCCGAAGTTCAGCACTCCAACGGTAGCGGCCATGGGTGCCACCAGCGGAAGCAGGATTTTTCTATAGGCGTGGGTCCACGAAGCGCCGCTTACCCGAGCGGCCTCCTCAAGGTCCTGGCCGAGCTGCAAGAAAGCAGCCTTAAATGCCTGGGTGCTCACCGGGCTGTCTTTGATGGTCATAGCCAGGGCGATGCCCCAAACGGTCCCGTAGAGCACCGTGCGCAAGGGAGTGGCGAGAAATATCCAGAGCAGCCCGAGGCTCATGAGGATGCCGGGCACCAACCAGGGGAGCCAGCACAGAAGCTCGAGCAAGGCCCCGCTTCGCACCCGGCGCGCCGCAATCAGGTAGCCCGCCGTGGAGTAAAGCAGGATGCCCATCAGGGCCGTCGCCGTGGCGATGGTCAGGCTGTTTCTCAGCGAGACAAAGAAGAGGGGATCGTTGAAGAGGTTCGACCAATGAAGCAAAGTGAAAGGAGAGCTGATGTTAAAGAAGCCGTAGCGGCGCATAAACGAGCCGATGACAAGAAATGCCAAAGGCAGGGCCATAGTGACGGCAAAATAAATCACGCAAGCGCCCAGCGCTACCCAGCGCCACTTTCCCAGACCCACTCGGAGCGTGGAATAGTCCCGGCCGGTCACGACCGTGAAGCTTTTTCCGGCGACGTGGCGCCGATACACAAAGGCTAGGATAGCCAGCACTAAGAGAAAGACGGAGCCGAGCGCCGTGGCCTCACCAAAGGCCGGCGGTTCTTGACGGGTGTAGTCGTAGATTCGCGTCGCGTAGACATAGATTCCGACCGGCGTGCCAAGAAGGAGCTCCGTATTAAACGATTCCAGCCCTCGAATAAAGCTCAAGGCCGCAATC
>Ga0114945_10001680_pt1 | contig 13522 bp, 8 predicted proteins | sample OV2TP3_FD_87194 | JGI IMG/M metagenome (GOLD analysis project Ga0114945, IMG submission 87194) | Hot spring microbial communities from Beatty, Nevada to study Microbial Dark Matter (Phase II) - OV2 TP3 | ecosystem: Environmental > Aquatic > Thermal springs > Hot (42-90C) | place: USA: Beatty... | reverse complement strand
GGGCTGATCGTGTAGAGTCCGGTGAGAAAGAAGAGCGCCGCATGCCAGGCATCAGGGAGTCGGTGCGTTCGAGCTCGCCAGAAGATCCACGCACAAAAGACCGCGGCCCATCCCCAGTAGAGCCACGGGCCGTGGGCACTGAGCCATCCATTGATGCCGTCGGTCAAGGAGGCGAAGCGCTCAAGCCCAGAGAGACGCAGCAGGCGCGGCCCCTGCAGCAAGAGCATCCCGTAGCCCCACGCCCCATAGGCCCACACCGGCGAAGCTATGATGTTCCTGCGGTACGTGCCGAGCAGGGTCAGGTTCGCCAGCACGGTCACGAGCGCAAAACTGAGGAGGAGGCTCCGCCACCGCGGACGCACGATCAGACCCAGGGGCAGGATGAGCAGACCGAAATGCTGGCGGACGCTCGCCGCCAACCCGAGTGCTGCCCCGCTCAGACCGGAGCGTCCGCGCTCTGCGGCCCACAAGGCCAGCACCGCCTCCATGGTGGCGACCGTGTGCAGCTGGCCGTGATAGACGGCGAGCAGGAAACTGACTGGATTGACCATATAGAGGAACGCCGCCCGACCGCCGCCGCGCGGCATCGCGCGCAACGCCAGCGCGATCACTAGGTCAGCCAGGATGGCCGGCACCTTGATCCAAAACGCAAACGGCCATCCGGTGGCCTGCGCCGCCAGCACGGCGCTGCACGAAAGGACGTAGTACCCCAACGGAAAGATGGTGGCATAGGTCGGATCGATGCTCCACGGACTGAGGTGGTGTCGCCCTGCCAGGAAGGCCTCGGCGTGCATCTGGGCCTGCGGAATATCGTTCGTCCAGCCCCAGTGCGCGGCGAGGACCAGCTTGATGGCCGTGATCGCCACCAAACCTACCATGACACGCCTTTTGATCATGGCGTCCGCGTAAAGAGCGGGTCCCGCCTGAGCCCCATCCGATGCGCGACCCATCGCACGACAGTCAGGAGCGTCTGCGTCCCGTAGATCACGCTGCGCCGAAAGCTGATGGAGGAGGCATCCGCCATATACCTCACCGGCACGGGGACGTCGCCTAGCCGAAAGCCGAAGTGCACCGCCTGGACCAGGAACTGCTGATCAAAGACGAAATCATCCGAGTTGTGATGATAGGGGATCGTTTCCAAGACCCGCCGCGAATACGCCCGGAACCCTGAGTGGAACTCCCCGAGGTTCTGGCCCAACACGACGTTTTCCATCAGGGTCAACGCTCGGTTGCCCAGATACTTCCACGTCGGCATGCCGCACTGGAGGGCTTCCCGGCGCGTTCGAATCCGGTTGCCGAGCACCACATCGCACACCCCGGCCTCGATGATCCCGGTCAACATCGGGATCAACCGGCTGTCATACTGATAGTCCGGATGCACCATGACGACGATGTCCGCCCCGCGTTTGAGCGCCTCATCGTAGCAGGTCTTTTGGTTCGCGCCGTAGCCGCCGTTGCGATCGCGCGCAACCACCGTGAGGCCGAGCGCTCGCCCGACGTCCACCGTCCGGTCGCGACTCCCGTCATCCACGAGAACGATTTCGTCCGCCGCACCGACTGGAATATCCGCAACGGTTTTCGCCAGGGTCGTTTCGGCATTGTACGCTGGCATGACCACCATAATGCGCCCACGCTCACGAGCAGGCATGAGTTCTCACGGGTGGATACCCATCCGATGGAGCTCGTCAGCCAGCGCGGACGCGATGATCGCGTTTTTTGTCGGCCCATAGTGGTAGCCACGCCCATCGCACAGCTCAGTGAGCCGATAGGGTCCAAAGACTTGATCAAGTGATACGTAGTAGGGTGTGAGCGTCCCGAGGTGCTGGGCGAGGTGTTGATAGAAGGGACGGCCAACGTCGACAATCTCGCCATAGCGGATCGTCACACCCTGACACGCCCATGCGCCGCACGACTCATCCCAGGCAGGCGTCGCCACAAGCACCGCGAACGGAATGTCATGGGTGGTGAGAAACACCGCCATCTCGCGATATGACGTCCAGGCCTGTTGCCAGCCGCGTCCATCTTGCTCGACCTCAGTCTGGCGGAGGTGGTAGTACTGCGTTGCCGAGGTGAGTAGTTGCTCACGAACAACCGCCTCGGGGGGTGGAGTTGAGGATACGGCAGCCAAGGTGGCCTGTGGGACCCCTGACCACCAGCGACGCAACGCCTTGGCCAATTCAGAATCTCGCCCGTGATACCACACGTCCCACACGACGGCATAGAGGTGCCAGTGGCGCCTGAACCATGCCTTCACGCCTTGGAGCAGACCGGATGTCCTCGCGGGAGACGAAGGAACAAGATCGTTGGGATCCGCGAATTGCAGGACAACCGCATCCGGATGAAATCGCAACGCGGTTTCCTGGACGTAGTTGGCCATCTGCGACGGGTTGTACCCCGGCACCCCGAAGTTCAGGACCTGGAGAGAAGTAAAACGGGGATCCAGGCGTTGTTGGAGTTGTTCGACAAAGGAATCTTCTGCGGGCCATTCGTCGCCAAACGCGAAGGAATCCCCGTACACAAGGACGCGGGTGACTCCGGGTGGCTTCTCCATCCCGTAGCGCTTGTCCCAGGTCGTGGGCACGCGGTGGCCGAACTCGCTCGTCCACACCGGGATGCCTTTGAAGGTCCCGCGGAAATTCGGCGCCAGCGTCTCCTTCCGCGCCGGGTGGAACACGTACATCCGCGCATCAATGTCCAGCGGGTTGAAGAGCCGCAGGGCCGCCTCGGCCACGACGGCCAACAAGAGCCCAGAGCCCAGCGACAGGAGGAGCCGGACAAGCCCTCGCCTCATGGAGGTCAAATCCATCCCCGCCAGAGGTACAGAAGAAGGGCGGCATACTCATGAAGAATGCCGCGGATCTGCTCAAGGCTGGCGCCGAGGCGGTGGGCGTAGAACTGGCTCTTTGGCACCGGCGTTGGGATCACGGTGACCTCCGGCGCCGCCTTGCGCCAGGTGAGGAGCGCGCGGCGCATGTGGTAGGGGGAGCTCACGAGGAGGATCGAGCGCCAACCCTGCTCATCGAGGATCCGGTCAACAAACACGACGTTCTCGTACGTGTTGGCGGCCTCCGTCTCCAGGAGGATCGCCTCTGCCGGCACGCCGAGGGCGGCCGCAAGCTCCTTCATGACCTCCGTTTCATAGAAGACGAAGGTGTAGCCTGACGAGAAGATTAAGCGCGGGGCGAGGCCCTGGCGGTAGAGGTCCACCGCCTGCTTGACCCGTTCCTGGTAGCCGCCGCCCGCCTTGCCCGACTCCCCCACGCCTCCGGCGAAGACGACGATTGCATCGGCGGGCCGCGGCGGCTCGACGACCTTGAGCGGCGCAGCAAGCCACCATGACACCGGGCTCTGGAACAGAATCAGGTAGGCCGCAGCCAAGCCGACGACCGTGCGAAGGGCTCGGCGACGGGCCCTCCGATAGAGTTGACGCAGCGAAGCCTCCCACGAGGGCACCGCCGCGCGACGCGCGGCGAGCGAGCCCTCGATCAACGCCGACATCTGCGCGATGCGCGCGCGCCAACTGTTCTGCCGCGCCGCCGTCATCCGTCGCTCGAGCTGTGCCGGCGAGGCCGGCTCCAGCGCGTTGCGCACTTCCTCGAGGAACTCCTGAGCGGTGCGCGCCACCGCGACGACGTCGCCGTGCCCTGCGTTGAAGCGGCGGATCTCCGGCAGGTCGGTCGCGACGACCGGCAGCCCCATGGCGAGGTACTCGTTGAGCTTGGTGGGATAGACGTGGGCGGTGTACTCGCTGAGGTGATAGGGGATCATCCCGATGTCGAACCCCTTGATGTAGCGCGGCACCTCAGGGTGCGGCCGGCCGCCCAAGAGATGCACGTTCGGACACCGGGTCAGCCGCGACACGTCCACCTGGAGCGGCCCAACCAGCACGAAGTGCGTCTGCGGCAGGCGATTCGCCACCAGCACCAGCAGATCTTGATCCACCCACTGGTGGACGCCGCCGACATAGCCGACAATCGCCCGCGGGATCGCGCGCAGATCCTCCGGCAGCGCGTCGGGCTCGTCGCGGACCCGTGCGAACTGCTCAAAGTCCACCCCGAACGGAAAGAAGTGCACCCTGTCGTTAAACCGGAGGGCACGCTGCCGCAGCTTCTCCGAGGTCACAAAGACGAGATCCGTTTCGCGGAACACCTGCGCTTCGCTGCGGCTGATCCGGCGGGCCTGGGGTGAGCTGGAGGCGAGATCATCGATGCAGTAGTAGACCGTCAGATTCGGCTCCAGCGCGCGAATCAGGTCGCGCATGAGCGGCGTCGGGAGGAACGTCCAGATGATGGGATGGCGAAACCCGGTCGCCAGCATCCACCGCTGCAGGGCGCGCAGGAGCAGCCGACGGTTGATCCAGCGCGCGATCCGGGAGTACGGAAACGGCAGGAGGATCGGCGAGTAGACGAAGAGCCGCTCCTGCACTTGGCGGAACCCCTTGGTTCCCTTGAGCCAGTTCCGAATCCGTTGGGTGAGGCGGGACCAATCCCGCAGCCGGGGGGATCGGACGCCGGTATTCTCAATGAACAGCACCCGGTTGCCCTGCTCCGCCAGGGTCGCCATGATCTGTTGGTGCCCCTGCCAGATGAAGTCCCAATCAATCGAGGAGAGACAGAGGATGTCAGCCCCGCACAACATGGTCTCCCCCTGGATGCCAAGTGCGAAGGGTCTCCCACACCCCCGAGACACGGGCACAGAAGAGGGCCACGTGTCCTTGATCCCCAGACATTGTCCGGCAGAGCGTCAACGGGTCGTCCCCCGCATCGTTGAGCCCCTCGTCGGTGGTCATGGCACACGCATAGCCGGCCTCACGGGCGGCGTCCGCGAGGGCGTGATCCCAAGCCCCGTACGGATAGGCGAGGGCGCGGCACGTGCTGCCCAGGATCTCCTCGATGCGGCGTTTTGACTGACGCAACTCCTCCAGGCGTCCCTGGGGGTCTAGGGACAAGAGGTTGCTGTGGAGGAGGCCGTGGGAGCCGACCGTCACCAGGTGACCTGCAACGGCCTGACGCCACTCTTCCCAGCCGGCCAGCGCGAACTCCGGATGGCGCTCCATCAGCCCGTCGTCACCCACCAACTCCCCGATCCGCTCCACGACACGCTCGGACGGGCCACAGGGCAAGGTCATGATACGCTGCGCGACCTCGGCGAAGGTCCGCTCGGGATCGGCGCGCGTCCGTCCGTCCAGGATGATGCCCTCCCCCAGCTCGAGATGGCGGCTGCGCAACGCCCCCTGGGCGACCAACACCCGCAGGCCGTCGAACCAAAGGGACTCACCACGGTCAATGAGTCCGGGGACGACAAACACCGTGGCCGGGAGGCGGAGGGCCTGAAGGATCGGCAGGGCCGTGATCAACGTGTTGCGATACCCGTCATCAAAGGTGAGCAAGACGGCTCGATCGGGAAACCGCCCATGGGCGGCCATCACGTCAAGCGCCTCATCGAGCGCCAGGACCCGAAAGGCTCGCTGCAGGTGGCGCATCTGACGCGCGAAGTCGTCCTGGCTGATGAAGAGATCCCCGAAGGCCGCCGGGCCCTGACGTCGCGGGACGACGCCATGGTACATCAGAATCCGAAGGCGGCCCCTCTGTCCTCGACGTGCCAGGGCCGCCGCTCCGCTCATGACCGTCCCCCACCCGAGGGATCGTTTGAGCCTCCGCCGCAACACCCCCTCGACGGTCAGCGGCTGAGCGGCGGCCATCACCCGGACGACGGCTCGCTCAGCGCGAGAGAGCTCAGGGCCGCCCCGGGATCGGCGGCGGGGTGTTTGCTCACCAGGAATGTCCCGATCGCCAGGTAATCCAGGCCCGCGCCGAAGAAGGACCGGATCGCATCCGTCGGCGTGCACACGATCGGCTCGCCATCCACATTGAACGAGGTGTTCAGGACCATCGGCACGCCGGTGAGGCGCTCGAACGCGCTGATGAGCTCCCAGAAGAGCGGCTGGTCCTCCCGTCGAACCGTCTGGACCCGCGCGCTACCGTCCACGTGGGTCACAGCCGGAATCGCGCGGCGCTTCTCAGGGCGAACCGGATAGACGAACAGCATGAAGGGCGACGGGTGGTCGCACTCGAAGTACTCTGTCGCTCGCTCCGCGAGGACCGCGGGAGCAAAGGGGCGAAAGGCCTCCCGATGCTTGACGCAGCGGTTCAGGAGGTCTTTCATGTCCAGCCGCCGGGGGTCGGCCAGGATGCTGCGGCCGCCCAGCGCCCGCGGTCCCAACTCCAGCGGACCCTGGAACCACCCCACCACGGCCCCGTCGGCGAGGAGGCGGGCGACCCGTACTGCGATCTGCGGCTCACGGGTATACGCGACCTTACACGTCTGCAGCGTGGCCTCGATCTGTTCCTCCGTAAACGCCGGGCCGAGAAAGGCGTGCGTCATCGGGGCGTAGCGCGGCTGACGAAACCGTTGGTGGGCAAGCCACAGGGCGGCCCCGAGCGAGGTCCCGGCATCCCCGGCCGCCGGCTGGACAAAGATCCGGCGAAACGGCGATCGGCGCAACAGCGCTCCGTTGGCCACGCTGTTGAACGCCACGCCGCCCGCCAGGCAGAGGTTCGGGACGCGGGTCTCGCGGTGGAGGTGCTCTGCCATGCTGACGAGCACCTCTTCAAGCCGCTGCTGCAGGCTGCAGGCGATGTCCCTATGCCGTGTCGTGATCGGCTCATCTCGCCTTCGGCGGGGACCGAAGACGGCATAGAACTTCTTGGAGAAGCACCGCTCAACCCCGAGGTAGTCAAAGTAGGCGGGGTTGAGCCGAAACCCTCCGCGCCTATCGTCCTGGAGCAGGTCCTCAAACGCCTCGGCGTACGCGGGTGCCCCATAGGCCGCCAGGCCCATCACCTTGTACTCATCCCCGACCTGGAAACCTAGGTGCAACGTCAGGCTCAAGTAGAGCATGCCCAGGGAGTCCGGCCAGTGGACCGTTCGGAGCCGCGTCATGGTGGTCCCGCGGCCAAGGCTCGCGCTCGCGCTGATGTCTTCTCCGCGCTGATCGATCGTGAGGATCGCCGCTTCCTCAAACGGCGAGGCGTAGAAGGCGCTGGCGGCGTGGCAGAGATGGTGGTCCAGAAAGTCTGGTTTCAGTGTCCCCTCCGTGGCCCGTCTGATTTTCTCCGCTTCCCGCAGGTCTGAGAGCAGCGGCGCGAGCGACGATCCCAGGTAAAACGCGGCGTACGTGAACGCCCTCGGCTTGACGAGGAAACGGAGATTGAAGGCGAGATTGGCTCGAAACATGCGCCACGGATCGACATTGAACCCCACAGCGTCGAGGCCCCCCCAGCCAATCCCCGCCGTCTTCAGGCAGCGCTCGATCGCCAGCCGCGGAAAGCCCCGACCGAACTTGACGCGATCGAGCCGTTCCTCTTCGACGGCGAGGACGATCCGCCCCTCCCCGATCAGGGTTGCCGAGGCGTCATGGGCAAAGCCGGTGTTCAACCCCAGGATCCACGGCATGGACGAGAGATCACCCGCGGATGAATTGGCGATACCACAACTCAAACATCAAGAGTGACCACAACTGATGTCCCCAATCCCTTCGCCCCTCCGTGTGGGCCTCCACCAGCGCCGTCACCACCTGCTGCTGGAGAAGCCCATCCCGAGCGCACCGAGCGGACAGGAGATGATCCGAGAGCAATTCCTTCAGCTCCGTACGAAACCACGCACTGATCGGTACCGCGAAACCCCACTTGCCGCGCCGAAGGTTAGCCGTCGGTACTGTGCCGGCCAGCATGCGGCGCAAGATCAGCTTCGATGTCCGATGCCGCAACTTGAGGTAGCTGGGCAGCCGGGCGGCAAACTCCACCAAGCGGTGATCGAGAAACGGGGAGCGGGCCTCGAGCGCGTTGGCCATGCTCATGATGTCCATCTTCACCAGCAAATCCGTCGGAAGATAAAAGGCGGTGTCCACCGCCAGCGCGGCATCCACCGGATCCAGCGCGGCGGTTTCCTCAAAGATCTGTTCAACCAAACCCTGATCTGCCGGAAACCCATCAGGCCGCGCCAGCAGAGCTGTCTTCAGATCCTGGGTGAAAACCCCAGCCCACATGCGGTAGCGCGCCGCGCGGGGGCTAGCCGCGGCCTGAAGAAACCGGTGAATCCGGTTGGGCCATCGCTGGCGGCTTCCCTGACGAGCCGCCAGCCGCGTTCCAAGCCAACGGACTGGCTCGCGCACCACCGGAGACAGGTGCTGCCATTGCTCAGCCAGCCGGTTAGCCCAGTGCCGGGTGTAGCCAGCGAACGCCTCATCGCCTCCGTCCCCGTTGAGCGCGACCGTCACATGCTCCCGTGTCAGCCTCGAGAGGTAGTAGGTCGGAATGGCCGAGGAGTCGGCGAAGGGCTCCCCAAAATGTTGGACCAACGTCGGGAGCACCTCGATCGCCCGCGGTCTGACGATGAACTCATGATGGTCGCAGCCGAAGGCCTCTGCCACGCGGCGGGCGTGCGGCAGCTCATTATACCGCGTCTCCTCAAACCCGATGCTGAAGGTTTTCACCGGCCTCTCCGAGCAGCGGGCCATGAGCGCCACCACTGCGCTGGAATCCACGCCGCCGCTCAGGAAGGCGCCCAGCGGCACCTCGGAGATGAGCCGTTTGCGGACCGCCGCCGTGAGCAGCTCACGCAATCGCTCAACCGCCTCAGGCTCCCTGAGGGTGAGCTTCGGGGTGTAGGCCAGGCGCCAGTACCGTGTGATACGCGTACCCTGCCGGTCATGGACCAAGCGATGCGCCGGCGGAAGTTTGCGAACCGCGCGATAGATGGACAGCGGCGCTGGAATCGCCAGGTAGGTGAGATAGTAATCCAACGCCTCCTCATCCAGCTCCCGCGGGATGGTGGGGTCGCACAGCAGCGCCTGAAACTCCGAGGCGAACGCCAGCCGACACCCTGCCAGCGTATAGAGCAGCGGTTTCTTGCCGAACCGGTCCCGGGCCAGGAGGAGGCGTTGCTGCGGCTCGTCCCACAGCGCGAGAGCAAACATTCCATCCAGACGCCGCACGAACTCCTCCCCGTAGACTTCATAGAGATGCACAATCACCTCGGTGTCGCTGCGCGTGGTGAACCGATGGCCCAGGCCCTCCAACTCGCGCCGCAGCTCCTGGAAGTTGTAGATCTCTCCGTTGAGCACCGTCCAGATCGACCGATCCTCGTTCGAGATCGGCTGGCGCCCGCCCTGCACGTCAATGATGCTCAGCCGCTGGCTCCCCAGCCCTGCGCTGGCGCGTCCGCTGGTTGGCTGAGACGGCAGCCGCACGATGCCATGTTCGTCCGGGCCACGATGCCGAATAGCCGCGCACATCCGCTCCAGTTGCCCTTCCTCCACGGGACGCCCGGACCAATCCACAATGCCGACGATGCCGCACATACCTCACCCGGCTCCAAGGAGGGACCGGTACGCTTCAAGGTGGCGCGCTCCGATCGAAGCGATCGAGAACCGTTGCACGACCGTCTCCCGGCCCCGACGTCCCAGCTCCCGGGCGCGGAGAGGGTCCGCCAGCAGCGTCCGGAGCGCCTCCATCAACGCGCCTGGATCGCGCGGCGGAACGAGCAAGCCATTGACCCCAGGCTCGATGATCTGATCCGTCACCCCGGGCAGGTAACTGGCCACACACGGCAAGCCGGCGGCCATCGCTTCCAGGAGGGCGTTGGGCAGCCCTTCGCGGGTCGAGGGCAACGCGAAGACATCCGCGGCCCGGTAGTACTGATCGATCTGGCGGGTCTGCTCGATGAACACAAGCCGGTCGGCGAGGCCAAGCGATCGGGCTTCCGCCTGCATGGTCTCTGCCAGGCGAGGGTCCACCTCATAGTACGTCGATCGGGTTCTGCCGATGAACACCAGGCCTGTCTCCGGCCACCCATCGCTCCGGAGACGTTTCCAGGCCTCGAACAGGACATCCGGACACTTCTCGCGGGAAAAGAAACCGACGAACAGCACCAGGCGTTGATCCTGCGGCAGTCCCAAACGCTGCCGCAGCCGCCATCGCTCAGCGGCCTCCACCGGACGGAATCGCTCGACGTCCACGCCGTTGGGGATCTGCCAGAACTTCCCGCACGGCAACCCGGAGGCCTCGTAGAGCTGCCGCAGGCGGTTGCTGACCCCGATGAAGATATCTGGCCGGCGATAGCACCAGCGGGCCAGCCACCCCTGGGCGCGGATCGCCACCGGGTCGTCAAATCCTCCCGAGGTGATTTTGAGGACGAGCCGCTTGCCGAGCAGCACAGCCAGAACCGTCAGCAGGTGGGATTTTCTGGAGAACCCATGCAGGTGGACGATGTCCACCCGCCGGGCCAGCCGGAAAAAGATTGCGATCACGCGCGCAGCCGCCTGGAGCTCCGACCACAGCCGTCCCACCGTCACGATGACCCGGTGGACGGGAATCCCGTCTACCGCATCGGCCAGCGGCAACGAGGCGTCCGTGGACGTCGTGAGAACCGTGTACTGGACGCGGTCGTTGAGGACGGCGATCAACTGCCGGCACTGCAGACTCGCTCCGCTGAATTCCGGGTCGTAGGCGCCGGTCACCATCAACACGCGCGGGCGGCCAGAAGGCGCGCGATCACCCCAGCGGACCAATGGCCCTCTCCCCTGCCGAGTGCCCCGTGGCCAGGCGTCAATCCAATCGTAGGCCCCCTCTAACTTCAAACCGAATCGCCAGGGACGATCCTCCCAGCCGATGCGGGTTCGCTTGAGTTTCCACAGCGAATCGCCCACGCGGTTGACCCCCATGATATTCGTGCACGCCGCTTCCACCCCCACACGCCGCAGGCAGGCGATGGTGTCATCGGAGAACGACCCCCGGTGTCCGTAGGGATAGGCGAACCACGGCGCGGGCCTGCCCAATTGGGCTTCCAAGGCCGCGACGGCCTGCGCGACCTCCTGCTGTTGCGCGTCAATGGGGAGCTCGCTCAAGCGACGGTGGCTCCACGTATGGGAGCCCACGGAGATGCGCTCATCACGCGCCAAGGCGCGAAGCTCTTCCCACGTCAATGGTCGCTCGAATGCCGCGGGCTGGTCGAGCCACGGAAAGGGATCAAGCGCCCCGAGGTACTGTGGCACCACAAACACGGTTGCCGGAACACCCAGAGCCTTCAACAGCGGATAGGCCCGCGTGAAGGTATCCGAGAAACCATCGTCAAAGGTGATCGCCACCGCTTTCGGCGGGACCGGGCGCATTCCGCGCACCATCTCCAGGACTTCGGCGAACGACACGAAGGTATAGCCATGCCGCTGCAACCAGTGGAGGTGTGCGGCGAACAACGTCGGGGGCACGCTCATGCGCCAGCGATCCTGGCTCGGCTGCATAACGGAAATCGAGTGGTAGAGCAAGATGCGCAGGCCAGGGTGTTGCCGGCGCCCTGTCAGACCGTGCGCCAGCCACAGGGCGAGGCTCACCCCATCTCGAACCCACAGCTTGAGCCAGGTCATTGACACGACCGCTTTCGAAGGAGATATCGGCCAATGGCGAGGGCGTCAATGCCGGTGGAGAAGAAACACCGAAGCGCATCCTGCGGGCTACAGACAATCGGTTCGCCGTCCACATTAAACGAGGTGTTCAGGACCATCGGGACCCCGGTGAGATCGGCGAAGCGGTTGATCAGCGTCCAGAACAGCGGATTGGACTCCTTCGCCACCGTCTGCACGCGAGCGGTGCCGTCCACATGGACGACGGCGGGAATCTCGTCCTTGCGCTCCGGCCGCACCGGAACCACGAGCAGCATAAACGGGCTGGGCTGCGTCAGCTCAAAATACTCGTGGGCGCGCTCCTCAAGTACAGCCGGGGCAAACGGCCTGAAGGACTCTCGGTGCTTCACGGCGCGATTCACGCGATCCCGCATCTGGGACGTGGTAGGGTCCGCCAAGATGCTGCGTGCCCCCAGGGCCCGCGGCCCCCATTCCATCCGACCCTGAAACCACGCGACGACCTGGCCTTGCGCCAACAACCGCGCGACGTCCGTCGCCAGATCCGCCCGTTCCTCATACTGGACCTTGCTGGCATCCAACGCGGCCCTGATTTGTTCGTCGGAGAACTCGGGACCCAGCAGGGCGCTGGTCAGGATCGTTCGACGCGGCTGCTTCAGGAGGAGATGAGCGCTCAGGAGCGCCGCACCCATGGCAGAGCCGGCATCGTGGGGTGCCGGCGGCACAAAGAGTTTTCGAAAGGGGCCTTCACGGGCCAGACGCCCGTTCATGCAGGAATTCAACCCCACACCGCCGGCAATGCACAGGGCCTCCACGCGCGTGAGCCGGTGCAACTGGCGTACGAGGCAGAGGGCTGACTGTTCCAAGAGCTCCTGGAGGCTGGCGGCCAGGGCGGCATGCCGTTCGGTCAGGGGCTCGCTCGGTTTCCGCGCCGGTCCAAACGTCTCGTAGAACTTCCTGCTGAAGTATCGTGGGCCTCGAAAGGCGGGATCAAAGTAGCTCCAATCCAGCCGCAGGGAGCCATCCGGTTGCAGGCCGATGACGCGCTGAAGCGTCTTGAGAGAGGCGGGTTTAGCAAACGCCGCCAGCGCCATGACCTTGTATTCGTCGCGATTCGCCCGAAAGCCAAGATGCTGGGTCACCATGGAGTACACAAATCCCCACGAATGCGGAAAGGCCCAGGTCCGCAATCGCGTGATCCTGGTGCCCCGCCCGAGGAAGAAGGACGTGCAGTCCCGCTCACCCACCGCGTCCATGACCAGGATGGCGGCCTCCTCAAACGGGGAGACGTAGAACGCGCTGGCCGCATGCGTCAGGTGATGCCCCCACCAGTGCACGCGGGGCACATGGCCGTTGCACTCCTCGCGAATGAGCCGCGGGACCGCCAGGTGCCCCTTCAGCAATTCCAAATGGTACACGGTATAGTAGCTGGCGACCTGCGGCGCCCAAAACGCCTTGCGCCACCGGAAGGCGGTCATCCGCGCATATTCAAGCCATGGCCTGAAGAAGTAGGCGAGATGATCCACATGATCCCAGGTGATCCCCGCGTGGGCGAAACACAGCTCAATGGCTTGGCGCGGCAGGCCCCCCGACAACTTCATGGACGCCTGTTTGAATCGCAGCGGTCGCTCTTCCTCCACAGCGGAAACGACCTGACCGTCCTGGAGCAAGCAGGCAGCCCCATCGATCATCAACCCGCTTAAGCCCAAGATGTTCATATCAGGAACGCCATCGGATGATCGTCTCGGTCAAGCGCCTGCCCAGGATCGCTTTGCCCGCCGTGGGGAGCAGGCGCGCCAAGCCCTGCCGCTGGCCTTGAGCCGCCAATGAGAAGTAGGTCTTCAGGCTGCGCAGCGGTGTCACGAACTCTCGCTCACGAACGAACTGGATGAGCTGGATTCGGGCCTGTTGGAGAAGGCGCGCCCGCTCCTCAGGGCCATAGCCGAACCGACCGCAGAACGGCTCGACGAGGGCGTGGATAAAGTGTTGCAGCTCGCGCAGCTCTCGCCGCGTGCAGCGTTCCACCTGATACATCCGCTCCACCAGCCGCCTGACGGATGCGTCGTCCTCAGGACGGTGGAGCAACTTGGCGATCGCGCGCCGGCT
>Ga0114945_10001679_pt1 | contig 13522 bp, 11 predicted proteins | sample OV2TP3_FD_87194 | JGI IMG/M metagenome (GOLD analysis project Ga0114945, IMG submission 87194) | Hot spring microbial communities from Beatty, Nevada to study Microbial Dark Matter (Phase II) - OV2 TP3 | ecosystem: Environmental > Aquatic > Thermal springs > Hot (42-90C) | place: USA: Beatty... | reverse complement strand
GGGGAGAAAATGACCGATCCCTTGACGATGTATCTTTCCGATATCTTCACGATTTCTGTCAATTTAGCAGGCGTTCCCGCGATGGCCCTTCCCTCGGGCTTCACAAAATCCGGACTCCCGATCGGAATGCAGCTTATCGCGCGCCCCTTCGCCGAAGAGGCAATTTTCCAAGCCGCTTACGCTTACGAGCAGGAAACCCAATGGTTCAAACGCAAACCCAAACTTTGATGGAACCAGTAATTGGACTAGAGGTTCACGTCCAGCTGAAGACGCGGTCGAAGCTTTTTTGTCCCTGTCCGAATGAGTTTGGGGCGGAGCCGAATAAGAATACGTGTCCGGTTTGTCTGGGACTGCCGGGTTCCCTGCCGGTTTTGAATCGCGAGGCCCTTCGGCTGGCGATTCGAGTGGGACTCGCCCTTCATTGTGAAGTGGCCGGTCGGCTCAAATTCGACCGAAAAAATTATTTTTACCCCGATCTCCCCAAGGCCTACCAGATCTCTCAATACGATAGGCCTGTCAATTCCAAGGGCTTCCTCATGGTGGAGACTCGAAACGGCTTAAAGAAGATCGAAATCACCCGCGCCCATCTGGAAGAGGACGCAGGCAAACTCCTTCACGAGGGGGTGCGGGAAGGGAGTCTGATCGATTACAACCGAGCGGGGGTGCCCCTGATGGAGGTCGTTTCTGAACCCGATCTCCGATCTTCGGAGGATGCCTACGAATATTTGACGACCCTAAAAGCGATTCTTCAGTACCTTGACGTGAGTGATTGCGACATGGAAAAAGGAAGCCTCCGTTGTGACGCCAATATTTCCGTCAGGCCCAAAGGCGAAGCCCGTCTTGGGACAAAAGTCGAGATCAAAAATATGAATTCATTTCGGGCAGTCCAAAAGGCTCTCGAGTTTGAAATCAAACGTCAGACCGAGGTTCTCCAAGAAGGAGGAAAATTGACCCAGGAGACGCGTCTGTGGAACGAATCAAAGGACGGAACCTTCTCCATGCGGTCCAAAGAATATGCCCACGATTACCGCTACTTCCCAGAGCCCGACCTCGTTCCCTTTACGATTGCGCGGGAGGAGGTCGAGGGGATTCGGAAGACTTTGCCCGAGCTTCCGCTGGATCGGGCGAAGCGGCTCATGAAGGATTATGGAATTCCGGAGGCGGATGCCTTTCGTCTCGTGCAGGACAAAAAATTGGCGGCGTATTACGAAACCTGTGTGGCCGAGAAGGTGAGTCCGAGACTGGCGGCGAACTGGATTCAAAGCGAACTCTTAGGACTTCTGAATGAGAAGGGATTAACGATTGAAAAATCCCCTGTTTCAGCCCCAGGGCTTGCTGCGCTGATCCGACTCATTGAAAATAACACCCTGAGTGGGAAAATCGCCAAGGAGGTTCTCCCCGAGATGCTCGTCGCGGGAAAATCGGCGGAAGCGATTGTGAAGGAGAAAGGACTGGTTCAAATCACCGATACCGAAGTGATCGTGAGGACCGTCGAACAGGTCATTCAATCAAACGCAGTGGTGGTGAAAGATTTCAAAAATGGAAAGAAAGAAGCCCTCGGTTTTCTTATCGGCCAAGTGATGAAGGAAACTCAAGGAAAAGCCAGCCCCAAGATCGTAAATGAAATTTTGGAGAAAAAGTTGAAAGGCTAATGTTAACTCTTGGAATCGAAACCTCCTGTGACGAGACTTCTTGCGCTGTTTTAGAAAACGGCAATCGGATCCTTTCCAACGTCGTCTCTTCAAGCCTTGCAAAGCACAAGCCCTTCGGGGGTGTGGTTCCCGAAATTGCTTCCCGGCATTGTCTGGAACAGATCGATTTTGTTTTCAAAACAGCGCTTCGTAAAACCAAGGTCGCCGAGAAAGATTTAGGCCTGATTGCGGTCACCCAGGGACCCGGTCTGGTGGGTTCCCTCCTCGTCGGATTATCCTTTGCGAAGGCCCTGGCTTATCAACTCGGAATTCCTTTTGTCGGTGTGAATCACCTCGAGGGCCACTTGGCAGCTAACTTTATCGGTCGACCCCTCCCTCGGCATCCGTATATTGGACTCATCGTTTCTGGAGGGCACACGGAACTGACGGTTCATCGCAACGGTTCCGTAAAAATTCTAGGGTCAACCGTCGACGACGCGGTGGGAGAGGCGTATGATAAGAGCGCGAAACTTTTAGGGCTGGGATATCCGGGGGGCCCCTTGATCGACCGGCTCGCTCAGAAGGGGAACCCCCAGGCGTTCCGTTTTACGAAACCGAGACAGGAAGGCCGGTTTGATTTTAGTTTCAGCGGGATTAAGACTGCGGTACGAAACGTCATTGCGAGCCCCGTCTGCTCCGCTCCTCGCAATGACAGAATCTTAAATGATCTTTGTGCCAGTTTTCAGGAGACGGTGGTTGGCTGGCTCGTTGAGAAAACAATCGACGCCTGCCGGACCCAAAAGGTGAAAGAGGTTGTGGTTGGGGGAGGGGTGAGCGCGAATTCGAGGCTTCGCCGCCTCCTTGGCGAGGAAGCAAGACCCTACGGAATCCGGGTTTGGTTTCCTCCTCTGGCTCTGACGGTTGATAATGCCGCCATGATTGCCCGCCGGGGTTGGGAACTTTATAGAAATGGTAAACGTTCGGATTGGAAGATTTCAGCCTTACCGAATATGAGAATAGGAGAATCGTGACATGAGCTGGCTCGCGCCCGAAGATCAACAAATGATTATCCGACTTTTTCTTGCCACGCTTTTTGGCGGTCTGATCGGATTAGAACGCGAAATCCATGGGAAAGTAGCAGGGCTTCGGACCCATTCGCTTGTGTCGCTAGGTTCCGCCCTCATCATGATTGTCTCGATTGATATTTATGCGGCCTACCGAGGCTTAACCGAGGTCGATCCTTCACGGATCGCAGCCCAAGTCGTCAGCGGGATCGGATTTCTTGGAGCGGGGGCGATTATCCGATTTCCCACCGGGATTACCGGCCTCACGACGGCTGCGAGTCTGTGGGTCGTGGCCGGGATTGGCCTGGCTTGCGGCTCCGGTTCTCTCAAGCCGGCCCTCGTTGCGATGGTTCTGGTCCTCGTGGTTTTAGTGGTCTTTGCCCAGGTGGGTCGGGCGTTCGGTTGGAAGGATGTGTAATGAATCTCACGCAAAAAACGATTGAAAAGATCTTAAAACAGGTGGCCTCCCGGAGGCTTTCGAGTCGAAAGGCCTTCGAGCGGTTAAAGGCTCTCCCTTATGAGACTTTCTCTTTTGCCCGCATCGACCATCACCGGAGTCTGCGTAAGGGATTTCCCGAGGCGGTTTATGCGCCGGGAAAGAGTTTCGCGCAGCTTGAGAAGATCATTGGTTCGATCAAAAGGGCCGGTCAGAATCTCATCGTGACGAGGATGGAGGAGGGGGTGTACCGGAAATTGAAACGAAAATTTCCAACCCTTCGTTATTCAAAAGAGGCTCGGATCGGTTATCTTCGCAAAAGGGAATCCTTTTCAAAAAATGGCCGGATCGCGTCGATTGCAGTTTTAACCGGAGGAACAAGCGATCTGGCCGTGGCTGAAGAAGCGGCCCTCGCGTTGGAATTGATGGGACGCCAGGCGGTTCGAATTTACGATTGCGGTGTCGCGGGGCTTCATCGACTTTTCGATCAACTCCCAAGATTGAAAGAGGTGAAGGCGATTATCTGTATAGCAGGAATGGAAGGAGCGTTGGCCAGTGTGGTGGCCGGTCTGACGGATAGGCCCGTGATTGCCGTTCCTACCAGTGTGGGTTACGGCGCGAGCTTCAAAGGGATTGCGCCGCTTCTTGCGATGCTTAATTCCTGCTCGCAGGGCGTGGCGGTCGTCAATATTGATAACGGTTTTGGCGCCGCTTGTTTCGCTGCCACCGTCACTTCATGAGCCCCGCCCCGTACCACCGCGAAAAGCTGCTTCTCCTCGAGACCAATATCGACGATATGACCCCTCAAGGTTTCGAATTGGTTTACGAGAGGCTTTTTAAAGCGGGCGCTTTAGATGTTTGGGTCCAGTCCATTCTCATGAAAAAAATGCGGCCCGCGTTTAAACTCTGTGTCTTGTTCAACCCGCCCCGCAAAGAGAAGTTGATGAAAGTCGTCTTCAAAGAGACGCCCACGCTTGGCGTCAGGTGTTTTGAAGTCGACCGTTTCTCCCTCCCTCGGAAACAGTTCCGTGTCAAAACCCGTTTTGGGCCCGTTCGAGTCAAGGTGGGATCTCTTGATTCCGAGCATCGAGTCGTGAATCCGGAATACGAAGACATCAAGCGGATTGCCCAAAGAAAAAACCTCCCCTTCCACACGGCCCTACGCGAAGTTAAAAAAGACGTTTCGTGACCCTGCCTCTGGCTCAAAATATCGTGGCGCTAACGAGCGCTGTCCTCGGTGGATTTTTCGCCATCACCGTCGGAGTCTCCCACAAAAGGCTTTGTGCGTTAATCAGTTTTGCAGCAGGAACCCTCCTTGGAACCACGTTTCTCCACATTGTTCCTGAAGCACTGGAAGTCATCTCTTTTCTTGGGGTAGGCCTAGCGCTCTTGTCCGGTTATCTGGTTTTTTTCCTGATCAGCCGATTCATCTTCCACGTTTGCCCGGCCTGCGCGGCGACTCACTTTGACGAACAGACCGCCTCTCGTTTCAAGAATATCGCCCGCCTCCTTGTCGTTGCTCTCGGGATCCACTGCATGATGGATGGAATCGCCTTGGCCCTCGGGGGCGAATTAGAGGGAAAAGTGGATCGATCGATTTTTCTGGCGATCTCCGTCCATAAGTTCCCGGAAGGATTAGCGCTGGCAGCCCTTTTGGTGAGGGCCGGTTTTGAGAAAATGAAGGCATTGGGGATGACGACGGGAATAGAAGCCCTCACCTTTTTGGGATGGATTTTGGGTCTTTTTTCAATCAAAGGTTTCGCCCCCGACGGGTGGTTTTATCTCGTCCTGGTCCATATCGGAGGGGGGTTTCTCTACCTAGCCCTCCACGCGTTACTGAACGAAAGCGAGGAACACTCCCCTCGTTATGTCATCCTCTTCTTTCTAATCGGCTTCGTGGCGATCGGACTGACAAACTTGATTCCCGCCTAAGTTCCATCTACAATTCTCCTCTTATGTCTAAAAAGCTTAAATTAGCCCTTCCCAAAGGGAGCCTGGAAGAGGCCACTTACGCCTTGATCCAAAAGGCCGGCTTTAACACGACGGTTCTCAGCCGATCTTATTTCCCCTCTGTGGATGATCCGGAGCTCGAATTCGTCCTTTACCGGCCGCAGGAGATGCCCCGTTATGTAGAAGAGGGAGTGGTGGATTGCGGCCTCACCGGTCACGACTGGGTGGTCGAGAATAGTTCCGATGTGCGGGAACTTTGTGAGCTCACCTATTCGAAAAGGACGAGGAATCCCATCCGCTGGGTGCTCGCGGTTCACGAAGATTCTTCCTTCAAGACCGTCAAGGACTTGGAGGGGAAGAAGATTGCGACCGAGCTGGTGAATGTGACGAAGGAGTATCTCAAAAAAAACAAGGTGAAAGCCGAGGTCGAATTCTCTTGGGGGACGACGGAAGTGAAGCCTCCCAATTTGGCCGATGCCATCGTTGAAGCCACGGAAACCGGTGCGAGCCTCCGGGCGAATCGGCTTCTCATCATTGATACGGTCCTCGTTTCGACCCCTCAATTCATCGCCAATAAAAAAAGTTATAAAGATCCTTGGAAACGGCAGAAGATCGATAACCTTATCCTTCTGCTCCAAGGTGCTATTTTGGCCGAAGACAAGGTGGGCTTGAAGATGAATGTGGCCAAGAGGGATCTTGAGAAAGTGCTCAAAATTTTGCCGGCCATGAAGAAACCCACCATTTCCAACCTCTCGGACAAAAATTGGTATGATGTCGAGACGATTATTGATGAAGCCGTTGTTCGTGAGTTAATCCCGGAGCTTAAGAAGGCGGGCGCGACGGGTATTATTGAATATCCCTTAAATAAAGTCATCCCCTAATCGAAAAGGAGACAGTTGATATGCCCTGGCCGAAGAAACAGCGCAAGCGGAAGATGAATAAGCACAAACGCAAGAAGAAACTCCGCAAGCACCGGCACAAGAAGAAACCCTGGTCTTGAGGCGTTCGCTCACCCTCGTCAGCCCTGCCAAGCTGAACCTGATTCTTCGGGTGGTTGGAAAGCGACCAGACGGTTATCATGAAATCGTCACGCTTTTCCACCGGATTTCCTTGAGCGACACCCTTCGGCTTCATCAAAGAAACTCAGGGATCCGTCTGATTTGTTCCCATCCTCGAGTCCCAAAGAACACCAACCTCATTGTAAGGGCCTTCCATCTTTTAAAGGCGAGGTACCCCTTTTCGGGGGGAGTCACCGTCCGTTTGACAAAACGGATTCCAGTCGGTGGGGGTCTCGGGGGAGGCTCCAGTAACGCAGCCACCTTCCTCAGGGGAATGAACTGGCTCTTCCGGTTGGGGTTGACGACGGAGGAATTGGTGGACGTGGGGAAGGCGTTAGGGGCGGACGTTCCCTTCTTTATGTCGGAGGCGCGGCAGGCGATCGGACGGGGGAGGGGAGATGAGATCCAGCCTCTCCCTTTTAAGAGACGTCTCTGGTTTGTCCTCGTCCCAGGAACCCAGGGTCTTTCGACAAGAGACGTCTATTCGGGTTTACGTGGTTCCAAGCACCGGCTTTCCTTGACAAGGGTAAATTACGGTGTTAAATTAGCTTCCGCATTTCTGGAAAAGGGATCCCCGAGTCGGGCCGAACGGTTTTTAGGAAATGATCTTCAAGGGAGAGCGGAGCGAATACAGCCCTCTCTCAGGAAGAGACGAGAACGCTTGAGTGGTTTACAACTTGGCACCTGTCAAATGTCCGGAAGCGGTCCTACCTTATTTATTCTTTTCCCATCCCCCCAAAAAGCCGTGCGAGCTCTTCGCCAAATCCAGCGCCATCCAGGGGCCCGGGCGGCCGTTCTCTGTCATTCTTTCTAGCCTATGAACCCCGTTAGATCCCTCGTTTTATTTGTCAACTTCAGGTTTCTCCGTCATCGCAACCTTTTTTCTCCCCTTTTCTCGTTTTCTTTGTCGGAGGATCTAACGGGGTGAAAATCACCGAGGTGCGGGTTTTCCCGAGGGAAGGGTCGGATAAGAAGCTCAGGGCATTTGCCACGATTACCTTCGACGACTGTTTCGTGGTTCGAGATATTAAGATTATCGAGGGGAATAAAGGCTATTTTGTGGCGATGCCTTCCCGAAGAGTGAAGGAACCCTGCTCTCATTGCGGCCATCGAAATGTCATTCGGTCGCGCCACTGTAACCAGTGCGGGGGAAGCCTTCCTCTCGCTCCTGCCGAGGCGATGCGCGGCCCAGATCCTCATCTCCTTCAGGCCGAGCATAAAGATGTAGCGCACCCGATTACGGCCGACTGTCGAGAATACATTCAACGGGCCGTTCTGGAAGCCTATCAGAAGGAAAAAGACAGGCTTCCCGTTCCCCAAGAACAGGAACAACAACAAGTTCAATAAAAATCGCGTTGGCCGTGATCAACGCGACGAAGCGGGTGAAGAACCCGCTTTTTTGTTACATTGCCCGATGGTGAAATGGTATCACACCGCCCTTTGGAGGCGAGGTTCCTGGTTCGAATCCAGGTCGGGCAGTCTGTCCTCTACACCTGCATCTTTCATTTGCCAGGAAGTATAGAGACTCGGGTGAAAAGCTTTGTGGCGATTAACCGCTGATGGTAATATTGGAAGGGTGAATCGATGAAGCTAGAGGAGCAAGAGGAAAAGGCGCTGAAACGTTTTAAAGAGATTCTAACTGAGCGATTTGGTCAAGAGATTGTCAGTGTCCATTTGTTTGGTTCCAAAGCCCGGGGCGACGTTCATCAGGAATCCGATATTGACATCCTAGTTGTGACCCAACAAGACGATTGGAGGCTTAAGGAGCAAATCGGGAAAGTGGCTACGCAAGTCCTGCTGGATTATGGAATCTATTTGTCAGTCAAAGTGCTTGGCAGATCCTTCCGTGAGAAATTAGTCAACGTTGACAGCCCCTTCATTCGCAATGTCCTGCGCGAAGGAATCCTTTTGTGACAGAAGAGACTCTTGTTTACCTTCAGGAGGAAATGAAAAAAGCTGCGCGTTCTCTGAAAGCCGCCCAGAAGCTGCTTGGGGAAGAGCTTACAGACGACGCCGTTTCGAGAGCTTACTACGCTGTTTTCCATAGCGCTCGCGCTGCCTTGAAGACAAAGGGGATCGAAACCAAGACCCACCAGGGGCTCATTACCCGATTTGCTTTACATCTCTGGTGAAACCGGGTTTGTTGGAGACGGACTATGGAGATATCCTGCGTCAGGAAAAGGAAGATCGAGAAACAGGGGATTACGAACCTTTTATCAGCTTTAGTTTGGAGGAAGCCGAAAAGCGGGTAAAGGATGCAGAGCGCTTCGTCACACGGATACAGAAATTTTTTAAAGATTCAGGCTTTAAATAAAATATCCTCCCAGCGGAACCGCGTGTTCCGTTGGCCCCGGATCCCTGTGGATCCGGGATTTTTTTATTCAGGGAAGTTGATAGTCTATAAAATTGGCAGTCAGTTGCCACTAGGTTGCCAGTAAAATGCCAGTAGGTTCGTAGCAAGTTCGCAGTAGAGTCGCAGTAACGTCGCAGTAGAGTGTAGGGCCTTTCCCCTCTACACTTGCGCCAGGTTCCATACAAAACTTCATCGCGCATCGCGTTCCAGAGCTTTTCTGATAAAATTCAGGTTTCATAGGCCCGATTGGAATCGTTTAACACTCGAATCTGCCATTCCCCCTTAGCCACACGGTAAAGGGAAATCGAGATTTCTATCTCAAACGTAGGTCGTCTGGGAGTGGCGGTCGGGTCGGGCAGAGTATAAAAACGTTTCATTTTCTCAAGCCGAGAAGCGATTCCCGCACGATACTAACCCCTTTTGTATACCCACCTTAAAAGAGGCTATAAATTGCTATACCGATCAATTTGTAATAAAAGAGATCTCGGGTTATCTTTCAAGTGTGTAAAGAAACGCTGATTTATTGACGTTGCTTCAAGGGTAAGAAGTGAAAGAGTTAAAAAACAAATCCGATGCGGAAAAAGAGTAGGCGTAGAGTTCTCGGGGTGTGCACGGGAATTTTATTTTTTTTCTTCCCGCTCCAGGAAACTTACCCCCTTCCTTCCGTTGAAGAAGTAGTGGAGGGGACCGCCACGGTTGAAAAAGTCGACAAGACCACTCTCAATGTTACCGCTTCCGGCGATTCGATCATTCATTGGAACTCCTTTGACATCGCCGCTAATGAGACGGTGAATTTCTTCCTTCCTTCCCTGGACAATTTTTCACTCAACCGGGTTCAAAGCGGAAGCACCACCCAAGTCCTCGGCACGCTCACCGCGAATGGCAATTTGATTCTGGTGAATACCGACGGATTTTATTTCGGTTCGACCGCCTCGGTGAATGTCGGCGGACTCATTGCCTCGACCCATGACATTACCAACGCGAATTTTCTTTCCGGTCATTATCTCTTTGCCGGAACGGAGACCAACCATCCCACCTCCACTTCGATCCTCCATGAGGGGAGTATCCTCACTCGAGAGGGTGGGATGGCGGTTTTGGTGGCCGATGCGATCGAGAATCGCGGCACGATCGAGGCGCCCCTCGGAACCGTGGCCTTGGCGGCCGGGGAAGTGGTCACAGTCGCAATTTCTCCCAATGGCCTCATCACGATTGGAATCGATCAGCCCACCGCTCATACGATCTTGGATAAAGAGGGTCAGCCTATCACCGAACAAGTCAAAAATTCAGGGGAGCTCACGGCGAATAGCGGCAAAGTCTCCCTCCAGGCCCAGGCCGTGGATCAAATCTTTCAAAGCGCCATTAATCTCGCGGGAACCGTGCGGGCCGATACGGTCCAAGTGGGCAAGGATGGAGTCATTGAAATTGTGGCTTCTGGACCGATCCAGACCGATGCCACCCTCAGCGCCGACAAGGGAGAAATAGTTCTTGATACTTCTAAAGATCTTACCGTCACAGGCCCTGCCACCACTTATGGCAACACCACTTTTCAGGCGGATCGGGATATTCATGTGGAGAGCGCTGTCACCACGCATTCGGGGAACCTCTCCTTCAAAGCCGATTTTGACTTGGATGGGGTGGGGGCCTTCCTTCAGGCGGCTGGAACCACGCTTACCACCACAGGCTTTGGAGATATCTTGATTTCTGCCTCCGGGGAGAGCACCCTCGCCAATATTGTCTCAGCGGGGAGCCTCTATCTGAATCAAGCCGGAGCCCTAGTCACTTATACCCAGCATCCCAATGCCATCTTGACCCTCGCCGGTTCCCTCACGATTGGGGCGGGGGTGAGCCTCAAGGCCGCCAACGCGGTTTATGAGGTAGCCAAGGACTGGATCAATCTAGGGGACTTTATTCCTGGGTTATCCCTCGTGAAGCTCGTGGGGCCGCTGGATGCCCAAGTAAAAGGCTCAAACAAGTTCAATGATTTTATGATCATTGGACCTGGGAAAACGGTTATTTTTGACTCAGGCACCACTCAAGATATTGTCGGCACTCTTACCTTTCAGGGCGGATTCGGGAAGCTTCTTACCCTCAGATCCTCCATTCCCGCCACCCCTTGGAAGATCAATCCCACAGGTGTGAGAGATATCTCTTATGTGGACCTCAAGGACTCCACAAATATCAATATCCATGGGCCCCCGATTGTAGTCTTTTATAGCAAAAACTCCCTCGCGAACTCGGGCTGGGATTTCTCCGAAGCTGGTCCCGTGTGGACCGGTCTCGGAAATTCGTCTTTTTGGTCTGATCCTCTCAATTGGAACGGCGGATTCGTGCCCGGCCCAGGCGACAGGGTCACATTTACCTCCCTTTCTTCCTCCAATTCTTTAATTGATCCTCTTTTTGAAGGGACTATTTTAAGCCTTATCCTTGACTCTTCTTACTCCGGAACCGTCTCCCTCAGCCGGAACCTCACTGTGTCAAAAGACGTCACTCTGCAGGGAGGCACCTTGTCGCTTAACGCTTATAGCTTAACGCTTGGCTGGAACTGGACCCTCAATGGCGGCATCTTCGAAGCCGGCACCTCCACCGTGGTCTTCAATGATGCCTCCCGAGTCTCTACCATTTCGGGAAGCAATACCTTCTATAACTTCAGCTCTCTGACCCCCTCTAAATATATCCTTTTTGAAGCGGGAGAGACTCAGACGATCCGGGGAACCTTCAAGATTGAAGGAGCCTACAGCCGGCACATCCGGATGCTTTCTACTGAGACCGGAAGCCATTGGTATATCGATCCCCAAGGCCCCCGGGACATTAGCTACGCCTGGGTAGAGGATGCTTACAACATCAATCCGATTGAAATCATCATGATCGAATCCACCAATCAGAGGAATGGCGTGGGCTGGGACCCCACAGCCACCTGGACAAATGGCGGCCTGGACGGAGTCTGGTCCAATTGTTCCAACTGGTCCGGACTCGGAGGTTGTCCTGCTACGCCTGGTTCGGGAGACGATGTGGTCTTCGATGCCACCAGTGACTCGAACTCAAGTGTTGATGCCGCCTTCACCATCACCACCCTTTCCTTGAATTCCGGTTACAACAGCACGGTCACCTTGAACGCCGCTCTGAGTGTCACTAGCGGCGCCGCCGATGTCACGATCAATAGCGGCACTCTTAACGCCAATAATCGGACCCTCACGATAAGTGATGATTTCATCGTGGGAGCGAGCGGCACCTTCTCCGAAGGGACAAGCACGGTCGTCTTTCTTGACAATCTTGGCTCTACCATCAATGTCAACGTGAGCGAGACCTTTAACAACCTCACGATCAATATAACACACAGCGCCGATCTCACCATCACCAGTGGTGACACCCTCATTGTCGCAGGCACTCTCACCCTGACCAATGGAAACGTCCTCACCGGCACGATCGATGCCCGCGGGAATATCACCCAAGCCTCCACCTTTGACGGCGGCTCGGCCATTATTGACTTTGGAGACAACGCCGTGGCTCAGACCTACACCTCCAACGGCGGCAAAGGTCCCTGGATTCGCTTTGATAACGCCTCCGATGCCTCCGATTCGGTCGTCCTCAATGCCGCTACCACCTTCTTTGGACTTGACATCACTGCAGACTTTTCCGGCACCGTTCCCTTCACTTATAACGGCTTCAATCTCACCTTAAGCGGCAGCAACACCGAAATTGGAGGTTTCACCCAGGCCGCAGGGACCTTCAATGCCCCGACGACCCTTACCATCGGCACCGTCGGCAACACGGACAGGGCCAACTTCACCATCTCGGGCGGCACCTTCAATGAGGGGACCACGACGATCTTTGGCGCATCCGCCCCGGCGATCAATGTCAACGTGAGCGAGACTTTCACCGATCTTCAATTTAATTTACCGAACGGCAGTAACGGCACTATTACCAGCGGAGACACCCTGATTGTGACCGGCACCCTCACCCTGACCGATGGAACCATCCTCACCGGCACCATGGAAGCGCGGGGGAATGTCACAGTCGCCTCGACCTACGACACTGGCAGCACCGCTCCTCTTCTTTTCAGCGGAAGCGCAGCCAGCGGACTCGCCACCCAAACCTTCGATCTCACAGGAGCCACAGGGGCTTTCAACGCCGACATCACCATCACCAAGGACGAAGGACAAGTGAACCTCCTCTCCGCCCTCGTGATGGATGCGACGAACCAGGATTTGACACTTTCGAATGCGACGAGCATTTTGTATTTGAATGGAAGCAACCTTACCGTCAACGGAACAGGGAGCACATTTTCCAATAACGGGGTCCTTCAGTTACGAGGTAGTGAGACCGCGACCCTTCCGAGCGGCGCCAACGACACCAATTCCGGCACTTGGACATACATCGGCGATGGGGACGGCGTCCAGGATACGTTTGATTTGACAGATTTCGGTACAAGCGATTATTACAACCTTACGATCAACACCACCGACACCAATGACATCATCCGATTAACCTCAGGACTCGCCATCGATGGGACTCTCATCGTGACCTCCGGCATTCTCTCTTTAAACGGTAGCAGCATTTCAGACATCTCCGGAGGAGACACTGCCGCCCGCGGAAATATCGCCGGGACGGTCCGCTTGCAGGGTGGGGAGACCGTCTTCTGGACCACCAACGACACGGATTCCGGGACCTATGAATACGTCGGCGACGGCGCCGGCGGCACCGTGACGTTTACCCTCCTTTCCTTCACCGGAACCGATTATAACAATCTTACGATCAACTCAACGGCCGGAGATGAAAACTTTCAGGTGGGAGCTGCGCTTGTTGTAGCAGGCGATTTAACCACAACGAGTGGAACGATCACCGGAACGAATGATCTTACCGTCCAAGGAGGCGATGTCACAGGCAATGGCGACATTAATCTCACCGGTGGCACCTTCACTCTCGACGGCACCGGAAACTTCGGCGGGAATACGGCCTGGGATTTCTACAACCTCACCTTTGGCGATGGCGCAGGATCGGCCACCACCACCAAGACGGGCACCGGCTCCATC
>Ga0114945_10001678_pt1 | contig 13525 bp, 12 predicted proteins | sample OV2TP3_FD_87194 | JGI IMG/M metagenome (GOLD analysis project Ga0114945, IMG submission 87194) | Hot spring microbial communities from Beatty, Nevada to study Microbial Dark Matter (Phase II) - OV2 TP3 | ecosystem: Environmental > Aquatic > Thermal springs > Hot (42-90C) | place: USA: Beatty... | reverse complement strand
GCGAGGAGCTGCGCGAGCTCGCCGCCGCCGCCGCCCTGGCGGCCGACGATCGCGCAGTGCTCATCCATCCTCACCTCGAACGACACGTCGTCGACGAGCTTCGCGCCGCCCTCGTCGAGGAGCGAGAGGTTGGAGGCCTTCAGCGCGCCGTCGCGCGGCAACTCGGGCTTGCCGATCAGCGCCTGCATCCCGGCAGGCGCCACCTCCTCGGCGGTGAACTGCTCGACGACCTGCGTGTACTTGATCTCGACGTCGAGGCGCTGCTGGTCCCAGTCGATCAGCTCCTTCACCGGGCCCGGCAGGTCCTTGTAGGCGGCGATCACCGCCACCAGCGCGCCGATGTCGAGCCGCCCGACGATCACCAGGTAGCCGCCGACCGTGTAGAACAGGAACGGCGTCACCTGGGACAGGAAATTGTTGATGAACTTGACCAGGAACTTGCGCTGGTAGAGCTCGAAGCGGATGCGGAAGATGCGTCCCAGGCGCGCAGAGATCTCGGCGCGCTCGTAGTTCGAGGTGTCGTTGGCGTGGATCTCGACCGCGCCGTCCACCGCCTCGGCGATGCGGCCGGCGAGCGCGCGCGCCGTGAGCTGCCGCTCCCGGCCGAGCACCAGAAGCCGCCGGCGCAGCTTGGGAACGATGAAGGCCTGGACCCCGACCACGGCGAGCGCGATCAGGCCGAGCGCGACGTGCTGGTAGAGGATGAAGAACATCGCCGTGACCGCCTGTCCGCCCAGGAACAGCGGCGTGATGAGCGCCTCGCCGATGAAGCCGCCGAGCGGCTCGACCTCGTCCTTGATCATCGTCGCCATCTCGGCCGCCTTGACGCGGCGGAAGCGCATCAGCGGGAAGCGCAGGATGTAGTCGTACAGCGTGTAGCGCAGCCGCCGCAGCATGCGCTCGCCCATCCAGCCCTTCATGGTGTTGATCTGGAACTTGAGCCAGCCGTTGAGGACGATCAGGCCGAGGAACACGACGGAGAGCGCGAGCAGGTACTCGATGCGCCCCAGGTCCAGGCCGAGGAAGCCGGCGGTCGACCCGGGCTGCGGAAAGCTGCCGCCCTGGATCGCCTTGTTGATGATGGTCTTCGGCAGGTCGAGCGACAGGTAGTACACCACCATCGTCGCCAGCACCAGCGGCACGATGAGCAGCTGGTCGCGCTTGCTGTAGCGGATGATGAAGCCGAAAAGGCTGCGATCCATCGTGTGCCTTGATTTCCCCCTGTAAGATTATATGTTCAATGGATTTCAGCGTCCGTTTCTGGGGGGTGCGCGGCTCGATCGCCTGCTGCGACCCGCGCACGGTGCGCTACGGCGGAAATACCTCGTCGCTCGAGGTGCGCTGCGGCGAGCGGCTGCTGCTGTTCGACGCCGGCACGGGGCTTCGCTACCTGGGCAAGGAGCTCGCGCGCGCCGCGCCGCTCGATACCGACCTCTATTTCACGCATACGCACTTCGATCACGTGTGCGGGCTGCCGTTTTTCGCGCCCTTCTTCCAGCCGCAGAACCGCTTTCGCCTCTGGGCCGGGCACCTCGGCGAGGGCATGACGCTGCGCCGCGTGCTCTCGGAGTTCATGATGTCGCCCCTGTTCCCGGTGCCGCCGGAGGTGTTCCGCGCCAGCATGGAGTACCGCGATTTCGCCGCCGGGGACACGCTGCCCTGCGCGCCCGGGATCGGGCTGCGCACCGCGGCGCTCAATCACCCCGACGGCGCCACCGCCTACCGCGTCGACTACGGCGGCCGCTCGATCTGCTACCTCACCGACACGGAGCACGTGCCGGGCGCGCTCGACAGGACCATCCTCGCGCTGATCGCGGGCGCCGACCTGGTCATCTACGACTGCATGTACACCGACGACGAATACGGCCGCTTCGTCGGCTGGGGGCACTCGACCTGGCAGGAAGGCGTGCGGCTGTGCCGCGCCGCCGGCGCCAGGCGCCTCGCCGTTTTCCACCACGACCCCGAGCACGATGACGACATGCTCGACGGCATCGCGCGCGAGGTGGACGCCGCGCTGCCCGGTTCGGTCGTCGCCCGCGAAGGACTGGTGCTCCAGCCGTGAACCTCGAGGTCATAGAAAGCTACGCTCGCGAGCTCCAGGCGATAGGCCACGAACCGCCGCCCGCGCCGCGCTGGGACCAGGACTGGTTTCCGCGCCTGGACGCCGCCGCGGCCTACGCCATGGTGCGCAGCTCGCGCCCGCGGTGCATCGTCGAGGTCGGCTCCGGCCATTCGACGCGCTTTCTCGCGCGCGCCGTGGCGGACGGCGGCCTTGCCACGCGCATCACGGCAATCGACCCGGCACCGCGCGCGCGTCTTGCGGGACTGGACATCGAGTGGATTCAATCGAACGTGGAGCGCGTAACCGCCGACAGGTTCTCCACGCTTGCCGAAAACGACATCCTGTTCATCGACTCGAGCCACCAGGTGAAGCCGGGCAGCGACGTGGAATTCCTGATGAACGAGGTGCTGCCGCGGCTTCCCCGCGGGGTGCACGTCCACTTCCACGACATCTTTCTTCCCGACCCCTACCCGACGCACTGGGCATGGCGGCGCTACAACGAGCAGGCCGCCGTGGCGGCGCTCATCGCGGCCGGCGCCTACAGTCGGAAATTCTCGAGCCACTGGGAGGTGACGCACCATCCCGAGCGGCTGGCGCAGGGCGTCCTCGGCCGCCTGCCGCTCGTCGCCGGCGCCATCGAGTCCAGCCTTTGGCTCACCAGGAACTGAGCGTCCAGCCGATCGTCGACTGGCTCGACGACGGCGCTCCGCCCGCGCGCCTGCCGCAGGACGTGCTGCTGCACCTGTGCCGCCGGCTCGCCGCGCAGGGACTTTCCCTGTATCGCGTCGCGGTGTTCGTGAGGACGCTGCACCCGAACGTCGCCGGGCGCGGCTTCTTCTGGCGCGAAGGCTGCGAGGAGGTCGAGGTCGACATGGCCGAGCACAGCTTCATCGGCAGCGAAGAGCACCTCGCCAGCCCGATCTACTCGGTGTGGTCCGGGAACGCCGAGATCCGCCGCCGCCTGGCCGATGCCGCCTGCCCGATGGACTATCCGGTGCTCGCCGACCTGCGCGCCGACGGCGCAACCGATTACCTGGCGGCGCCGCTGCGCTTCATCAACGGCGAGGTTCACGTCGCCACCTTCGCGACGCGCCGCCCCGGCGGGTTCACCGACGCCGAGCTCAACGCGCTGCGCCGCGTGCTGCCGCCGCTCGCGCGCATCGCCGAGATCTACGGCCTGCGGCGCATGGCGCGCAACATCCTCGACGCCTATCTCGGCCAGCAGGCCGGGGAAAAGGTGCTCGCCGGCCAGATCAGGCGCGGCGACGGCCAGGACATCCACGCGGTGATCTGGTTCTGCGACCTGCGCGACTCGACGCCGCTCGCCGATGCGATGAGCCGCGAGGACTTCCTGGGGCTCCTCAACGACTACTTCGAATGCGTGCTCGGCCCGGTGCAGGAGCGCAGCGGGGAAATCCTGCGCGTCATCGGCGACGCCGCGCTGGCGATTTTCCCGGTGGGCAGCGTCCCGGTCGAAGACGCCTGCTCGCGCGCCGTCGACGCGGCGAAGGACGCCATTGCGCGCATGCACGCGCTGAACGCGAAAAGAAAATTGCCGCTGCGCTTCGGCATCGGCCTGCACCTCGGCGACCTCATGTACGGCAACATCGGCACGCCCTCGCGCATCGAGTTCACCGTCATCGGCGCCGCGGCCAACGAGGCCGCGCGCATCGAGTCGCTGTGCAAGAACCTGAATGTGAACCTGCTCGTCTCGGAGCGCGTGGTGCGGCACCTGCCCAGCGAATGGCGATCGCTCGGCAGGCATGCGCTGCGGGGCGTCGGCAATGAGATCGAGTTATTTACGCTGTGACCTGCCGCACAGCCGGGCGGTGAATTATTCACACGGCATTCGGCCCTGCACCTGATTCAATGAAGAGCCGTCTTTTCATGGAGGAGGCCGAGATGAAAACGCTGGTTTCCGCTCTTGCCGTGGCAGTCGCGGCGACGCTTCCGCTCGCCGGCATGGCTCAGGACAAGCCGAAACATCAGTTCGTCACCGCGAAGGCCCTGAAGTGGGGCGAAAGCCCGGCGCTGCCGGGCGCGAAAGTCGCCGTGATCGAGGGACCGCTCAACGAGGCAGCGCCTTTCACCATGCGTATCCAGTTGCCGGCCAACTACAAGATCGCCGCGCATTCCCATTCCGCGATCGAGCACGTCACGGTGATTTCCGGCGAGTTCGGGATCGCGATCGGGGAGAAGTTCGACCAGAAGAAGCTCACCAAACTAGGGCCCGGAGCCGTGGCCATCATGCAGCCGAAGACCCCGCATTACGTGCTCACCACCAAGCCGACGGAAATCCAGGTGCACGGCGTCGGGCCGTGGACGCTCGCCTTCGTCAACCCGAAGGACGACCCGCGGAAGCAATAGCGCGCTTGACGCGCTCGAGGAAGTCGAGCTCCATCAGCGGCTTCGCGATGTAGTCGTTGGCGCCGAGCTCGCGCCCTCGCGCGGCGTCCTTGTCGCGGGTGAAGCTCGTCACCATGACGACCGGCAGCGCGCGCGTGCGCGCGTCCGCCCGGATGCGGCGCAGCACCTCGAAGCCGTCTATCTTCGGCAGCATGACGTCGAGCAGCACGACGTGGGGAAGCGGATCCTTCGCCAGGGCCTCGAGCGCCGCAGGGCCGCTCGCCGCATGCTGCACGGCATGGCCGTCGCGCTCCAGCCAGCGCCGCGCGAGGGCCACCAGATCGGGGTCGTCTTCGACGATCAGCACGCGGCTCATCGGTACATGACCTTTTTCGTGACCGAGGCGATCAGCATGCCGAAGGTGGCGATGCCTGCGGCGCCTTCGAGCACTGCGAGCAGGCGCGCCATCGGCCCGTTGGGCGCGAGATCGCCGTAACCGATCGTGAGATAGGTGATGCCGCTGAAGTACACGTGCTCCCACCACGCCTTGCCGGGAAGCGCGTCGGCCCAGTAAAGCAGCGTGCCGAACACCACGATGTTGAACAGCATGAAAAGCGCGAGCCGCCAGGGCTTCTCGCCGTAGCCCCACAGCCAGCTCTGCAGCACCGAGACGGCCCACTGGCCCCATTCCCCCCGCCCCCTGAGAGCACGGCGCTCGTAGGTCTTTTCCAGATAGGTGAGCTCGCCGGCGTCGGCGAAGTTGCCCATCGACATCGCGTTCAGCTTGAGGCTGCGGCAGACGCGCACCATCGCCTGCGGGGTCGAGTCCTCGCGGAACCGGATGGTGTCGAGCCGGACCTCGCAGTTCTTGAAGCTCGCGAAGTCGACGCGGCTCTCCGCGATCAGCGCCTGCGAGAAGTCGCAGGAGTCGAAGTGCGCGTTGACGAGGTCGCACTTCTCGAAGCGCGCGTGGCGCAGGTAGCACTCGGCGAGCGTCGCCTGGCTGAAGTTGCAGTTGGTGAACTTGGCGTTCTTGAAGCCGACGTCGCGGAACACCGCCCAGCGCAGGTTGACGTTGCGCAGCGTCGCCTTGTCGACCTGCGTCTGCTCGACGCGCAGCCCGCGCAGGTCGAGGTAGGTGACCCCGCCCTGCTCGATCGTCGGCAGGTCGTAGGCGATCGGGCGCGACTCGAGGAACGCCACTGCCGCCGCCGTCGCCTCCGGCGTCCAGCGCGCGCGCAGGTCTGCTACGCGGTCTTCCATCCCCCTTTCCCCTTTCGCTCCTTATTCTAGGACGTGGCCGACGCCGCTAGACCACTTTCACCATCGGGCCATATCGCCCCAGCGCCGCATCGACCGTGAGCAACGTCATCGGTTCGGTCAGGGACTGTGCGACGAGCAGGCGATCGAAGGGATCGCGGTGAATTGAAGGAAGTGTCACGACGCGGGCCGCGTGCGCCGCGCTTACCGGCAACTCGAAAAAGCCGTCGCGAATCGATGCGTGAACGAATTGCTCCGGCTCCACATCGAAGTCGGGTCGTCGCAAAGCTCCCTTGATGGCGATTTCCCATACGCTTGCGGCACTGAAGTACAGCTCGTTGGCGTCATCGAGTACGATTCGCCGCGCCTCTCGCGTCAGCCTACTCGAGCGAGCGACCGCCCAGAGCAGCAGATGCGTGTCGAGGAGAATCCTCAGCGCCGTCGCCCCTCGAATTCATCGAGGATGTCGTCGGGCAGCGGCGCGTCGAAATCGTCCGGAATCTTGAACTTGCCGTCGAGTCCCCCGAGCCGCCGCTTCTTCGGCGCCTTGGGAAGAGGACCCAGCCGGGCAACCGGCTTGCCGGCCCGCGCGATGACGAATTCCTCGCCCTTCTCGGCGCGCTCCACGAGCCGCGAGAAATGCGTCTTGGCGTCGTGCACGTTGATCTTTTCCATCAGTGGACTAATCTTAGTCCAGTTGGACCGGCGCGTCGAGGAGCGCGGGAAAACGTGGTCTGTCCCTGTTTTCAGGTCCGGGCGGCGCTGCTGTAGGGATCGGCGGCGTCGCGCAGGCCGTCGCCGAAGAAGTTGAAGGCGAGCACGACGATGAAGACTGGAACCACCGAGAGCATGAGCCAGGGATAGAGCGCCACCACGTTGATGTTCTGCGCCTCGTTCAGGAGCACGCCCCAGCTCGTGATGGGTGGCCTTAACCCCAATCCCAAAAAAGAAAGGGCGGTTTCGCCCAGAATCATCGCCGGCACGGAGAGCGTCGCCGAAGCGATGAGGTGGCTCGCGAAGGAAGGCAGCAGGTGCCTGCCGATGACGCGGCCGGGGCTCGCGCCCATGAGGACCGCCGCGGTCGCAAAATCTTCTTCTCTTAAAGCCAAAAGCTTTGATCGCACTGCGCGTGCCAAACCGGGCCAGTCGAGCAGTCCCAGGATGATGGTGATGCCGAAATAGACCAGGATCGGGCTCCAGTTCACCGGCAGCGCCGCCGACAGCGCCATCCACAGCGGCAGCTCGGGGAACGAGCGCACCATCTCGATGAAGCGCTGGATGACGTTGTCGATCCAGCCGCCGTAGTAGCCCGAGACGCCGCCGAGCACGATGCCGATGATGAAACTCACCGCGATGCCGAACAGGCCCACGGTGAGCGAAATGCGCGTGCCGTAGACGATGCGCGAGAACAGATCGCGGCCGAGGCGGTCGGTGCCGAGGAGATAGAGCGTGCCGCCCTCGGCCGGGCAGGCGAAGTGGAAGCGGCCTTCGATCATTCCCCAGAAGAGATACTCGTCGCCGAAGCAGAAAAACCGCAGCGGCTCGACCCGGCCGGGGGCGTCCGTGTACTCGCGCTTGAGCGTGCGCATGTCGAGCTGCATGGTGGTGCCGTAGACGAAGGGGCCGACGAAGCGCCCTTCGTGGAAGAGATGCAGCTCCTGCGGCGGCGCGTAGATGTGGCGGGTGTCGCGCGTGTGCAGGTTGTAGGGAGCGATGAACTCGCTCACCAGCGTCGAGGCGTAGAACGCCAGCAGGATCGCGCCGGTGATCACGGCGATGCGGTGGCGGCGGAACTTCCACCACATGATCTGCCATTGCGAGGCGCGGTAGAAGCGCTCCTGCTCCGGGGTCAGCGTCTCCGTCGCGAGCGGGTCGAATGGCTCCTGCGATACATAGTGCTGAAGCTTCACTTCGCCGCTCCGCCGGTAAGTCGAATGCGCGGATCGAGGGCCGCGAGCAGCACGTCGGAAATGAACATGCCGATCACCGTGAGCAGCGACAGGAACATCAGGAACGAGCCGGCGAGGTACTGGTCCTGGCTGCGCAGCGCCTCGAGCAGCATCGGGCCCGAGGTCTGCAGCGAGAGCACCACCGCCACGATCGCCGAGCCGGAGATCACGCTCGGCAGCAGGTTGCCGATGTCGGCGATGAAGGGATTGAGCGACATGCGCAGCGGGTACTTCACGAGCAGCGGGAACTCCGGCATGCCCTTGGAGCGGGCGGTGACGACGTACTGCTTCTGCAGCTCGTCCAGGAGGTTCGCGCGCAGGCGCCTGATCATCCCCGCCGTGCCCGAGGTGCCGATGACGATCACCGGAATCCACAGGTGCTCCAGCACCGAGCGCGCCTTGCCCCAGCTCCAGGGCTGGCCGAGGTACTCGGCACCCATGATGCCGCCGACCGAGAGCCCGAACTGGACGTTGGCGAAATACATCAGCACCAGCGCGAGCAGGAAGTTCGGCGTCGCCAGCCCGACGTAGCCGAGGAAGGTCAGGCCGTGGTCGCCCCAGCTGTACTGGTGGGTCGCGGCGTAGACGCCGATCGGGAACGCTACCGCCCAGGTGAACAGGATGACGGAAAAGTTGAGGACGAACGAAAGGAACAGGCGGTCGCCGACGACCTCCTTCACCGGCAGGTCGTGCTCGAACGACCAGCCGAGGTCGCCCTGCAGCAGGCCCGAGAAGCCGCGCTCGGCCGGCCAGATCCCGACCCAGACGGCGTACTGCTCGACAAACGGCTTGTCGAGGCCGTACTGCTTGCGCAGGAACTCGACTCTTTCCAGCGCCGCCTTGTCGCCCTGGCTCTGCAGCTCGGCGATCTGGTTCGACAGGAAGTCGCCCGGCGGCAGCTGGATGATGACGAACGTGACGAAGCTGATCACCAGCAGCGTCGGGATCATGATCAGGACTCGACGGAGCGTGTAGCGCAGCATTACGGAACCGGACTCATTTGAACCAGAAGGTGTCCGGGCGGTAAATGCCGAAAAACGCTCCGGGATCCCAGTTGTAGAAGCCCTGCTGCGGCACGTTCATCAGCGTGGTGCGCGCCACCACCGGCTGCGGCACGCCCGAGACCACGCCGATGACGAACTGCTGCTCGGCGTGGATCTCGAGCATCCGCTGCCAGATGCGGCTTCGCTCCCGGCTTGAGGCGCTCAGGCGCCACGCGCGGTACAGGTCGGCAAGCTCCTGCACCTCGGACATGTCGGGCGGGCTGCCCGAGCGGCCGCTGGTTTCGTGATACTGGCCGAACTTCGGCCACTGCAGCTGCAGCTGGCTGGTGGGCGCCAGCTCGTCCGGGCTGGTGTCCGCGGTGGCGAGGCCGTTCTCCAGGCCGCTCCACACCGACATCAGCGTCTCGCCGGCGAAGATGCGCATGCGGAAAGCCTCGCGCTGCGAGGGCCTGCTGTAGAGCTTGATGCCGACCTCGCGCCAGGTCTCGCGGACGAGCTCCAGCACGTCGGTCTGCTCGGTGCTCTCGCCCGCGGTCTCGACGATGATCTCGAGCGGCCGGCCGTCGGGCAGGCGGCGGATGCGGTCGGCGCCGCGCTTGAGCCCCATCTCGTCGAGCAGGCGGCTCGCGGCCTTGCGGTCGTAGCGCGCCCAGCGGTCGCGGTAATGCTCGCGGAACAGCGGGCTTTGCGGCAGCACGGTGTTGTTCGCCTCGATCGCCAGCCCGAAGTACAGCACCTGGTTGACGAGCGAGCGGTCGATGGCGAGCGACAGCGCGCGGCGGAAGCGCACGTCGCGCAACACCTTGCGCCACACCGGATCGTTGACGTTCAGGTTCGGGAACAGCGCGAAGTGCGACCCGCGCCCGGGGCGCCAGAGCAGCGTGCGGTAGGCGTTCTGCTGCTCGCCCCGCTTGAGGAAGGTGTAGTTGTTGAAATGCAGGTCGCGCGCCTGCAGGTCGGCTTCGCCGGCGCCGGTCTTGGCGGGAATCAGCTTGGAGTCGGCCACCGCGAGCACGACGCGGTCGATATAGGGAAGCTGCCGGCCGTTTTCGTCGATGCGGTGAAAATACGGATTGCGCACCGCGACGAAGCGATCCGCCGGCGGCCGCGTGGTATTCACCCAGGGCTGCAGGCTCGGCAGGTCCGGGTTGTCGGACTCGTACATGTTGTCCATGCGGTTATGCACTGCCGACCAGCGGCGCTTGGCGGTGCCCGCCGCCTCGGCCTTTCTCACCTTCTCGGAATACTTCTTGTGAAACTGCTTCAGGTAGTGCGCCGGCCGGAAGACGAAAAGCGGCGACGCGCCCGCCATGCGCGGCAGGAAATCGGGATTCGGCCGGGCCCAGGTGTAGCGCACCGCCGTTTCCGACAGCACCTCGAACTTCGGCAGCTCCCCGCCCACCAGCAGATCGCGCGGCGGCCCCGAGGGCGACAGCTCCCGGTTGCCGGCGACGTCCTCCCAGTAGTAGCGGAAGTCCTCCGCGGTGAACGGGTGGCCGTCGGACCAGCGATGCCCTTTGCGCAGCCTGAAAGTAAAGATGCGTCCCTCCTTCACCTCGAGGCTCTCGGCGATGTCCGGAACGATCCTGAGGTCGCGGTCGTAGCCGACCAGGCGCGCGTAGCCGTACACCACGAGCAGGCGGGTGTCGCGGCTGCGGCCGACCAGGGTGTTCAGCGTGCCGCCATGCCTGCCCTGGTTTTCGACTTGCACCACGAGCGGCGGCTGCGGCAGCCGTTTCGCCACGCCCGGCAGCTTGCCGGTGGTGGCCTCGAGCTGCAGCATCGGCGTCTCGACGGGGGTGAACGCGAACGCGGGCTGAACCGCAAGCAGCGCCGCCAGGAGAAGCTTTCTCATGCCGCGAGCTCCGCGGCGTCGGCGGCGGGATTCGCCCGCACGTAATGGCCCTCGCGGAGCTCGATCAGCGCCGGGCGCGAAGCGCCGCCGATGCAGAAGGGCTGCGGCCAGGCGGCGGGATCCGATGCCTTGCCCTGCATCAGCGCGTCGAAATCGAGCTTGCGCTCGAGATCCACGTCGGGCACCGCCGCGAGCAGGGCCCTGGTATAGGGATGCAGCGGATTCGCGAACAGCTCGGCGCTCGGCGCCAGCTCGACGATGCGCCCGGCGCACATCACCGCGATGCGGTCGGCGACGTAATGGACCACAGCCAGGTTGTGCGAGATGAAGATGTAGGTGAGGTTGAGCGCGGAGCGCAGGTCGAGCAGCAGGTTGAGCACCTGCGCCTGCACCGAGACGTCGAGCGCCGAGACCGGCTCGTCGCAGATGAGGAGCTCGGGCCCGAGAGCGAGCGAGCGCGCGATGCCGATGCGCTGGCGCTGCCCGCCGGAGAAGCTGTGCGGATAGCGCCTCAGGTGGCGCACGTCCAGGCCGACCAGTCCCATCATCTCCTTGACGCGCGCGAAGCGCTCGTCGTCGTTGCCGATGCCGTGGATCACCAGCGGCTCGCTGACGATGTCGTAGGCGCTCATGCGCGGGTTGAGCGAGCTGAACGGGTCCTGGAACACGAACTGCACCTTGCGCCGGTAGGCGAAGAGCTCCGCCCCGCGCAGCGCCAGCACGTCGCGAGGCAGGCCCGCATTGTCGTAGAAGGTTACCTCCCCGGCATCGGGAGCCACCGAGCGCAGGATCATGTTTGCCGTCGTGGTCTTGCCGCAGCCCGACTCGCCCACCAGGCCGAGGCATTCGCCGGCCGCGACGCTGAAGCTGACGTCGTCCACGGCAAGGACCTCGCCGCCCTGGCTTGCGCCGAGGAACGAGCGCTTGCGCGTCGTGAAGCGCTTGCTGAGGTTCTTCACCTCCAGCAGCGGCCCGATCGTGTCCGGTTTTGCAGGAGAACCCTCCCTTCTTGAAAGCAGATGCGAGTCGGTGATCACGGCGTCGCGGATCGGCGTCAGGCGCTCGCCGGGCGCCATGTTGAAGCGCGGCACCGCCCGCATCAGGGCCTTCAGGTAGGGATGGCGCGCGTCGCGGAAGATGTCCCCGATCACGCCCGATTCCATGACGCGGCCCCGGTGCATGACCACGACTTCTTCGGCCATGTTGGCGACCACCCCGAGGTCGTGCGTGATCAAGAGCAGCGCCATGCCGAGGTCGCCCTGCAGCTGCTTGATGAGCTGCAGGATCTGCGCCTGGATGGTGACGTCGAGCGCGGTGGTCGGCTCGTCGGCGATCAGCAGCGCCGGCCGGCAGATGAGCGCCATGGCGATCATCGCGCGCTGGCGCAGCCCCCCCGAAAGCTCGAACGGATAGGAGTGCTCCGACTTCGCCGGGTCGGGGAAGCCGGTGAGCCGCAGCATCTCGATGACGGCCTCGCGGCGCTGGTCCCGGCCCAGGTCGGCGCGGTGCAGCGCGAGCGCTTCGCCGATCTGGTTGCCGATGCTGTGCAGCGGCGAGAGCGCGGTCATCGGCTCCTGGAAGATGATCGAGATGCGCCCGCCGCGGATCTGCTGCATGGCGCGCCCCGCCGGCTCGAGGCGCGAGATGTCGACCTCGGAGCCGGGCACCTTCGGATCGCGGAACAGGATCTCGCCGGACACGATGCGCGCGATGCGCGGCAGGATGCCCGTGATGGATTGCGCCACGACCGACTTGCCTGAGCCCGATTCGCCCACCAGGGCGACGCTGCCGCCTTGCGGAACGCGGAACGAAATGCCGTCGACCGCCTTCACCGTGCCGGCGTCGACGTCGAGGTAGACCTTCAGATCGCGGACCGTCAGCAGGTCCTTCATTTCTCTCCCCGAAAACGAGCCGGCGAAGTATAAGGGGAAGGTTTCCCTACCGCGAAGGACCGAATAAGGCCTGCGCGCGCGCCCATTGCGCCCCGTGCCGCCGGCTGATGTCGAACAGCCGCTCGAGAAAGCTCCACGCGGCACGGTCGTGCACCGCGTGGTGCGTCAGCCAGCCGGTCGGCTCGCCGGTGTTTTCCTCGAGCTGCCGCAACGCCAGCGCCAGGGCCTGCTCTTCGCCGATGAAGCCGCGCCCCGTGCGCCAGGCGACGATGTCCACGTGAGTGTTGACTTGCGTCAGGCCAGGCGCAGGCTCGGCCGATGCGCGCTCGCCATAGGCGCTGAGGCCATGGATGCCGGCCTCGAGCAGACGCGGCACCAGCGCGGCACGCAAGCGGTTCCACGGCGGCGCCAGCACCGGCAGTGCGCGGCTGCCGGCGAGCCGCTCGAGCCGCTCGCGCCCCGCGGCGATTCGCGCGAGGGCCGCATCCTCCGCCTCGGCAGCCGGGAACTCCGTCTTCTTTTCCCCTGGCGCGGCACGATTGCGATGATCCGTGCCGTGCTGCAGGAGCGCTGTTTCGTTGTGAAGAATCGTAAAAAGCGCGGGATCCGCCGCCTGCGGAACCACGGCAAGCGCAAGCGGCACGCTCGCCGCCGCCGACAGTGCGAGCAGGCGCTCGAGCTCCGCCGAGGGGGCGGCGGCATCGTCGTCGCGCCACCAGAAGACCGGCGCGCGGCGTGCCAGCGCCTCCTCGAACCGGCGCCAGGTGTCGTTCACTGCAGCCACCGGCGCACCAGGGCGGCGCTCGAGCGCGCGCCCCCGAGGTCGACCGCGCTCGTGCCGGGGCGCGCGCGGCTCGCAGCGCGATCCACCGCGGCCGCGAGCGTCGCCGGCTCGAGCGAGGCCTCGTCCACCATCTCGACGAGCCCGCGCTCGGCAAGCAGCCGCGCGCGCAGCGTCTGCTCTGATTCGCCGGCCTGGGCGAACGGCACCATCACGGCGCGGGTGCCCGCCTGCAAGGTTTCCATGACGGTGTTGTATCCCGCCTGGCTGATCGACAGGCGGCAATTTGCGAGCAGCGTGGTGAAATCGTCGCGCGAGCGCTCGACGATGACCCCGTGGCCCGCGAGGGCCTTCAGCGAGTCGAGCCCGGTGGCAT
>Ga0114945_10001676_pt1 | contig 13530 bp, 13 predicted proteins | sample OV2TP3_FD_87194 | JGI IMG/M metagenome (GOLD analysis project Ga0114945, IMG submission 87194) | Hot spring microbial communities from Beatty, Nevada to study Microbial Dark Matter (Phase II) - OV2 TP3 | ecosystem: Environmental > Aquatic > Thermal springs > Hot (42-90C) | place: USA: Beatty... | reverse complement strand
TGGACACCGCAAATCCTTGATGAGTTAAAAAAGGCAAATATCAAAGCGACTTTTTTTATGATTGGCCACCACGTGAAAGAATACCCGGCGGTGGCCCGTCGGGTGGCCCGCGAAGGCCACCAAATCGGCAATCACGGCTATGCCCACAGCGTTCTTTTATATTACACGGAAGAAGAATTGGAAGAAGAAATTAGATATACAGAATTGGTGATCCGTCAAATCACCGGTCAAACCACAAAATATTTCCGGCCTCCGAAAGCGTGGCTCACAAAACGGGAAAAGCGAAAGATCCGCTCGATGGGTTATGAGGTGGTTTTGTGGTCGATCAATTCGAAGGATTGGGTTCCTTTCTCGCATCAGTATATGGTTGATTTTATCTGCCGTCGTATTCAGCCGGGGGATATCATTCTTTTTCATGACAGCGGGGGAGTTTTTAAGGCCGAGGGTGGTAATCGCAGACAAACGGTGGCGGCTATCCCCCTTTTAGCCAAGAGACTGCACCAACAAGGTTATGAATTTACAACGATCGAGGGGCTTCTCAATGAGAGATGACTTTTTCCTTAAGATAAGCCATGTCCCATTAAACTGCTTTTTGATTGTGATGACGGTAGTTTTTTTCATGGCCGGTAATTCGCTGGTGAGTTTGACCCATCCCGATGAGGTCTTTTATGCCCAAACGGCCAAAGAAATGATCAAATACCATAGCTGGATGACGCCGTATCTTTTTGATGCCCCCCAATTTGAAAAACCGATCTTCTTTTACTGGTTGTTGATTTCGGCTTTTCATTGGTTGGGGGTGACCGCATCCGCGGCTAGATTTTGGCCTGCCCTTTTTGGAGGGCTGGGTGTCTTTGTCACTTATTGGTTGACGTTTATGATTTTTCGGAATAAACGAACAGCACTTTTCGCGGGAATGATTTTATGCACAAGCTTTCTGTACTTGGGGTTGTCACGGGCGGTCTTAACGGATATGGTCTTTTCGGTTTGGGTTGTCCTGTCTCTTAGTGCTTTTTACTATGGGTATAGGGCCTGCCCTGGCCGGAGAGGCCCGGCCAGGGACAATCGGCATAAAAGGACAGGGATTCTTTTATGCGGGATTTTTTCCGGCCTGGCTGTCTTGACCAAGGGATTTCTCGGCTTCCTTCTCCCGATCGGTGTCATTCTTTTGTTTTTGATATCTGAAAGAAACCTCGCCTATTTGAAAGATCGCGTGTGGATTGGAGGATTAATCTTATTTGTTGTTGTGAGCCTCCCGTGGCATATGGTCATGATGAATCTCTATGGAAATAGGTTTCTTGATGAGTATTTTATGAATGTGCACCTCCGCAGGATTTTTGAGGCCGAACATCGCAATTTCAATACCTGGTATTTTTATCTTTTGGTAACTTTTGGGGGGATGTTGCCTTGGAGCTTTTTTTTGATGCCGGCTTTCACCTACCCTATGAAAAATTTCCAAAATTCTGCCGCTGAGCGAAGAGGGGTTGTCTTCCTTTTTATTTGGGTTGCCTTCACTTATATTATTTTCCAATCAGCCCAATCCAAATTAGCCAGTTATATTTTGCCCCTCTGGCCGGCTTTGGCGATTGTGATCGCCTCCTATTTTAACCATATTCTGGAGCGCTCGAGAGATTCTTCCAGGGTACGCTCATTTGAAGTGGCGGCCTGGGCTTCGTTGGTCGCCTTTGTCCTCATCGCAATAGGAGGGATAGTCTTCTTGAGAACATCCGTGGAGATGGCTTTTTCCCCTCAGAAAATATATATTTTGTTTGGTTTAATGCTTTTGTGTTGGACAGCGATCTTCCTTTTTATAAAAACTAACCGATATTTAGAAATCATCTTTTCCATCAATCTTATGACGGGTGTGGTTTTGACTGCCTTATTTCTTACGTCCTCCTATATAGAGCCTTGGGTTTCTTGTAAGGGAATCGCTGGGATCTTGAAAACTAAGGTGGGCTTATCCGATTCTACTATTTTAGTCAGCAAACCTTATGTGCGGGGGATAAGATTCTATACGGACCAAAAAATAGCGGCTTTTGACATCAACGGAAAGGGATTTTTTAGTCCCCATCCGATCCCCTTTGTCAATACGGATCAAAAGCTCTTCATGCTTTTGGAAAGTCAGCCGGTTACTTATTGCGTGGTTCATGAATCCGGTCTTGCGGACTTACAACGAATCCTGCCCGCCAGCCATTTTCGTAGGGATGATTTAAATAAAATTGAAGATAAATACCTTTTACGAATAGAACAGATTAAGTAATCAAATTAATAGGAACAAAAGAATGACAAGGCTCAACAGACGAAAAAACGCCATGCGTCCATTTAGAACAAACGCCAAGAATAAATTTCAGATGATTTTTCAGAATTCCCCTGTTCCTATTTTATCAGGAGAGATTAATCTTAAAGGGATTCGTCCTGATTCTACAGGAATTTTTCCCAATATCAAAATTCAAGAGGCCAATCCTGCGGCTGTTCGATTATTTGAGGCTGAAAATGGAGGTCAATTAATCTCAAAATTTCCTGAGATATTCCTGCCTGATTTGCGCAGTAATTTCGTAACACAGATCCCCGGTCTCATCAAAGGCGCCGATTTTGTGGAGGGAGAGATTTCCATCAAAACCATCAAAGGCAGTCATCGAGATTGTTTGTTGAGGGCATCGATTTTGGGCAAATCTCAAAGATTGCGGCTGTGTTTGATGATAACCTTACAGGATATTACAGCACGAAAAAAACTCGAACGTTATCTCCGGAGGATGGCCCAATTAGACAGTCTCACTAAATTATTCAATCACCATGCGATCAATAAGCGTTTGGAGGAAGAATTAAGCCGGGCAAAACGGTATGGATTGGTCCTTTCGTGCTTTATGATCGATGTGAATCATTTTAAATTGATTAACGATGAACTCGGGCATCAGCAAGGTGACCAAATTCTAAAAAAAGTAGCAACGCTTCTTAGGGACAACATCAGAAAATCGGATATCGTTGGCAGATATGGAGGGGATGAATTTTTTATCATTCTTCCAGAAACCAAGCCTAAGGATTCTAAGAGTGCGGCCAAACGGATCCAGCAGGCATTTCAAAAAATGATTTTAAAATTTGGTCCTAAGGCTTCCTTTCGGAATAACTTAAGTATTGGTATCAGTGGTTATCCCTCAGAAGGAATTAATGAACCCAAAGATTTGATTGAAAAAGCGGATAAAGCAATGTATATGGCTAAAGCCACGGGAGATGCCGGAGGAGACCGAATTATTTTAGCATAAAGATTTTTTGTTGGTTTATAGTAAAATTTTACTATTTAAATTTTTATAAAATTCCGTTACAAATACAAAAATTAAAATTATTTCTTGCCTAAGAATTTTTTATAGATATAATTAATATAACATCTTGGATATATTATAGTAATAGAAAATTTGGTCACTAAAAAAACCTTAAGAGGCCAATAAATTCATGTTGCTCAATCCATTAACTTTTTATTCTCCGACATCCTTATCCGAGGCGCTCACTCTCTATAGAAACTTAGGCGAGGTGAGATTACTGGCAGGAGGGACCTTTCTCCTCAATAGTCTGAAATTACTGAAAAAAAAGAGGATCAAAACCCCCCAGAACGTTATTAGCCTCAAACGAATTAAGGAATTAAAAGAAATCTGCGCTGATCAGGAAACCCTAACCATTGGATCTATGACGGTGATTAACGATTTATTTAATTCGCCCTTTCTAACCGATAATTTTGCCATTTTACGCACAGTGTGCCGGAATATTTCTACTCAGCCTATCCGGAATATGGCGACGGTTGGCGGAAATTTAACCTGCCGTTACACATGGACAGAAATGCCGGCGGTGATGATTGGTCTTGAAGCCGACTTGCATTTTATGGGCTCTCAAGGGCAATCGCAGATTATTTCTGCCGAAGAATTCTTTAGGAATGCCGCGAAAACGGATAAAATTCTGACCCATGTCACCATTAAAAAAGATAAAAAAGCAACTCTTGCTTACCGCCGTGTAAAAAAGTCCCCTTATGTCGATATCCCCTTGCTATCGGTGTTTGTTAAGACATATTTTACAAAAGACAGGTTTACCAATACACGCGTCGTTGTCAATAATTGCGTGGCCTTTGCCCAGCGAGATCGTGTATTAGAGGATTTCCTAAATCAAAGTCCATGTTCCAATGGAATTGCCCAAGAAGCGCTAGGACACCTCAATCAGGCGATTTATCAGACAAGAAGCAGCGATTATAAACAACAGATGTTTCGCGTGAGTATCAAAAGCGCCATTGAAGAATTGATCCAAAATAGAAATCCAAGCCATTAAAACAAGCGGAGAGAGGACATGGCTACGCTCATCATCAATAATCAAAAATATGAATTAAATTTAAAAGGACACGAAACACTCTTGGAGGTCTTACGGGATCATTTGGGTTTGACAGGAACAAAGACGGCCTGTGAAGAATCTGAGTGTGGAACCTGCACTGTCAATAGGAATGGCAAAGCGATTCTTTCTTGCATCACTTTGGCATGCGCTGTAGAAGGCGAAGCGATTACAACGATCGAAGGGTTAGCTAAGGAAGAGATTCTCCATCCTTTACAACAAGCCTTTCTTGATTATGGGGCTGTTCAATGTGGGTTTTGTATTCCCGGTATGATCATGGCCGCGAAGGCCTTACTGGATAAAAATCCGGAACCTACTCGAGAAGAAATCGATTATGCCTTAGATGGCAATCTTTGTCGATGCGGAGGTTATCCGAAGATCCTTGAGGCCGTCTGGCAAGCCGGTCGAGAAATGAAAAAAGATCAGGAGCTAAGAGAGATCACAGAACCCCTTGAGTTGTCCGAGGCGTTATCAGCGAAACAACCCCAAATGTTCCTTTAAGGAAATTATGGCCACCACCGTTCATAAAGAATATGTTAATCCCGTTGGGAAAAGTGTCCCGCGTATTGATGGGAAAGGAATCGTCACCGGACAAACCAAGTACGCTTTTGATGTCAGCTTTCCTAACATGCTTATTGGAAAAATGATTCGAAGCCCCCATCCCCACGCCAGAATCTTAAAGATCGATACTTCCAGGGCAGAGAAGCTCCCCGGCGTTCGGGCCATCATTACGGCAAAAGATACTTACAACATCAAATTTGGTTCGAATGAATATTTTTTTCCTCATACGGTTGATCAAATGGCCCTGGAATCTGAAAAGGTTCGTTATGTCGGGGATGAGATTGGAGCCGTGGCCGCCGTTGATCAAGAAACCGCCGAGGAAGCCGTCAGGCTGGTCGATATTCAATATGAAGTTCTTCCCCATGTTGTTGATGTGGAAGAAGCCATGAAGCCCGGGGCACCGCAAATTCATGAAGCACTCAATAACATAGCCGTGATTTTACCCGTCAACTTTGGTAATGCGGACAGGGCATTAAAAGAGGCTGATTATGTTAGAGAGGATCGATTTTATACGCCGGCGGCTCATCCGGCGGCCCTCGAACCCCATGTCTGCGTCGGCCAATGGGAGGCCTTCTCTAATAAAATTACCCTTTGGTCCTCCAGTCAAGCACCCTTTAAATGTCGCGATGCTCTGGCCAAAACTCTTAAGATGGACTTGAACGATGTCCGCGTGATTAAAATGGCGGTGGGAGGGGGTTTCGGTGGAAAATTAGAGATGCTCCCCATGGATTTTTCTGCCTGCTTATTGTCTAAGAAGGCAGGTGGGTTACCGGTGAAAATCTGTTACAGCAGAGAAGAAGAGTTCCTGAGTTCAAGGCGAAAACATGGGATGATCTATACGCTAAAATCCGGTGTCAAAAAAGATGGAACCTTATTGGTCATGACAGGGGAGGTGATCGCTGATGGGGGAGCCTATTGCAGTTATGGCCCAACGGTTATCGCGGCAGCGATCATGCGCATTTTCATGGTTTATAAAATTCAGCATTTTCGAATAACCGGATATCGTGTTTATACCAATACCCCGATCAGTGGAGCGATGAGAGGCTTTGGAGGGGTGCAATCCGGGTTCGCCATAGAATCCCATATGGATCTTTTGGCTAAAGGGATTGGCATGGATCCCGTTGAATTTCGTTTAAAAAATATTACGACCCCTAATATGGTCACCGTTAATAAAATGGTATTAACCACAAACGGTCTTCGAGAATGCATTGATCGAGCCATACAGGCAGCTAGATGGAAGGAAAAATATGGTCAGCAAAAGCACCTTTGTCGAGGAATAGGCATTGGTATTGCCGCGGATGTTATGGGGGCAAAAATGTACAAGTCCCATGAATCCGCTGGCTCAATTGTTAAGGTTGAAGAGGATGGTTCTGTTTATCTTTTTACCGGAGCGGCGGATACGGGTCAGGGATCCAATACGGCTTTAGCCCAGATCGCCGCTCAAGAGCTGGGAGTTAGTTATAGCCGAATTCGATGCAAATCCGGCGATACAGAGATCACTCCTTTTGACACGGGGAGTTTCGCCAGTCGCGTTACTTTCATCTCGGGAAATGCGACCCAAAGAGCAGCCAATGACGCTAAAAGGCAAATCTTGTCTATTGTCGCCGAAGAATTGAAATTGGATGCCGAGGACTTAAATATCGTTTCGGAAGAAGTCATTAATACCAAAGATCATTCAAGGATCATGAACTTTGATAAGGCTTTGGAACTCTGTTACTCATTTAACTATGGCCGGCAGATTATCGGCAGAGGAAGCTATAATCCCAAGACAACACCCGTGGATTTTAGAACAGGGGAGGGGAATGTTTCCGGAAGTTATGGTTTCGAGGCCCAAATTGCTGAAGTCGAGGTGAACAAAGAGACTGGTGAGGTTAAGATTCTCAAAATGTGGGATGCTCACGATATTGGTAAGGCGATTAATCCTCAGTCTGTAGAGGCGCAAATTGAGGGATCGTTGGCTATGGGAATTGGTTACACCTTTCTTGAAAATTTGCAATTCGATAAGCAAGGCAGACCCGCCAATGGCAATTTGGCTCACTATAGACTACCACGGTCGATGGGAATGCCGCCCATGGAAACTATTCTCATTGAGACCAACGATCCCGAAGGACCCTTTGGGGCCAAGGGAATGGGGGAGGCCTCGCTGCTTCCCACATCGGCCGCGATCGCCAACGCCATTGAAGACGCCGTCGGCGTCCGTATCAAGGAATTGCCCATCACACCCGATAAAGTTTTAAAAGCCCTTCAGGAAAAAGAACAAAGCGAGAAAAAGCAAACCGCTTGATGGGTGAGCTTCTCAAGTGAAGTGTATTCAGGATTTCTCAAATTCCGTTTTGAGTGCCTCAAATTCTGAAGGCGTGTTGAATGTGGCCAAGACAGCAGGATCTTCGACAGGAAGAAGCGTCACTTTGCTTGACGATTCTTGAGCTATGTGATTGATGCCTAGCGCATTGTTCAGACTTAAAAATTGCGGTTTTAGGCCGATGGAGAAAATAGGCGGATGTCCTTTTTTTTTCCGGTAGGTGGGGATGAGGATATTCGGTTTGTGTTGAAGAAAATGATTAATCAAGATGTTGAAGGTTTCGGGTTTAATAAAAGGATAATCAATCGGCAAAAGCATAATGCCAGAAGATTTGAAAGAAACATTTCTTAAGCCTGCTTTAAAGGAAGACGTTTGTCCCGATTGATAATCGTCATTGATGGTGGGTTTGATTTTGGGATGTTTGACAAGGTGTGGTTTAATTTGATCGGCGTAAGCACCCAAGACCACAATGATTTCAGCAACTTGTGATTTCGCAAGGGCTTTTTGGATATATTGAATGACAGGTTTCCCTCTTAAAAGAGCTAATGCTTTAGGGGAACCAAAACGTTGATTAAGACCCGCCAACAGTAAAATGCACGAGATCATAACGGTATTATAAGACCTCTTGAAAAATTGTCAAAGTTATGAATAACTTATTATGGTTTTATTTTGGCGTTTTAAGTTTGGGGTTGGTCATTGTAGGGATTCTGCTTTTCTGGCAAAGTCGAAGTTATGCCAGGCTTAATCTGGATATCTTTTCCAGGACTACTCCCAAACCCATAATTCCCAAAGAAGGTTCCAATCTTCACGACACCCATGCCGAGGATATCAATGCCTCAAGCTTAGACCATGATCAATGGATCCAACAGGAATCTGATCTTTTGGAGAAATGCGATCGCCTGGAAGCTCTCCTGAATGAGAAAGAGAGGGAATTGGAAAAGACCCAAAAAGCTTTAGCCAATGAACTTGAACTCCGAAACGGATTCACCAAAATGAAAGATCTTTTAGAAAATGAAATTGCTGCGCTCAAAGCAAAAAATCACCAACTCCTGGCGCAGTTCGATGTCTTCCGTCAAGAAATGGAAATCCCGAAAGACTCCGTAACCTCACCTCAAAATCAAAATATTTAATATTATTTAAATCTTCACACAATAAAAGATAATGGAAGATCTATTCTTAAAAGCTTTTGAAGCAGCTCAAAAGGGCCAAAGTTACGCGTTTGCGACGATTGTTGACTCAACCCTCAAGGGAACGCCCCGCAAAACCGGCGCCAAAATGGTTGTTTTAGAAGACGGGAGCTTTTGGGGGTCTATCGGAGGAGGAAGAAATGAGAAACGGGCTCAGTTGGAGTGTTTGAGGGCCATGAAAATCCAAAAACCAACCATGGCCACCTATAAATTCGACGCCCAGCCTGGGAATTCCATATGTGGGGGGCAGATTAAGGTCTTTATTGAACCCTTCATTGGAAAACGACACTGCATCATCTGTGGAGCGGGCCATATCGCTTTACCATTATCAGCGTTGGCGAAAATGTTGAATTATAAAGTCTCGGTTGTTGATAACCGTCCGGAATTTGCCAATTCCAAACGTTTTCCTCATGTGGACGATATCCTTCTTGGGGATCATGCCTCAATGCTTAGAAAGATTAAGATTCACAAACATAGTTATATCATTATCGTCACTCAAGGGTATGAGCATGACTTTCATTGTTTAGAGATTGCTTTAAAATCAAAGGCTTCTTATATCGGGTTTATTGCCAGCAAAGTCAAAAAGATCAAATTCATACGAAAATTGAGAGAACAAAGGGTCCCGGAACGACTCATCCAGAAGATCCATGCCCCAATGGGATTGGACATTGGAGCGGAAACGCCTGAAGAAATCGCTATCTCCATTGTGTCTGAAATCATTGCTTTAAATAACAACGCCCTTAGTGGATCATTGAAGTTTGATTACAAATACTGATTTCATTAAAGAAAAAAGGGAGGCTACGGTGCAAACTCAACCAGAAGATTTAAAAAGAAATTGGATTATTGATATGATCAAAGATGCGGGATTTGGATGTCTGGCAACCATGGAAGGCAATCAACCTCGTGTTAGACCCATGATGCCCCATCTGAGTGATGATGGCAAACTTTTGTTAGCTGTTTTGTCCCATTCTCGCACTATTCCGCAGATTGGAGGAAATCCAAACGTAGAAATCTGTTATATCGATCGAAAGATGTGTTTCTGCCGCATTACCGGGAAGGCCTCTCTAAGCCAAGATTTGGGCAAAAAAGAGCTTGTCTGGAATAATATCCCTATGCTCCGCAATTATTTTACATCTCCCACCGATACGAATTACGTTCTCCTAGAGATCGAGAGCGAGACCATTGAGGTGATGACGCCCACCCAGAAGTCCCCGGATAAATTCAATTTTAAGCTGATTTCTTAAGTTTTTTACTTTTGGGCTTTGCCTTAGGCTTGGGGTGTGTTTTCCTATTTATATAGTTGACATAAGATATATTATAGGAATAATAAAGAATGGGAAAGTCAGGGCAAAACCCAAAAAAAGTTTTTAAGGGATACTGTTAATAGCGGTTGAGGTTACACGGGAAAGGTTTTGGACCGCATGAAGGCTTTCATCCGTAATGTTATTATCTTTCAATTTGGTATGCAGATTCAAAACACCGTAGACACGATTTTGTGTATAGATGGGAATAATAAGGGCGTGTTGGATTTCCGGCCGTTTCAATAGATGTTTTATACGCTCATCTCCTTCAACCCCTTTAATCACAAACGGCGTATTCTCCTTCGCAGCCAAACCCGCGATTCCTTCACCCAGCTTAAGATGTGTAGTTTCAGCCCGCTCAGTATTAATACCCCGAGAAACCTTGATCGTTAGAATCCTTTTTTGCGGGTCTAAAGTCATGATGGATCCACATTCTGCCTGGGTGATATTTAAAACCACATCCAATAAGGCAACGAGAAGCTCATCCAAACAAATGGAGGTATAAATGTCCCGGGCGGCCTTGCTGACTTCTGGCGGGAGATTTTTTCTTTCCAGGCTCAATTTGGAAAATTTCGGTCCTTGAAAGTTCAATTGAACGACATATTTAGAAACCTCGGACAGTAGGTCCAAAATAGATTTGATCATGGGATAAGATACTACGCGGATCTCATGGGCGATCTTCATAAGATGATCATAATCAAATTTGAGTTTTTCGCTGATCACTTTATACTCGACTGAATCCAGCCGCTTATTTAAAATGACCGGCCCCACGATCACATAAGCGATATCTTTTCCATTCTCGACATTGATCGGAATGGCAAAATGGTGCACCGGAAGAAGCCGATTGCGGTATTCGAGGTAACCTCCCCCCTGCTTCTCAAATTGCTTTAAAAAGGTCGGCTCTTTGCTTTCCAGGCCAAAACCCAATGTCTTGTTTTCTAAAAATCCCGCACCATATCCTCCTTTAAAGGGAGGTACAATAATTTGTCCTTGAGGATCAATCACAAAAATATTGATCTGCAAAACATCCATAAAATGCTGAAGAATATCCCGCAACACTTGAGATATCCATTGGGATAGTTCCGGAGGCATATTTAGAGAGTCCTCTCTTCTGTCATTTTTCTTTCCTTGCTAACGACTGGATTTAATGCGGGCATAATCATCTTGCAGTCGAATAATGTCGCCTTCCGCCAGATGATCCCCACAGGCCACTTCAATAAAGACCAAAGGGTCTTTGCCGGTATTTCCAATCCGATGGATCGCCCCCAAGGGCACATCAATCACCATCCCTGGGACAACCTTGATCGAACGGCCGTTAATGATGGCCAGTCCGCTCCCTTTCACCACAATCCATTTTTCCCAGCGATGAGCGTGCTTTTGAAGGCTCAGGCGCGCTTGGGGCTTAACTTCAACGCGTTTGACCCAAACGCCCGGCTCCTGAAAGAGTTTTTGATAATGCCCCCAAGGGCGTTTTGAATCGCGGGCGGTTGGGGCTCGGCTCATTTCAAAAAATCCTTGATACAATCTGACAAGAGATCCAAATCCCTCGGCTCGTGGGCGCCAGAGATAAAAAAACTTTCCAGATTCGCTGGCGGCCAATAAATCCCGGCAGAAAGAAGCTTTCGAAAAAGCCGGGCATACTTTTGATTCCATGCAACCTGCATGGCTTCGGTATAATTTAAGGGACATTTTTGATCAAACCAAAGACTCATCATCGATTTGTGAGAGGACAAAAACGCCGGGGTATGATTTCTCTCAAAATAAGAATTCAAATCCGCGGCGAATCGTTCTGCCAGGCTGTTTAAGCGCCGGTAGAATCCCTGGTTCAGATTCTTTAAGGTCGCCAAACCGGCTCTCATGACCACCGGATTTCCAGAAAAAGTCCCGGCCTGATAAACCCCTCCTAATGGGGCAAGGCATTGCATGATATCTTTTCTTCCCCCATACGCCCCGACAGGGAAACCCCCGCCGATGATTTTTCCCAAACAAGTCATATCCGGAATAATCCCCCACTCCAACTGCACCCCTCCCAGACAGGTTCGAAATCCGGTGATGATTTCATCAAAAATCAGAATGATTTTGTATTTGGCCGTCAGGCGCCGCAGGATTTTCAAAAATCCTTTATCCGCTGGGACGACCCCCATATTGCCGGCAATGGGTTCAATGATGACGCAGGCAATCTGGTGGTGAAAGCGTTCTAAGACATCAGCCAACACCGTCCCATTATTAAAGGGAAGGCTAATCGTATCGGAAAGATGCTGGGATGGGATCCCCTGGCTGGAAGATTCTTCCAGACGGTTGACTCCCGAACCAGCCTTGATTAAGAAATCATCAAAATGGCCGTGGTAGCAACCGTCGAACTTCACAATCTTGTTGCGTTTGGTATATCCCCGGGCAACTCGCACGGCGCTCATGGTCGCCTCGGTTCCAGAATTGACCAAGCGCACCCGATCCAAGGAAGGAATGTGTCGGACAAGAAATTGCGCCATTTCAATCTCCGGATGTGTGGTCGTCCCAAAATGCGTTCCCTGGCGGATACCTTTTTGGACGGCCAAGACAACATCCGGATGGGCATGGCCCAAAATCAAGGCCCCCCAGGAAAGGCAATAATCCGTATAGGCGTTTTGGTCCGCATCATATATTTTTTTTCCTTTGGCCTCTTGAATCACCAAAGGGTGCCCCCCCACCGAACGAAACGAACGCACCGGGCTGTTGACGCCGCCCACCATCACTCGGAGGGCCTGTCCAAATAACCGATTTGAATTCTTTATAGCCACTTCAACGCTTCCTGGGCATAGTAGGTGATGATGAGATTCGCTCCTGCTCTTTTTATCGCGGTCAGACTTTCTAAAACAGCAGATTGTTCATCAAGCCATTTGAGTTGGGAAGCAGCTTTGATCATCGAATATTCACCGCTCACACTATAGGCAACGATGGGGACGCTCAATTCTCGTCGAAGCAAAGAAATCACATCGAGATAAGGCAAGGCGGGTTTGACCATCACCCAATCCGCGCCTTCCTGGACATCCCGCTGGGCTTCCTTCAGGGCCTCCCGTTGATTGGCATAATCCATCTGATAGCTTTTTCGATCGCCGAATTGCGGGGTAGAATGAGCGGCCTCGCGAAACGGCCCATAAAAAGACGACGCGTATTTGACCGCATACGACATAATCGGGATATTACAGAAACCGTGCTCATCCAAACGATCCCGGATATGCGCCACGCGAAAATCCATCATATCCGACGGGGCCACCACATCGCATCCTGCCTCGGCATGGGAGAGAGCCGTTTTCCCCAGCAAAGCCAAGGTTTCATCATTGTCCACCTCTTTGTGTTTGATCACCCCGCAGTGCCCATGGCTCATATAACTGCATAAGCAGACATCGGTAACCACCACAAAATCAGGAAATTCTTTTTTGATCGCTCGGACGGCTTTCTGAACAACGCCCCCAGGCGCATAAGCCTGACTGGCCTTAAGGTCTTTTTTCAAGGGGATCCCAAAGAAAAGTCCCGCACATCCTCCGGTCTTCCTATACTGTTCGATCGTCTTGAGCAGCCGATCCAGAGAGTATCGAAAAATTCCGGGCATCGAGGCAATGGCCTCTTTTTTACCTTGTCCTTCCACGACAAAGAAAGGTTGAATAAGGTCCTCCGGCCTCACACAGGTTTCCCGCACCATCCGGCGAAGAGTTTCAGTTCTTCGCAAGCGACGATACCGATGCCTCAATAGATCCGTTGTGCTCATAGGTTTTCCTTTTTGGGGGCAGCCCCGACGTACGTCGGGGCTGCCCCCCCTTTTAGCCTTCTACAAAAATTT
>Ga0114945_10001671_pt1 | contig 13544 bp, 13 predicted proteins | sample OV2TP3_FD_87194 | JGI IMG/M metagenome (GOLD analysis project Ga0114945, IMG submission 87194) | Hot spring microbial communities from Beatty, Nevada to study Microbial Dark Matter (Phase II) - OV2 TP3 | ecosystem: Environmental > Aquatic > Thermal springs > Hot (42-90C) | place: USA: Beatty... | reverse complement strand
TTCTCAGAAAAACAGAACCGTCCCTAAAAATACCCAGCGGACGATTTCGCTCGCCGGCGATCTATGAGCGGCAGCCGCCAGAGAATCAGCCATGGCGGCTGTCCTTACTCCTTGAGGAGCGCCTCGAGGTTGAGGTGATGGTAGGGGGTGTGGGCGGCGCGAACTAAGTCCTGCGCGTTGGCGACCCACAGATCCGGCCACGCCATGATGACGCTCTGGACATTGGAGCTTGGGGCGATGGCTTGCGCGATTTCCTGCGCCTTGCGACCGTCGAGTTGTCCCGCATGGGCCTGCAGGCCGGCGGCTTGCCCCAAGTACCGGATCGCATACGCAGAGCTTCCCGCCGGATCCTCCAGTCCCGGATGAACGGGATTCCCGCCGGAGGCGAGCTGCCGATCGCGGATCGTCTGATCCATGGCGGTGTCGGCCCGGAAGACCGCGTCCGCGATGGGCCGGGCGTAGGGCACGGCATGCTCGAGGGCATCGTCGGCCGCAAACGCGCGCGCGCGATGCGCGGTCGTTTCGAGGGCGAGGGCGCGCGGGATCTTGGCATCGGCGATAATGTAGTTGACCCCGACGGTGCGGCGGGCGCTGAGGATCTGCGATGACGCCTCATCAAGGGTCGAGGCGGTCTCCATGACGCGGCGCATGAGAAAGGCCATCGGCTCTCCGTGGAATCGCGCATCTGCCGTCTCCGCGCCGATCTGCCCGATGGAGATGCGCGCATCATTGATGCCGGTGAGCACCCCGATGAACCCGGCCCAGCCGACATTCACAAAGGCACGCTTACCTTGGGGATGTACCACGAACACCGCGGCATACCGCTGAATCCCCGCCTCAATATTCCAGTCGAGATTTCGCAAGTGAATCAAGCGGCCGCGGGCCGTGCTGGTTCCCCACGCGGCAAAACTCGCGCACGAATACGTGCGATCGGGGATCGCGTGGAGGCGATACAGTTCGCGCAGCGCCACCCCGCTGCCGTCAGCGAGTCCGCGCAGCTCCTCGAGGGACTCCTTCGGCACAAACGGCTGCTCGGCCCTCCACACCCGATCGATCCACCCGTTCACCAGCCACGTGCGCACCAGCGGCACCTTGAGGTAGCGGCGAAAGTACCCCAGCACCTGGGCGACGGAGTCGCGCACGTCCTCCCGCAGTGCTCGCCCGTGCTGAAATCCCAATTCATACGGCGTGCCGGTCAGATGGACCACGCGCAGCCCGTCGATGGTTTCCGGTGGGATGGCTGTTTCCGTTGAAGCGGCGGCGGTGGCGGCGCGGAGCGTGTGGCACAGGAGGATGAGGAGGGCTTGGAAGAGACACGTGCGCGTGCGAGGCCTCATTGGGGTGTTGAGTCAAGCATCGCGGTGAGCTGTTCGATCACGCGCGTCCCCGTGGTGGGCCCGTTGAATGCCATGAGCGCTTCGTAGGCGCCTGAGGCGTAGCGGGTTTCCGACACGCAATAGCCGATGTAGTCGTTGGCAAATCCGATGAGGATCGGATGCAGCCCGCGCGAGCGCGCCGTCTGTTTCAGCGCGATTCCCAGCTCCGCGTCAAGGTCGCATGGCACGCCGAAGAACACGACGTCTCCGAGTTGAACGAGCGCAAGCGTCGCATCGTCGTCCACGAGACGTCGGCCGATCCAACGCGGCAGCCTCACGCGCGGGTTGAGGCGCACCTGGGCAGGGGGCAGTTGCATCTGCTGCCATGCGGCGCGCAGGCGATCCGCCGGCATCGTCGGCCGCTCCTCTTTCAACACCTTCGTCACGTCTCGAGCGAGGGACTGACCCAACCGCGTCGCAGGCTCATAGTCGGTGCCGGTTTTCACAGGGGCTTGATCGCCGACGGCCCCGGAGAAAAAAAGGGCCGTTGTCCCAGGGAGCTGTCGTTCGATCTCGCCGACGACAACGCCGGGGTAATCCGCAGAGAGCTGGTGATTCCATGCCCCCAACGTCGTCGGATGAGCGGCAAAGTTGACGATGACCGCCATGGGAGTTGTCATGGCCTGCGCGTACAGCGCCACGACGCTGACCTGCGAATCCGTCACCCCTCCCGGCTCCACCCGATTGACGATGAGCCCCGAGGTTTCAATCGAGTGATACGCCGCGCGGATTGGCGCCAGCTGTTGGTGGGCGCGCAGAATCGCCCGCGTCATAGAGGAGAGGAGGCTCTCAGCGACCGTCGGATCATAGTGGCCCATGGAAATCTTCTCGGCGAAGCGGGTGCCGTAGGCCCCGGGGCCCGAATGGGTGTGCGTGCCGGCGAGGATGAGGGTGAGGTCGCTCGGCAGTCCCGCGTCGATCAGTCGCCGGCGGACCGCATGGAAGAGGTATTCATCGATGATCAGCAGGTCGCAACTGGCCAGGATCGCCGCGGTGCGGTCCTCTTCAAGGAACAGCGCTCGCACTCCCACCGGATCATGGAGACCGCGCGAGGGCGCTCCGCGGCGACGACTGTATCCGGCAAGCGGAACTCCCCGCGGCAGCTCAAACGCTTCCTGCGCGACCCCGGCCTTGACCTGCGCGTCGGCGAGGGAGGCGCCCACAGTGCCCAGCAGCATCGCGAAGCCAACGCACCTGACCAGCAGCATCCTAGCGCATTTCAGAAGATGGGTGCTAGGCATCGTGCGAGGGAAGCGATGGCGGATGCAATTGCTCGCGAGCTAATTGGAGAGCTTCCTCCGCCGTATGGATGCGCCCCTCGGCTTGCGCTTCTTCGATGGCGGCGAGCAATTCCCCGATGCGCGGCCCCGAGGTCAAACCGAACGCGCGCATCAGTTGATGGCCGTCGAGGAGCCGCTGCGGCCTGACCACCTCCTCGGCTTGGAAGAAATAGGCATGCAGCAATTCTTCCAATCGGCTGCGTTGCTGGTCCAATTGATCCAAGCGGGATTTCGGCCCTCGCGTCGCCATCCGATCCGACCACCACAACAACAGACAGCTCGGTCCATGATCCCCCAGGTCTTTGAAAAATCGATAGATCGCTCGACGGGTCAATTGCGGCTCCCGGCTTAAGAAGCCGGGGCGCAGATGATGCAGGACCAGGGCGCTGATCATCTGCGATTCGCGCGTCGAGAAACGGAGCCGATCGACGATGGCCGCGGCGAGCGGCACCCCCGCGTGCTCATGCCCAAGGAACCAGATTTCCCCGTCCGGCTCAACGGTGCGCTTGGAGGGTTTGCCGATATCGTGCAGCAAGCCGGCCAATTTGATCAAGGCCTTGCGGGACCGACGCTCCACCAGCGTCTGCGCGCAGTGCGCGGCCATGGGCTCGCGCAGAGGCTCGGAGAACTCGGCGAAGTCGGCGAGGATGCGATCCGCCTGGGCGACCGTTTCCAGTTGGTGGCCGAGCACATCCAGGTGATGATAGCCGCCTTGCTCAACGCCGCGGCCGGCACGCAATTCCGGGCACAGCACGTCCAAAACCCCCAGCGCATTGAGCGCCTGAAACGCTCCATGCGCCCGATTGGTTTCGCACATCGCCATGAGCTCATCGCGGATGCGCTCCCCGGCGACGCGAGGCAGCAGCGGCACCGCGTGTTGCATCAACGGCGTCGCGGCGGGATCGAGCGTGAAGTCCAGCTGCGCCATGAATCGAAACGCGCGCATGATCCGCACCGGGTCCTCCTCGAATGTTCCCGGGAAGCAGGGCAGCAACTGATGACGCGCCAGCGCCTCCACGCCCTTGAGCGGATCCGTCAGCGGATGAGGAGCGGAGGGATGGCGCAGCCAATCCTCCAGGGCGATGGCGATCGCGTTGATCGTAAAGTCGCGCCGACGCAGATCTTCGTCGAGGGCCGGGCCTCGCGCGTCGCTGATATCCAATTCCAGCCGACCTGCGGCGATGGGCAGGACAACGCGCGCAGCCCCCAGCGCTTCATCCAGGAGCACGTAGGCGCCTGAGAGCTGTTCGGCAATGATTTGACAAAGCGTCAAGGCTCCCCGCTCCACCATGAGATCGATGTTGAGGAAGGTCGGACGGCGGCCCAGGAGCTGATCGCGCAGGAATCCCCCCACGAGGTAACACCGCAGCCCCTGCGCGCGCGCGCACGCGTGGACCCGCTGCATCAGGGCGAAGAGGCCGTCAGGGATGGATTGCGACTGCATGACGTTTAGATGAAAAAAATTTAATTTTTGGGGCTTGACATTAATCGCACACTTGGCACAATAGAGACGTTTCCAATGCCTCGCCGATCACGTTCCCAAGAGTTGCTCGAGTTTGAAATCCGCTTCTACGAAAAACTCCTCAGCGCCTATCCCGATTTTGTCGACGTGCTCCTTCCCTTGGCGGAAGCCTATACCAAACGCGGCCTCTTCGAGAAAGGATTGAGCGTGGATCGGCGCCTGGTGCAATTGCGCGGGAAGGACCCGTTGAGCTGGTACAATCTCGCTTGCAGCTACTCGCTGTTGCGACGCATCGATGAAGCGCTCCAGGCCCTGCGGCGAGCGTTTGAATTGGGGTATGTCGATGTGCAGCACCTGCAAGCCGATCCGGATCTGGCTAATCTGCGACAATCCCCGCAATATCGTCAGTTCGTCCTCGCGCGTTCCTCTGCGTCCGCGACGCCCGAGCGCCCCCGGCAAGTGAGCGCAGGGCCGGTCGACCCGTCTTCCGTCTAGCATTCTCGCAGTCCCTCCGCGGTGAGAATCCTCACAGGCTCCAAGACTGCGCTGAACGAGGAAGGGGCTGAGGCGAGCGCAAATGCGGGAACAGCGTAGCGATTACCGCTTGAGTGGACGTCCCACCTTCGCTTCGAGGGATTGGACTTTCTGGATAATCCGCCCGTTGGCCGGCTTATCCTTCCGGTCATCGATTCGAATCGTCGTCATGACGCGGCTCGTGGACGCCAGCAATGTTTGGTGGCACTGCTTGACTAAGTGCATGACCCGATCCCAGTCGCCCTCCACGACGGTGCCCATCGGACCCACCCGATAATCCAATCCGCTCTGATCGATCAGCTTGATGACTTGGGCGAGCAGATCGCTGAGGCTGGGGCTCTGCGTGCCGATGGGGACGATTTCCAATTCCGCCAACATGTGCGCGCTCCTCCTTTCTCAGGACTACCCGTACTATAACAAGTCACTCGCGAGAGGTCAAAGCCAAAGCCTCGGCGGCGCGGATGCGGTCAGCGATCGGCGGATGGTCATAGAAGAGCCAGACGATCCAGCGGGGCGGGTTCGGGTCGGCCAAATTGAGTTGGGCGAGCCGCCGCAAGGCGCCGGCAAAGGCGTGGGGCGGCTGCGTATGAGCGACGGCGAACCGATCCGCCTGCCACTCGAACTGGCGCGAGAGTCCCTGCGGCAGCGGCGAGCTTACGAAGGTCAGCAGCGACAACCACAACATGAAAAGCGGATACCCGGCGATATCCGATAGTCCCTGCAATCCGGCCAGCACCACCGCGCGCGCTCCCACGATCTTCGTGAGGCTGAGCGCGAGCCATGAGCCGATCGCGCTCAGCGCCAGCATGAGGACCAAATGATGATAGCGGTGATGCGCGAGTTCATGGGCCAAGACGCCCTCAATCTCATCCGGCGGAAACCCCGAGAGCAGCGTGTCCGAGAGCAAGATGCGGCGGGTCTTGCCTAATCCGGCGAGCGCGGCATTGGCCTTGCGCGTTTCAGCGCCGAGATCAAATCGAAAAACGCCGAGCGCCGGCAATCCCGCGCGCTGAGCCAGGGCAAGGAGCCGCTGGGTGAGCGCGGCGTTCTGCAGCGGCGTCGTCTTGTAAAACAGCGGCAGCACGACCGTCGGAAACACCCGCGTGAGCACGATGCTGATCCCGACCCATCCGGCGGTTGCCCACAGCGGCCAATGTTCCGGCGTCACACGCAACAGCGCGTAGAATCCCTCCACCAGGGCAGTGCCCAAGAGGAGGCTCAGGCCGATCTGTTTCAATTCCCTGATGCCCCACCGGGTGAGGGTCATCCGGGAAAGACCGAACCGATGCTCGATGACAAAGCTGCTGTACGCGTGGAGCGGAAACATGGCGAGATAGTAGAGGGGGCCGACCGCGGCTAGGTAGCCGAGGATGATGAGCGGGTCATTCGCCGCGCGAGCCGACCACCATCGCGCGATGGCATGAGACCACCCCGTGAGCTGCAGCGCTGACAGGAATCCTGCGGAGGCTCCCAGACGAATCAGGAGCAGCCGATAGCGCACGCGGGCATAGGCGCTTGCTGACGTTGCGGTGTCGGTCTCCGTCATATCCGCGCAGGGGTCGCTGTGGCGCCGCCGGCTCGAAATGCCAGGCTGTGGGCAAGGAATCGGTGGTACGCTTCCACTTGATGGGCGAGGCTGGGCACCGGCACCGGGAGATGCTGCTGCAGCATCGTCGTCAGCGGCGAGAGCAGATCGAGCCCTTGACATGGGCTGAAGGCGATGTGGGTGCGTCGGGCCAGCACGTCGGTGACGGTGCAGGCCAGCTCATGGCGCGCGGCATAGAGGAGTTCTGCCAAGATCGCTTCGTGGTGAGGGCACGCTTGGGCGGCGAGTGCTCGATCTTGTTCGATGAGCGACAGCACATGGAACGCGCCCGCCCCGTAGCGCGTGAGCAGCCGGGCGAGCAGATCCGGATCCAGATCGCGCGTCATGCGCTGCCATCGCTCCGCGACGACGGGCTGGATGGTATCGAGGAGGCTCACGTGATCCGTGAGGCAGCGATCGCCCCGCCAGCGCAGGCGTCGCATCACCACATCGACGGCGTCTTGCGCGATGCGACGATACGTCGTGTACTTGCCTCCAAGCACGCTGACGAGTCCCCACCGGTCGATCTCAATCCGATGTTCTCGCGAGGCCTGGGTGGAGGAGCCGGCGAAGGCCAACAGGGGCCGAGCCCCCGCGTACGTGGCGATGATATCGTGAGCCCCGAGCCGTCGGCCCGGGATGATTCGATTCGTTTCCTCGAGCAAGTAATCGACTTCATTCGCCGTCGCGCGGAGCGTCTCCAAGGGTTCCGTCACGGGCGTCTCGGTGGTGCCCACAATCGAGGCGTCGCCCCAGGGAAGGATGAAGAGCATGCGACGATCCCGGCGCGCTTCCGCGAACACGGCTTCCCGCATCAGATGGGGAAGAATCACGTGGATGCCTTTGGTGGGAGCCAAGCGAGGCGCGGCGTCGGCTTCGCTGAGTTCGCGAAGCCGATCCGACCATGGCCCGGTGGCGTTGATCACCACCTGCGCTTGGATCTCCATCGTCTCTCCGGTGAACGCGTCTTCGCCCACGCCTCCGCAGAGCCGCTGCGATCCTTTTAAGAATCCGCGCAGACGGACATAATTGCAGCACACCGCTCCAAAACTGACGGCTTGCAAGATATTCGCCAAACAGAGCCGGGCGTCGTCCATTTGGCAATCCGCGAACAGACCGGCGGCCCGCAGCCCCTCGGCGCGCAACCCGGGTTCCAGGGCTAGGGCGCGCGAAGCGGAGAGCATGCGGTGGCGACGGAGATTGTGCCGACCTGCGAGGAGATCGTACAGCGATAGCCCTAAGCGAATTTGCCAGGCGGAGCGCGCATTGCCTGCGTACACGGGGAGGAGAATGGAGCGCGGATGGACGAGGGCAGGGGCGATCGTCCGCAAGACATGCCGCTCGCGCAGGCTTTCGCGCACCAGCCGGAAGCGGCCGTGCTCAAGGTAGCGCAAGCCGCCGTGGATCAGTTTCGAGGTCTTGGAGCTGGCCCCGCTCGCAAAGTCCTGTTGTTCGATGAGAGCAACTTTGAGCCCGCGCATCGCCCCATCCCGCGCGATGCCGGCCCCCACGATGCCCCCGCCAATAATGAGCGCGTCAAACGGGTACGTCCGAAGTTTCGCCAGCAGGTCGTGCCGATTCATCCGGTCGTGCGCACCCGCGACACGGCGTCTTGCCAGCCGGCGTAGCGACGGCGGCGTTCCGCGGCCCCCATGCGGGGCAGAAATCGTCGCTGCGGCTTCTCGGCGAATCGGGGAAGGTCGCGGGCGCTCCACCAGCCCAGGCCGACGCCGGCAAGGAGGGCGGCCCCTTTGCCGGTATTCGCGATCATGGCGGGGCGGGCCACCGGGATGCCCAGCACATCCGCCTGAAACTGCATGAGCCAATCGTTGCGGGAAGCACCCCCGTCGACGCGCAGCTCCCGCAGCCGCAGGTGGCTATCGCGCTGCATCGATTCCACCACATCCCGCGTCTGATAGGCGAGCGATTCCAAGGTCGCGCGCACGATGACCTCGCGGCCGGATCCGCGCGTGAGTCCTACGATGGCGCCGCGCGCTTGCATATCCCAATACGGCGCTCCGAGGCCGACGAACGCCGGGACCACATAGACGCCGTCCGTCGTGGCCACGCGCCGCGCAATCGCCTCGCTCTGCGCCGCCGTCCGAATCAATCCAAGCCCGTCCCGCAGCCACTGGATGGCCGCTCCGCCGATAAAGACGCTGCCTTCAAGCGCATAGGCCGGCTGAGTCCCCGCGCCATAGACGAGGGTGGTGATCAATCCATGGCGGCTGCGCACCATGCGGGTGCCCGTATGCAGCAGCAGAAAGCAGCCGGTGCCGTACGTATTTTTCGCCGTGCCCGGCGCGAGGCAGCCATGGCCAACCATCGAGGCCTGCTGGTCGCCCGCCATCCCCGTGATGGGAATGCCGGCGGGCAGCCCGCCCCCGCCGCGCGTCACGCCGAAGGACGACGACGGGGATTGCACCCGCGGCAACATCGCGGAGGGAATCCCCAGCGTGTGCAGCAGCGCGGGATCCCAGCGGTGCGCGCGAATGTTGTACAGCAAGGTTCGAGACGCATTGGTGAAATCGGTCGCGTGAGCTCTGCCGCCGCTGAGCTGCCACAGCAGCCAGCTGTCGATCGTCCCAAACGCGAGCTCCCCGCGCTCGGCTCGTCGTTGAGCTCCCGGCGCGTGGTCCAGCAGCCAGCGGATTTTCGTCCCGGAAAAATACGCATCGAGCACGAGGCCGGTCTTGCGCCGGAATTCCGAGGCCCGTCCGTCGCGGGCCAGCCGCTCGCACAGCGCCGCGGTGCGCCGGCATTGCCACACGATCGCGCGCGCGATGGGCCGGCCGGTGCGCCGATCCCACACGACTGTCGTTTCCCGCTGGTTGGTGATCCCGATCGCGTCGATGCGCCGCGCGGCCACGCGTCCGTGCGCCAACGCTCGGCGGATCACCGCCAGGGTCACGCGCGTGATCTCGTCCGGATCGTGTTCCACCCATCCGGGATGAGGATAATGCTGGGGCAATTCGGCGTAGGCCGACGCCACGACGCGCGCGCGTCGATCGACGAGCAAGACCGTCGTGCCGGTGGTGCCTTGATCAATGGCCAGCAACATCAGACTGCGTTCCGGATGGCGGTTGACGGGATCTTCCAGCCACGCGCCGGAAGCCGACTACGATCGACTGTGAAGAAACGAGGCGAGTTGATTCACCGCCTCGGCGAGCTCATCGAGGGCGTCGCCTTTGCGCAGGCGCACGTGAATATCGAATTTTCCCTGGCTCAGCTGTTTCATGGCGGAGAGAATGCGCACCAGCGGGCCGGCGACTTTATGCGTGAACATGATGCACATCCACGTGAGGATACACATGAGCAAGGGCAAGCAGACGAACAGCTCCAGCGACACGAAGAGCGCGACGTTTTTGAAGAGCTGCACCGTGATCAGGTCATGCTCCAGCTCGAAGGTGGAGAGGGTCACCCACAGGGCGAAGTAGACGCCGCCCAGGATGAGCAGCGCCACCGCGGCGATGACGAGCAGAAAGGCCTGGACGAACCGCCACTGAAACGGACGGTTCACCATCCACTGCCGCCGTCGATTGCTGCGTTGCGCTGCGAGGGCCATCAGTCCTCCTCAGGAGCCGGCTATGAGATAAGCGGATCGGCGACGGTCGCCGCGCGATTCTGATCGGTGAAATGAATCATCAGCGTTTCATCGGTGAAAAAGTGCCGTTCCCCCGTGACCCCATGAGTGACCGGGTCGGCGATCATGGTGAAGGAGGAGGGGGTGAGCGAAGCATACGTGAACGTGTAGCCTGACTTCGTGGCGGTCGTCCCATTCCCGATGAGATTCGGCGTGAGGAAGGGCGGGTTGGAGGTCGGCGGCCCCAGCAGCGTCATATTCGCGGGAAACTGTTGGTTCACGATAGAGTAGAGCTGGAGGCTCTGGGCGTAGTGCCGCACGGTGCTCATCGCGATCTGCCCGGAGGTGGTCACCCGCGCGCGGAGCAACGCGACAATGGCGACGGAGGCCAACAGGGAGATGACGGCCATGACGACCAGCAGCTCGACCAAGGAGAACCCGGCCGGACGCCTCCCGTGTCGCCTCATGACATGCAGGATTACCATGATTTCGTTGGAATTTCAAAGAAAATTTCGACTATACTGATGCCGCCTCTCATGCGGTCAATGGCGTCCGACCGATATATCACCGTTGCGTCTCGCGCGGCTTTGGCCGCCGGAGCGCTGCTGCGGCGCTGGGCAGGGAAACCCACCCAGGTGGCGACGAAACGCAGCGCCATCGATCTGGTCACCGACATTGATCGAGCCTGCGAGCGGCTCATCGAGCGGACGCTGCGGCGCGCCACGCCCGCCTTTGGTTTCCTCGGAGAAGAATTCGGCGAGCGAACGGGGGCGGCGCCCTATCGATGGATCGTCGATCCGATCGATGGGACCAATAACTTCGTGCACGGGCTGCCTCTCTTCGGGGTCTCCATCGGGCTTGAAGCGCTCGGTCCTGTACCGCGGCGCAGGATCCTCGTGGGCGTCATCTATGATCCGATGCGCCGAGAGCTCTTTGTCGCCCAGAAGGGCCGGGGGACATGGCTCAATGGACGGCGCCTCCATGTCTCCTCAACCGCCACCCTTTCACGGAGCCTGCTGTCCACCGGATTTTCTTCCAAGTTCTTGGAGCATACGCAGCCTTACCTCGGATGGTTTACGCGGCTCCAGCGTCGCTCGCACGGCGTGCGACGGATCGGCTCCACGGTATTGAGCCTGGCGGCGATCGCGGCGGGTCGGCTGGAGGGTTTCTATGAGCAAGACGTCTGGCCCTGGGATATCGCCGCCGGTACCTTGCTCGTCGAGGAGGCCGGAGGGCGCGTGACCAATTTCCAGGGGCGGGCGGTGGTCTTGGATCAGGGACGGATTATCGCCTCGAACGGGCGCATCCACCGCGAACTGCTGCGCGTGATCGCGCAGTCAGCACCGGCCGCTCGCCGACGCTGACGCGGCGGCGGTGCGGGCACGTCACGTCCGCTCGAGGATGGCGAGGACTTCCACATGCGGCGTTTGCGGGAACATGTCAAACGCCCTCAGCTCGCGCAGATGATAGCGAGGGAACCCGTCGCCCAGGGCTTGCAGATCGCGCGCGAGCGATTGCGCGTTGCAGGAGAGATATGCCAGCGTCTTGGGGCGAGCCGCCAACAGCGAGGTCAGGGCGCGCGGATGCAGCCCGGCCCGCGGCGGATCCACGACGATGAGATCCGGTTTGGCCTCTTGCAGCCAGAAACGGCGATCCATCAGCAGCGTCTCCACGCGCCCCGCGCGAAATTCCATGTTCGCCATCCCGTTGAGCGTCGCGTGACGCCGAGCTTGCTCCACATGAGTAGGTTCGACATCGATCCCATAGACGCGCTCCACGTATCGAGACACGTACAGCCCCACCAGGCCGACCCCGCAGTAGAGATCCCACGCCGTGGCTCGTGGACGATCCCCAAGCGATTGGCACAGGTGCGTGTACAGGCGGTCCGCCTGCGCCCCTGCCGGCTGCAAAAAACTCAACGGCAACACCTCCAAGTGAAACGGCCCCACGCGATCCTCCAGATGCGCCGCGCCGTGCAGCAGGGTCAGGGAGTCCGGCCACGCGACGTCGGCGATCCGGGAGGTCGTGCCCCAGTAGATGCTGGCGATCTTGGAATGCATGGCTGCCAGCGCGCGCGCGAGAGGTTCGATCGCTTCCTGATGGCCGGGGGCCGTGATGATGCAGACGAGCAGTTGACCGGTGGTCTGGCTGAAGCGCAGCAGCAGGTGCCGAAAGAAACCGTGATGCGTGCGCGGGTGATACGCAGGCAGTCCGGTGCGGTCAGCGAGCGAGCGGACGGCGCGCAACACGCTCGCCATCTCGACGGGGGCCAAGAGGCAATCGTCCAGGTCCACGACGCGCCAAAAGGATCGGGCGGCGTGCAGCCCAAGCGTCAGGTGGCCGTCGACCTGGCCAAACGTCAGCTCGAGCTTGTTTCGGTACCGCCACGGATCATCGAGGGGGATCAGCTCGCAGGGTGGAGCGTCCTTGACGCCGGCGAGCACGCGGCGGAGTCGCTGCCGCTTCAGGGCGAGCTGGTCCTCATACGACACGTCCTGGAGCGCGCAGCCGCCGCAGGTTCCAAAATAGGGGCACGGAGGCTCGACCTTCGCATAGGGAAGTTTATCGCGTGCAAGCTCCTGGCGAGCGCCTCCATGGCGCGCCGTTTGTCCTCTCACCATCGCCGGCGAGGCCGCATCGCGAGAATTCCCAGCATGCCGCTGACAAAACCTCCGATATGGGCCCAGACCGCGATCCCTCCGACATGCGCCATCTGCCCGATCGACGTCAAACCTTGGATCCACTGCAGCAAAAACCAGAATCCCAAAAATAAAAAGGCCGGCAACTCCACCGTGTCCCAAAACCACCCGACGGGCACTAAGGTCACGATCTTTGCCGCCGGAAAGAGCAGCAGGTAGGCTCCGAGAATGCCGGCAATGGCTCCGCTGGCCCCGACCATGGGAACGCTTGCGTGCGGCGCGGCCAGCATTTGCGCCAGGGCCGCGGCGATGCCGCTGCCGAGATAGAGGAGCAAAAATCGCGCGGGCCCCAGGCGATCTTCCACGTTATCGGCGAAGATCCACAGATAGAGCATATTGGAGGCGAGATGGAAGACGCCGCCGTGCAGGAACTGCGATGTCACCAGCGTGAGCCAGCGCTGTGGCTCCTCGATCAGCCGGCCGAGTCCGACGAACCAGTGATTCGGGATCACGCCGAAGCGATAGAGGAAGGCCTCCAACGCATCCCCTTGACGCCACTCGATGGCAAACACTGCCAGATTGAGGAACACGAGGGCGCGAGTGACCCACGCCACTCGGCGCGAGGGAATCGTATCGCGCAGAGGGATCAAGGTGGCACAATCCCGATGAGGCTCAGGCCCGCGGCGTTGGCCGAGGCCATGAGCGCGGCGCGTTCCAAGAGGAGGGTCATGCCCGCTTCCACCGCGAGGCAGGACGCCCCGGAAGCGGTCAGGGTGCGAATTGTCTCGGCGCCGATCACCGGCAGATCAAAACGCCGGTCGTGATTGGGCGAGGCCATTTTGACGACGACGAGTTCCTTGCCGGCGAGCTCATGGGCCCGTCGAATCGCAGCATCGGTTCCTTCCAGGGCTTCCACCGCCACGACGACTCGATGTCGCACGACGACGGTCTGCCCCACATCCATGGTCGCCAGGGCTCGCGCCACGCGCAGGCCGGTGCGGATATCTTCGTCCTCTGCCAGGGTGGGGGCCCGCGAGGTCAAGACGCCCGGCGGGCACAGGTGCTCTTTGAGGAACGTCGAGGAA
>Ga0114945_10001670_pt1 | contig 13548 bp, 9 predicted proteins | sample OV2TP3_FD_87194 | JGI IMG/M metagenome (GOLD analysis project Ga0114945, IMG submission 87194) | Hot spring microbial communities from Beatty, Nevada to study Microbial Dark Matter (Phase II) - OV2 TP3 | ecosystem: Environmental > Aquatic > Thermal springs > Hot (42-90C) | place: USA: Beatty... | reverse complement strand
GCGCCTGGAATTACAGCGGCTGGCGCACTTCCTGGTGCGGGCCATTGAGCAGGTCTACGGCGCCATCTCCGTCATCTACGCTACTGCTCAGCCGATTGACTCATAAATTTCCATGTACTGAGTATGCCAAAGGTCTACATCGAAACGACGGTCATCAGCTACCTGACGGCTCGTCCCAACCGTGACGTGATCATCGCAGGTCATCAGCAGATCACGCACGAGTGGTGGCAGACGTGCCGGGACAAGTTTGACCTTGTAGCGTCCCAATTGGTCTTTCAAGAGGCAAGCGCCGGCGATCCGGGCGCAGCCCAGGAACGGCTTGAAGTGTTGGGGAAGCTGGTCCTGCTTGAAGTCACTGAACAAGCGTTGAGCCTTGCTCAGGAATTCATCAGAGCAGGGGCAGTGCCGGAGGGAGCTGCTGAGGATGCCCTTCACCTTGCCATTGCGGTGACCAACGGGGTGGAGTATTTGCTGACGTGGAACTGCCGACATCTGGCGAATGCCTTGATGCGGACCAAGATTGAAGAGGTTTGTCGTTCATTGGGGTATGATCCGGTGGTCATCTGTACCCCGGAGGAACTCCTGGAGGTTTAAAGCCATGTGGGAAGATCCGTTCGTCGAAGAAGTGCGCAAGATTCGGCAGGCGCACGCCGCGCGGTTCAATTTTGATTTAAGAGCCATTTACCGCGAACTCAAGCAGCAAGAAAAAGACAGCGGGCGCATTTTTGTTTCCTTCCCGGCACGACGAATCAGACCGGTCCTGGAAACCGGGGAAGTAACTCGTTGAAGGATTTGGACTCGCACCATTCTGCCTGTTCAGAGAGTCTTGCCTCGCCTGGGCTTCACGTCTCGCCAGCTCGCAGGCCTCCAGATAAAGCAGCAGTCTGTCGTAGCCCCACCCCGGCGCACCTCTCGCGCCGCATACCCCCGCGTCGCGAGAGAAACGCCTTCATCTCCCCATAGGCGGCATCCCATCCCCCCGGGCAGGCTGAGAACAGGGCCCTGAAAAGCGCAGGCCCCCGTTCACAGCCTGCCCTTGCCCATCCCGGTCGGGCGCTCAAGCGGAGCGCGAATAACCCATCGCGCCCGCCTCAGCGCCCGACCAGGCGTGCCGATCACTCCTTGAGATAGGCCCATCCCCCCCATCGCCACACCCGCGCCGGAAAGACCGCCCGGCACGGATCAGGCGCTCTCCCCTCCCGGAGGATGGACCTGCTCGATCCGGTCCGGCCTCCTCGCGGCCACCGAAACAGCCCGGTCGCCGCTCGTTGGCCTCCCCGGATGCCTCTGCGGTTTGATCCCCTGTCACGCCCGCTGTTCCTGCGCCTGACCTGCTCTTTTCCCTTTCCCGCCCGCCCGCAGGCTCTCGAAAAGATACGCGCCACCCCTCAAACGCAAGCCCGGTGTAAACGCCGCTCCGGGGAGCATACGTTTTTTGGCTCCCCCGCCTTCCCTTCTTCCTCCCACCGGGAGCCCCCCAAAAAACGTATGAGCGGAATGGGCACAGGGATTCCCCCTCGCGGCGGGCTCTGCGTTTGGGGGTCCCCGGCGCGTGCCGTCGCGAACGCGCCTGCGGGCAGTCGGCGCTGTGCCGGCTGCTGGTCCAGGCGCATTTCTTTCGCGGAGGCGCCTTGTGGCTCGCTTAGGGCTCACGCAAAAATAAGTGTAACAAGTAACGCTCACTTTCGCCGAGAAATCCCTGCGAAAGCGGAACAAAGTTGTAACAGTTATTTAGTCGCGAGCCCTTAGTCTCGTCGTTCTGCGTTCCGTCGTCGGTGTTTTCGGGGCTGTCGGGCCTGTCCGGGCCGGTGGCCGTGCTGGGCTCCCGTCAGTTGCCTGTCCCGGCCCTGCTGTCGGTGGCGCGTCTGGGTCGCTGGCTGGGGTCTCGCCGCCGTCCGCTCTGGTCCGGGGGCGCTCTGGGGGCTGACTCGGCAGCCTCCGCAGGGGCGCTGTGTCAGGGTGGTCCGGTCCACTGGTGGCTTCCAGGGTCGCCCCGTGAGTTGCCGGTGGGGTCTCCGTCGCCAGTGGTCCGGGGTCCGTCCGGGGCGTTCCCGGTGTCTGCGCCCCGGTCCCTGGCCCGGTCGGTGGCGCTGGTCCCGTTTGCGGGGGGACCAAAGGCCCTGCCCGCTGTCCGGCGTCTCTTAGGCCGCACGCAGTCGCTCCTGCTGTCGCTGCGGTCTGTTGGCAGCGGCGCGGTGGTGGTCTTCGTGGAGCATGCAGCCCTGGTCTCAGGCCGGGGCGGGTCGCTCTTCTCCGTGCGGCAGGCCCTCAAGCTCGGTTTCGTGCCGGGGGTGTCGCTGTTCGTCATCGGGGTCGGGCCGTCCGGCTTCTTCCTGGTCCCTGGCGAGCATCTCTGTCTGTTCAGGGCGCTGTCGCCCGCGCCGCAGGCCACAGAGCCGCCGCCCCAGGGCATCGCCGGTCCGGGGCTCAACTGGTCGCGGTCGCCCTCTGCAGGCCGCCGCTCGGAGGCGGGCGAGCGCTACGACGAGCAAACCGTGTCTGGTCCGCTGTCCCAGGCGTTCTGGCTGGGGCTCAACTTCAACCGGCAGCCGGGGCGGGTCTACCGGTGGGACGAGCGGCCATAGGGCCGCGTCGTGAGTATCGTCGAACGATGGCACGGGTAAGCCAGGGTAGGCGGCCCCCGCCGGGGCCCATGGGATCGGCTTCTCCCTTGCCGCCGGTAGGGGCGGGGCAGGTCGTGCCGGGGAGGAAAACTGCCCGGCAGACGAGGCCGCCGAAAACAAGAAGCTGCGAGGAGGTCTACCGGGTGCCCCTGCCCACCAACGGCCAGAGCCACCGGTAAATAACGCACGGGGGATATCCCGAAGGGGGCCTCCCCCTCTCGCTTGAGATTTGTGGGCTTTTTATCTTGATATCATCATAACAGTATATGATATATAAAAATCGCTTGACAAATATATCCTTGACAGACTATATTTTGGTTGTTTTTATTGAATCGATTCGACTCCAGGTTTATTTGTGGCTAAGATCAAAGACATTGCCCGAGAAGCTGGGGTTTCCGCAAGTACGGTCTCTTATGTCCTCAGCAGTAAGAAGTCGATCAGCGAGGACACTCGAAGGCGGGTGAAAGCGGTAATCCGGCGGCTCAACTACCGGCCCGATGCCCGGGGACGGAGTCTGAGAGCGAAGCGGACGAGTGTGGTGGGGGTGGTTGCCCCTCCGCTTGCGCGTTTTACCTCCCTTCTCCTCTGGGGGATCGACCAGGCGCTCCGGACCAGAGGATATCGTATCCTCCTGGCCCACGCGGAAGTGGAGGATGAGCTGTCCGGCCTGTTCGAGAAGGGGCAGGTGGACGGGGTGATCTTCCTGGTTCCTGGGTCGTTGGGAGACAAATGGGTTGGTCAGATCCGAGACTTCGACCTTCCGTTTGTGGTTATGAACCAGTTCTATTCAGGGCTGCCCTGTGTGCGCACGGATTACATGCTCGGGGCAATGGAGGCGGTGGAGCATCTGATTGCACACGGACATCGTTGGATTGGATTTGTAGGAGAGAACCCGAACGACTCGACCCAGGTCGCTCAGCAGGAGGGTTACTGCCGTGCGCTCCGGAGACACGGTATCGAGCCGAAGGGCGTCCTGATCGCCCCGAACAGCGAAGCAGCGCTGGAACGGTGGGTCTCTCTGTCCGACCGTCCCACAGCGGCCTTTTTAACCGGAGAGTTTCACGTCTCTTCGTTTTATCAACTGGCGCGGACGCATCGGATACGTATCCCGGAAGACGTGGCGGTGGTGGGGTGTGGCGACGATGTGTACGATGCCACCCTGTCACCGCCATTGACCACGCTGGCTCAACCCTATCAGGCCATTGGCACAGAGGCAGTGGGTCTCCTGTTTGAAGGGATGGAGAAGGAAGGCTCGGCTGGCAGGTCGGTGCAGATCCCCGCTCAACTCGTCGTGCGCGAATCGTGTGGGGGCCACGGCGGGGTTGACGGTCATCCCTTATCTCAAGGGAGGTGTCTATGAGGATACTGAGAAAGGTGAGTTTATTACCGGTGCTCTTTCTGGTGTTGGCGGGGTCGGCGGACGCATCTGAACGGTTACCAACTTTGTGGTCGGTCAGTTGAGATCCATGGAGGACTGGGGGCTTAAGGAGACGTTCCCGCTCCAGCTGTTCGACGTGGACGTTGGGCTGAAGCTCTACTTCGGGAAGAGGTGAAATCCCTGGAAGGAGGATAAGCACTATGAAGCGACACCAAAAACTCTGGACGATCTCGGTCTTGCTCGTCGCGGCTCTGACCGTCTTCGTCAGCCAGAGCGCCGTGGCGGGCACGACGGGGAAGATCACGGGACGGGTGATCGACGCGGCTACCAAAGCGCCGCTTCCTGGGGTCAACGTGGCTATCGGAGGTACACGGAGGGGAGCGACGACCGACGTCGATGGATATTTTCTGATCCTTTCGGTCTCTCCGGGTATCTACTCCCTCACGGTGTCGATGGTGGGATACGGTGGGGTGACGAAGACAGATGTGAAGGTAGCCGCCGATTTCACCGCCACGGTCGACTTTGATTTAAAAGAGACGACCATCAAGATGCCGGAGGTTGTCGCAGTGGCCGAGCGCCCGCCGGTAGAGCCGGACAAGACGACCAGCCAGTACGTAGTGTCCAAGGAGGCCGTCGAGGCACTCCCGATGGCCCGGTCCATCATCGACATAGTGACCTTGCAGCCGGGCGTGAACCTGAACGACGCTACGATGATCCGAGGCGGCGATCCCAGGGATGCGGCGTTCTACGTGGACGGGGTGCGCATTGAGAACATGATAAGCGGCCAGACCATCAGTTCAACTGCACGGGATCAGGGGAGACAGTTCGCCGGGATCAACAAGACGGCCGTCCAGGAGATCACCGTGATCTCTGGGGGCGCGGGGGCGGAGTATGGCAACCTGGAGTCGGGGGCGGTCAGCGTCGTCACCCGGGACGGCTCCCAGGGGTTCCACGGTTGGGGGGACTTCCGCTACACGCCGCCGGGCAAGGGGCACTGGGGGACCAACGTCTACGACAGCCCGTTTCAAAAGGGGAAGGTGAAGTGGAACGACCGGACCTGGACGTCCGAGACGGTGACCCTGGGGCCCGGGCCTGACGGCAAAGTGGGCACGGGGGATGACCAGATTGGGCTGGCTCACCGGAGGATCCCCTACAACGACGAAAAGGGCTTCTTCACGGAAGGGGGCCTGTCCGGTTCGATCACCCGCCGGAGCAGCTTCCTGTTCACCGGCCGGTGGAGCCGCCTGGCGAATCTCCTGCCCGGCCCCTCCCTGGCCACTCCGTTCAACTTCTACGGGAACCTGAAGTTGAGCTTTGAGATAACGCCGAACCTCCGGTTGAAGATCGGCCAGGTTTACGGCTACCAGGAGACGTTCGTCACGGGCCCGAACGCCCAGAGGGACCTGGCCTCCAATGGCCAGAACGTCTTTCTCCCAGACGGGTCGGGCGTCGGGAAGAGCAAGATCACGGACAACGTGACCTACGCATCGCTGACCCATACCCTGAGTCCCACCACCTTCTATGAGATGAAGCTGTCCAGGTACTCGACGGTCCAGGACACTATGGACGTCCGGTATCCGCTGGATAAGTTCGGGTTCCCGTTGGCCAGTTTCGCTCAGAAGGACCTGGACGGATGGTTCAATGTGAAGCCCGCCACGGTAGTGGACTATAATCTACTGGAACAGAGCAGGGTTAACGTGAAGGCCGACCTCTCCAGCCAGGTCACCAAGGGCCACCTGGCTAAGGCCGGGGTGGATGTGACCCGTTACAGCCTCTGGCAACTCCACTACTTCAGCCCCAACCCCGGTCGGCGGAATGTATACTGGGTAAACAGGGTGGGGAATCTGCCCCAGGTGAAGGCGCCAGTCAACCCGATCCAGACGGCGTTCTACGTTCAGGACAAGATGGAATTCGAGGGGATGGTGATCAACGCTGGGCTCCGGTTTGACGCGTTCAACCCTAACTCCCGGTTCTACAATCTGTCCATGGTCGCAGCGCCCCAGTTCCGCTGGTTGATCAATCAGGTGAACATGCCTACGGTGAAGGCGAAGTGGATGACGCAGTTCAGCCCGAGGCTGGGGGTGTCGCATCCGATCACCAGCCGGTCGGCGTTCCACTTCACGGGGGGGCTCTACGCCAACCTGTCTGATCTGGCCGACTACTACCTGCAGGGCTGGCAGGCCAACGGACCCGATGAGAGAGTGGCCTATGACGCCTTCAGGGGCATTCTGGCGCAGCAGCGGGCGGCGACCCCCTACCTGGCTTATCAGAAGACCAGGGCCTATGAGGCAGGCGCCGACTGGAACTTCGTCTCAGACTACATCTTCGGGGTGTCGGCTTACTACAAGAGCGCCATCGCCAAGGTGTCGAACGGAAGCCGCTATTTCCGGGATCCCTCTGCTACGACTTCAGTCTACGTCTGGGCCCGCAACCCGAACATGTGGCAGGACATGAAGGGGTTCGAGGTGAACTTCAGGAAGGGGTTCAGCCACTACTTCTCGTTCAACGCAGCGCTCAACTTCGGGTGGGCCACCTTCGGGACCGGGGGGTCGTTCACCACGTATTTCGTGCCGACTTCGGACTTCATCAACAACGACGACCTGTTTTACGACTTGCAGTGGGATGCGGCACAGGGGAAGTACGTGAAGAAACTGTTCAGCGCGACGGACAAGAAAAGCCTTGGCGCCAAGTCCGATGACTTGTGGGCATTCTGGGTGAAGGATACCAATGAGCTTCATGTGACTTATGAATATGCCCTCCTGGACGCCCAGAAGGTTTACAACGCGCTGCCCGGCCTGAACGCCTTCCACGAGCCGACCTGGGGCGGGGGCCGTCTGCAGAACCCGAAGGACGCGCAGGACCTCCGGACGATGGCCAGCCTGTCGATCTACTACCAGAGCCCCACAGGTTTCGGGCCAGCGCTGCGCGGATGGAGCCCCCTGGGGGACCTCCGGGCCAACCTGGTCTACCGGGTGCAGAGCGGTCGGCCGATCTACTACACGCCGCCGGGCAAGCAGCAGGAACTGAGACACAAACCGCTGCAATCGACAGTGGACTTGCAGATGGAGAAGACGCTCGCGGGCCGGGGCAGCCGGAACGCCGTTTTCTACGTGGAGTTCTTCAATCTGTTCAATCAACAGGACAGCAACATCCCGTTCAATTACACCGACTACGTGCAGTGGGGGCTCAACCTGCCGAGACCCAATGACCCGGACTTCCTGACCTACGGAGACTACAACGAACTGACGCGCTACGTGGGCAACTCCAGGCAGGTCAACATAGGGCTGCGGTTTAACTTCTAAGGTAGTAGGCAGTAAGCAGCGAAACCGTTTGGCTGTTTCTGTCTTTTGTCTTTTGTTTCCACGGAAGGGGGAAATGCTCTATGAGACAGGATGCGAAGCCCCTGGGTCACTTCCTCATCTGCAGCCTGCTAGCTCTCCTGAGGACAGACGCCCAGGCTCAGACCCACGACAGCTCCCAGGAGATGGTCATGAGCCGGTCGTTGGTCTATCTGTCCTTCTACAACTCCGGCACCCAGGGGGGATGGAACATCGGAACGGGAACGACGGGAGAGCCAGCGATGTTCATGTATCCCGGGTATACCGCCCTGCCCAGTACTAACGCCAGCACCAACTATACCCGAAAGAACGGGAACTCCCTCGGCTTTGGCATCTGGATCCTGTCGCGGGAGGGATCCAAGTATAACGCTTCGTGGTCCGGTCCGCGCTTCAAGAGCGATGACATCAAGGAGTTTGTCTACGACCCTGCGACTGGACCGGAGGCCAGGCTGGGAGTGACCACCAACTGGGAAAGGGAGAGATCGTCAACCTGGACGAGCAAGAGCAACTACTGGTCTGGCGCCGCGTCGCGCCAGACGGGGCCGCCGGTGAAGATCTGGAACTTCTCGTCCGGCAAGTACATCCCCGACGACTCTTTCTCCGAGGAACTCGTCATCAGCAAATGGTCCAACGGCCAGGGGATCACCGTCACCCGAAAGGCCTACGCCTGGAGTTACCAGGATTTCGACGACTTCATCATCGAGGAGGTCTACCTGAAGAACACCGGAACCACCCTCAGGGAGGACGTTCATGTGGCCCTCCTGAACACCTGGAGCGTCAGCCAGATGGGCCATCACATGCAGGGCTCGAACTGGCAGCCCTGGCCCGACCGGGCGCGGGACGACTGGTTCAAGTACACGGATGCGGGCAACTACGTGAAGGGGTCTCCGGGCGGCCCGATGCTGATCGACCCGGCGGATGCGAAGGGCCTGAAACTCTCCTATCAGTTCGACGGCAAGAGCCCGTTCAGCGGCTACGACGACACGGGGGAGCCCTGGAACACCGCCCTTCAGAATTCGGCGCTGGTGGGTCTGGCGCTGGTGGACGGCCAGATGGTCTCCTATCAGTTCGTGGGCATGGCCCCGGTGGCATACGCCGACAATGCGGGCATCCATTCATTCAACATCCGAGATCGGGGGAAGTACGTCCAGCCCAGGGGCTCGCAGCCAGCCTATGTCAACCGGTGGGCGATCCGGAGCAACAACGACTACGATGAGCCGACCCCGGCGGCGCACTCGCCCGCGCAGATCTTCGACATATTGACCAAAACTCCTATCGTCGACAACCCGACCGACGTGGGGGGATGGACCAATGCCCAGGTGTATGGCCCCTACACCCTGGCGCCCGGCGAGGAGGCGAAGTTAGTGGTCGTGTTCGTGGCGGGCGCTGGCGCGGAATACGCCGGGCCCGGCGGGGAGCCGATCGACCCCTGGCAGTGGTCGCTGAAGGCCACCAAGACCGACCTGGTGCTGGGTGAGCGGGCGATCGTGGAGCACACGAAGCACGCCCTGTTCGCCTACCAGAGCGGCTACGACCTGCCCGACGCGCCGCCGGACGTGGACTTCATCATTCAGAGCGACGAGAACGCCAGGGCGAAGATCTACTGGTCCGCTGCGGGCGACAGGGCGGTTCACTCTGACTACGGTGAGGCCGATATCGCAGGCTACCGGATCTACCGGGGGCTGCGGGGGACGCTGTCGGGGATCGGGCCGTTCACCCTGATGGTCGACATCCCCGTGGGTGGCCCCTACCCGTCAGGCGCGATGTTCGACCCGAACGCCATCTGGCCGGATGCTGTCGGGGGGGTTCAGAATATCGTGGCAGATCGCAGGCCGTCAAGGCCGGGGATGTACTCCTGGTCTGACCCTCAATCCAACGCGGGCTTTACCTACTGGTATTCCCTCCGTGCCTATGCCAAGGGGCACAGTACCTGGACCAACAACGACAAGACGAAGACCTTCGCCGACCTGCCGCCGCGCGTGCAGAACCACCTCAAGCGGGGACTGGAGGGGGGGTACTCCTCCGAGCTCCAGAAGAATGCCGGCTCGCCTGTGCTACCCAAGGTGGCGGCTGCCGACCGCTTGGAGCGGGACATCGTCGTGGTCCCCAACCCCTACTTTGCCGACGGTACGCACGCCTACTCCGGGGATATTAAGATCCGGTTCCTGAACGTGCCCGAGCGAGCTCATATCTACATCTTCAACTTTGCCGGACAACTGATCCAGGTGCTCAGGAAGCGGGATCCTCTGACGAGTGAGATGTCCTGGAACGGGCGAAACTACATGAATGTCGTGGCGACGGTAGGGTCGGGCATCTATTTCTACGCCGTCAAGTCCGAGACTCCTGGAAGTGAGGGGAAGGTTAAGACGGGCACGTTTGTGGTGATCAAGTAGGGGCGACCGGCCGGTCGTCCCTGCAGATGATTTTGATTGAGGAGAAAACCGTGATGAAAAAGGGACTATTAATTTGGGGCCTGATCTTGACGGCTGCGGTCTGGCTGTTCGCCCCTCCGGCAGGGGCGGACCTCATTCCGTCGTCCGGGCCTGAGGGGAAATCGGGCTATTGGAGGAAGCGGGTCGGCATCTCCGAGTTCCCTTTCCTCAAGATTGGACAGGGTGCGCGGGCAGAGGCCATGGGCGGTGCGTTTACGTCCGTCGCCGACGACGTTAACGCCACTTTTTGGAATCCGGCCGGCCTGGCGCATATCGAGCACGTGGCCTACACGGCCAATTACACCCGCTGGCTGGCCGGCTCCAAACTCTTCTCAGGGGCGCTGGCGTTCAACACGGGCTTCGGGGTGATCGGGTTCAGCGCAGTCAGCGCCGCTGCCCAGGAGTTCGAGGTGACCACGCCGACTGCGCCCTGGGGCACCGGGGAGAAGGCGCAGGTAGGAGACATCGCCATCGGGTTTTTGTTTGCAAAGAAGATGACCGACAAGTTCATGATGGGCGGGCAGGTCCGGTGGATGCAGGAAAACCTCTATCTTGAAAAAGTTTCTAACATCGACTACAGTGTCGGCACCTACTTCTACACCGGCTTCAAGAGCGCCCGGGTCGGGATGGGATTCCGGAATCTGGGGCCGGACGTGAAGGTGACGGAAGGGGGACTTTCCTCCACCATGCCCACCATCTTCTCCGTGGGGGGAGCCATGGAGGTGCTGGGAAAAAAGGGAGGCCCTGCCTATGTCACCCTGTCTGCCGAACACTCGTTCATCACTGATTACGCGCCGGTCAACCGATTCGGGGCAGAGTTCTGGATCCAGAACACGCTGGCGCTTCGGGCAGGATATCGGACGAACGTCGAACTCGAGAACTGGAGCGGGGGGCTGGGCCTGAAGTACAAGATCAAGGGTTCGGCGTTTACGCTGGATGTTTCCTATCATAACGAGACCCAGGGATTCTTCGCCTCGCCCATACGGTTCTCCGTCGGTGGGTCGTTTTGAGGGAACGGGGATCTGAATCTGCCTGTGCAGGGGGGCGGTCGTCTGGACAGCCTCCCTGTTTTGTTGGGAAAAAGGCTAAGTCGCGCCGTAACTGGCGCTACTACAAACAAGGACATTAAAAATGTTCGAGGGCCTGTTTTTAAAGAGGCCTCTCCTCTCTTTACTCTGTGCAGGGCTGCTGGCAGCCCAGGCGCCCATCCGAGCGCAAGGGCCGGCGCCCATCGACTCCTTAGGCGCGTCGGGGGCAGTTCGAGAGAGAGAGGTGGACGTGGAGCAGGCGCTCCTGGGCTACGCGGCGATGCTCTCACAGGGGCCGGAGGGTCGCCAGGCACAGGCTGGCTTTTTTCTCCTTCAGAAGGGGGATCTGGCCGGGGCGAACAGGGCCTTCCGGGAGGCGCTGGCCATCCGGGAATCGTCTGCCCCGGCGCACTACGGCCTGGCCTTGGCCACCTACCGGGCCGGGATGGCGATGCAGAGAAGCGAGGCTTTTTTTAGGCAGGCGCTCTATCACGCGGCACAGGCAGCCGTGTTGTACCCAGCATTTGAGGGAGCGTATCGTCTCCTGGGGCGAATCTATCTGCAAACCCTGGACTATCGTCGGGCCGTGGATGCCTATGTCCTATCCCTCCAGGTCGACCCGACCGTGGACCGGGAGACCGTCCGGGGACTGGCCACTGCTTACATCCGGTCCGGGGCGTTTGAGGACATGGAACCGAGGGTGGTGGACAGCCTGCTCGTCTCCCCGCGGGAGGCCGACCTGTTGCCGGTTGTGGCTCATGCCTGCGCGGCGCGGGGGGCACCGGATTTGGGGATGCAGTATTTCGGACGCTTCCTCTCTCTGGCGTCTGCTGAAGAGCGGGCGCTCTACCAGGACATCGGCCTGATCGCCTCCGAAGAGGAGAGAAGGACCTACGCAAGCACCGAGGGAAACCCGGAGGCGCGGCGGGAGTTCCTGGTCCAGTTCTGGGCAGGGCGGGACCCGGACCTGCTGACAGGGGTGAACGAACGCCAGCTCGAACACTATCGAAGGGTCTGGTACGCGCGGACCAACTTCTCGAAGCGTGTGCGACCGTGGGACCGCCGGGGGGAGGTCTACATCCGCTATGGGCCACCCGATCACCGGGCCCGGTCCTGGAGGCTCGCTCCCCCCATGAGCGCCGAAGTGGAGCAGGTCAAGGAGCGGATCGCATTCAATCTCTATGGACAGGAGGCAGTCGGGCAGACTTATACCGGGCCGGTGTTTCCGATCCGGAAACAGGTCGAACCGGGCATGCGTTTCGATACCCCGTCCCCTGATATAGAGCAGAGAAAAGTGCCGGTCGCAGAAGACGTGGCCAGACAGAATCCGATCATCCTGGAGGCGGACCCGGAGCTCCCGGAAGAGCTGGCGAAGCTGGATGCCCCGTCAGATCCCACGATAGCCCAGACACACTCTCCAATGGCCGGGGGCGAGGACCAGACCTTCATCCGATGGGAGTCGTGGGTCTACACCAGGGTGGCCGGGGGCGTCGAGATCGTCTTCACGGACGAGTGGAGGGGAGGGGGGTTCGATTACGCCCCGGTGCCTCCTCCGAACCCGTCGAAGGCCAACGAGGTGCGACGCATGAGCCGGCTGGTGGAGTTTTCGCCCCAGATGGTGATGAAGCGGAGCATCGTTCGGGCCCCGGACTATTACGCACCAGGCGGGTCTGAGGGGTCCCTGACCTTTTACTACGACCACGCGGACTTTCGGGGGAGGGATGGGAAGACCCGCCTGGAGGTCTACTACGGTATTCCGACGGCGAATCTGTCCAAGACTCAGGATAAAGATACCGCATTCGTCTCGACGGGGTGCACGGCCGCCCTGTTTGACTCGGCCTCGGGGGAGGCCCGGCAGGAGCGCGAGGAGTCGGTCTACCGGGCGTCCGGAGGACTGTCCGGGAGGCAGGGGGATTTTATCCCCAACCAGTTGACACTGGAGGTTGAGCCGGGGACTTACGACCTGAGGGTGCAGGTCAAGGACCTGATTTCGGGCAGGTCCGGGACCTACCGGAAGCGACTGGAGGTGGAAGACTACCGGGGGAGTGTCCTCCGGGTCAGCGACCTGGAGTTGGGCTGGACGATTTCCATCCAAGGAGGGATGGAGAAGTACCGAAAGGGGAACCTCTATGTGCTCCCGATGACCACCAAGACATACCGGCAGAGCCAGAATCCGTTCATCTACTACGAGGTTTATAACCTGTCCCGGGACTCCCAGAACAAGGCCCGGTTCCGGCTGGACTACACCGTCCAGTCCGCGCCGGAGAAGGGGGAGGGGATGGGCCGTTTTATCGCGGGCCTGGGCCGCATGTTCGCCGGGGAGGGGACACCGGAGGTGTCGGTGTCCTCGGAGCAGGCCCGCATGGAGACGGACCTGAGGGAATACTTCGAGCTGAACTTGCAGAAGGTGAAGGCCGGGGTCAACCGCATGAGGCTGAAGGTGACCGACCTGAACAGCGGGCAGTCGGTCGAAAAAGAAGCCCTGTTCCATTACGTGGAGTAAAGCGAGATGGTCTATGGAAGACATAGGAAGGTCTGCAATGCAAGACACCTCTATGGCTAGTGTGGCTGCATCGCGTTCCCCCTGCACGATGTACAAGGCCGCCGACATCACTCGTGCAAAGAAGAACATCGCCCGTTACGCCTGGGCCAGGGACGTCTACGCCGGCATCAAGTCACAGGCTGAAAAGTACCTCGGCCTGGACCGCGACCGCCTGCGCGGCTTCATCTCTGATCAGACACCGCTGG
>Ga0114945_10001669_pt1 | contig 13556 bp, 11 predicted proteins | sample OV2TP3_FD_87194 | JGI IMG/M metagenome (GOLD analysis project Ga0114945, IMG submission 87194) | Hot spring microbial communities from Beatty, Nevada to study Microbial Dark Matter (Phase II) - OV2 TP3 | ecosystem: Environmental > Aquatic > Thermal springs > Hot (42-90C) | place: USA: Beatty... | reverse complement strand
CGTACGTGGTGCGGCAGGGCACCTACCATCCATATCGGGACAACTTTCCCATGGTTCCCCCCACAATGGGCAACGTGACGGCGGAGTGGCAGTTCGCTCTGTCGTCCTATATCGACGGAGAAAATCTGGTAGTGCCGGACGGTCAGTACTTCGTGATGGGCGATAACCGCGAAGCCAGCTACGACAGCCGGTACTGGGGATTTGTGCCGCGGGAGAACATCATCGGGCGGCCCATGTTCATCTATTGGTCGTTCGAGACGCCGCCGGGACAGTACACCAAGACCAGCATGAAGGAGCGCCTGGGCCACGCCTTCCACGTAGTGATTCATATCTTCGACCAGACGCGCTGGCGCCGCACCTTCAAGCTGGTGCGCTGATGGCCGCTCGCACCATGGGAAGGCGCGCCGCTGTGGCGCTGGCCGTGTTGGGACTGGCGGCCCTGCTGGGGCCTCCTTTTTTCAACGCCAACCGCTTCAAGGGGCGCCTGGTGTCCGCGATGGAAGCGGCATTGGGACGGCCTGTTGCGGTGGACGAAGTTACCCTGCGACTGCTCCCCCGCCCCGGGTTTGACCTCAAGAACCTGGTGGTATCCGACGTTCCGGAGTTTGGCGCCGAACCCTTGCTGCGCGCCACGGAGGTAACGGCTTCGCTGCGCCTGACGTCGCTGTGGCGCGGGCGCATGGAAATCGCGCACCTCAGCCTGGCCGAGCCCAGCCTGAACCTGGTGCGCTCGGCAGAAGGGCGCTGGAACCTGGAGTCGCTGCTGGCGCACGCGGCGCAGGCACCGGTGGCGCCTACGGGGCTGGTGCGCGCCGAAACGCGCCCGCGCTTTCCCTACATCGAGGCCGATGACGGGCGCATCAACTTCAAACTGGGCCAGGAAAAGAAGGCTTTCGCCCTGAGCGAAGCCGAGTTCGCTTTGTGGCTGGAATCGGAAGAAGCCTGGGGGGTGCGGCTGGAAGGACGGCCGGTGCGCACGGACGCCAATCTGACCGACACGGGAACTTTCCGGCTGCGCGGGACGCTGGGGCGGGCACCGAGCTTGCCGGAAACTGCGCTACAGTTTGACCTGGAGCTGGAAAAAGCGCAGCTGGGCCAGCTTTCGCATCTGCTGCTGGGGCGGGACAGCGGATGGCGCGGCGCTCTGCAGCTGGCGGTGAGCGTATCGGGCTTGTTGCGCGAGCTGGAGGTGCGCTCCTCCGCGGAGGTGCGCGACTTCCGGCGCCTGGACTTGGTGGGAGGCACGGGGCTGCATTCCGTTGCGCAATGCACAGGACGCTACCGCGCCCAAGGAGAGTCGCTGGAGGGCATTGCCTGCCTCATGCCCGCGGAAAACGGCGACCTGGCATTGCGCGGAACGATTGCAGGAATATTTGAACACCGCCGCTACGATCTGACGCTGGCGGCGCGCGAACTTTCGATGAATTCCCTGGCGCAGCTGGCGCGCCGCGCCAAGAGCAACCTGCCGGAAGACATCTCCGCTGCGGGAGTTCTCAATGCGGCATTCACGCTGCGATCGCACGAGGATGGCAACCTGCATTGGGAAGGCGGCGGCGCCGTTGCCGGATTTCGCCTGCGCACCAGCCTTCTCCCCACCGAACTGGTTCCCGGGGAAGTGAAGTTTACGGTGGAAGACGACCTGTCGCGAACCGGCAGGAAGAAGGGGCCGAAGCGCGAAGGATCCCGGCTGGTGGCAGCGGCGCGGGTGCCGCTCGGCGGGCCGGCGCCCATCGCGGTCCAGTCCTACCTGACATCATCCGACTACCGCGTGGAGTTGCACGGCGAGGCCGACGTTCCGAGCCTGGCGCGAGCGGCGGCATCGCTGGGACTTCCTCTTCCCCTGACGCCGACCAAAGGTCGCGCCAAGGTTGACCTGGCCGTTTCCGGACGGTGGGCAGGATTTGCCGCGCCCATGGTGACGGGCCGGGCATTGCTGCGGCAGACGCGACTCCAGCCAGCGGGGTTGGCGGCGGCGCTGGAAATTGCCGAGGGAGAGTTGCTGTTGACGCACGCCGAAGCACAACTTCGCAACTTTTCTGCCAGCGTTCCGGCGGCTCGCTTGAATTTCACGGGAAGTGTGGCCCGCAACCGTCGCTGCGAATCTCCCTGCGTGCTGCTGCTGCGCGTTTCTCTGCAGGCCTCGGACCTGGCCACCGATGAACTGAACCGGCTGCTTAACCCCCGTCTTCAGGACAAGTCCTGGTTCGGGCTGGGAGGCGGCAAGCCGGCTGAAGGCGCGCTCTCCCGGGTGCGCGCGGAGGGCCGCATCACGGCGCAGCGCGTGCGCATCAAGTCCCTGGAAGCTACGCGCTTTTCGGCGCAGGTGGAGTGGAAGGACGGCAAGCTCACGCTGCAGGACGTGGAAGCAGATTTGCTCGGCGGGCAGCAGCGTGACGGACGATGGACGGCGGACTTTACCGGCGCGCAGCCTGGCTACGAGGGAGCCGCCGTGCTGAGCGACATTTCGATGGAGCAAGCGAGCCGGGTGATGCGCACACCGTGGGCCACGGGAGAAGTCTCCGGAAGGATCGAACTGCAGACGCGAGGATGGGACGCCGCGGAACTGGCGCAATCGGCCACGGGCAGCGGCGAATTGCGGTGGCGCAACGGCTCGTTTCTGCGCTTGCGGCTTCCCAGTGCGACCTCACCGCTGCAATGGCGGCGGCTGGATGCCAGTCTTACGCTGCGCGACGGGCAGTTCACCCTCGCCGAAGGGAAGATGGACACGCCATCGGGGCGCTTCGAGGTCAGCGGTACCGCCACGCTGGGCCGCGAGCTGGATTTAAAGCTGCTGCGCGAGGGCGCCGAATCTTTTGCCGTTACCGGCACGCTGTCCGAACCCAAGGCTGCATTCCTGCGCGGCACCCGCGCTGCGCTGCCTCTGCGCTAACTCGCCGCCTCCGAGGCCCTGTGTTATGTTGAACGATTGGAAGGTGGAACCAGCGAGGCCCTATGCCGCGATACGAATACCGCACGCTTGAGCCCCAAGCAGAGGCGAAAAAGAGCTTTCTGGAATGGCTGGACCGCCTGGATCGCGAATTCGCGAACCGTGACGCCGACCATCGCAGTGTGGTGGTGCGCGATGCGCTGCATGAACTCTACCTGGGCCGGCCTTATGCGCCCCCCGATCCCGCGCGGGACTCGCTGGCGCAGCAATCGCTGGTGCACTCCTTTGACCCGCGCAATGCCACGCTGGAGCCGGAATACTATGGCGACGTGGATGCGGCGCGCTACGCCGAGCGCAAGCCCTTGCTCTGGTTCTGGATGATGTTCGACCGCTCACCCGCGGGCCTGAATCACTGGCTGGGTTACCAACTGCGCGCCATGCTGGCAGGGCACGTCTTCAAGCACTGCGGAAAGAACGTGAAAATCTTCCACGGCGTGGAAATCTCCTTCGGATACAACCTTACTGTGGAAGATGACTGCGTCATCCACAAGTACGTGCTGCTGGACGATCGCGGGGAGATCGTAATCCACGAGGGCAGTTCGATTTCCGACTACGTCAACATCTACTCGCACACGCATGACCTGAACGACGGCATGATCGTGACCAACCATCGCACGGAAATCGGGCCGCGCGCGCGCATCACCTACCATGCCACGGTGCTCAGCGGCGTGCGCGTGGGCGAACACGGCATTGTGGGCTCGGTGGGCGTGGCCACCAAGCATGTAGAGCCCTACCACGTCGTGGCCGGCATTCCCGCCCGCTCCGTCAAGGTCAAAGACATCGCGCCGGAAAAATCCTGACGAAAGCGCTGCGCGCGGAGCGTGATACCATCACGAGCCGGCATGAACCTGAGTCACGTCGATATCGTCTTCCAGGTCATCGTTTTTCTGTTCGCGATCAGCGTGCACGAATCAGCGCATGCCTGGACGGCGTGGCGGCTGGGCGATCCCACGGCACGCATGTTGGGGCGCGTGACGCTGAATCCGCTCAAGCACATTGATCCCGTCGGGACCGTGGTGCTGCCGCTGCTGGCGTTGATCTACCAGTTTCCCGTCATCGGCTGGGCCAAACCCGTGCCCGTGGATCCGCGCAACTTCCGCAACGAGATGCGGGACGACATTCTGACCTCGGTGGCGGGCCCTGCCAGCAATTTCCTGATCGCCACGGGGGCGGTGCTGAGCCTGGCCGCCATCGCCTTTCTCTCTCCCAACCTGGGCCGCGCGGTGGTACAGAACCTGGCCGCGGGCTATGCCACGCGCACCGACTCCCTGGTGATGCCGCTGGCGCTGCTTCTTTACCAGGGAATGCTGGTCAACGTGCTGCTGGGCGTGTTCAATTTGATTCCGGTGCCGCCGCTGGACGGCAGCCACGTGCTGCGCCATCTGCTTTCCGAGTCCGCGCGTCAGATCTATGACAACGTCGGAATGATCGGGCTGGTGGTGCTGTTTTTGTTTGGGGGACGGTTCCTGGGAGCGCTGATAACGCCCATGGTGGGGTTTTTCAATTCCCTGCTGCTTCGCCTGTGAGCGAGATGACTCACGAGCGGCGGAAAATCCCCATCGCCGATTTGCCGATTCCACCTACAATGGTCTGGTGGCAGAAGCGCACCAACCCGCGCCGCCTCCGCCGGAGGAGACCAACGACTTTCCATTCGCGGTTACGATTGGCAAGGTGTACGACGGCCCGTTTGACCTGCTGCTCGACCTGATTCGCCGGCAGGACATCAACATCTACGACATTCCCATCGCCCGCATCACGGCGCAGTACCTGTCCTACGTGGAACAGATGAAACAACTGGATGTGAACCTGGCGGCGGAGTTCATTTACACGGCTTCGATGCTGATCCACATCAAGTCCAAGATGCTGTTGCCGCGCGACCCCAACGCGCCGGAAGGAATCGAGGAAGACCCGCGCGCGGAGCTGGTGCACCGCCTGCTGGAGCACGAGAAGTTCCGTAACGCGGCGCAGATGCTTTTGCAAAAGCAGCAGATCGAGAACGCCACCTGGTCCAACCCGGCACAAAAGGATTTTACCGACGCCGAAGGAACCGAACCCGAACTGGCCGCCGACGTGGTGGACCTGGTGCGCACCTTCCAGGTGATCCTGGAGCGGGCGCGCTCACATCCCGTGCTGGAGGTGGATGAGGACACGGTCACGGTGACGCAGATGATCGACTACTTCCGCCGGCGGCTACTGCTGGAGGACCGCCCTCTGCGGCTGAAGCAGATCCTGCAGCACATGAACTCGCGGCGCACGCTGGTATGCGCGTTTCTGGCGCTGCTGGAGCTGGTGCGCCTGCAGGCCATCCTGCTGCGGCAGGACCGCCTCTTCAGCGACATTCTGGTAAAAAAGCACGCCATGTTCGACGCGGTGCTCGGCGAAACCGACCTGGTGCGCGACGACTGGAGATAGATTGCTGCATCCATGAGCCTGAAAGCCAAAATCGAAGCCATCATTTACGCCGCCGACGAGCCCGTGGGTGTGGACCAAATGCTGGCCGTCCTGAAAGAGCAGGAGCCCATGGGCACCGAGGACGGGCTGGCGCAGTTGAAGTCCGCGGTGCGCGCGGCGATTGACGAACTGGCCGCCGAGTATTCCTCCGGGGAGCGCGGCATGGAGATCCGCGCGGTGGCGGGCGGCTACCGCATGGCCACCAAGCCCGAATTTCATGATGCGGTGCGCGGGTTCGTCAAGAGCCTGAAACCGCCCATACGGCTCTCGCTGCCGGCGCTGGAAACGATTTCCGTCATTGCCTACAAGCAGCCCATCACGGTGCCCGAGATCAATGAGATTCGCGGCGTGGATTCCTCCGCGGTGATCGGCACGCTGCTCGACCGCAAACTGATCACCACCGCAGGCCGCAAGGCGGTGATCGGGCGGCCGATTCTCTACCGCACGACCAAGGAATTCTTGCTGCGCTTCGGGCTGAGGGACGTAGGAGAACTGCCCAGCCTGAAGGAGTTCGAGGAAATCTCCGGACCATCCGCGCAGGGCGATTTGTTCGCCCAGCCAGCTGCAGTTCCTGACGCTACCGGGGTGCCCGACGCAGCGGCAGACGAAGCGGAGGCGCCCACGGAAGATGCTGCGGCTCTGGATTCTCAAGATTGACCGACCCTGCAATGGGATCGCGGCCGACATGATTGACTCGACTTGTGGTCTCGCTTACCATGACCGTTCTTCATGTCCACCACCTCTCTGAACATCGGGCAGACGGTTTCTCACTATCGCATCACTGGGATGTTGGGCGCGGGCGGGATGGGCGTGGTGTATCGCGCCGAGGACCAGGCCCTGCGCCGGGAAGTGGCCCTGAAGTTCCTGCCCGGCGAAGTGGCCGCCGATCCAGCGGCGCGCAAGCGGCTGGTGAATGAGGCCCAAGCGGCCTCGCGCTTGAACCATCCCAATATCGCAACCGTCTTCGAGGTGCACGAGGGAGGGGACACTCCGTTCATCGCCATGGAACTGGTGAGCGGGCAAAGCCTGAAGGACATTCTGCTGCGGGGGCCCTTGCCGGCCTCCAGGGTGCTGGAAGTGGCGCGCCAGATCGCCGAGGGACTGCACGAAGCCCACCAGGCCGGGGTGCTGCACCACGACATCAAGCCGGGCAACATCGTGCTCGATGCCAAGGGCCGGGTGAAGGTCCTGGATTTTGGACTGGCCGTCTTCACCGCGCGGGAGACCGAGGAGACGGAAGAAGTCTTCATCACGCGCACGGCGACGACGGCGAGCGCCGGGGGCACGGCGCCCTACATGTCGCCGGAGCTGTTGCGCGGCTACGCGACGGACGCGCGCAGCGATATTTTTTCCTTTGGCGTGGTGCTGTTTGAGTGTTTCACCGGCCGGCGTCCGTTTCGCGGCGACACTCCCATTGACACGATGCACGCCATCCTGCACCAGCCCACTCCATCCCTTCGCGCCCTATGCCCTGAGCTTTCTCCGGGGTGGGAGGAGCTGCTGGAGCGCTGCCTGGCGAAGTTGCCGGAGCAGCGGTTCCGGAGCATGGCAGATGTTCTGGAGGGGATGCAGCGGATGTCCGATACTGCGGCGCCGGCGGCGGAGAAGTCCCTGGCCGTGCTGTATTTTGAAAATCCGGGCGGAGCCAAGGAAGACGAGTACTTCCGCGACGGCATCACGGAAGACATTATTACGGAACTGGCAAACATCAAGGAGCTGCGGGTGTTTTCGCGCTCTGCGGTGCTGGCGTATCGGGACAAGTCTGTTGCCGCGCCGCAAGTCGGACGTGAGCTGAATGCCGCGTTTGTGATGGAAGGGAGCCTGCGGCGCGCCGGCAACCGCCTCCGCCTGACCGCGCAACTGGTTGACGTGCGCACGGGGCTCTCCATGTGGGCGAAGCGCTTCGACCGGCAACTGGAAGACATCTTCGCCATCCAGGACGAGATCGCGCAGAGCATCGCCCAGGCGCTGCAACTGGTGCTCAGCGAAAAAGAGAAGAAGGCCATCGTCAAAGCGCCCACGGCGGACGTGCAGGCCTATGACTTTTATCTGCGGGGGCGGCAGTTTTTCTATCAGTGGAACCGCAAGGGCCTGGAATTCGCGCGGCAGATGTTCGCCCGCGCCGCGGTGATTGACCCCGCCTACGCGCGCGCCTACTCCGGCGTGGCCGATTGCTGCACCGTGCTCTACCAGTACTACGAAGCCAGCGACGCCAACCTGAAGGAAGCTGATGCGGCCAGCCGCAAGGCTTTGGAACTGGATGCGGACCTGGCGGAGGCCCACGTTTCCCGCGGCATGGCCGTGGCCCTGAACAAGCGCTACGAGGAAGCGGGGGCGGAGTTCGAAAGCGCCATCCGCCTGAACCCCAGACTTTTCGAGGCGTACTACTTTTACGGACGGGCAAAGTTCAGCGAAGGAAAACTGGAAGAAGCGGCGCCGCTCTTCAAGCAGGCTTCGGCAGTGAATCCCGATGACTATCAGAGCATCGCGCTGTACGCCATGGCGGTGACCAGCCTGGGCCGCTCCGCGGAGGCCGACGCAGCGTACAAACAAACCATGCAGATCATCGAAAAACATCTGCAATTGCACCCGGACGATGCGCGCGCCCTTTACCTGGGAGCCATCTGCCTGTCGAAACTGGGCAAGCCCGCGCAAAGCTTTGAGTGGGGACAACGGGCGCTCTCCATGGATCCCGAAGACCCCGGCCTGCTCTACAACGTGGCCTGCGTGTACGCCCTTCTGGACAGGACGGAGGACGCCATCGATTGCCTGGAGAAGGCCGTCAGCCTGGGTTTCGGACACAAAGGATGGATCCAGAACGACTCCGACCTCGTTTCGCTGCACAGCCACCCCCGCTTCCAGGCCCTGCTGCAAGGTCTCTAAGGTCAACCGCACCTGCTTTCCGCCGCGCGGATTCACGCTGCCTCATCCTACGTGTGATACAAAGAGAACCGGCATGCCAGCCGCCCGCCTGCAGAAGATCATCGCCGCCGCAGGGATTGCCTCGCGGCGCAAGGCCGAGGAGTTGATTGCATCCGGCCGCGTCACGGTGAACGGCCAGGCGGTGACCGAGCTGGGCACAAAAGCCGATCTGGAGAAGGACCACATCCGCGTGGACGGCCGCCTGCTCAAGGCCCCGGAACGCTTCGTTTACCTCATGCTGAACAAGCCGAAGGGCTACGTGACGACGGTTTCCGACCCTGAAGGCCGCCCCACGGTGATGGACCTGGTGCGCGGGGTGAGCGCGCGGGTCTACCCGGTGGGACGGCTGGACTATCTGAGCGAAGGACTGTTGCTGCTGACTAACGACGGCGAGCTGGCACATCGCCTGACGCGTGCCGCCTCGCACATACCCAAGACCTACGTGGTCAAGGTGAGCGGCCGGCCGAGCGAGCAGGCCATCGCCAAGCTGCGCGCCGGAGTGCGCATCGGCGGAGCGACGGATCCGGCAGGCGCGCGGGCGCGGCTGAAGCACGTGACCACGGCGCCGGCCGAGATCCGCCTGGCGCGCGATGCCCAGAATCCCTGGTACGAAGTGACGCTGATTGAAGGCCGCAACCGGCAGATCCGGCGCATGTTCGAGCAGGTGGGCCACCACGTGGAAAAAATCCGGCGGGTGCGCTACGGCGCGCTGGCCCTGGACGTGCCTCCGGGCGTCTGCCGGAGGCTGGCGCCTGAGGAGGTGGCGAGCCTGAAGGGATCGGGCCGGGTTCCGCGCGCCAAAGCAGTGCCGCAGCGCGCCTCGCGCCCGCGACTGCGACCCGCTGCTCGTGGTACAAAAGATCGAGCCCGATGAGCCGATTCGACGACCTGGTTCCCGAACACATCCGAGCCCTCTCGCTGTATTCGCCGGGAAAGCCCATCCGACAGGCTGAGCGCGAGAGCGGCGTGCGCTGCATCAAGCTTTCCTCGAATGAAAACCCTCTGGGCCCGTCGCCCCTGGCGTTAAAGGCCATGCGTGAGGCGGCCGACCGGGTGCATTTTTATCCCGATAACGACGCCTCGGAGCTGCGGCAACAATTGGCAACGCGGCACAACGTGCCGCCGGAGCAGATACTGGTCACCGACGGCTCCACGGCGCTGCTGGATATTCTGGCGCGCACGCTGCTGGGGCCGGGACACAACGCGGTGACCAGCGCGCGCTCTTTTATTGTCTATCCCATCGTCACGTGCGCCACCGGGGCGCGGCTGATCGAGGTCCCGATGCGCGACGACGCGTATGACCTCGATGCCATCGCCAAAGCCATCAACCGCGAGACGCGCCTGGTCTTTCTGGCCAATCCCAATAACCCCACGGGAACCATGTTCGACGCGGCGGCCACAGACGCCTTCCTGGCGCGCATGCCTGATCACGTCCTGGTGGCCCTGGACGAGGCGTATTGCGATTACGCCTCGGACTTCGCCCGGCGGCACGGCATGGAATACTCCCACTCGCTGGACTACGTGCGCGCGGGACGAAACGTCGTGGTGCTGCGCACGTTTTCCAAGGCGCACGGACTGGCGGGCATGCGCGTGGGCTATGGACTGGGCCCCGCCGGACTTCTGCAGCACCTGGCGCGCGTGCGCACGGCCTTTTCCGTCTCCGCGCTGGCCGAGGCGGCAGCGCTGGCGGCGCTCGGAGACGAGGCCCACGTGCAGCGCGCCATTGAAAGCAATGCCGCCGGCGTGGCGTGGCTCCTGGAAAAGTTCCGGGAGATGGACGTGCGCGCCGTTCCCACGTCCGCGAACTTCATCTACTTTGAGGCCGGGGAAGACGCGGCCACGCTGGCGCGACGCATCCAGGCCGAAGGCGTGATCGTGCGCCCGCTGAACGCCTGGGGGGCGCCGACCGCCCTGCGCGTGACCGTGGGCACTCCGGAACAGAATGAGCTCTTCGTGAGCGCGCTGCGAAAGACGCTGGCCCGGGCGGCGGTGCGCTAGGACGGTCAGTACACCGGCCAGACACCCGGAGTGGCCAACTCCAGCAGGTGGCCGTCGGGATCGCGGAAATAGAGGCTGGCGCCCCCGCGCTCCCATCGCTTCTTTTCCTCCACGACAATGCCGTGTGCGGCGAGCCTTTGCTCCCAAGCCTCCAGTTCTGCTGCTGCAATGGAGAAAGCGAGGTGCTGGCTGCCCGTGGAATCGTGATCGGGAGAAGCGCCGCGCCTGAACAAAAGCAGCAGGTTGGGCCCCGGGGCGATCATCGGAATCAGGCGCTGCGGCTCGAAGATCTCCATGCGCTGCAACCCGAGCACTTCTTCGTAAAAGCGCGAGGATCGGTCCAGGTCCTCCACGTAAAGGCAGGTTTCGAGGATTCCGGCGATCCGAGGCGTGGTCAATGCCATGATTGGCGTTCTCCGACTGAAGGTGGCGGGCGCAGCTCCGCTTCGCAGGCAGGCCGCTACCGCCGCGCCGTCTGGTGAATCTGGTGTTCCTCGGCGAGCAGCGCCACGCGCGCGGCGCCGATCAGTCCCGCGTCGCTGCCCAATTGGGCGCGGGTGATGTGCGTGCGTCGCCGGGACGCTGCCTCGGTGCCCGGCGCAGTGGCCACGTACACGAAGGAGCGCTTCCGGACCTCTTCGAACATGGAGGGAGCAAAAGCGTCCCAGGCGCCCGACACACCGCCTCCAATTACGTACATGGAAAGATTCAGGGCGTTGACCAGCCCGGCCACCACCACGCCGAGCATGAGGCCAACCTGGTGAAAGATTTCCTGCGCACTGCGATCGCCTTGCTGGGCGAGCGCGAACACGTCTTGCGCGCTGAATGCCCGGTCGTTTGCCAGCCGGGCAAGCTCCGGTGAGCCGTCGGCAAGGGCCCGTTCACGGGCCATGCGCTGGATGGCGGTGGCTGAGGCGTACTGCTCAACGCATCCGCGGTTGCCGCAGCCGCAGGGCGCGCCGTCGGGCACCACGGTGATGTGCCCCAGTTCGCCAGCCATGCCCGTCATGCCATGCCAGATGCGGCCCTGCAGCACGATCCCGCCTCCCACGCCGGTGCCCAGGGTGATCATGCACAGATCCTGAGAGCCGCGTCCGGCTCCCATCCAGAATTCGCCCTGGGCGGCGCAGTTGGCGTCGTTTTCCAGCAGCACGCGTGATCCCAGCCGGCGCTCGATTTCGTCGCGCACGGGGTAATCGTGCCAGCCGGGAAGGTTGGGCGACTCGCGCAGCATACCGCTTTCGAGATCGATGATGCCGGGAATGCCAACGCCGATGCCGGCCAGGGCTGCCGCGGCGTTGTGGCGTGCCGCCACTTCCTGAATGGCAACGCACATTTCGGCGATGACGGCGTCGCGGCCGCGCGCCACCGCGGTTCCCGTAGTGACCTTCTCCAGCACCCGGCCCTGCTCTCCTACGGCGGCAATGCGCAGGTTGGTGCCGCCGAGGTCTACGCCGATGGCGAACGCTGGCATGGCGTAAGAGTTTAGACGATGAAGGGCCGGGGCTGACAATCAGAAGGAGAGACTTCGACTATCGCTGGCAGCGCGGACAGTAGTGCGTGCCGCGGCCGGCCACTAGAACGCGCTTGACGACAGCACCACACACCAGGCACGGTTCGCCGTCGCGCTGGTAGACGCGGTGCTCGAACTGGAACAGCCCCTGGTCGCCGTCGGCGTTGACGTAGTCCGCGACCGAAGAGCCGCCGGCGGCGATGGCCGCGTTCAGCACCTGCCGCAAGGCGCGGCGCAGGCGGCGCAGCTCGTCCCGGGTCAGCGAGGCCGCGCGACGGCGAGGGCGAATGCCAGCGCGAAACAGTGACTCGTCGGCGTAGATGTTGCCGACTCCGCGGAGAAGCTTCTGATTCAGCAGCGCGCTCTTGATTGGTGTTTTTCGCTTGCGGAAGAGGCCGGCGAACCTTTCGAAGTCTACGTCCAGCGGCTCGCTGCCGGTGGCGAGGCCGGCATCGCCTCCCGTAACGGAAAGGCGGCCGAAGCGGCGCGGATCCACGAAGCGCAACTCGCGTCCGGAAGCCAGCCGCACGATGGCATGCGTATGCGGCTCCACCGGCGCCTCGGGAGCGGACACCAGCAATCGGCCGGTCATCCCGAGGTGGACAACCCATTGACGTTGTGTGCGGGACTCGGCGGCGGCAGGGCGTACCCTGGCAGCGGGGCCATGTCCGCGCGCGGCACGAGCACTTCCCTTGCCCGCCTCGAGGTCGAAGACGATTTGCTTGCCCACGCGGCGCACAGCGATGATGCGGCTGCGTTGCAGGGCGGCGGCAATCTCCGGCGCCAGCGACTTCAGGGGCTCGGGCTTCTCGCCCAGCCAAACGGACACAATGGCATCACCCGCGACGCGGCGGGCCAGCGCGCGGACAATGGTTTCGACCTCGGGAAGCTCAGGCATGCTTTCAACCGCCCCCACAAGGGGCGCGCCACGATTCTCGCACGAGCGCGGAGAGTAGCGCTTGGCCGGACGCTTGCCGTTGGTTTATCATCCTTGGCGACACATCCTCTTCCGTCCGCTTTCCTTTGCAACTCACCCTGGCACCAACTTGACGGCAGGGAGTGTGCGAATCGGGAGAACCGGCTCCGCCACCGGAACCAGGCCATAGGAACAGTAGATGCGAAGAGGAAAAACAGCGGTCGTGGTGGGCGCGCAGTGGGGCGACGAGGGCAAGGGCAAGATCGTCGACGTCCTCTCGGAGCGGTTCGATCTGGTGGCGCGCTATGCCGGCGGGCACAACGCCGGGCACACGGTCACCATTCGCGGCAAGAAGTTCATCCTGCAGTTGATCCCGTGCGGCATCCTGCGCAAGGGCTGCCGGAGCGTGATCGGCAACGGCGTAGTGCTGGATCCGATCGCGCTGCTGCGTGAGATCGCGGCGCTGCGCGAGGCCGGCGTTACCGTCGACGGAAAGCTCTCCGTCAGCAACCGCGCGCACGTGATCCTTCCCTACCATCGCATGATGGAGCTGGCCTCGGAAAATGCGCCCGGACGCGTGAAGATCGGCACGACGTCGCGCGGCATCGGGCCCACCTACGAAGACAAGATGGGCCGCCGCGGATTGCGCGTGGCCGACCTGCTCGATCTGGGCCTGCTGAAGACTCACATTGAAAACGCGTGCCGGGAAAAAAACATGATCGCCCACGCGCTGTTCAACTCCGAGCCGCTGGACGCCGACAAGATGTACGAGGAGTACGCGCGCGCCGCGGAGCAGGTGGCTCCCTTTG
>Ga0114945_10001668_pt1 | contig 13562 bp, 14 predicted proteins | sample OV2TP3_FD_87194 | JGI IMG/M metagenome (GOLD analysis project Ga0114945, IMG submission 87194) | Hot spring microbial communities from Beatty, Nevada to study Microbial Dark Matter (Phase II) - OV2 TP3 | ecosystem: Environmental > Aquatic > Thermal springs > Hot (42-90C) | place: USA: Beatty... | reverse complement strand
CGGTTCTGGAGCCGAGCCGGGAGGGGCGACCCTCCTGGCTTAGGCAGCGGCCGGTTGGGTAACCACCGGCTCTACCCGGCAGCTGACTGCCTCCAGCGTCCGCTCGTCCCTCGCTCCCGCTTCCGGCAGCAGCTGACGCCCGGCGTTCGGCGCCCTCTCTCCATAGGCACAGATCGGCGGGCTTGCACGCCGGGGAGGATGAATGGCGGCAATTCCGCCGTCTTTTACTCCGAGTAGTTGGACGAACCAACGCCTGACCTTGTATCATGGCACGGTGGATCGTTATGTACCGTCCATTATCAGCGGCATCAATGTGCGCCAAGGACGAGCGCATACCGATTTTGGCCAGGGATTTTACACAACGACCGTAGAACGACAGGCGTTATCGTGGGCATGGCAGCTTTCGCAACGCCTTCCTGGAACCCAGCCAGCGGTCATTCGCTTTGACGTGAATCGGGACGACTTGGCAGACCTTGAGTGCCTTTGGTTTGTTCGTGGCAATTTTGATGCTGACGACTTCTGGAGTCTGATTTTCCACTGCCGTACAGGAGGAGGCGATCAGAATAGGGGCACAAATCAAGGTTGGTATGATGTCGTCATTGGGCCAGTAGCAGCCTCCTGGAGACAACGCCTGACGATCTACGATGCGGATCAGGTTAGCTTTCATACGGATCGCGCAGCTAACCTGCTGAACACTAGCAACGCGAGGAAAATCTGATGATCGATTCAAAGGCTAAAGATGCCTTCTGGGATGTTGTCGAAGATTGCCTCGTGGAAATTCACGGCCTCTCTAAGCCTGCTGCACATCAAAGGAGTGTGGACCTCAGGACACGGATAGAGTCCGCTCCAACAGGGATGTCGAGTGAGATCTTTTACCATGCTGAACCCTTTGACATTGCCTGTGACATAGCAGGAAGACAGCTCGATCTCTCACACTACCGTTTCCAATATGACTATATATTGAATCGTCATAACTGGTAGGGAAACAGCGCCGAACCCCACACTGCAGCGGACGGGGGGCCAGCGGCGGTGTGCGACTCAGTGGTCCAGGTGCTGCTCAGGGGTGGTTTTGCCCCCGCCGCTGAGCGTAAGCGTTCGGCGTCAGTATGCTCCAGGGTCTATCGCAGATTGCACATTATCTCATTTCGAGATATTCTTGCTTCATGCACATTATCTCTCGCAAGACGTTACGCCAATTTTGGGCACAGCACCCCGAGAGTGAAAGTGCCCTTGCCCGATGGTTCAAAATCATGCAGCAGCACGACTTTACGAGTTTTGAGACCCTGCGGGCCACCTTCCCAACGGCAGACAAAGTCGGCGACCTCATCGTCTTCAACATTGGCGGGAACAGATACCGCCTCATCACCGCTATCCATTTCAACCGCCGCAAGGTCTATATCCGCCATGTGCTGACGCATCACGACTATGACCGAGGAGCATGGAAGCCATGACCGTTATGCTACACGAGCTCCAACAGCACTGGACGGCGCTCAGTCCGCTCTTGTCGATTCGCAACGAGCACGAATACGACCTCGCGGTGGAGCGCCTCAACTCCCTCCTGGATGAGGTGGGGACCGACGAGCAGCATCCGCTGTATACCCTGTTAGATACCCTCGGCACACTCATCCATGCCTATGAAGAGCAACACCACCCCATGCCAGAGTGTAGCGGAGTCGATGTGCTCCGTTTCCTCATGGACGAGCATGGTCTCACCCAATCCGACCTACCAGAGGTCGGATCGCAGGGCGTTGTCTCGGACATTCTCCGGGGCAAGCGGGAACTGAATGTGCGGCAGATTCGTGCCCTGGCACAGCGGTTTCAGGTATCGCCAGCCGTGTTCATCTAGGCCTGTGTCCCTGGCGACCTGCCAGTCCCAGAGAGGCCAGGCAGGAACAGGGGCACTCCCAACGGCGTGGCACCCCACGCCGAACAAGGGTTTGCAGGCGACGGCGAACAGCGTCCGCTCCTACGTCGCTCCCGCTGTCCGCCGCGCCTGACGCGTGGGCGTTCGGCGTTTCACCGGACAAGACCAGTCCGATGTTGTTTCATCCGGCACCATTCAAGAGGGAGAGACCTATGCATGAAGTTATCTATGCCTCCGCAACCGCCCTCGCGCGGGCCATTCGGGCCAAGGAGATCTCTTCGGCAGAGGTCGTGCAGGCCTATCTCCAGCGCATTGCCGCGGTGAATCCCGCCTTGAACGCCGTCGTGCACCTCCGCGCTGAGGCCGCCTTGGCGGAGGCGAGAGCCGCCGATGCCGCCTTGGCGCGGGGACAGATCACCGGCCCTTTGCACGGGGTGCCCATGACGATCAAAGACTCGCTGGACACTGTGGGGATGATCACCACAGGTGGCACGACTGGGCGCGCCACGTTTGTGCCCGAGCAGGACGCCACTGTGGTTGCCCGTCTGCGCGCTGCGGGGGCGATCTTGCTGGGGAAAACCAACACGCCTGAGCTGACGCTGTGGGGGGAGACGGACAACCTGGTCTACGGGCGGACCAACAATCCGTATGACCTGACCCGCACCCCTGGGGGGAGTAGCGGGGGAGCCGGGGCCATTATTGCAGCAGGCGGGTCACCGCTGGACATTGGCAGTGACACGCGCGGCAGTATTCGCTTGCCCGCCCACTTCAATGGCATTGCCGGTCTCAAGCCCACCTCAGGACGGGTGCCACGCACCGGGCATATTGTGCCGTTTGGTATGGGGGCGGTCGACGCCTTGACCCAGCTGGGTCCCCTGGCCAGATACGTAGAGGATCTGGTGCTGACCTTGCCCATTATTGCGGGTGTGGACTGGTACGACCCGGCGATTGTCCCTATGCCGCTAGGTGATCCGCAGGCGGTGCCCCTCAAGGGCTTGCGGGTGGCGCTGTACACCCACAATGGCATGCTGGCGGCCACCCCGGATACGGTGGCGGCGGTCCACCGGGCTGCCACTGCCCTCACCGAGGCCGGCGCATGGGTGCACGAAGACCGTCCCGCCATGCTCGAACGTGCTGAAGAGTTGTCCATCAACCTCTTGGGCGCCGATGGCCAGGCCTGGATACGCCGCCTGTTGCAGCAGGCGGGCACCACGACCCTCCATCCCCGGCTGCAGCAACGGCTGGAGGACGCCAAGCCACTGCGCGTGGGCGAATTCACCGCGCTGCTGGAAGAGGTTGATCGGTGTCGCAGTGCCATGCTCACCTTTCTGCAATCCTACGACATGATCCTGTGTCCCGCGTGTGCCTTTCCTGCCCCACCCCACGGCACAACCATGTCCTTCGTCAGCTATACCGGGGTCTACAACATGGCTGGCTGGCCGGGGATGGTGGTCCGCGGCGGGACCTCGTCCGAGGGGTTGCCCATTGGTGTGCAGATCGTAGCGCGACCCTGGCGTGAGGACGTGGCGCTCGCCGTGGGGCAGTACCTGGAGGAGGCGCTTGGAGGCTGGCAGCGACCTCCGCTCTGAAGGGGGCCTGGGCGTGGTCAAGCATAGGGGCGGCGTGTTGCGGATGGTGGTAAGCAGGAGCACCAATGTGCAACCATGCAACCGGGGCAGACTCGGATGTCCTTGCCCTCCAAGCCTTGGTGGCTGAGTCCGTGCCGAACCAAGCACTGCAGCCGACGCCTTCCAGCGTCCGCTGCGCTTCCGCTTCCAGGCGTGCCTGACGCGTCGCGTTCGGCGTCGCTCCGCCAGGACTGTCGTGTTCCCTGATGTTTCTTTCACCAGCACGTGAAATGGTGATCCAATGACGATCAGATGGGCGCTCGTCAGCCCAGTACAACATGACGATACCTTGGTGACTTCGCCCATTGGCGTGGGAAACGGTACGAGGAGGGGTCAAGCATGACCTTTGAAGAGATCCTGGCCCACGTCATCGAGGTACTCCAGCGCGAGGGGCGTATCTCGTACCGGGCGCTCCAGCGTCGGTTCGACCTGGATGACGCGTACCTTGACGACATGAAAATCGAACTGATTGAGGCGAAACAGCTCGCCCGCGACGAACACGGCCGCATTCTCGTCTGGGTGCCACAAGCGGCCACCACAGCGCCCCCACCCACCACCCAGGAAGGGTCCCCTGGCGCCTTGCCAGCAGTCCAGACGCCGCAGGAGGCGTCTGTCCACGTTGCACCTAGGGTCCCCGCGGCCGAACGCCGCCAGCTCACGGTGCTGTTCTGTGACCTCGTCGACTCCACCCACCTGGCGCGGCAGCTCGATCCCGAAGACCTCCGCGAGGTGATTCGGGCCTACCAGGCCACTTGTGTGGACGTTATCCAGCGCTTTGCCGGGCATGTGGCGCAGTACCTGGGCGATGGCTTGCTGGTCTATTTTGGCTATCCGCAGGCACACGAGGACGATGCGCAGCGTGCCGTGCGCACTGGCGTGGGCATTCTCGAGGCCATGGGGACGCTGAATACACAGCTGACGCGGGACAAGGGCGTCCGTCTGGCGGTACGGATGGGCATCCACACCGGGCTGGTAGTGGTGGGCGAGATGGGTAGTGGCGACCGGCACGAACACCTGGCCCTGGGGGATACACCGAACCTGGCGGCCCGCCTCCAGGGCCTGGCGGCTCCTGACACGGTGGTGATCAGTGAGGCCACCTACCGCCTGGTGCAGGGGTATTTTACCTGCCAGGATCTCGGGACGCAGACGCTCAAGGGTATCTACACGCCTATGCGGGTGTATCAGGTGGTGGGGGAAAGTACAACCCAGAGCCGCCTGGATGTCGCTGGAGCCAGTGGGCTCACGCCCTTCGTGGGCCGTGAGGCGGAGGTGACGCTGCTGCGGGAGCGTTGGGCGCAGAGCACCGAGGGGCTGGGGCAGGTGATGCTGCTTAGCGGTGAGGCGGGGATTGGCAAGTCGCGCCTGGTACGCGTGCTCATCGAGGATGTAGTGGAAGCAGGGACGCCGCGGCTGACGTTGCGCTGTTCGCCGTATCACACCAACAGTGCGCTCTATCCTGTCATCGAGCACCTCCAGCGCCTGCTCCAGTGGCACCGTGACACGCCACCCGGGGCACGGCTCGCCACGCTGGAGCGTGTGGTGCAGAAGGCACACCTGCCCCTGACGGAGGCCGTGCCGCTCCTGGCCGCCCTGCTGTCGCTGCCGGTGCCGGAGCGCTATCCGCCACTGACCCTGAGTCCGCAGCGCCAGAAGCAGCAGACACAGGAGGCGCTGGTGGCCTGGCTTCTCGCCGAGGCGGTACAGCAGCCGGCCCTGGCGGTGTGGGAAGACCTGCACTGGGCCGATCCATCCACCCTGGAGCTCCTCGGACTGCTGCTGGACCAGGTCCCCACTACGCGCTTCCTCATGGTCCTGACCTGTCGGCCGGAATTTCGGCCCTCCTGGGCACCCCGCTCCTACATGACCCCGCTCACCCTCTCCCGCCTCACCCGCCAACAGATCGCAGAGATGGTCCTACGCGTGACGGGCGGTAAACCCCTCCCAGCCGAAGTGGTGCAGCAGATTGTCGCCAAGACCGACGGCATTCCGCTGTTTGTGGAAGAGCTGGTGAAGACCGTCCGCGAAGCGGGCCTGGTACAGGAAGAGGCCGACCGCTATGTCCTACCCGGGCCGCTGCCACCCCTGGCGATTCCGGCCACCCTGCACGACGCCCTGATGGCGCGATTGGATCGACTGGCGGGGGTGGTGAAAGAGGTCGCGCAGCTCGGGGCGGTCCTGGGGCGGGAGTTTTCCTATGCCCTCCTGCGGGTCGTCGCGCCGCTGGACGAGGCGACGTTGCAGCATGGGTTGGCGCAGCTTGTCGAGGCCGAGTTGCTCTATCAACGAGGCATACTCCCCCAGGCGACCTATGTCTTCAAGCATGCCTTGATTCGGGATGCTGCCTACGAGTCGCTGCTACGGAGCACGCGGCAGCAGTACCATCAGTACATTGCGCAGGTGCTGGAGGCGCAGTTCCCCGAGACCACTGAGACACAGCCCGAATTGTTGGCGCATCACTTCATGCACGCAGGGCTCCATGAGCAGGCGGTCGAGTATTGGTACAAAGCCGGCCAGAGAGCCAGTGCGCGCTCGGCACATCGGGAAGCCATCAGCCACTTGTACAAAGGCCTGGAGGTCCTCGCGGCTCTCTCAGACACGCCAGACCGTACTCGACAAGAGCTGCGGTTCTACCTCGCCCTCGGGCCGTCACTGATAGCGATCCACGGCTATGCAGCGCCTGAGCTCGCCCACTACCACCGTCATACCCAGGAACTGTGTCAACGCATAGGCGATCCCGCGCAGCACTATACCGTCCTGGAGGGACTGCTGTCGTTGCATTTAGTGCGTGCAGACCTCCGGACCGTACGGGAACTGGCTGAGGAACTCCTCCGCCTGGCGCAGGGTGGTATGCCTGCCATACGGCTGGTGAATGCCCACCGCAGCTTGGGGAATATCTGCGTCCACCTCGGGGAGTTCCAGGCCGCCCGTGTGCAGTTAGAGCAAGGGGCGACCCTAGCCGCCGCACAGCTTCCACAACGCTCCATATTGCTGGAGGCTGGCGGGCAGGACCCGCGGACGTCCTGTCTCACCTGGTTGGCCCTGGATCTCTGGGCTCTGGGGTATCCCGACCAGGCCAGGCAACGCGGCGAGGAAGGCATTGCCCTGGCACAGGAACTGGCGCATCCCTTCAACCTGACGGTGGCGTTCAATCAATGGCTGCGCCTCCAACACTTATGCCGCATGCTGCACCTGCCTCTAGCCGTCGAGCGCGCCGCGACCTCCAGGCGTTTGGTCACCGAGCATGGCTTTGTACAGCAGATGGCGAACGAAACGTATCGCCAGGGTCTGCTGCTTGCGCAGCAGGGGCAGCTTCAGGCAGGGATTGCCCAGATGCAGCAGGGCTGGGCGGCCTACCGTGCCACCGGGGCCAACGTGCGCCAGCCCATGTATCTGGCGCCGTTAGCCGAGGCCTATGGGCAAGCGGGGCAGATCGATGAGGGCTTGCAGGTGCTGGCAGAGGCCCTGGCATACGTTGAGCAGGCAGGGGAGCGCTGGTGGGAAGCCGAACTCCACCGTCTCAAGGGTGAGCTGCTACTCATACAGTCTTCAGACAACTACACCGCAGCCGAATCCTGCTTCTCCCAAGCCCTCGACCTTGCCCGCCAGCAGCAGGCCAAATCCTGGGAACTGCGTGCCGCCACCAGCCTGGCGCGGCTCTGGAAGCAGTGGGGCAAGCGCGCCGAGGCCCACGAGCTGCTGGCGCCGGTCTACAACTGGTTCACCGAGGGCTTCGACACCGCCGACCTCCAGGAGGCCAGGGCACTGATGGAGGAGTTGGGGTGAGATGGTGAGAGAGAAAGCGTGGAAGCGAAGCGTTCGGCACCAGTGGCGCAGCGTTTTTCCAAAGGAGGTGCAGACGAACAAACCCATGGACCAATGATCACGGCGGATATATTTTGATCGCTCTGCCCGGTAATCAGGAGGCCATCAGGCCAAATGCATACCACCATGTATTTTTCACCGTGAGGGATGGCGTTTCGGATCAGGAGGTGCTCGACGTTTTTCGCCGATTTCGCGATCTCGCAGCGCGCAAGGGCTATATTCAGAGTGCCAATGACGCCTCGCTCGGTACCGTGGTCATTCCCGCAGTCGGGGACAACGAGGTGGCGCGGGCACGCCAGATGACCGGCGGTTTCAAGTGGGCGATGACGATCCGCCTGGATGGGAGGGAGGGCCTTGATCGGGACATCAGAGAGTCACCGACGGACATCCAGGCGGTCAACTTTTTTGGTCTCCTGCCGCAACCGCCCCACCTCATGGCGCATGCTCACGTCGACCAGTCGGCGTGAGCGCCTTGCCAGGGGTGCTGCCCTGCGAGGGAGCAAGCACTATCCGCAGAGGTGCTGCCCCCAGTGCAGGGGGCGTGCGGGTCGTGTGGCCATGCTCTGGTCGTGCGGTGCCGCCTGGGTGGGGGGGGATGGCTGGTCGTACGCCGATGCGGCCCCACCCTCCAGCGGCACGCTCAGTCCATGGTGTACTCCCAGGCCCAGCAACGGGCACATGGGGGGGCGAACACCCATGCACCTGTATCCCCCCGGCCGAGTCAGCGCCTCACCAAGGCCTGGAGCTGACTGCCAGAGGCGTCCGCTCGTGCCTCGCGCCCGCTTCTGGCAGCAGGTGAGCCCTGGTGTTCGGCGAACCTTACAGCTTGAGAGGGGGGCATCCCTATGGATTGGCATACGCCACAGTCTGCTTCCATAGTGCTATCATGGAGGAGAGCCTGGACACGCTTGGATGACAACCGCAGCTTGGCACACCGTATCCATCGATTGGACCATCATCAAACGGAGGTGGCAACATGGCAGCCATCGCAACAGAGCTGGCCCAGTATCAGATGTATATTGACGGAAAATGGACCGACGCCCTCTCTGGCGAGACCTTTGAGAGTGACAATCCCTTCACCGCCCAACCCTGGGCGGTGATTCCGCGTGCTGGGGCAGCAGATGTGGATCGGGCGGTCCAGGCCGCGTATCGCGCGTTCACCCAGGGGGCATGGCCACGGCTCTCACCGACCCAGCGCGGTGCCCTGCTGCGGAAGCTGGGTGACCTGCTGACCGAGCACGCCCAGCATCTCGGTGAGATCGAAGTCCGGGACAATGGCAAACTGCTTGCCGAGATGGGGGCGCAGACCGCCTATCTGCCGCAGTGGTATTACTACTATGGCGGTTTAGCTGACAAAATCGAGGGTGCCGTCATTCCCCTGGATAAAGCGGGTAATTTCAACTATACGCGTTGGGAACCGCTGGGGGTGGTGGGGGCGATTGTCCCGTGGAACTCGCCGTTGCTCATTCTCACCTGGAAATTGGCTCCGGCGTTGGCCGCCGGCAATACGGTGGTGGTGAAACCATCCGAATTCACCTCAGCCTCCACCCTCGAATTTATGAAAGTGTTCGAGCAGGTCGGCTTTCCCCCCGGCGTGGTCAATGTTGTGACGGGATATGGCGCCGAGGTAGGCGCCCCGCTCGTCGAGCATCCCCAGGTCGCTAAGATCGCCTTTACCGGCTCCGATAAGACGGGGGAGAAGATCTACGAAGCTGCGGCGCGGGGGCTGAAGCATGTCACGATGGAACTGGGCGGGAAGTCTCCCAACATCGTGTTTGACGACGCCGATCTGGACAACGCGGTGAAGGGAGCAATCTCCGGGATTTTTGCGGCCACGGGCCAAACCTGCATTGCCGGGTCCCGCCTGCTGGTGCAAGAGACGATTCACGACGCCTTCGTCGACAAACTCACCACTTTTGCCCGCACCGCCAAAATGGGTGACCCAATGCGCCTGGAGACGCAAGTGGGGCCGGTGACCACGGTACCACAGTACCATAAGGTGTTGGACTATATCGAGACGGCGAAGGGGGAGGGTGCCCGGGTCGTGCTTGGTGGCGGGAAGGCGACACGTCCCGAATGCGGGAACGGCTGGTTTGTGGAGCCGACGATCTTCACCGGGGTGCACAATGGCATGCGGATTGCCCAAGAGGAAGTATTTGGGCCGGTGTTGTCCGTCATTCCCTTCAAGGATGAGGATGACGCCGTGGCCATTGGCAACGACGTGGTGTATGGTCTGGCGGCCGGGGTGTGGACCCAGAGTATCCGGCGCGCCCTGAGTATGGCCGAACGGCTGCAAGCAGGCACGATATGGGTCAACACATACCGTGCCGTGAGTTTCCTGTCGCCCTTTGGCGGCTACAAGCGCAGTGGGCTCGGGCGGGAAAATGGTCAGGAGATGATGAAGGAGTATATGCAGGTGAAATCGGTCTGGCTGTCGACGGCCAGTGAGGTCCCCAACCCCTTTATTCTGCGGTAGGTGGGAAGGCGTTGACACGAGGTCTGTCTCGGGTCACTGTCAGCGGTTGGTGCGGCGAAGCAACGCGGAATGGGGGCAGGTCGTGGCATAGCATGCGTTCCTCGCCGAACCAAGCGCTGCATCTGACGGTCGCCAGCGTGCGCTGCGCGCCTGCTTCCGGCAGCCGGTGAGTGCCAGCGTTCTCGCGCCAAGGAAAGCTTGGCGTCTCTGGCAGGGTGAAAGTCCCTGTCGGGTCAGGGTGAGCCACCCACCCGTCTCGAGTCTGGCGGCCATGGCGGAGCCGTGGCGGAGACCACGGCGCACACGAGGGGCGAAGCGTAGACAGAGCATCCTGCAGGCGCATGTCGAGGCAGTGGTGGAGCGGCTGCAGCAGCAGCGGGAGCGGGCGAAGCTGATGCGTCGTCGGGACATTCTGAAGGGCAACGGCCAAGAGAGGCCGTGAGGCATCCCGGTGATCGAAGACAAGCGCCTGCAGGCAGCCTGCGCCAGGCTCCTGCAGGCGCTCGATGCGCAGGAGGTGCTGGGGTGTCGTGATGGGTACCGGCCCGGACGCGGGGCAGGGGAGGCGGTCCGTGCCCTGACCCTGGATCAGGTCCAGGGCAGGCTCGGTGACCGGCCATACGGGCGGTAGGGGGACTGTGGTGGAGGCCGACATGCACGGCGTCTTCGATCGCATGGACCGGACTCGCCTGCGCGAGGTGGTGCGCCAGCGGGTCAATGAGGGGAGGATCATGCGCCTTATCGGGAAGTGGCTCCGCGCGGGCGTCAGGGCAGACGGGGTGGTACATCACCCGGAGACCGGCTTCGGACAAGGCGGGGTTCTCGCACCCGTGTTGGCCAATATCTTCCGGCAGCATGTCCTGGATGTGGGGTGCGAGCGTGAGGTACGGCCTCGGCTGCAGGGACGGGCCGTTCTGATTCGTTTTGCCGATGACTTCTGCAGCGGCTGCGAGCGGGAAGGGGACGCCCGGACGATCCTGGCCGTCCTGCCCAAGCGGTTCGCCCGCTTGGGCTTGACCAGCCATCCTGAGAAGACGGCGTGGATCGCGTGCGGGAAGCCCGAGGCCCGCCAGGCATCGGCCAAGGGGGACGGCACATGCGAGTTCCGCGGATTGACCCATGACTGGGCGAAAGCACGCCGGGGGTTTTGGGTGATCAAACGCAGGACAGCCAGGAAGCGACGGCGTCGCACCCAGAAGTCGCTCTGGCGTTGGTGTCGCACCAATCGCCACGCGCCCGTAACATACCAGTATCAGAGGCGCTGTCTGAAGTTGCGCGGGCATTTCCGGTCCTAGGGTATCCGCGGGAACTTCCGCCTGCTAGCGGAAGTTCGTCGCTATGCGGAGCAGGCGTGGCGCTATTGGCTGAGCCGGCGCAGTAGCAAAAGTGCGATTGGCTGGGAGAAATTCCAGCGGCTGTGGCAGACCTATGGCCTGCCTACACCCCAGATCGTCCACACCATCTGACCGGTCAGGCCGGGTCGCCAAGTGATGCGCCAGAGTCGTGCCGAGACTCTGGTGACCGAGGAACCGTCTGAGTGAATCGCTCACGTACGGGACTGTGGGGGGGCCGGTTGGGCAACCACCGGCTCTACCCGGCAGCCGACCGCCAACAGCGTCCGCTCGTGCCTCGCTCCCGCTATTGGCGGCGGCTCACCGCGGGCGATCGGCGGCGCTGGGCTGCGTGGTCGGTGGCATGCTAGGGTGGGGCTCGGGGGCAGCCCCGGCCGCCGATCGGGGCGCGAGCCCGCGTGGTTCCGGCGGCGTTGCCGCGCGGCGACACGCCTGCGAGTCGGGGTGCAGCTTAGCTCGCGCCCCGTTAGGCGGTTTCATGCTGTCTCTCTACCTTTCCTGGTCAACGGATATGCGGTATGCCCCTGGTACGCAGGTCGGTCCAATGTGACGTTGTCAAAGGAGGAGGCTATGGTAGACTATATTTTGATCCCGCGTAGATCTGTTGAGGAAACACTCGGACTTGTCGGAGTCGAGCCCACTAAGGCCCGAGGACTTATTTGGGATGAGGCCAATTACTTCGCCAGAGACGCCTGTAGAATACTTGAGGGGTATGGTCTACAAGAGCAGCGGCCAGAAAAAGTGCATCTCGAGGGGCACCTGTACACCCGATTACCTCACGTAGGTGCAGTTGCGGCATCGTTTGAGAGCAAGGAGCATGCGGAAGCCGCGGCTAGAGATATAAGTGATTATTGGCTTGTGCGGGACATTGAGCTGTCGCTTCCAGTGCCCAGAACGGCCATAGCTCAGAATGTGGAGATTGATCTTGCACGGGTAGAGTGGCCTGAGGGAAGTGGGGTCGAGCACGCTCATTCACAAGGGCTGCGAGGACAGGGCGTGCTCGTTGGCGTCCTGGATACAGGCTGCGACGCGGATCACGTGGAACATTTGGGACTGGTTCGAGTGTTCCGCTACGTCCCTTTAAGTCTCCAGGGGTTCCGTGACGTACGAGGATTTGACCCTCATGGACACGGGACCCATGTATGTGGAATTCTTGCAGGTCAGCACGTTGGTGTCGCTCCCGAGGTCAACCTCTGGGTGGCCTCCATCATCGAGAGTGAGACTATGCGAACCAGCCTCCGGCGAGTTTTGGTCGGATTGGATTGACTTACAGGAATCTTCAGCCAGCCTGAAAACCGCGATCGCCCAGCGCTTATTAACATGTCGCTTGGCTTCCTGGACTCCTGGCTTTCACCTTCTGAACTAAACATCGTCCGCTTAGCGATACGACAGATTTTCAAAGCCCTTGTGCAAAACTTGGGGATCCTACCGGTTGTAGCGATTGGGAATGAGGGTGCAGGCACAGTACGGGCGCCAGGCTATTTTCCGGAGGCTTTAGCGGTGGGCGCCGTAGATAATAATGTAGATAATAATAATGAACCGGCGAACTTCAGTGGCGGTGGCCCATCTCCCATAGACGGTTCGACGAAACCGGACATCGCAGGCTACGGAGTGGATATACCCTCAAGTTACGAGAGAGATTACCCAGGCAATAGCTTCTACCGTCAACTGAGTGGCACCAGCATGGCTACTCCCTACGTCACCGGAATCGCAGCCCTATACGCCTCGGCTGACCCCTCGTTAAGGGGGAATGGCCTAAAAGCCAGGCTTATACAGAAGGCATTGGCTTTGCCACACCCTGCAGATCGGGTTGGCGCAGGTTTGGCACGTTTCACACAATAGGTGTAAGAGCCATGGGCAGAGAACCAGTGGAACCAATGGGGCATCCAAGGCGGCCGGGCATGGTTGAAGTCTTAGTCATCGTGCGCCCGCCCGCCCGCGAGGTTGCCACTCCACCCGATCGTGGTGCTGAGTATCGCTATTTAGTAGAGGAAACACAGCGGGCGAAAGATCGGCTTATTGATTGGCTAAAGAGCGCATCCGTTTGGGACGAGGTGGAGGAAGTTGGTGAACCCAACGCATTTAACATCATCCCCTTCGTCTGCTCTCGCCATGTTGCCTCGTTGTTGAAAAAGGCGCCTGGAGTAGAAGGTGTGGCGCCAGGTGACGCTCGAATTGACCTCATCGAGTGACGCCGTGCTCGCTTCGGAGATGGGCAAAAACTCAAAGGTATAGAGTCTGACCAGAATCGTCGATGGGGCAGCTATGCTCCGGGTCGAGGCACAGCAGCGAGTGGGCAGTGAAGGCAGTTCCCTTGGGGGGATAATCGCAAATGGACGCATTTGGCTCAGAGCAGTCAGCTTGAACCAGAAAACCAGGGTCAGACTCGCGTTAAACTGCTGTTCCACTGCCCGAGTCCG
>Ga0114945_10001667_pt1 | contig 13565 bp, 11 predicted proteins | sample OV2TP3_FD_87194 | JGI IMG/M metagenome (GOLD analysis project Ga0114945, IMG submission 87194) | Hot spring microbial communities from Beatty, Nevada to study Microbial Dark Matter (Phase II) - OV2 TP3 | ecosystem: Environmental > Aquatic > Thermal springs > Hot (42-90C) | place: USA: Beatty... | reverse complement strand
CTGGACGTAGAGCGGTTGGTCCAGCCCGTACATGATCCGGACGCGCTCGATGTCCGCCCGCCGGGGAGTCCGGCGGCAGCATGAGCGCCGCCGGGTCCCCGGTGAGCTGCATGATCACGAAGAGCGTCACCTCCAGGACTGCCGGGCCTGCCTGGCGTATCTGACACCTGCCAGCCGCGACGAGCACCCGGCGGGCGTCTCAGCCGCGCCAGTCCCTGAGGACCTCGCGGGCGGCGTTGTAGCCGGACGCCCCCATGACGCCGCCGCCCGGATGGGTGGCCGACCCACACTGGTAGAGCCCCTTGATCGGGCTCCGGTAGTTGGCGTACCCCGGCACCGGCCGGAGGAAGAAGAGCTGGTCGAGCGACAGCTCGCCGTGGAAGATGTGGCCCTGAGGCAGGGCGAAGATCGCCTCGAGGTCCGGCGGCACGAGGATCTGTCGGTGGATCACCGTGCCCTTCACGTTCGGTGCGTACTCGGCGAGCGTGTCGAGGACGGTGTCGGCGAAGCGCTCGCGCTCGGCCTCCCACGTCGTCCCCTTGAGGGTGTAGGGCGCGTGGCCGCCGAAGATGTTCACGATGTGCTTGCCCCGGGGCGCGAGGTCGGGGTCTACCCACGTGGGGAGGACCGGGGTCATGAACGGCCGCGCCGAGTACCGCCCGTACTTGGCGTCGTCGAAGGCCCGCTCGAGGTACTCCATGCTGGGGCCGATGTGGACGTAGGTGGGATACGGCGCGCCCACGGCCTTGGGATCGAAGGCCGTGTAGCGCGGCGGCTCCTCCAGCGCGAGGTTGATCTTGAACGCGGTGCTGAAGGTCTTGTAGCTGCGCACCTCGTCGACGAACTCCGCGGGGAGCTCGCGCGGGTCCACCATGCCGAGGAAGGTCCGCTTCGGGTCGGCGTTCGAGACCACGACCTTCGCAGCGAGCTCTTCGCCCGAGCGCAGCACCACCCCGGCGGCACGGCCCTCCTTGACGGTGACCCGGCTGATCTCGGCCCCGGTCCGGATCATGGCGCCGTACCGCTGGGCGGAGCGGGCGATCGCCTGGCTGATGGCCCCCATGCCGCCGCGGATGAATCCCCAACCGCCCGCGCCTTCGTGCTCGCCCATCAGATGGTGGAGCAGCACGTACGCGGTGCCGGGGGTCCTGGGTCCGGCGAACGTGCCAATGGAGCCGTAGTACGCGAGGACCGCCTTGACCTGGTCGGACTCGAAGTAGCGGTCGAGGTAGTCGCTGATGCTCTCGGTCATGAGGTCGGCGAACCGGAACAGTTTGCTCCCGAGCTTGCGGAACCGCCAGATGAGCCCGAGCATCTCCTTGACGTCGGACGGCCGCCGGGAAGCCGGGTTCGGGGGCGTGACCCAGAGGAGCTCCCGGACGAACTTCGCCGCGTCCTGGAGGAACGCCTCGAACACCGGATACGTCTCGGCATCCTTCCGCGAGAACTTCGCGATCTCGGCGCAGGTCTTCTTGAGGTCGTCCCAGTAGACGAAGTAGCGACCGTCCGGGAACGGCACGAAGAGATTGTCGGTGGGCAGCACCTGGAAGCCGAACCTCTTGAGCTCGAGCTCGTTGATGATGCGGGGCTGGAGCAGGCTCATCACGTAGGAGGCGGTCGAGACGCGGTACCCCGGCCAGACCTCTTCGGTGACGCAGGCCCCGCCGATCACGTCCCGCCGCTCGAGGACGGCGACCTTGTGCCCGGCCTTCGCGAGATAGGCCCCGCAGATCAGCCCGTTGTGCCCTGCTCCGATGACGATAGTATCGAAGTCCCGCGCCATGGTCTTCCTCCTTGATCCGCGCCGCCGCGCTTCGACTACCCTAGACTCAGCAATGAGGGGTACCGCTCCTGGTCTTCGACCCGTGTTGCGACCGAAAGGAGGACGGCGTGCTCACCGAACGCACGAGAGTCCGGCGGCTCCCGAAGCGTGGTCGCTATGAGGTCGCCACGATCCGAGCGATCCTCGACGAAGGCCTTGTGTGCCACGTGGGCTTCGTGGTCAAGGGGCAGCCCTACGTGATCCCGACGACGTATGCCTGCGTCGACGATCGCCTGTACATCCACGGGTCGACCGCGAGCCGCATGCTTCGCGCCCTGCGCCAGGGCGTACCCGTCTGTGTCACGGTGACGCTCCTGGATGGCCTCGTCCTCGCCCGATCCGCCTTCCATCACTCGATGAACTACCGGTCGGTCGTGATCCTGGGCACCGCCACCGCGGTGGTCGACCCGTCGGAGCGGCTCGTGGCGCTCCGGGCCATCGTCGAGCACGTCATCCCCGGGCGCTGGGGCGACGTACGCCCGCCGAATCCGAAGGAGCTCCGGGCCACGCTCGTGCTCCGCGTGCCGCTCGTCGAGGCCTCGGCCAAGATCCGAACCGGTCCCCCACTGGACGACGACGAGGACTACCGGCTCCCCTGCTGGGCCGGCGAGATCCCGCTGGGGCTCACCCCGCGGCGAGCCGTGCCCGACCCCCGGCTCGATCCTCGCGTCGGGGTTCCTGATGTCGTCCGACGGTATCGGCGCCCCCTGGCAACCGTCACCCGGCTCCGACGTTCGCGTCCCGGCTAGCGCGCCGGGTAGGAGCCGTCCGCACCGTGCACCTCGCCGCCGGCGAGGGCAGGATTGAACGCTCACATGAGACGCATCCGCGTCCGCGCGCGGAGCCGGTGCCGGTCGTGGTTGTTGAGCGCGTAGAGCGTGCCGGGCTTGAGTTCGTACACGGTGCCGGTCGCGAGGTCTTCGATCGTGCCCTCGCCCTCGAGGACATAGCAGGCCTCGAGGTGGTTCTTGTAGTGGATGACCTGATCCATCCCGGCTTTGAGGGCGGTGTCGGTGAAGGTGAACCCCATGCCGTCTTCCCGATGCAGGAAGCGCAGGCTCGACCAGTTGGGGGTGTCCACGTCGCCTTTCGTGCCCTTGAGGTCCGCCACGGTCCTCACGATCATGTGCCATCCCTCCCTTGTGGATTCGCCGAGCATCATGCACCGGGAGCCCTGGGCGAATCCAGGGCCCCTTGTCTCCCTCGCGCGTTCCGGCTAGGCTTGGATGACAGCTCGTCTCCCGAGCGGTCCCACCCATGCGAGGCTCGATATGGGGTGTCACGAAACCGACGCCGAGGAGCAACCCATAGGGACGCCGGCCGCCTCCAGCAAGCCCCTCGTCTCGACCTTGCCCGGCCGCTACTACCACGACCCCGCCATCTTCGAACGCGAGCTCGACCGTATCTTCGCCCGCCTGTGGGTCTGCGCGGGCCGCGCCGACCATGTCCCGGAGGCCGGCCAGTACTTCACCGGCCAGGTCGGTCGCGAGAGCGTGATCGTGCTCCGTGGCAGCGATGGCGTCCTTCGGGCCTTCGTCAACGTCTGCCGCCACCGCGGCGCGCGCCTGTGCTCCGAGGCACGCGGGCAGCTCCGGGGGAGGCTCCGATGCCGCTACCACGGGTGGACCTACGGCCTGGATGGCCGGCTCATCGGCGCGCCCCATATGACAGGAACAGAGGGCTTCGGCCCCGAGGCCCTCGGTCTCGTCCCGGTCGCCCTGGCTATCTGGGAGGGACTCGTGTGGCTGAACCTCGCCGACCAGCCGGCGCCGATCGCCGACCAGCTCACCCCCTGGGTCTGCGAGCGGTTCGGAGACACCGCGACGTTCGCCCGATACCGCGTCGGCGAGCTGCGGGTTGGTCGGACGCTCACGTATGACGTTCGCGCCAACTGGAAGCTGATCGTCGAGAACTTCATGGAGTGCTACCACTGCGCGGTCATTCACCCCGAGCTGAGCCGAGCGATCCCGAGCTTCCGGGCTGGGGTCGCCTACCAGATCGGCCGGCCGGCGGACTTCGCAGACGGGATCGAAGCGTTCACGCTGTCCGGGAGGGCCAGCCGCCTGCCGCTTCCCGGCCTGCCCCCGGAGGATCACCGTCGCTACTACGGCCTGGTTTTGCGCCCCAACCTCTTCGTGAACCTCCTGCCGGATCATGTTTTGGTGCATACCCTGTGGCCGGAGGCGCCTGATCGCACCCGCATCGTTTGCGACTGGCTCTTCGACCCCGCCGTGCTGGCACGGGCGGACTTCGACCCGACGGACGCTGTCGAGTTCTTCGATCTCGTCAACCGGCAGGACTGGGAGGTGTGCGAGCTCAGCCAGCAGGGGGTAGCATCCAAGGCGTTTCGGGCCGGGGGCTTCTTCACGCCGCTCGAGCACCACATTCGCGGCTTCAACGACTTCGTGCTTGCCCAGCTCGACGAGTCGTAGCGCCCCGGGCGTCCCGGGAACTCTCCCCCGCGGGCCCGATGCCGTCGAGGCAGAACGCGTTGCACGGCATCGCCGTCACGCAGGCATTCCCACCGCGATCCAGGTTTGCCACGACTTCCCACTCCGCCCGAGGCGACGACCGCGCAGCAACCCACTCGGAACGCCCGCGCAGACCCTACCACCGCCACGGACGGACTCGTCGCCAGGGCCCTCCCCGGCCTCTCGGAGCGCGTCACCGATCCCGCGTTCCCGGTTAGCCGCCGGGCTCCCGCGTCTGTCCGCATCCGCCTTGCTTGTCGATCCGTACCTTTAATCAGTAGCTTGGAAGCCGCCAGCCGGGCGAGGGCCGGCGCCGGATCCACGTCCGGACAGGTCTGCACCCGCTCCAGCGGGGTCCGAGGGCCATCATAGCGGCGCCGGACTCGCGCCCCGACGCGCTCTTTCCGGACCAGCTTGACAGAGGGCAAGCACGGTTCTGGAAGAGCCGGAGCTCCTGTTGGTATTGGTTGAGCGCGGCCACGGCCGCGAGCTGTCCTACCGGAGGTAGCCGCCCTCTTGCCGGCGGGGCCGTCTTCGTCTATCCTCACGGACACATATGGATCCCGGGCTGCTCCGAGCCCGGCCTCGTCATGGACCGCTCGGCTGCGCCGCGACGCGAGGTGCTCCTGCCTAGCAGAGAAGCGACGCCCCCGGGGACCTCCCAGGGGGAAGCGGACATGCTTGTCCGCTTCTTCGACGTCCAGAAGACCTTCGACGGCGAGACCCTCGTCATCCAGAACCTCAACCTCGACATCTACCGCGGCGAGTTCCTGACCCTCCTGGGGCCCTCGGGTTCGGGCAAGACGACGACCCTCATGATGCTGGCCGGGTTCGAGCCCCCCACCCACGGCGACATTCTCCTGGCCGGCCGGTCACTCCGCAACGTGCCCCCTCACAAGCGCGACATCGGCCTGGTGTTCCAGAACTACGCGCTCTTCCCCCACATGACGGTGGAGGAGAACCTCGCCTTCCCGCTCCTCGCACGGCGACGGCGGAGAGCGGAGATCGCCGAGCGGATCGCGCAGGCCCTCGACATGGTGCAGCTCGGCGGCCTGGGCAAGCGGCGGCCGAACCAGCTCTCCGGCGGCCAGCAGCAGCGGGTCGCCCTGGCGCGGGCTCTGGTGTTCGAGCCCACCCTGGTCCTCATGGACGAGCCGCTGGGCGCCCTCGACAAGCAGCTCCGGGAGCAGATGCAGCTCGAGGTCAGGCACATCCACGAGCGACTCGGGGTGACGGTGGTGTACGTCACCCACGACCAGAGCGAAGCCCTCACCATGTCGGACCGGATCGCGGTGTTCGACAAAGGCGCGATCCAGCAGCTCGCCGAGCCGCAGACGCTCTACGACGAGCCGGTCAATTCCTTCGTCGCCGGGTTCATCGGTGAGAACAACCGCCTGATCGGAAAGGTGGTGAGCATCACGGGCGACGAGTGCGCCGTCGAGCTGGAGGCCGGGGGGTTGGTCTACGCCCTCGCGGTCAACGTGGACGGAGTCGGCACGCGAACGCTGCTCTCGCTCCGGCCGGAGCGGGTCATCGTCAACCCGGACGCCGATCACTGTCCCAACCGGTTCCCGGCGTGCCTCGAGGAGATCATCTACCAAGGTGACCACCTGCGGGTCCGCGTGAGCGTGTGCGGCCGGGACGACTTCACGATCAAGATCCCGCGATCCGTGAACGGGTCGCCCATGGCCCGCGGCCAGACCCTGACCATCGGCTGGAACCCCCGGGACTGCCGCGCGCTCGACGCGCCCTAGCCCCGGATTGACACGCCGTCAGAAGGGAGGAAGGATGCGGCAGCGGCCAATCACAACCAACGCAGCGACCGGAAGGAGGCACCTCATGCGAGGCGCGCTGACCTTGGTCGTCCTCGTCATCACAGCCGCCGCGATTGCGGGGCTCCTAGTTCCCGCACCCGCCACGGCCCAGGACTCCATCACCGTCACGTCCTGGGGCGGCGCCTACTCGGAGAGCCAGCGCAAGGCGTACTACGAGCCGTACCTCCAGAAGACCAAGATCAGGGTCCTGGAAGACGAGTGGGGCGGCGACATGGCCCAGATCCGGGCCCAGGTCCAGACGGGCAAGTACAAGTGGCACGTGGTCGACGTGGAGACCGACCACGTCCTGGCGGGCTGCGACGAGGGTCTGCTCGAGCGGCTCGACTATAAGGCGATCGGCCCCATGGACCAGTTCCTCGAGGGCACCACCCACGAGTGCGGGGTGGCGACCATCAGCTGGTCGACGATCTACGCCTACAACGCCGACCTCTATCCCGCCGGCGCTGCCCGACCGAGCACGGCGGCCGATTTCTTCGACCTCAAGAAGTTTCCCGGCAAGCGCGGGATGTGGAAGTCCCCCAAGCACAACCTGGAGTTCGCCCTGATTGCCGATGGCGTGCCCGTCAAGGACGTCTACGAAGTCCTCAAGACCGCCGACGGCCTCGCCCGCGCCTTCCGGAAGCTCGACACCATCAAGTCCCAGCTCGTGTGGTGGGAGGCGGGGGCCCAGCCTCCGCAGATGCTCTCCGACAAGGTGGTGGTCATGACCACCGCCTGGAACGGGCGCATCTACGACGCCGTGGTCAAGCACAAGAAGAACTTCGTCATCGTGTGGGACGGCCAGTCCCTCGACTACGACTGGTTCGTGATCCCCAAGGGCCACCCCCAGAAAGATCTCGCCGTGAAGTTCATCGCCTTCGCCTCGACCCCCGAGGTCCAGGCCAACCAGTCGAAGTACATCTCCTACGGACCGACGACGAAGAAGGCCCTGACGCTCATCAGCCCCGCCATCCTGAAGGATCTGCCGACGGCGCCCGCCAACATGAAGAACCACTTCCGGGTCAACGCCAAGTGGTGGGCCGACCGTCGCGAGGAGCTGACCGAGAAGTTCAACGCCTGGCTGGCGAAGTAGACCGGCCCGGCAGACCCGGGGCAAGGCGGGACTCGCCGCCTTGCCCCTGATTCCCGGATGAGGATGGCGCTCCGCTCGGCCCCGCCGGTGGAGACTCTCGGGAGCGACACCGTGCCGCTCAAGCGACAGCTGCGCCGTGCCGAAGCGCGGCGGACGCTGCGGGCGGTGGGCCTCGTCCTGCCGGCGTTCGCCTTTCTCTTCGTCTCATTCGTCGTTCCCATTGTCTCGCTCCTCTCCCTCAGCGTGCAGAACCCGGAGGTGCCCGAGGTCCTACCCCGCACGGCCGCCGCCATCCGGGCGTGGGACGCGTCGGTCCTACCGGGCCCGGAGATCGTGGCCGCCTTCATCGCGGACCTGCGCGAGGCAGACCGGGTGAAGACCGTGGGGCGCGCGGGGAAGCGCCTGAACTACGATATCTCCGGATTCCGGTCCCTCATGCTCCAGACCGCCCGAGACCTGCCCCCGCCCGAGACGCCGGCCCCTCGGCTGCTGGACAAGCTCAAGGCCCTCGACGACCGTTGGGGCCAGATCGAGTACTGGGCCGCCATCAAGCGCGCGGCCCGGCCGGTCACCGACTTCTATCTCCTGGCGGCGCTGGACCGTACGCGGGACATCCAGGGCCGTGTCGTACAGGCCCCCGCGGACAGTGCCATCTACGTCAACACGCTGGCGCGGACCTTCTGGATCAGCCTCGTGGTGACCGTGGTCTGCCTGGTGCTGGGCTACCCCATCGCGTACCTGCTGGCCGGCCTGCCGACCCGTGTCAGCAACTTCCTGATGATCCTGGTGCTGCTGCCGTTCTGGACGTCGCTCCTGGTGCGGACGACAGCCTGGATCGTCCTCCTCCAGCCCGAGGGGCTGGTGAACGACCTGGCCGTCTTCCTGGGGCTGATCCGCCAGCGCGTGCCGCTCGTCCACAACCGAACCGGCGTGTATGTAGCCATGGTCCACATCCTCCTGCCCTTCATGGTGCTGCCCATGTTCAGCGTCATGAAGGGGATCTCGCCGTGGCACATGCGCGCCGCCGCCTCCCTCGGCGCGGGGCCGCTCCTGGCGTTCTGGAAGGTCTACCTGCCGCAGAGCATGCCTGGCGTGGCGGCGGGCTCCCTCCTCGTCTTCATCCTGGCCCTGGGGTACTACATCACGCCGGCCCTGGTGGGCGGCGCCAACGACCAGATGCTCAGCTACTTCGTCGCCTTCTTCACCAACCAGACCCTGAACTGGGGGATGGCCGCGGCCCTGAGCGTGATCCTGCTCAACGTCGTGTTGGTCATGTTCGCGGTCTTCCACCGCGTGGTCGGGATCGACCGCCTGAAGCTGGGCTGACACATGGCCCTGCCGCCGTACGCCTCCCCGCTCCAGCGCGCGTGGCACTACCTCTTCCGGCTGTTCTGCGGCTTCGTCTTTCTGTTCCTGGTCGCCCCGATCCTGGCCATCGTGCCGCTGTCGTTCAACCAGGAGCCGTACTTCACCTACCCCATGCCCGGGTGGTCGCTGCAGTGGTACGAGGAGCTCTTCACCTCCGCCCAGTGGCAGCTCGCCTTCAAGAACAGCGTCATCGTCGGTGTCACCTCGACCCTCCTGGCCACGATCCTCGGCACGACCGCGGCCCTCGGGCTCAGCCAGGCGCGGTTCCCGCTCAAGGGCCTGGTGGTGGCAACGCTGATCTCGCCCATGGTCGTCCCCATCGTGATCACCGCGGTTGGGATGTACTTCTTCTACGCCGGGCTCGGCCTGACCACGAGCCTGCCCGGCATCATCCTGGCCCACGCGGCGCTCGGCCTGCCCTTCGTCGTGATCACCGTGATCGCCACGCTGGCGGGATTCGACCACACGCTGGTGCGGGCGGGCCAGAGCCTCGGCGCGGGACCGGTCCGGGTGTTCTTCACGGTCACGCTGCCGCTCATCCTCCCAGGGGTCATCTCCGGCGCCCTATTCGCCTTCGCCACGTCCTGGGACGAGGTGATCGTCGTCCTGTTCCTCGCGGCCACCCCACAGCACACGCTCCCGCGGCGGATGTGGAGCGGGATCCGCGAGCTCCTGAGCCCGACCATCCTCGCGGTCGCGACCATCCTGGTCGTGCTCTCGGTGCTCCTCATGATCGCCACCGAGATGCTCCGGCGGCGGAGCGAGCGGCTCCGCGCCGTCCGGGCGTAGGATGACCGCTCACGTTCGGTGAGCGGAGGAGGCAGCCATGGGGAAACTCAGCCAGGCCGAGATCGATCGTTTCGGGCGCGACGGGTACCTCGTCGTCGAGCACGGGGTGACGCCGGCCCAGCTCGCCGCGCTCAACGCCCAGCTCGACGCCTGGGTCGAGGAAAGCCGGGCCTACACCGCCAACTATGGCAGGACGATCGACGGCAAGGCGCGGTTTGACCTCGAGCCTGCCCACACGGCGGCCGTGCCCCGCCTCAGGCGGGTCGCCAATCCGATCGAGATCTCGGAGGCCTACCGCGATGCACTGGTGAACGCGCCGCTCGTTGACATGCTCGAGGATCTGATCGGCCCCAACATCAAGTTCCATCACTGCAAGGTGAACATGAAGCTGGCCCACAGCGAGCAGCGGGTCGGATGGCACCAGGATCATCCCTATGACCCTCACACCAACGACGACATCGTGGTGGCCCTGATCATGCTCACCGACATGACCCTGGACAACGGCGCCCTCCTGGTGGTGCCGGGCTCGCACACCGAGCGCTACAGCCTCTATCGCGAGGATCGGTACGTGGGGGAGATCGCGCCGGAGCACATCCCGGACATCGAGCGCCGCGCGGTGCCGGTCACGGGCAAGGCTGGCCACGTCTGCCTGCAGCACACGTGGATGGTCCATGGATCCGGCCCGAACCGCACCGATCGCGCGCGCGCCCTCCTGATCTGCGACTACACGGCGGCCGACGCCTTCCCGCTGACCCCGCCGGCGGTCCCGAGTAGCCTGACCGGCATGATCGTGCGCGGCCAGGCCACCCGCGTTGCCCGCCTGAAGGCGGCGCGTCTGGAGCTGCCGGCCCCCTATGAGCACGACTCCTTCTTCGCCCTGCAGGGTGAGGCCGCGAGGGCGGATGCAGGAGCGGCGGAAGCCTCGCCGACGGGGCACAGGGCGCCGGGATAGCCGGGAAAGGTGGGGGCGAATCCGGCCCTCCCGAGGCCCCGCGGCTACTCCTGCAAGTTCTGCCCCGTACCCGGCAGTGAGGAAGGCTGCCGCTGATACCGTTCGTAGTAGTCGCGCTCCAGCGCACCCGACAAGTCGCGGCTGACGAACCGGTCCGGGTCGAATGGGCGCAGCAGCTCGGGTCGGTGTCCTGTGATGATCTCGTCGGCGAGGAGCTCCATGCAGTAGGGCGCGAGCAGCATCCCGCGCCCGCTCCACCCGTTGGCCTGATAGAAGCCCGGGACCCGGCGCGACTCGCCCACCAGCGGCAGGTGGTCCGGGGTCACGTCGTACATCCCCGCCCACTGCCGGATGACGGGCAGGTGGGCGAGCGCGGGCATCTTGCGGACGAGCAGGGTGGCGGCACGCGAGAGGAACTCGAAGCTCGATGCCGAGTTGACCCCCGGCGGCTCGTCGGGGTCCACCACGCCTGCCACCACCTCGCCCCTGAGCGTCTGGTTGAACCAGCCCTCGGTCGGTCGGTAGAAGGTCAGCGCCAAGTGGAGGAACGGCTTGACCGGGGCCGTCACCAGAACCTCGCGCCGCAGGGGCTGGTTGGGGATCGACAACCCGGCGAGCCGCGCGACGGCCTCGGCCCAGGCCCCGGCGGCGTTGACGACCCGCGGGGTCGCGATGCTCTCCGGGCCCAGCGACACGCCGCGGACCCGGCCGCCGGCCACGTCGATGCCCGTGACGCGGGCGCCCTGCCGGACCTCGGCCCCGAGCCGACCCGCGGTCTCGAAGTAGGCCCAGACCGCGGCGTCGTGGTGGATGATCCCATCGCGAGCGTGTATCATCCCTCCGGCTACGGGCTCGCCGGGGCGGAGGTGGGGAACGAGGCGGCAGACCTCCTCGGGACCGAGGAGTTCGCTCCTGACGCCCAGCCGGTGATGCATCTCGAGGATCGAGCGCATCCGGGCCGCCTCCGCGGCCTCGTAGAGGAGCCACAGGTACCCCGCGCGCCAGAACAGCACGTTGAACCCGAGCTCGTCGCCCATCCGCTCGTACTTGGCCTGGCAGGCGAGGGCGAGGCGGGTGAGGTCCTCGGTGAGCTGCATGGCGCGGATCCGGCCCACGTTCCGCCCCGACGCGCCGGAGCCGACGTAGCTCTGCTCGAGGATCAGGACGCGCCCCAGGCCGCGGCGCCTGAGCTCCACGGCGAGGGCCAGCCCGGCGATCCCGCCGCCCACGATGACGACGTCGGCCGCCTCAGCCATGCTCCGTCACCGCCAGCTCGCCCAGTCGGACGGGCTTGGCCGGAGGCCGGCTAGTCGGCGCCGCGAAGCCGGGCCCGATCACCCGCAGGACGTTGGGCAGGCAGAACTTCCCCTGGCACGGTCCGGTGAGGACGCCCGTCCGGCGCTTCACCAGCTCGGGCGCGCGGTAGCCCCGCGCCATCTCGGCGCGGATCTCGCGCTCGCGTACGTCTTCGCAGAAGCACACGTGGCCGGCGCCTCCGGCCGAGCGGGTCGGGAACACCACCGCCGGCTCCGGTGGCAGCCGGGCGAGCTGCGGCGCCAGCAACGCGATCTCCGACCCGATCCCGCGCCCCGCGGCGCGCGCGGCGGCCAGCCCCGCCAGCCGGCCCTCGGCCAGGCAGCGCGCCGCATCGGCCGGGCCCGCCGCCTCGCCGGCGAGAAAGACGCCGGGCAGCGTCGTGGCGAGGAAGCGATCCCTGACAGGGATCGGCCCGAAGGCAGCGTCCCACTGCACCTCGGCCCCGGCCTGAGTCAAGATCTCGTGCCGTGGCTCAAGCGCTGCGATGACGATCAGGTCGCAGGCGACGGTTCGCGTGCTACCGTCGGGCTGACGCACCACGGCCCCCTCGACCCTGCCCCTCCCCCGGGCGGCCACGATGGCCTCGCCGTCGCCCAGCCTGCGGACGGTCTCGATCCCGGCGCGGGCCATCAGGCTGGAGACCCGATCGCCGAGCGTCGGCGTGCCCCACACCACGGCGCGGGTCCCGGGCGCCAGGCCCTCGCGCACCAGCAGGCGCGCCACGAGCCGCGCGCTGATGACGCCGGGCAGGTCGTTGTCGACGAACAGCGGCACCGTGTCCAGGGCGCCCGGCGCGAGGACGACCTGATGAACCCGCAGCGCCACCAGCCTGTCCGGCGTCACCACGCCGAGTGTTCGGGGCGGGTACAGGCCGACGCAGAGCGCCCGTGGCCAGCAGGCGACCGTCGGGAGCTCCTCGAGGCGCCGGCGCAGGTCCCGCACGTGCTCCCACCCGTCCGGGCGGTCGAGCCAGCCGCCACCGAGCGTCGCGCGGTCGTCCAGGAGGATTACCCGGGCGCCGCACTCGCCGGCCGCCACCGCCGCGCTCAGCCCGGCCAGGCCCCCGCCCACCACGCCGACCTCGGTCTCCGCGACGACGCGAGTCCGCGTCGGCCCGCCGGTCGTCCTCAGGCCCGCCACCGACCGGGGGCTCTCCCCCAGTCGGCCGAGGCCGGTGAACCGCCGCAGCAGGCGCAGGTACAGCTGGCGTAGCGACCTCGGGCGAAGCAGGCGCCGGTGAAAGAAGCTGTAGGGGAGGAGCGGACTCAGGAGGTCGAGGGGAGCCAGGACATCCCGCCGGGCCGACGGCCAGGCGTTCTCCGACCGCGCCACGAGGCTGTCGCGACAGGGGACGGTGCAGGCGGGCGTACTCGGCACCCCGTCCACCTCCATCGCGCACCAGCCGCACTCGCCGGTGGCGCAGAACACGGCACGCGGGCGGTGGAAGCGCAGCGAGCGCGAGAGCGCCGTGTTTCCGGCGGCGAGGATCGCAGCCGCCAGGCTCTCGTGGGTGTACCCCTCGAGCGAGCGGCCATCCAGGGTGAACCTGACCCGCTCGCCGCGCGGCGAGTCCGGGAACAGCCCGGCGGGCAGGCGATGCATGAGCTCACTTCCCGTGAGCGAATCCCTTCAGGGGCCGGTTCTCGCCTGCGGCCTACGCCGACTCTCCCAACACTCGGTGCTCCACTCCCACCAACCTGGGGGGGAGCGCCTCGTGCCGCTCCGCCCCCAGACCCCCCCACCACGGAGCGACTCGAGGTTGGTGCATCCGGGTGCGCCCCGCCCATGCCAACTTCGAGCGGCCACCCGCGCCTTCGGCGCGGGTACCCTGTACCATGGGACGAGCGAAGCACGGACCCTCGCTGGGAGTGCCTTGGGTACCCAGTGCCTCGAGCACCTCGGCCGGACCTGCGCCCCGGCGAGGCTCCGTGATGGACAT
>Ga0114945_10001664_pt1 | contig 13584 bp, 12 predicted proteins | sample OV2TP3_FD_87194 | JGI IMG/M metagenome (GOLD analysis project Ga0114945, IMG submission 87194) | Hot spring microbial communities from Beatty, Nevada to study Microbial Dark Matter (Phase II) - OV2 TP3 | ecosystem: Environmental > Aquatic > Thermal springs > Hot (42-90C) | place: USA: Beatty... | reverse complement strand
GGCCCGACGCCGAGGATGCCGTTCTCGCTGTGCAGGATGATCTCGCGCCCTTTCGGCAGGTAGTCGGCGACCAGCGTCGGCAGCCCGATGCCGAGGTTGACGTACGCGCCTTCGGGGATGTCGCGCGCCACGCGCGCAGCGATTTGCTTGCGGTCGAGCTTCTTCATCAATGCTTGACGATTCTCTTGACAAATATCCCCGGGGTCACCACGGCCTCCGGATCGAGCTCGCCCAATTCTACGGTCTCGCGCACCTGCGCCACGGTGCACTTCGCCGCCATCGCCATGATCGGGCCGAAGTTGCGCGCGCTCTTGCGGTAGGTGAGGTTGCCCCAGCGGTCGGCGCGGTCGGCCTTGATCAGCGCGTAGTCGGCGTGGATCGGATACTCGAGCACGTAGTCGCGGTTCCCGATACGCCGCGTTTCTTTTCCCTCGGCCAGCTTCGTCCCGTACGCCGTCGGCGTGAAGAAAGCGCCGATTCCCGCGCCCGCGGCGCGGATGCGCTCGGCGAGCGTGCCCTGCGGCACGAGCTCGAGCTCGATCTCGCCGGCGCGATACAGCCGGTCGAAGTGCCAGGAGTCCGCCTGGCGCGGAAACGAGCACAGGATCTTGCGCACACGCCGCGCGCCGATCAGCGCCGCGAGGCCGGCGTCGGCGTTGCCGGCGTTGTTGTTGACGATCGTGAGCTCGCGCGCGCCCTGCGCGATCAGCGCATCGATCAGGGCGGCCGGCATGCCGGCGTTGCCGAAGCCGTGGATCATCACCGTGGCGCCGTCCGGGACGTCGACCAGCGCAGCTTCGGGACTGGCGACAAACTTGTTGATCATCGGGCCGTGAATTATGGCATCCGCTGTTTTTAGGCCTCTTTTTAGACTCGACTTTCAGTCCTGTGGATAAGTACTTGAAAATAATGGCACTTATCCAGTGAACATCGTGTGGTAAAAAACCTACGTAAGTCCTTGTCTGACTTGGAAAAACCAGCTTGACCGGGATGCTGTTTGGCCGTAGAGTGGCAAAAGGTAGGAAAAAGTGGCGAAAACAGCCATATGGGGACAGCATTCCATGGAGCCGCGGTCATCACGCTCGACGCGAAAGGACGCGTCGCCGTGCCCACGCGCCATCGCGGCGCGCTGCTGGACGGCGCAAAGTCGCTCGTGCTCACGGCGCACCCGGAGGGCTGCGTGCTGATCTATCCGGAGTCGGCCTGGGAGCCGGTGCGCGCGCGCGTCGCGACCTTTCCGAGCTTCGATCCGAAGGCGAGCTGGTGGAAGCGCCTGCTCCTCGGTTTCGAGGAGCACATCGTGCCCGACAGCTCGGGCCGCATCCTGCTCGCGCCCGCGCTGCGCCAGCACGCAAGGCTCGAGCGCGAAGCGATGATGATGGGGCAGGGCCACTACTTCGAGCTCTGGGACGCCGGCGTCTGGGCCGCCAAGCTCGAGCTGGCGCTCGCCGGGCACGCGACGCCGCCGGCGGGAATCGAGGATTTTTCGCTGTGACGCCCGCCGATGCACCAGCCGGTTCTTGCGCGCGAGGCGATCGAGGCGCTTGCCCTGCGCCCCGACGGCGTGTACCTCGATGGCACGTTCGGCCGCGGCGGGCACAGCCGGCTGATTCTCGAGCGCCTGGGCGCCGCGGGACGCCTGATCGCGCTCGACCGCGATCCGCAGGCCGCCGAGGCGGCGCGCGCGATCGGCGATCCGCGATTCAGTTTCTTCAAGGCGAAGTTCTCCGACCTGTCGATGGTGCCCGCCGGCGTGCAGGGGATGCTGTTCGACCTGGGCGTGTCCTCGCCGCAGCTCGACGACCCGGCGCGCGGCTTCTCGTTTCGCCACGACGGTCCGCTCGACATGCGCATGGACCCGGAGGCCGGCATGAGCGCCGCTGAATGGCTCGCAGCCGCAGAAGAACAAGAAATCGGGAGGGTGATCCGCGACTATGGCGAAGAACGGTTTGCTCAACAGATTGCAGCGGCGATTGTTGCTGCTCGCCGCCGCGAACCGATCGTCCGCACCCGGCAACTGGCCGATCTCGTGGCTCAGGCGGTCCGCACACGCGAGCCGGGCCAGGACCCGGCGACGCGCACCTTTCAGGCTCTACGGATTCACGTCAATCGGGAGCTTGAGGAAGTGTCGCTGATGCTGCCGCAGGCGGCGGCGCGCCTCGCGCCGCAGGGACGCCTGGCGGTGATCAGCTTCCATTCGCTCGAGGACCGCATCGTCAAGCGCTTCATGCAAGGGTTGGCACGCCCGGAATTGCCACGCCGCCTCCCCCTGCGTGCCAGCGAAATGCCACAACCCGTCCTTAGACTCGTGGGGCGTGCACAGCGCGCGTCCCGCCAAGAGACAACAAGAAATCCGCGGGCGCGAAGCGCCACCCTCCGGGTGGCCGAGCGCACTGCGGTCCCCTACAACCGAATCGAGCCCGGCGCGCGGTGGCGAAACTGAACCTCCTCCTCCTCGCGGTTCTCGTCGCCTGCGCGCTCGGGCTCGTCACTTCCCAGCACAAGGGCCGCGGCCTGTTCTCGCAGCTGGAGCGCGAGCAGGCGGCCGCGCGCGAGCTCGAGGCCGAGTTCGGCCGCCTGCAGCTCGAGGCGAGCACCTGGGGCCTGCACTCGCGGGTCGAGAGACTTGCCACGCGCTCGCTCGGCCTGCGCCCGGCCGATCCGCGGCGCGTGCGCTTCGTCGGGCGAGACGCCGGGCGGTGACGAGCGCGGCGCAGGGCCTGGTGCGCCTGCCGGTGTGGCGCGCCCGCGTGGTGCTGATCGCGCTCGCCGCGGGGTTCGTCGTGCTCGCCGGCCGGGCCATCTACCTCCAGGCGGTGCGCACCGACTTCCTGCAGGAGAAAGGCGACGCGCGCTACTCGCGCGTCATCGAGATCGCGGCGACGCGCGGCCGCATCCTCGACCGCAACGGCGAGGCGCTTGCGGTATCGACGCCGGTGAAGTCGGTCTGGGCGATTCCCGGCGACGTCGAAGCTTCCGGAGCCGGGCGGCGCAAGCTCGCCGCGCTTCTTTCGCTTTCCAGGATGGATTTGGAAAAAAAACTCTCCGATACGGCGAAGGACTTCGTCTACCTCAAGCGCCAAGTACCGCCCGAGACCGCCGCCGCCGTGCAGGCGCTGGGATTAAAGGGCGTACACGACCACCCGGAGTACCGGCGCTATTATCCCGGGGGCGAAGTGACCGCTCACGTAATTGGGTTCACCGGCGTGGACGACGCCGGCCAGGAAGGGGTCGAGCTCGCCCACCAGGGAACCCTGGGCGGCAAGCCCGGCAGCCGGCGCGTGATCCGCGACCGGCTCGGCAGGATCGTGGAGGACGTGGAGTCGATCCGCCCCGGGCAGGACGGCGCCGATCTCGTGCTTTCCATCGACGGCAAGATCCAGAGCCTGGCGTTCGGCGCGCTCAAAAGCGCGGTCGAGCGCCACCGCGCCAAGGCGGGCGCGGTCATCGCGCTCGACGTGCGCAGCGGCGAAATCCTCGCCCTCGCCAACGTGCCCTCGTACAACCCCAACAACCGCGCCCGCCTCACCGGCGCGCAGCTCCGGAACCGCGTCATCACCGACCTCTTCGAGCCCGGCTCGACGCTCAAGCCCCTCACCGTCGCCCTCGCGCTGGAGATCGGAAAACTGGGTCCCAGGAGCATCGTGCACACGGCTCCTGGCACGTTCACCCTGGCCAAGTACACCATCCGCGACCTGCATCCCGCGGCCTCGCTCAGCGTCGGGCAGGTGATCGCGCGCTCGTCGAACGTCGGCGCGGCGAAGATCGCCCTCGCGCTGCCGCGCGAAGCGATGTGGGATTTCTTCAGGCGGGTCGGCTTCGGCACGGCGCCCGAGCTCGGCTTTCCGGGCGCGGCCGCCGGCCGGCTGCGCCACTACAAGAGCTGGCGCCCGGTCGAGCAGGCGACGCTCGGCTACGGCATGGGCATGTCGCTCAGCCTGGCGCAGCTCGCCCGCGCGTACACCGTGTTCGCCCGCGACGGGGAATTGGTGCCGCTGACGCTGGTCAAAACAGGCGCCGCGGTGAGCGGGGAGAAAGTGCTGTCGGCCGAGGCGGCGCGCGCGGTGCGCGCCATGCTCGAGCTGGCGGTGCAGCCCAGCGCCACCGGCCCGCGCGCCCGCATCATGGGATGGCGGGTCGCGGGCAAGACCGGCACCGCGCACAAGCAGGAGAACGGCGGTTACGCCCCCGACAAATACCTCTCGTCCTTCGTCGGCTTCGCTCCGGTGAGCGCGCCGCGCCTGGTGGTGGGGGTGATGATCGACGAGCCCTCGGCCGGCAGCCACTACGGCGGCGCGGTGGCGGCGCCGGTCTTCGCTCGGGTGATGCAGGGCGCGCTGCGCATGCTCGGCGTGCCGCACGATGCGCCGCTGAATGTTCCGATCAACGCTCCGGCGGAAGGCGACGAAGCGAAGGAGAGCACGTGACGTGGACTTTTTCCGGCAACTCGCCGCGCAGGGAGCCGTGATCGACCGGCTCTCCTCCGACAGCCGCCGCTGTGCGCCGGGGGTCGTGTTCCTCGCCTACCCGGGAGAAGCGGCCGACGGCCGCGCCCACATCGGCGACGCCATCGCGCGCGGCGCCGCCGCCGTGCTCTGGGAAGAGAAGGGCTTTCGCTGGCGTCCCGACTGGCGCCTGCCCAATCTTGCGGTTCAGGAGCTGAAGCAGCAGGCGGGCGCGCTGGCGCACGAGCTCTATGGCCGGCCTTCCGAATCGCTCTGGGTCTGCGGCGTCACCGGGACCAACGGCAAGACTTCGTGCAGCCAGTGGATTGCCGCGCTCCTCAACAAGGCGGGTCGCAGAGCCGCAGTGATCGGCACGCTCGGCAGCGGCTTTCCCGGCGCGCTTTCGGCTGCCGTCAACACGACGCCCGACGCTGTCGAAACGCAGTTTCTTCTGAAAAGCTTCTTGCGCCAGGGAGCGGCCGCAGTCGCGATGGAAGTCTCGTCGCACGGCCTGGTGCAGGGGCGCGTCAACGGCGTGCGCTTCGCCTGCGCGCTCTTCACCAACCTTTCGCACGATCATCTCGACTATCACGGCTCGATGGAGAACTACGCGGCTGCGAAGGCGCGGCTGTTCGAGATGCCCGGCCTCGAGGCCGCGGTGCTCAACCTGGACGATCCCCTCGGCGCCGGGCTTGCGCGGCGCCTGGCCGGCAGGGTACGCACCATCGGGTACAGCCTTTCCGCGCGCGACGCTCCCGTGGACGAGGCCATCGTCGCCGGGCGGCAACTCGAGGTCGAAGCAATCCCCGTCGTCGGGCGCTTCAATGTGTCGAATGCCCTTGGCGTGCTCGGCTGCCTGGTGGCAAATGGGATCTCCTTCGAGGAAGGCGCAAGGCTGCTTGCGGCATTGCCGCCCGTGCCCGGGCGCATGCAGGCGCTCGGCGGGGAGCCGCTGGTGGTGATCGATTACGCGCACACGCCCGATGCGCTGGAGAACGTGCTGCAGGCGCTGCGCCCGGTCGCCCGCGCGCGCGGCGGGCGGCTCGCCGTGGCCTTCGGCGCCGGCGGCGACCGCGACCCGACCAAGCGTCCGCTGATGGGCGCGATCGCCGCGCGCCTCGCCGACCGGGTGCTGATCACCTCCGACAATCCGCGCAGCGAAGAGCCGCTTGCGATCATTTCTCAGATTCGGAAAGGAGTCCAGGCAAAGCACGAGATCGAGGCCGATCGCGCGCGTGCCATAGAGAAGATCATTTCCGGCGCGGACAAGAAAGACGTCGTCCTCATCGCCGGCAAAGGGCACGAGACCACCCAGGAGATCGCCGGCCGGCGGCTGCATTTTTCCGACGAAGAGCACGCGCGCGCCGCGCTCGCGCGGCGGAGGGGGGGATGATGCAGCTCGCCGAGGCCGCCGCCGCGCTCGGCGCCCGCACGAGCGGGCGCGACGCGCTGTTCAGCGGCGTGTCGACCGACAGCCGCAGCATCGCCGAGGGCGATCTCTTCGTCGCGCTGCGCGGCGAGCGCTTCGACGGGCACGACTTCCTCAAGGCCGCCCGCGCGGCGAAAGCGGTGGCGGCGATGGTGGATCGCAACTACCGCGGCGAATATCCCCTGCCCGCGCTCGTGGTCGGCGATACGCGGCGCTCGCTCGGCGATCTCGCGCGCTACTGGCGGGCGCGCTTCGCGCCGGCGCTCTTCGCGATCACCGGCTCGAACGGCAAGACCACCGTGAAGGAGATGCTCGCCGCGATCCTGCGCCGCTACGCGGGAGACGACGCAGTGCTTGCTACCCGCGGCAATCTGAACAACGACATCGGGCTGCCGCTCACGCTGCTGCGCCTGCGCCATGCGCACCGCTGGTGCGCCATCGAGCTCGGCATGAACCACAAGGGCGAGATCGCGTATCTCGCCGGCATCGCCCGCCCCACCGTCGCCCTGGTCAACAATGCGCAGCGCGAGCACCTCGAGTTCCTGCGCTCGGTCGAGGAGGTCGCGGCGGAGAACGCCTCGGTGTACGACGCGCTGCCCGAGGACGGCGTGGCGGTGATCAACGCCGACGATCCGCACGCTCCCCTCTTCCGCGGCCGCGCCGGCAGGCGCCGCGCGGTCGATTTCGGCCTCGGCGAGGCCACGGTGACGGGGCGCTACAAGCTCGAGCGCCTGTCGAGCGAGATCCGGCTGCGCACACCCGCCGGCGAGGCCGACGCGACGCTCGCCATTCCCGGGCTGCACAACGTGCGCAATGCGCTCGCCGCGGCGGCTTGTGCTTTTTCTCTCGGGATAGGGGTGAGCACAAGTGCCGAGGGCCTCAGCGCGTTCCGGCCCTACACCGGGCGGCTGCAGGTGAAGCGCGCGGCGGGCGGGGCAACGCTCATCGACGACAGCTACAACGCCAACCCCGACTCGGTGCGCGCGGCGATCGACGTGCTGGCGTCGTGCCCGGCGCCGACCGCGCTGGTGCTCGGCGACATGGGCGAGGTCGGCGAGCACGGCGCCGAGCTCCACCGCGAGGTCGGCGCGTATGCGCGCTCGAAGAACATTTCAAGCCTTTTTGCTTTCGGGGACGCCACGAGATTTTCCGTCGACGCGTTCGGCGCTGGCGGTTACCACGCCAAGTCGATGGAGGACCTGCTCCAGGTCGTCGAGGAATGCGCGACCCCTGGAAGCACGGTGCTGGTCAAAGGCTCGCGCTTCATGAAGATGGAGCGCGTAGTCGCCGCGCTGACCGGCGCGGCAGCCGGGGGAGGGCACTGATGCTGCTCGATCTGGCGCAATGGCTGGCGAAAGACATCCGCCTGTTCAACGTCTTCAACTACATCACGCTGCGCGCGGTGCTCGCCTGCCTGACCGCGCTCGCGGTTTCGCTGATCCTCGGTCCCTACGTGATCCGCAAGCTCACCGCCTACAAGATCGGCCAGGCGGTGCGCGAGGAAGGCCCGCGCTCGCACCTCACCAAGGCGGGCACGCCGACCATGGGCGGGGCGCTGATCCTGGTGTCGATGTGCCTCACCACGCTGCTCTGGGGCGATCTCTCGAACCGCCTGCTGTGGGTCGTGGTGCTCGTGACCCTCGCCTTCGGCACCATCGGCTGGATCGACGACTACCGCAAGGTCGTGCACCGCGACCCGAAGGGGCTTTCGGCGAAGGCCAAGTTCTTCTGGCAGGCGCTGATCGGGCTCTCGGCCGCGGTGTACCTGAGCTACCTGTCGCAGTCGATGCCGGCGCTGAACGAGCTGATCGTGCCCTTCTTCAAGCACATCGCCTATCCGCTCGGCACCGCCGGCTTCATCCTGCTCACGTTCTTCGTCATCGTCGGCACGTCGAACGCCGTCAACCTCACCGACGGCCTGGACGGGCTGGCGATCATGCCCACCGTGATGGTCGGCAGCGCGCTCGGCATCTTCGCCTACGTCGCCGGGCATGCGGTGTTCTCCAGGTACCTCGGCCTGCCCTATATCGCGGGCGCGGGCGAGCTGGCGGTGATCTGCGGCGCGATGGCCGGCGCCGGCCTCGGCTTCCTCTGGTTCAACGCCTATCCGGCCGAGGTCTTCATGGGCGACGTCGGCGCGCTCGCCCTCGGCGCCGCGCTCGGCACGATCGCGGTGATCGTGCGCCAGGAGATCGTGCTTTTCATCATGGGCGGCGTGTTCGTGGCCGAGACGCTGTCGGTGATGATCCAGGTGCTCTACTTCAGGTGGACCGGCGGCAAGCGCATCTTCCGCATGGCGCCGCTGCACCACCACTACGAGCTCGAGGGCTGGAAGGAAAGCCAGGTCGTGGTGCGCTTCTGGATCATCACCATGATGCTGGTGCTGTTCGGCCTGTCGACGCTCAAGCTCAGATGATGCGCGAGCCGGCTTTCCGCGAGCTGCCTCGCCCGAGCCCGACGCCGCTGGTGGGCAGGCGCGTCCTGGTCCTGGGACTCGGCGACACCGGCCTTTCACTGGCCCGCTGGGTCGAGCGCGAGGGCGGCAGGGTGCGCGTCGCCGACAGCCGGCGCGACCCGCCGAGGAAGAAGGACTTCGCGGGCGAGCTGCACGCCGGGCCGTTTTCCGAGGCCTTGCTCGACGACGTCGACGTCCTTTGCGTGAGCCCGGGGCTTCGCCTCGAGGAAGAAATCATTCGCCGGGCGATCGCGCAGGGGCTCCCGGTCCTCGGCGACATCGAGCTCTTCGCCTGGCACGCGCGGCAGCCCGTGCTCGCGGTCACCGGTACGAACGGCAAGAGCACCGTGACGGCGCTCGCCGGGCACCTGCTGCGCTGCGCGGGCATGGACTGCGAAGTCGCGGGCAACATCGGGCCCCCTGTACTGCAGGCACTCGAGAACAGGCTCGAGTCCGGAAGGCTGCCGCAAGCCTGGGTGCTCGAGCTTTCCAGCTACCAGCTCGAGACGACGTGGTCGCTCGCCCCGCAGGCGGCGACGGTGCTCAACCTGAGCGAGGACCACCTCGACCGCTACCGCGACCTCGAGCAGTACGCCGCCGCCAAGGCGCGCATCTTCGAGGGCAGCCGCGTGCAGGTCCTGAACCGCGACGATCCGCGCTCGCTGGCGATGGCGATTCCTCAATCGAGAAAAATGACCTTCGGGCTGGACGCCCCGTCGACGCCGCAGGACTTCGGTGTTCGTGGAAAGAAGCTCGTTCAGGGCAGCGCCGAAATCATGGCGCTCGACGAGCTGGCGATCCGCGGCTCGCACAACGTCGCCAACGCGCTCGCCGCTTGCGCTCTTGTTTCGACTTTTGATGCAGACCCTGCCGCGGGGTTGAAAACCTTCAAAGGCCTGCCGCATCGGCTGCAGCTGGTGGCGACGCGGCGCGGCGTCGAGTGGTACGACGACTCCAAGGGCACGAACGTCGGTGCGACCGTCGCCGCGCTGCGCGGGCTCGGCCGCAAGAGCGTCCTCATCCTCGGCGGCGAGGGCAAGGGGCAGGATTTTTCTCCGCTCCGGGATGTCGTTGCCCGCCACGCCTCGAAAGTTCTGCTGATCGGCCGCGATGCGCCCTTGATCGAAAAGTTCGTGCCAGGCGAAATCTGCCGTTCCCTCGAAGAAGCGGTCGAGCGGGCTGCCCGGGTCGCCAAGCCCGGAGAGGCGGTCCTGCTCTCGCCGGCCTGCGCGAGCTTCGACATGTTCCGCGACTACCGCCACCGCGGCGAAGCGTTCGCGCAGGCGGTGAAGAGGCTCGCGCCGTGAGCCAGACCTACGTCTTCGCGCGCAACGCGCCGAGCGCGGAGTACGACCGCTCGCTCGCCTGGGCGGCGCTGCTGCTCGCCGCGACCGGGCTGGTGATGGTGTACTCGGCGTCGATCGCGACGGCGGAAGCAAGCCGCTACACGGGCAACAATGCCGCCTGGTTCCTGATGCGTCATGGCGCGTACCTCGGGCTCGCGCTGGTCGCGGCGATCAGCGTATTTCTCGTTCCGGCGCGGCTGTGGCAGAAGGCGGCGCCGTGGCTCTTCATCGCCAGCGTCGCCGCGCTCGCTCTCGTGCTCGTCCCGGGGTTCGGGCGCGAGGTGAACGGCGCGCGGCGCTGGCTCGACCTGGCGGGGTTCGGCTTCCAGCCTTCCGAGGCGGTGAAGCTCGCCGTCGTGCTCTACGCCGCCGACTACACCGCGCGCAAGCATGCCGTGCTGAAGAGCTTCAGGCGCGGCCTGCTGCCGATGCTCGCCGTGATGCTGCTCGTGTCCTGGCTGCTCCTGCGCGAGCCCGACTTCGGCGCCCTCGTCGTGATCGCGGTGATCGCCTTCTCGATCCTGTTTCTCGGCGGCATGAACGGCCGGCACTTCGCCGCGCTCCTCGGCATGCTCGCCGCGGGCTCCGCGCTGCTCGTGGTGTTCTCGCCCTACCGCATGCAGCGCATCTTCGGCTTCATGGACCCGTGGTCGGATCCCCTGGGCAGGGGCTACCAGCTGTCGCACGCGCTCATCGCCTTCGGACGCGGCGAGTGGCTCGGCGTCGGCCTCGGCGCGAGCGTCGAGAAGCTGCACTACCTGCCCGAGGCGCATACCGACTTCCTGCTCGCCGTCATCGCCGAGGAGCTCGGCCTCGCCGGCGTGGCGCTGGTCATCGCGCTCTTCGCCTGGCTGGTGGCGCGCGCGTTCGCCATCGGCCGCCAGGCCTGCCTGCACGAGCGCCATTTCGCCGCGCTCGCTGCGCAGGGCACCGGCATCTGGTTCGGCTTCCAGGCGCTCATCAACATGGGCGTGAACATGGGCCTGCTTCCCACCAAGGGCCTGACGCTGCCGCTCATGAGCTACGGCGGCTCCGGCCTGCTCGCGAATTTCGTCGCGCTCGCCATCCTGCTGCGCATCGACTGGGAGAACCGCCAGCTCTCGAGAGGATTGAACGCTTGAAGACCGTCCTCATCATGGCCGGCGGCACCGGCGGCCACATTTTCCCCGGGCTCGCCGTCGCGGAGCAGATGCGCGCTGCCGGCTGGGAAGTGGTGTGGATGGGGGCGCGCGGCGCCATGGAGGAGCGGCTGGTGCCGCGGCACGGATATCGCACGGCGTGGATCCGCGCCCGCGCCGCCCGGGGCAAGGGGCTGCTGCAGAAGCTGCTTCTGCCCGCGAACCTGCTTTACTCCTTCTGGGAGAGCGCGCGCCACATCCGCAGCCTCAAGCCCGCGGTGGTCCTCGGCCTCGGCGGCTACGTCGCGTTTCCGGGCGGCATGATGGCCTCGCTTCTCAACCGGCCGCTCGCCCTGCACGAGCAGAACGCGATCGCCGGCCTCGCCAACCGCGTCCTTGCGCAGGTGAGCGACAAGGTGATGGTCGCCTTTCCCGGCGCGCTGAAAGGCGCCGAGTGGACCGGCAACCCGGTGCGCGCGGAGATCGCGGCCCTCTCCCCTCCGGAAGCTCGTTTTCAAGGCAGGGAAGGACCCCTGCGGATCCTCGTCGTCGGCGGCAGCCTCGGCGCGCAGGCATTGAACGAAGCGCTTCCGCAAGCCATTTCTCTTCTCCATGAAAAACCTCGGGTGGTCCACCAGGCGGGCGAAAAGCATCTCGATTCACTGCAGAAGCACTACCGGGAAGCCGGCGTGCAGGGAGAGCTGGTGGCCTTCATCGACGACATGGCGCGCCGCTATGCCGAGGCCGATCTCGTCATCTGCCGCGCCGGCGCGGTGACGATCGCCGAGCTCTCCGCCGGCGGCATGGCGAGCATCCTGGTGCCGTTCCCGCATGCGGCCGACGACCACCAGAGCGCGAACGCGCGCTTCCTCACCGACCGCGGAGCGGCAATTCTCATTCAACAGCGAGACCTGTCGGCGCAAAAGCTCGCCGGCCTGATCGGCTCCCTGGACAGGGCGAAGCTGCTCGAGATGGCCAGGAAGGCGCGCGCGCTCGGCAAGCCCGACGCGGCGCAGATCGTGGCGCGGCGCTGCATGGAGCTCGCACGGTGAAGCACAAGGTCCGCCGTATTCACTTCGTCGGCATCGGCGGCTCGGGAATGTCGGGCATCGCCGAGGTGCTCGCCAACCTCGGCTACCAGGTGAGCGGCTCGGACCTCGCGGAGAGCTCGGCGACACGGCGCTTAACCGGCCTCGGCGCGAAGATCTCGATGAAACACCTTGCGCAGAACATCAACGGCGCCGACGCCGTAGTGGTCTCCTCAGCGGTGCAGGCGGACAACCCGGAGGTGATCGCGGCGCGCGAGCGCCGCATCCCGGTGGTGCCGCGCGCGCTGATGCTCGCCGAGCTGATGCGCCTGAAGCAGGGCGTGGCCATCGCCGGTACGCACGGCAAGACGACCACCACGAGCCTCGTGGCGAGCGTGCTCGCCGAGGGCGGCCTCGATCCGACGTTCGTCATCGGCGGCCGGTTGAACGCCGCCGGCTCCAACGCCCGCCTCGGCGCCGGCGACTTCATCGTGGTCGAGGCCGACGAATCCGACGCCTCGTTCCTGCACCTGCAGCCGGTGATCGCGGTGGTCACCAACATCGACGCCGACCACATGGACACCTACCAGCAGGACTTCGGCCGGCTGAAGCAGGCGTTCGCCCAGTTCCTGCAGAACCTGCCCTTCTACGGCGCCGCGGTGCTGTGCGCCGACGATCCCAATCTGCGCGAGATCCTGCCCCAGGTGACCAAGCCGGTGCTGGCCTACGGCACCGCCGAGGACGCTCTGGTGCGCGCCGAGGCGATCGCGCACGACGGCGGCCGCATGCGCTTTCGCGCCGTGCGCAAGGACGCGCGAGCGCTCGACGTCGTGCTGAATCTGCCCGGGCGCCACAACGTCCTGAACGCGCTCGCCGCGATCGCGGTCGGCACCGAGATCGGCGTCAAAGACGAGGACATCCTCAAAGCCCTGAAGGAGTTCCGCGGCGTCGGGCGCCGGTTTCAGCAGTACGGAGAAGTCGGCAACGGTGCTGGTTCATTCACCCTGATCGACGACTACGGCCACCACCCCGCGGAGATGGCCGCTACGCTCGAGGCGGCGCGCGGCGCCTTTCCCGGCCGGCGCATCGTGCTCGCTTTCCAGCCGCACCGCTACACGCGCACGCGGGACCTGTTCGAGGATTTCGTGCGCGTGCTCTCCAGCGCCGACGTGCTGCTGCTCGCCGAGGTGTACGCCGCCGGCGAGGCGCCGATCGTCGCCGCCGACGGCCGCTCACTCGCGCGCGCGCTGCGGCTCGCCGGCAAGGTCGAGCCGCTTTTCGTCGAGGACATCGCCGCCATGCCCGACGCGATCCGGCGCGCGGCCGAGGACGGCGACGTCGTCATCACCATGGGCGCAGGGTCGATCGGCGGCGTGCCCGCGCAGCTGACGCACCCCGCATGAACATGGCCGAGCCGCACCGCTTCCAGAACCTGCGCGGAGAGCTGCGCCGCGACGAGCCGATGGGCCGCCACGTCACCTGGCGTGCCGGCGGCCCGGCCGACCGCTTCTACCTGCCGGCGAGCCTGGAAGACCTGGCGGCGTTCCTGCGCCAGCTGCCGCCCGAGGAGCCGCTGCTGTTCGTCGGGCTGGGCTCGAACCTGCTGGTGCGCGACGGCGGCTGGCGCGGCACGGCGATCCTGATGCACGCCGCCTCGCGCCGGCCCGAGATGCGCGAGGGCGCGATCTACGCCGAAGCGGGCGTCGCCAGTCCCAAGGTGGCGCGCTTCGCCGCGATGCACGACCTGGAAGGGGCCGAGTTTC
>Ga0114945_10001663_pt1 | contig 13590 bp, 10 predicted proteins | sample OV2TP3_FD_87194 | JGI IMG/M metagenome (GOLD analysis project Ga0114945, IMG submission 87194) | Hot spring microbial communities from Beatty, Nevada to study Microbial Dark Matter (Phase II) - OV2 TP3 | ecosystem: Environmental > Aquatic > Thermal springs > Hot (42-90C) | place: USA: Beatty... | reverse complement strand
GGCGATGTTGCCGGGCCGGTCGGCATCCCAGAGCTGGTGCGCGAAGGCGTTGTTGTTGAGGTAGAGCCTGCCGCCCTCGATCGCCCAGGCCTGCGGGTCGATGTCGGCGATCAGGCCACGCGAGATGGCGAAGGCGCAGTAGCCGCCGTATTGCGGCGCGTAGCGCTCCGGCGTCGCGGCAAAGGCGTCGCGATGCGCCGCCGTGGCGAACTGCCAGGTGACGCCGTGCCAGCGATGGGAGAACGCCGCCACGCCCGGCACCGGCTTGTGCGCGGTGAAGTAGGCGACGGCGTCGTGCCCCTTGAGCGCCAGCCCGCGTTCGACATTGATCGCCGCGATCGGCTCGGTCTGCGACACGCCGTCGCGCGCGGCACAGGCGGTCAGGGCGAGGCCGACCAGCAGCAAGGCGGCCGGGAGGAAGCGGGCGGGAACAGGCATGCGCGGGGTCTCCTGCCGTTGCACTCCGCAAGGTCGCGGACACCCGGTTCAATTAGACGGTGACGGCGACCGTGGGAAATCGCGGTTTCGCATCGTTTCGATAGACCGCGGACATGTCAGGATCGGCACCGTGCCGGAATGGCACCGCGCCCGGCGGGAAAATGGCTCTGTCTCCCCGCCGGCGTTCGCCGCATGTTGCGGGGCCATTGGAGGCATCCATGTCGCAAACGGTTCGGGTTGTCTGCGCGCACGATTGTCCCGACATGTGCGCCCTGCTGGCCACGGTGGAGAACGGGCGCGTGGTGCGCATCCAGGGCGACCCGGCGCAGCCGTTCACCAACGGCTTTGCCTGCGGCAAGGTGAACCGCGACGGCGAGCTGGTGCACTCCCCTGCCCGGCTGAGGACACCGATGCGCCGGATCGGCGCCAAGGGCGAGGGCAAGTTCGCGCCAATCGGCTGGGACGAGGCGCTCGACACCATCACCACGCGCTGGAAGGCGATCATCGCCGAATCCGGCCCGCTCGCCATCCTGGGCTACGCCTATTCGGCGCATCAGGGCCTGATCAACCGCGGCATCGTCAACGGCCTGTTCCATGCGCTCGGCACCAGCCGGCTGGCCGCCGGCACGGTGTGCGACACCTGCGCCGAGGCGGCGTGGGACGCGACGGTCGGCCCGGTGGGCGGCGCCGACCCGGAGAGCGTGGTGCATTCCGACCTGGTCGTCGCCTGGGGCGCCGACCTGATGACCGTCAACGTGCATTTCTGGGCCAAGCTCGAGGCGGAGCGGGGCCGCGGCCTCAAGGTCGTGGTGATCGATCCGCGCCGAAGCCGCACGGCAAAGGCGGCGGACTGGCACCTGCCGATCCGCATCGGCACCGATGCAGCGCTGGCGCTCGGGCTGATGCACATCCTGGTGCGCGACGGCCTGACCGACCGCGATTACATCGCGCGGCGCACGCTGGGCTTCGACCGGGTCGAGCGCGAAGTGCTGCCACGCTTCGCCCCGGTTCGGGTCGCCGAGATCACCGGTCTTGCCGTCGCCGACATCGAGCGGCTGGCCGCCATGTACGGCCACGCCAAGGCACCGATGATCCGGTTGGGCGAAGGCATGACCCGGCTGACGCAAGGCGGCCAGGCGCTGCGCGCGGTTGCCCTGCTGCCCGGCGTCACCGGCGCCTACGCGCGCGCCGGCGGCGGCACGCAGCTCATGACCGCCGCCTCCTGCGGCCTCAACTACAACCTGGTGCGCAAGCCGTCCGGGCCGGCGCAGGCCCGCACGGTCAATCACCTGCGCATGGGCGAGGCGCTGCTGACGCTCCAGGATCCGCCGATCCGCGCGCTGTTCATCGCCGCGAACAACCCGGCGGTGACCAATCCCGACGCCGCCACGCTGCGGCGCGGCCTGGCGCGCGATGATCTGTTCACCGTGGTGCACGACCCGTTCCTGTCGGTCACCGCCCGCTACGCCGACATCCTGCTGCCGGCGACGACCTATCTGGAGACCGAGGACCTGTACCGCTCCTACGGCAGCTACTGGATGCAGTACGGGCAAGCCGCCGTGCCGGCGCAGGACGAGGCGCGCTCGAACCAGCAGGTGGCGCAGGCATTGGCGCGGCGCATGGGGCTGGCCGATGCGGTGTTCGGCATGACGTCCGAGGCGATCGCCCAGGAGCTGGTGCGCGGCGCCACCGGCAGCGCCTCGGGCGTGGTCGACCCGGCCGCCTTGCGCGCGGCCGGACCGATCCGGCTGAAGCGCACGACCGAGCAGGACTTCGCCACCCCGTCGGGAAAGCTCGAGTTCTACTCGGAGAACCTGGCACGGCAGGGGCTGCCGCCGATGCCGGACTGGATGCCCGATCCGGAGGACGCCGTGCAAGCCAAGCGCTGGCCGCTGCGGCTATTGACCGCGCCCGGCTATTTCCAGAGCCACACCGCCTTCGCCGGCGTCGCCTTCCTGCGCGAGCGCGAGGGCGAGCCCTGCTGCGTGCTGCACCCGGAGGACGCGGCGCGCCGCGGCCTCGCCGACGGCCAGCCGGTCAGGCTCGCCAACGACCGCGGGGCGATCGGCCTCACGCTGCGCGTGAGCGACGAGATCCAGCCCGGCGTGGTGCTGGTGCCGGGACAACGCCCGGACCATGAAGCGGTCAGCGGCACCATCAACATGCTGTGCTCCGACCGGTTCTCCGACCTGGGCGAAGGCGCCACCTACCAGAGCACATGGCTGGAAGTCAGTACCTGGAGCTAGTACAAGTTTCGGCATGAAGCTCCTGCTGACCGGTTTCGAGAAGTTCGGCGACCTGCCGCTCAATCCCTCCGAGCTGGTGGTGCAGGCCCTCAAGGGCCAGGCGCTGCACGTGGCGGTGCTGCCGACGGTCTACGACGAGGCCGGCAAGCGCATCGTGCAATTGATCGACCGCTACCTGCCCGAGGCGGTGTTGATGACCGGCGTGGCGGAGAAGCGCACCGAGATCAATCTCGAGCGCTTCGCCCTCAACGTCGACGACGCGGAGAAGCCGGACAATTCCGGCGCGCAGCGCGCCGGCCTGCACATCGACCCCGAAGGCCCGACCGCGCGGCGCACCAAGGTGCGGCTTGCGCCGATCCGCGACGCGCTGCTGGCGAAGGGGATGCCGGCGGTGATCTCGAATCATGCGGGCGTGTTCGTGTGCAACCACACCTACTACTGCGCGCTGGCCCGGCGCACCCCGGCACTGTTCGTGCACCTGCCGATGGTGAGCGATGCCTGGCCGACCGAGCGCATGGCGGAAGCCGTGCAGGTGGTGATCGGCGGCATGGCGCAGCAGCTCGCGCCGGCGCCAACCAAGCGGTAGCTACTCCGCCGCGGCGCGCGGGGCGTGCTTCATGCGATCGAGCGCATCCTGCACGTGGCGTGAGAACACGTACTCGGCCGGGCGTTGGCGATCGAGCGGGATGTCCGGCGCCATCGGCGCGTCGGTCTCCGGCCCGCGCAGCGACACCGCCAGCGCCTTCCACGGCTTGGTGACCGCGTCGGTGACCGCGGTCGCCTCGTAGCCGGAGTGCACCATGCAATCGGCGCACTTCTCGTAGTTGCCGGTGCCGTAGCGGTCCCAGTCGGTGGACTCCATCAGCTCCTTGAAGCTCTTGGCGTAGCCTTCGCCCAAGAGGTAGCAGGGACGCTGCCAGCCGAACACGGTGCGCGTCGGGTTGCCCCACGGCGTGCACTTGTAGGTCTGGTTGCCGGCCAGGAAATCGAGGAACAGGCTGGACTGGCTGAAGCGCCAGCGCTTCGCCCTGTCGCCGCGCTTGAAGATGTCGCGAAACAGCTGCTTGGTCTTGCGCCGGTTGAGGAAATGCGCCTGGTCGGGCGCCCGCTCGTAGGCGTAGCCCGGCGACACCGTGATGTTGTCGACGCCCATCGCCATCACGTCGTCGAAGAACGCCGCCGCCTTCGCCGCGTCCGTGCCGTCGAAGAAGGTGCAGTTGATGTTGACGCGGAAGCCGCGCTGCTTCGCCAGGCGAATCGCCGCCACCGCCTTGTCGTAGGTGCCGTCCAGGCAAACCGACTTGTCGTGCATCTGCCGGTCGCCGTCCAGGTGCACCGACCAGGTGAAGAACGGGTTCGGCCGGTACTGGTCGAGCTTCTTCTCCATCAGGAGCGCGTTGGTGCAGAGGTAGACGAAGCGCTTCTGCGCGATCAGGCCTTCGACGATCTGCGGCATCTCGCGATGCAAGAGCGGCTCGCCGCCGGCGATCGACACGACCGGCGCGCCGCATTCCTCGGCCGCCTGCAGGCAGTCGTCGAGCGAGACGCGCTGGTTCAGGATTTCGTCCGGATAATCGATCTTGCCGCAGCCGGCGCAGGCCAGGTTGCAGCGGAACAACGGCTCCAGCATCAGCACGAGCGGGTAGCGCTTCCGCCCGGTGAGATGCTGCTTCATCACATAGGCGCCGACGCGGATCGCTTGGTGAAGAGGAACGGCCACGGTCTGCTCGCTGGTTGTCGCGGGGAAAGGTTCAGGCGCGGACTTCGTCCATCAGCTCCGCCGGCATGCGGAAGCGGATGTTCTCCTCGACGCCCTGCTGGCGCACGATCTCGACCGGGCCGAGCCGGGTCAGCGCCTCGACCACGTCGTGCACCAGGTCGTCCGGCGCCGAGGCGCCTGCGGTCAAACCGACCGTCTCGACGCCGCGGACCCAGCGCGGGTCGAGGCCCGAGCCGTCCTCGATGAGGTAGGCGGGCACGCCCATCTCGCGGGCGATCTCGCGCAGCCGGTTGGAGTTCGAGCTGTTCGGCGCGCCGACCACCAGCATGACCTCGATCTTGTAGGTTGACGCCAGCTCGCGCACCGCGCGCTGGCGGTTCTGCGTGGCATAGCAGATGTCCTTGGTGTCGGGCCCGACGATCGCCGGGAAACGCGCCTTCAGCGCGTCGATCACCGCGCGCGTGTCGTCGACCGACAACGTGGTCTGCGTCACGTAGGCGACCTTGTCGGGGTCCTTCACCTTCAGCTTGGCCACGTCCTCGACGGTCGAGATCAACAGCACGCCGCCGGGGATCTGCCCCATGGTGCCCTCGACCTCGGGATGCCCGGCATGGCCGATCAGGATCACCTCGCGCCCTTGCGCGTGATAGCGCCGGCCCTCGTTGTGCACCTTGGAGACCAGCGGGCAGGTGGCGTCGATCACCCGAAGCTCGCGCCGCTCGGCCTCGCCTTCCACCACCTGCGCCACACCGTGCGCGCTGAAGATGGTGGTGGCGCCGGTCGGCACTTCGTCCAGCTCCTCGACGAACACGGCGCCGCGCTGCTTCAGGCGCTCGACCACGTGGCGGTTGTGCACGATCTCGTGGCGCACATAGACCGGCGGTCCGAACTTCTCCAGCGCTCCCTCGACGATCTCGATCGCGCGCTCGACGCCGGCACAGAAGCCTCGGGGCTGGGCCAGAATCACCCGCATGCCATGTCCTTTCCGCCCGGCGCCGGGCATGTGGCGCCGCAACAGGGGTTACTGCGCCGGCCTTCTACACCAACTGTCACGCCCTGCCAAACTATGGGTTTCATACGGATTTGTAACGTTGCAATTGCCCCGGTCGGCCCTTATGTAGCGCCCGGGCGGGGCTCACAGAGGGGAACGCGCCATGAACATCGGTACCGCCATGTTGCGCTGCATGATTGGCTTGGCGCTGATCCTGGGATTCGCCATGCCGGCCGGCGCCGAGGCGGCCAGCCCGCGCGTGGTCGTGGAAAAGTTCAACAACGTGCTGCTCGGCACCATGCGCGAGGCAGGCAAGCTGGGCTTCGAAGGACGCGTGCAGAAGCTGACGCCGGCGGTGCAGGAGACGTTCGACACGGCGACGATGTCGCGCCTGGCGGTGGGTCCGCGCTGGAGCAACCTGACGGACGAGCAGCGCGACCAGGTGGTCGACGCCTTCACGCGGTTCATCATCGCCACCTACGCCAATCGCTTCGACGGCTATTCCGACGAGAAGTTCGTCGTCAAGCGCGACTCGCCGGCCGGCGAGGGCGCGGTGGTGGTGGAATCGCAGATGCTGCGCCCGGAGGGCGAGCCGATCTCGTTCAACTACGTGGTTCGGCAGTCGGGCAACGGCTGGCGCATCGGCGACATCCTGTTCGGCGCGGTGAGCGAGCTGGCCAATCGCCGCGCCGAGTTCGCCGCGGTGATGCGGCGCGACGGCTTCGACGGCCTGATCAGCGAGCTCAATCGCAAGACCAAGGAACTCGAGCAGTAGGACGGCCCGTGTGAGCCTGCTGGGCGGCGCCCTGGCCGCCCTGGCGCTGGGCGGCGCCGGCTACTGCCTGCTGGCGCTGCACGCGGTGCGGCGGTTCGCCGGAATGCAAACGCCGATCCCAGGCGAGCGGCCGGCGGTCAGTGTGCTGAAGCCACTGGCTGGCGGCGATCCGGAACTCTACGACAACCTGCGCTCGTTCCTGGAGCAGGACTGGCCGTCGGTGCAGCTCGTCTGCGGCGTCGCCGACGCCGCGGACCCTGCGGTCGCCACCGTCGAGCGCCTGCGCCGCGACCTGCCCGGGCGCGACATCGCGCTGGTGGTCGACGGCCGGCGACACGGCGGCAATGCCAAGGTCGGCAACCTGATCAACATGCTGGATTCGGCGCGGCACGACATCCTGGTGATCGCCGACAGCGACATGCGGGTCGGCCGCGACTACCTGGCCGCGGTGGTCACGCACCTGCTGCAGCCCGGCATCGGCCTGGTCACCTGCCTGTACCGCGGAAGGCCGAAGCCCGACCTGTGGTCGCGGCTCGGCGCGCTGCAGATCAACGCCGGCTTCGTGCCGCAGGTGCTGGTCGGGCACCTGACCGGCGCGCGCGAAGGCTGCTACGGCGCCACCATGGCGCTCAAGCGCGAGACGCTGGCGCGGCTTGGCGGATTCGCGGCCCTGGCCGACCACCTGGCCGACGACTGGCTGCTGGGCGAGAAGGTGCGCGCGCTCGGGCAGCGCGTGGCGCTGTCGCCCTACCTGGTCGACGACATCCTGTTCGAGCCCGACCTGGCGACGCTGTTCGCGCATGAGCGCCGCTGGGCCCGCACCATCCGCCTGCTGGCGCCCTGGGGCCAGCTCGGCTCGATCGTCACCCATCCGCTGCCGCTCGCCCTGCTGGCGCTGCTGCTGGGCGGCGGCGGCTGGGCGCTGACGGCCCTGGCGGCTGCCTTGACCGGCCGGCTGGCGCTGGTATATGGGGCCTCGCGTGCCTTCGGCGTCGCGCCGCCCGCGGCATGGCTGGTGCCGGTGCGCGACCTGTTGAGTTTCGCGGTGTGGATCGCCTGCTGGTTCGGCTCGACGGTGTCCTGGCGCGGCGAGCACTATCATGTCGGGGCTGACGGCCGGCTCACCTTAAAGGGGTTGATCGAACCGTGATGAAGACACTCTTCCTGCAACCCCCCTCGTTCGAAGGCTTCGACGGCGGCGCCGGCTCGCGCTACCAGGCGAAGCGCGAGATCAAGTCGTTCTGGTTCCCGACCTGGCTCGCCCAGCCGGCCGCCCTGGTCAAGGACTCGAAGCTGATCGACGCGCCGCCGGCGCGCCTCGGGCTGGAGCCGATCCTGAACCAGATCGGCGACTACGAGCTGTGCGTGATCCACACCTCGACGCCCTCCTTCGGCTCGGACGCCAAGGTGGCGGCGGCGCTCAAGGACAGGAATCCCAGGCTCAAGATCGGCATGATCGGCGCCAAGGTGGCGGTCGAGCCGGAGAAGAGCCTGACGCAGGGTGCGGCGATCGACTTCGTCGCCCGCAACGAGTTCGACTTCACCATCAAGGACGTGGCCGACGGCAAGCGGTGGGACGCGATCGACGGCCTGAGCTACCGCAATGCCGCCGGCCAGGTCGTGCACAACCGCGACCGGGCGATCCTGGAGCAGATGGACGAGCTGCCGTTCGTCACGCCGGTCTACCAGCGCGACCTCCGGATCGAGGACTACTTCATCGGCTACCTGAAGCACCCCTACGTGTCGCTCTACACCGGCCGGGGCTGCAAGTCCCGTTGCACGTTCTGCTTGTGGCCGCAGACCGTCGGCGGGCACCGCTACCGCACCCGCTCGGTCGACCACGTGGTCGAGGAGATGCGGCAGGCGAAGGCGATGTTCCCGCAGGTGAGGGAGTTCTTCTTCGACGACGATACCTTCACCGACAACCTGCCGCGCGCCGAGGCGATCGCCAAGGAACTGGGCAAGCTCGGCATCATGTGGTCGTGCAACGCCAAGGCCAACGTGCCGCGCGAGACGCTGAAGGTGCTGAGGGACGGCGGCCTGCGGCTGCTGCTGGTCGGCTACGAGTCGGGCAACCAGCAGATCCTGCACAACATCAAGAAGGGCATGCGGATCGAGGTGGCGAAGAAGTTCACCAGGGATTGCCACGACCTCGGCATCACCATCCACGGCACTTTCATCCTAGGTCTGCCGGGCGAGACCAGGGAGACGATCGAGGAGACGATCAGGTTCGCCACCGAGATCAACCCGCACACCATCCAGGTGTCGCTGGCAGCGCCCTACCCCGGCACCTTCCTGCACGCGCAGGCGGTGGAGAACGGCTGGTTCGACGCGGAGAATGCCGAATTGATCGACGAGCACGGCGTGCAGATCGCGCCGCTGCAGTATCCGCACCTGTCGCACACCGAGATCTTCCACTCGGTCGAGGACTTCTATAAGCGCTTCTACTTCCGCGCCGGCAAGATCGCCTCGATCGTCGGCGAGATGGTGACCAGTCCCGACATGCTGGTGCGCCGCCTGCGCGAGGGCGTGGAGTTCTTCCACTTCCTGCGCGAGCGCAAAGCCCAGGCGACCGCGAACTAAACCCTTCTCCCTCTCCGCCGCTGTAGCGGGGGAGAGGGCCGGGGAGAGGTGGGAGGCTGTCGCGTGGCGTTAAGCACGATGCAGCTTTCGGAGTCGAAGCTTGACATGACAGCCTCCCACCTCTCCCCCCTCGCTCCGCTCGGCCCCCTCTCCCCCGCGATGCGGCGGAGAGGGGGGGATCGATGAAGCGGCTGATCGTCACCGCCGACGACTTCGGCGCCAGCCACCCGGTCAACGAGGCGATCGAGCGCGCGCACCGGGAGGGCGTGCTCACCTGCACCAGCCTGATGGTGGGCGCCCCGGCCGCGGCCGATGCGGTCGAGCGGGCGAAGCGCATTCCCTCGCTCAAGGTCGGGCTGCACGTGGTGCTGGTCGACGGCCGGCCGGTACTGCCGGCCGATGAGGTGCCCGACCTCGTTGCGCAGGATGGCGCGTTCCGCGACGACATGGCCTGGCAGGGCGCGCGCATGTTCTTCCTGCCGCGTGTCCGCCGCCAGCTCGCGGCCGAGATCGAGGCGCAGTTCCGCGCCTTTGCCGGCACCGGGCTCGCGCTCGACCACGTCAACGCGCACCGGCATTTCCACATGCATCCGACAATCGCCGGCCTGATCGCGCGCATCGGCCGTCGCTTCGGCGCCCAGGCAGGCCGGGTGCCGAAGGAGCCGGTCGACGTGCTGCGCGGCATCGAGGCGGCCAACGCCCGCATGCGATTGCTGCCGCTGCTCGACCCGTTCATGGCGCTGCTGCGCTGGCGGTTCCGCCGCCAGGGTCTCGCCACCAACGACCGCGTGTTCGGATTGGCCTGGACCGGAGCGATGACCGAGGCGCGCTGGCTGGCGCTCATCGAACGCCTGCCCGATGGCGTAAGCGAGATCTACTGCCATCCCGCGGTCACCGACGCGATCCCGGGCGCGGTGCCCGGCTATCGCTACGCCGACGAGTTCGCCGCCCTGGTCAGTGCTCGCGTCAAGGCGGCGATCGCGGCGAACGGCATCGAGCTCACCAGCTTTTCGGAGCTCGCGCGGTGATCCGCGTCGCCACGCTGTGCGGCTTGCTCGGATTGAGCCTGGCCACCTTCCTGTTCATCGGCCGCGACCTCGGCCTGCTGCTCGGCACCCTGCTCGCCGCTGGCTGGGGCCTGGTCTGGGCCAGCCTGTTCCATTTCGTGTCGATGGCGCTCAACGCGCGCGCCTGGCAGGTGCTGTTCCCCGGCCGGCGCCGGCCGTCGCTCGCCTTCACCACCTGGCTGATCTGGGCGCGCGAATCGGTCAATGGCCTGCTGCCGGTCGCCCGCGTGGGCGGCGAGGTGGTGTGCGCCCGGCTGCTGATGCGCTGGGGCATGCGCGGCGCGCCGGCGGTCGGCAGCCTGGTGGTCGACATGACCTTGAGCCTGGCGACGCAATTCGCCTTCACCCTGCTCGGCGTGGCGCTGCTTGCCTTCCGCACCGACGACGAGGCGACGGTGGCGAAGCTCGCGCTGGCGACGCTCGCCGCGCTGCCGCTGGTCGGCGTCATCGTCGCGGTGCAGCGCTACGGCGCGATCGAACTGCTCGGCCGCCTGTTCCGCGCGCTGTTCCGCGACCGCTTCGCCCAGGTGGTCGGCGGCGCGCGCCGGCTCGACCGGCGCGTGCGCAACCTCTATCGCCGGCGCGGCGCGGTGCTCGCCTGCTGCGGCTGGCAGATGCTGGGCTGGATCGCCGGCGGCGGCGAGATCTGGCTGGCGCTCCACTATCTCGGCCATCCGATCAGCGTGTGGGACGCGGTATTGCTGGAAGCGCTGGCGCAGGCTGTGTCGTCGGCCGCCTTCGTCGTGCCGGCGGCGATCGGCGTGCAGGAGGGCGGATTCCTCTTGTTCGGCGCCCTGCTCGGCCTGGGCCCGGAAGTGGCGCTGGCGCTGGCGCTGGCCCGCCGGGTGCGCGACGTCATCGTGTTCGGGCCGGCGTTGATCGCCTGGCAGGCGATCGAGGGCCGCTGGCTGTGGCGCCGCGCAATGCGCTCGGCCTAGGCTTTCCGCGGCGGCGGGCCGAGCAGGGCCGGCAGCACCAGCAGGGTGCACACCAGCGTCCAGGCGAGCGCGATCGTCAGCAGCTTGCCCATGTCGGCGGTGCCGGGATGGGTGGAGAGCGCCAGGCTGCCGAAGGCGGTGCCGGTGGTGAGCGAGCTGAACACCACGGCGCGGGTGGTACTGGATTCGAGCGGCCGGTCCTCGCCGCGCCGCCAGTTCATGACGAAATAGATGTCGAAGGCGACGCCGACGCCGAGCAGCAGCGGCAGGGCGATGATGTTGGCGAAGTTGAGCGGCAGGCCGATCAGCGTGGCGGTCGACAGCGTCATCAGCCCGGCCAGCACCAGCGGCGCCAGCACCAGCACCACATGCCCCGCATGGCGCAGCACCAGGAGCAGGATGACGGCGATCGCCGCCAGCGCCGACAGGCCGGCAGTCTGGAAGGCCGCCACCACAGTCTTGGCGGATTCCTGGATCGCCACCGGCGGCCCGCCGACGTTCGGCACTACGGCGTGCACCGCGGCGACGAAGCGGCGCAACACCTCGTTGTCGCGGCTGTCGCCCTTCGGGTAGATCTCCGCCCGCGCCCGGCCGTCCGGCGCCACCCAGTCGCGGCGCAGCGCGTCCGGCAGGTTGGCGAGCGTCACCGGCCCCGCCTCGAGCGCGTCGCGCAGGCTGGCGAGCTGGCTGTGCAGGCCGCCGAGCAGCGCCGCGCGCAGCGCCGGCAGGCGTTCGGCGCTCGATCCTTCGAGCAGGGCGGCGATGCGCTTCGGCGAACCGTCGCCGGGCACGGCCGCCAGCGACTTGACCAGGCGCTTCGCCGCGACCAGCTCGTCCTCGGCCGTGGCCGGCGGTTGCGCCGGGATCGCCAGGGTCGGCCCCATGATCTGCCTGAGATCGTCGATCACTGCCAGCTTCTCCGCCTGCTGCCCAGGCACGAAGCTGTTGAGCGTCAGCACCTGCGCCACCTCGGGCAGGGCCTCGAGCTGGCGCGCGATCCCGTCGGCGATCTCGACCGAGGGCAGCAGCACTGTCGCCGTCTGCGGCGTGGTCTGCGGATCGCGCATCAGCTCGAGAAAGGTCGCCACCGACTCGGTCTTCGCGTCCTTCAGGTTGAGCGGGTTGAAGTCGAACTCGAGCCGGGACAGCAGGATGCCGCCGCCCGCCGCGAGCAGCAGCGTGACGATGACCACGGTGCGCCGATGTGCCAGCAGCCAGTCGTCGACCGGCGCCAGGGCCGCCCAGCCGACCGGCTGGCGCACGCCGGTCGGCCCCAGCGCGGTCAGCAGCGCCGGCAACAGGGTCAGGTTCAGCACCAGCGCGATCAGCATGCCGACGCCGGCGATCAGGCCGAGCTCGGATACGCCGGTATAGGCCGTCGGCACGAAGGCCAGGAAGCCGGCGGCGCTGGCGACCGCGGCGATGGCCACCGCCACGCCGATGCCGTTCGCCATCGCCCACAGCGCGTGCGCCGGATCGTCGTTGCGGTAGCGCTCGTGGCGATAGCGCACCGCCACCTGGATGGCGAAGTCGACGGCGATGCCGACGAACATCACCGCGAAGGCGACCGAGACCATGTTGAGCGTGCCCACCGTCAGCGCGGCAAAGCCGCCGGTGACCAGCAGCCCGGCGGCCAGCGAGACCAGGATCGCCACCACCAGCCGGACCTGGCGCAGGGCCCAGAACAGCAGGCCGCACACCAGGGCGATCGAGGCCACGGTCGCGCCGCCGGTGCCTTGGGCGACCGTGGCGAACTCCTCGTCGGACAGCGGCACCTGGCCGGTCAGCCGGATCCGCACGCCGCGCTCCGGCGCCAGGCCGAGCTCGCGCGCCGCGGCGCGGATTGCCGTTGTCGCACGCTCGCCCGCGGAGAACGCCGCGAAATCGAGCACCGGCTGCACCAGGATGAACCGGCGCAATTCCTGCTGCATCGGCTCGCGCCCGGAAAACAGCTTGGACCAGGACAAGGGCCGGCTGAGATCGCCGGCGAGCGCCGCCTGCATTGCATCGGCAATCGCGCCGAGCGGCGCTTCGAGCTGCTTGAGATCGGCGGCGCCGACCCTCACCCCTTCGAGCGCCTGGTTCAGCACGCCGAACAGCCCGCGCAGCGACGGGTCCGCCGCCAGCGCGCCGACGAAGCCCTGCGCCTCGATGGTCTGCTCGGCGATCTGCGTCACCTCCTCGAGCGAGAGGAACAGCAGGCCGTGCTTATGGAAGAACGGATCGCCATCCGGCCGGCGCACGGTCTTGTAGAGCTGCGGCACGTCGCGCTGCAGCCGCCGCGCCAGCTTCTCCGTCGCGTCCTCGGCGAGATCCGGCGTGGCGCCGTCAACCACCACGGCGATCAGGTCGGTGTATTGCGGGAAGTGCCGGTCGATCTCCGCCTCGCGCTGGCGCCATGGCAGATCGGGCGAGATCAGCCGGTTGGTGTCGGTGTCGATGCCGAGCCGCGTCGCCGCGACGACGCCGGCCAGCGCCGCCAGCACCAGGCACATCGCCACCACCGCTGCCGCCCGCCGGCGCGCGAAATCGACCAGATGGATGATGACGCGGGCCAGCACGCCTCAGGCCTCGCGGTAGGACAGCAGCACCAGGCCGACCCCGACCAGGCTCAGCGGCCAAACCCAGGCGGCGACGCGCGCCGCCGCTCCGTCGTAGCGCAGCTCCAGCCAGCGCGCCCATCCGGCGGCGACGCCAAACAGCGCCAGCGGGAAATGCGTCACCTCGATGATCAGTTGCTCCTTCACGTTGGCCAGGGCATGCGAATGGGTCAGCAGCAATGCGCCGCCGACCGCGCACAGCAACGGGAACACCAGGGCGGGCGCCGGGTTC
>Ga0114945_10001662_pt1 | contig 13591 bp, 12 predicted proteins | sample OV2TP3_FD_87194 | JGI IMG/M metagenome (GOLD analysis project Ga0114945, IMG submission 87194) | Hot spring microbial communities from Beatty, Nevada to study Microbial Dark Matter (Phase II) - OV2 TP3 | ecosystem: Environmental > Aquatic > Thermal springs > Hot (42-90C) | place: USA: Beatty... | reverse complement strand
TTCAGCGTCACCGCCTCGGGCACCGCCCCGCTGGCCTACCAGTGGCAGAAGAATGGGGTGACGATCAGCGGCGCCACCAGTGCGGCCTACACCACCCCGGCCACCACGACCGCCGACAGCGGCTCCACGTATCGCGTGGTGGTCAGCAACGCCGCCGGCAGCGTGACCAGCCCGGCCGCGACCCTGACGGTGACCACGGGCTCGAGCGGGTGCGGACTGCGAGGGGATCTCAACGGGGATGGGCGGCTCACCCTCGCGGATGTGATCGCGCTCATCCGGCTGCTCGTGGGACAGCCACAGACATAGGAATCGGGACAGCCTGGAATTCCCGACAGCCGCCTCATTCCTTGGTGGCTGTCCTTGTTATGAGCGGACGCGTTTGGAGACGGCTTCGTAGCGCGCGAGGCAGACGGCGATGCGCTCTTTCAATTCCACCGGCTCAAAGGGCTTGACGATATAATCATCCGCTCCCAGATTCATGCCGCCTTTGATGTGGTCCGCCAACCCCAGCGCCGTCAAGAAAATGATCGGGATGTTCTTCGTCTTGGGGTGTGTCTTCAGCCGCGTGCACACATCGCGCCCTTTCATTTTCGGCATCATGATATCGAGGAGGATGAGATCCGGCGCGCGTTGCTGCGCGATCCGCAGCCCTTCCTCGCCGCTCTCCGCCGTCAGGGCCTCATAGCCCCAACTCGCCAGCCGCTTGGACACCACGTGCAACAGATCCTTCGTGTCATCCACAATCAGGATGCGTTTCGTCGATCCCGCACCATCCATGTCGTGCCCCCCCTTCCTGTTGAACGCCCGCTCCGAACCATTCCTACCCATGGGGCTCTCCCCCCTCGGTTTCGCCCAACGCTCGATGAATTTTCCCCAACAGCTCCTTGGTGCGAAACGGCTTGCGGATCCAATCCGTCGCGCCCACCTCGATGCAGCGCTCCGCCAAGCGCCGCTGCTGCGCTTCCGTCGCTGTAAAAATCAAAATCGGCGTTGTTGCGGTGGCTCCGTGACGCCGGAGCGCTCGGCACACGTCATACCCGTTGCGCTTCGGCAGTTGAATATCCAACAAGATCAAATGGATCGGCAAGGACGCGGCCGCCTGCCGCAGCACCGCCTCGCCATCCTCGGCCTCGACCACGTCATACCCCTCATACTCCAACCGCAGCCTTGTGATCTTGAGGACGCTCGGATCATCTTCGCCGATGAGAATGCGCTTCTTGGTCCTCATCCCGTCGCTCCTCCTCGTCACGCCTCGTGCCGCTCTTGCTCGGGACCGACGGGCTCTGCGGCCGATCCTTGGGGCAACCGGGATGCCGCTGCGGTGTCCACGCGAGACATCGCCAACGCCAGCAGCGTGTTCACCTGGGTTCCTTCCGCCGGAGACATGGCCACTCCGCACCGCAGAGGCTCAGCCGGCAGCACGCTTTGCAGCCGTCTGACGATGGCCCGCATCGCCAGGGTGTCGGCGACCGCCATGACGACGATCCATGTCGGGGGCAGCACGAGCACCACATCGCCTCGATGCAGATGCTGCCGAACCACATCGGCGACCCGCTCAAGCGCAAGCCGCGAGGGCGCAGGAATTCTCGCGCTCACCAGCCCCGCGCCTTGAATCGCCATGAGCGCGACGCCCTCCGCCCTCTCCACGGAAGCGCGCTGCATGATATCCTGGAAGCTCAACGTCAACGCCACGGCATCCGTGTAGACCGGCAACCAGACGGTAAAGGTGGTTCCGCGCTCCACCTCGGACGTCACTTCGATGCGCCCGCCGTGCAACTCGGCCAGCTCCTTGCACACCGCCAACCCCAGCCCCGTGCCTCGACGCACGCCGCCGTGCGGCTCCACCTCGCAGAATTTTCGGAACAGCTTCGGCAGATCCTCGCGCGCGATGCCGCAGCCCGTATCCTCGACGGCGATGGCGACCGCGGCATCCTGGCGGGTGATCCGAAATGTGATCGTTCCCTCCTCCGGCGTACATTTCAGCGCGTTGGAAAACAGGTTGGTCAGAATTTGGACGACCCCGTGAGGATCGGCGAACGCGGGCGGGTTCTCCGCGCACACGATATGGATCCGACGGCGGCCGACCATGGGCTGGTAGCTGCGCACCAGCGAATTGATCAGCGCGCGCAGGTCCACCATGGTGCGGCTCAGTTGCATGCGTCCGGCCTCGATTTTGGACAGATCGAGCATGTTAGTGATGAGCTCCGTGAGCCGATCGATATCGCCGTCAATCGTCTTGAGGAAATCCTGCTGCTCCGCGTTCGTGTGGCCGAGCGCGCCGTCTCGCATCAAGCTGATGCCTTCTTTGATGGAGGTGAGCGGCGTACGCAGCTCATGACTGACCTTCGCGACGAACTCATCCTTCAAGAGCATCAATTCGTTCAGGCGCTTGTTCCGCGCTTCCAGCTCGCGCCCCTGCTCGGCCAGGTGTTCCTTCGAGCGGTGGAGATCCTCCAACAGGTCCTGCATGATCTTTTGTTGTTGGACCAGCTCCAGGTTGCTGTGCTCCAGCGCCTCGGACTGCTCCTGCCACTCGCGCTCAAGCCGCATATTCTCCGTGATGTCGAGCACGGTGCCGATGATGGCGGGCGCGCCATCCAGCTCGGTGCGCGTGCCGTGCATCTCGATATCGATGACCGTCCCGTCCCGGCGCTGGCCTCGACACGTATAGTGCACGCTCTCCATCTCGCCCCGCAGCGGCTTGAGCAAGTTATCCGCCACGAGCATGCGATCGGCCTCCACGATCAACTCGAACACGGACTTGGAACCCATGAGCTCCTGTTGAGGAGAGCCGAAGATGTCAGCCATCCGGGGATTGACATAGACGAGCCGATCGCGCTGAATGAGATAGATGCCGACCAGCGAATGCTCCACCAGGGAGCGGAACTTCGCCTCGGAGGCATGCAGGGCTTCCACCGCGTGGTGCCGTTCGGCTTCGGCCCGGTCCATCGTCCGTCCAATCCACGCGGCGATGTGGGAAACCGTGACGCTGATCGCGGCCAGCAACACGAGCGTGGAAATCATCGAGGTCAATGCCGGGTTCGCCTCGATGAAGAGAGGCAGGAGACGGTGGACGACCCGGTCGGCCGCCAGGGCCACGACGCTCAGCGGAAGAAACGCGCGCAGCAAGCGGGCTTGCGTCGAGGTGCCCACGAAGGGACGCAACGGAAAATGCTCCGTCCCCGCCGTCGCGATGACCCCGACCCCCAACCCGAAAAACGCCAGGGCCACCGACAACTCCACGGAGAGACGCCTTTGCTCGGCGAAGAGGGGCGTGCCGTACGCGTATCCCAAGATCAGCACCATAGTGACGATCACGACGCCTAAGGCCAGGCTCCCCGCCACCCCTCCGCCGCGCGGCACCCGCAACTGCAAGAGGCCCATCGCCAGGCTCAGCAGCAGCGCGTTGAGCATCGTGACCGGCGAGAGACATGGAGCGGCGAGGATCCGGAACCCTTCAACAGAATGAGCGGGCAGCGCCGCCGACGGCAGCATCCCGCTCCATGCCAAGAGTTGCCATGCGCTGACAACCGCCAGCGGCAGGGTGAGGGTCACGGCGGCGAAAACACGCAGACGAACATGCAGCGATGCGCTCGAAAGGCATAACGCCATGCTGAGGAGGATCAGCGCCATCGCAACCATCCACGCCGCTCCCACGGCCTGCGCCACCCCAACGCTCGCCGCCAAGAGACTCGCTCCCAGCACGATCCGCTGAAGGAAGAAGGTCGCGGCGGTCATCCGACACGCTCCCGATCCGCAACCCATTCTTCGAGGCGCCGCTCGCTAAACCGCCACTGGTTTCCCACTTTAAAACCGGGGAGCTTGCCGCGCTGCGCCAAGCGGTAGACGGTCGTTGCATTAATCCCGAACCGCTTCGCGACTTCTTGGACGGTCAGATAGGTTTTCTGTCCTGCCATGGCCGCTCCGGAACACAAAAAAGCCCATCAAAGATGATGGGCACCATGACGCCATTCGGTGGCGCATCCGCCGGCAACCCCGCTGTCCCCCCACCCGGACTCGACGGCCGAGTGGGAGGGACCGGTGGTTTTGCCTGTCCCGAGCCTTCGGTCCAGGTCCCTCTGACGAGAGACGCCCGATCCTCTCAGATCGTTTGCCTCCAGCACGCCTCACGATCAACGCCTGCGTGCCGGACCCGTCACGTGACGGGTTGATCAGCGATCATTCCAAAGAACGCGGACTGCTCAAAGTATGCCCCAGGGCTTGTTTTCTCGTCAAGGGCGCCGATCGTCTATCATGCGTGGTCAACCTTCGCCACCGTTATCATCCGCAGCGCTTCGCGAAGATCCGGGAAACGAAATCGGTACCCATGCTCCAGCGCCGCGCGAGGCACGACTCGTTGACCGGTCAGGAGCATCTGCGCCATCTCCCCTAACACAAGGCGCAGGGCCACGCTGGGCACCGGCAGCCACGAGGGACGGCGAAGGGCGCGCCCCAGCTCACGACAGAACCCGCGCATGGTCACGGGATTGGGGGCGGTCGCGTTGAGGGGTCCGGCGAGCTGCGGCTGCTTCAGAGCCCACTCGACAAGACCAATCACATCTTCCCGATGGATCCAGGACATCCATTGGCGTCCGCTCCCCAGCGGGCCGCCGAGCCACGCACGAAACGGCGGCGCCATTTTCGCAACAGCCCCGCCGCCTGGACCCAAGACGACGCCAAGCCGAAGCCGAATCACGCGCACCCCCAGCGCTTCGGCCCGAAACGCCTCCTGTTCCCACTGCCGGCATGTCTGCGCCAGAAACCCGCTGCCCGGAGGCGCTGTTTCATCGAGGCTCTCATCGCCGCGGGGGCCGTAGTACCCGACCGCGGAAGCGCTGAGAAAGATCGCGGGCCGTTTCGGGCGCGCCGCCATCGCGTCGACGAGGCGGCGGGTCGTCTGCACACGACTCTCTTGAATCGCCTGCTTCCTCGCTGGAGTCCATCGACCGGCGGCGAGCGATTCGCCGGCCAGATGAATCACCCCATCCACCTCGGAGATGAGCTGCTGCCATGTCAGCGGCGGGTGAGCGGCGGGATCGTCCCACGGCAGATAGCGCAGGCCCGGCACCGCGGCATGCGCCAACGGACTACGCGTGACCACGACCAGCTTATGACCTTGCTGAGTCAATGCGCGGCACAACGCAGCGCCGATAAACCCTGTGCCTCCGGTCACCAGCAGGTTCATCCACGAGCGGAGTTTAACGAGCCAAGGGGAAGCGAACCCAGAGGAAAAGCAGCAGAGCGAAACTGGCTAAGGAAACCACTTGGAGGAGGAGGAGCCACCAGAGACGCCGAGATCGAGCGCGTTTCCACACATAGAAGGCCCCGGCCCACGTCATGAGCCGATTGGCGATCCATAACCGCCACGTCGATGCGCTCATCGCAAACCACACGGGCCATGCCATGCGAGCTAGACCGCGTTGCGTCCCGGAGTCGTCCACGCGCTGATGCGTGATTGCAGTTGATCCAGCGGCAACTGGAGGGCTTCCACCGTATGGCGAAGGACCGCTTCGCGACACGGCAAGAGCCCTTCCTGGAGCTCCCCGAGTAACGGCGGATGTTCCACTTCAATGGCGTTAATGATGCGGCGGCTCAGCTCGCGCAAGTCCTCTTCGAGCGTGGAGAGTTCGGCGTAGCGCAGGCCGGTGCCGTCCTTCGGCAACCTGAATTCCTCGGTAAAGAGGCGCAACAGGACGAGGTTAAGCTGCTTGGCTTGCGCTTCATTCGATTCCCATTGTTGCCAAATGTGCCTGGTCGTCCAGTACCGCACGAGCAACCCCAACTCTCGCCTGAGAGGTTTTTCCAATAAGGGCTTCAGGCGCAGCGCAGGAGATGGCAGGTGTGTCACGAGGCTCTCTGTGAGTTGCTCAATGGCTCGCGAACACGCCAGGAACAGATAGGTCGCTCGCAGGCGGATGTCTTCTGGAATCATTCGTCACACGCGACACGCACTGTGCATGCTGAGGAGTAGCCTAACGAATCCCCGCGCCACCGTCAAGCCTCTCCCCGCTCCACGATAATTCTGCCAAGGTTTTCACTCGCCGCTCAGACAGATTTTTCTTCACAGGACATCTCTCATCGAGAAAAATCCGAACTTCGCGGCTGCGCGAAAACCTTGGCAGCGATCTCATGAATGACGATGCTGGCTAGGACAGCCACATCGACATACCTCCGATGTCGTAGGACGTGGGCGAGCCTCCTGAAGCGGACGTTCAGATGTTGGGGCGGCCAGGGTGTCCCCACAAATTCCAGGGTGGGACGAGCCCCAACATCTGTCGAGTGCAGCGCGCCACGGTGGGGCGCGCAAACGTTCCGCGGAAGGAGCTCGCCCACGTCCAGCATCTGCACGGTGAAGATGTACCTGTATCGTCGACGAGAATTGACAGTCGGAAAGCCCCATGTTATCCTGCCGACGGTATGCGGATTCTCGATCTCCTCCACGTGCTGTATCCTCCCGCCTGCCTGCTCTGCCGCGCTCCGCTCTCGTGTGAGCGTCTCCTCTGCGAGGCGTGTCGTCAGGCGATGCCGCAGGCGGGTCCCCTCGTGTGCGCGCGCTGCGGCGCGGCGCGGTCAGGGAACTTCGACGCGGCGCGCGAGTGCGCGTCGTGCCGACAACATCCTCCGGCTTTTGATCGCGCTCGAGCCTCATGGCACTATCTCGGACCGGCTAAGGAAGCGGTGCGCCAGTTTAAGTATCACCACCGATGGCGCCTGGGCCGCTGGCTGGCGCAGGACATGGCGCGCGTCGCGCTCCGGGAGCTGCCGGTCGAGGACGTGGCGACCGTGCTTCCGATTCCGCGACATTGGCTCAAACGCCGACTCCAAGGATGCCATCCCGCATCGGAGCTGGCGGCTCGCGTGGCGGAGCTGTTGCAGAAGCCGCACCGCCCTGATGGCTTACGCCGCATCCGATGGACCTCGACTCAAACGCGCCTTCCGTGGGCGCAGCGTTTTGCCAACGTCCACGACGCCTTCCGCGCCAAACCTTCCTTGGCCGGCCACCGCAGCGTCCTGCTCGTTGACGACGTCTTCACCAGCGGAGCCACCGCGCATGCCGCGGCCCTCGCGGTCAAGGCGGTGGGGGTGCAGCGCGTCTTCGTCCTGACGGCCGCGCGCGCACCAGTCGCATGAGGATCCTGCGCGCCTACGTGCTGCGGGAACACGCCGCGCCCTTCTTCGTGACCATGGGAGGGCTCACCGCCGTCCTCCTCGTGGGCAATCTCATTAAATTCGCCGAGCTCGTCATCGCCAAGGGGGTCAGCATCGTCGATATCATGCGGCTGATGCTCTACCTCATCCCCTACATGCTCAGCTTCACGGTGCCGATGGCGTGCCTCATCGCCATGGTCCTGGCCTTCGGCCGGTTGAGCGCCGACTTTGAGCTCATCGCCATGCGAGCCTCCGGCGTCGCTCCGATCCGCTTGGTGTGGCCCATCATCGTCGTGGGGCTGCTGATCAGCCTGCTCGTCCTCGTGATCAATGATCGCGTCGTGCCGGAATCGCATCTGGCGTTTCGTCGGCAGCTCAAAGCCATCGGCGTGCAGCGCCCAACGGCGTATATTGAAGAAGGAGCGTTCATCAAGGAATTCGCCCCGTACGTCATCTTCGTGTACCAAGTCCAGGGGCAAAAGCTGGAGAACGTGCGCATTTACGAGCCGCAGCCGAACGGGCCGACCCGCGCGATCATCGCGGAGCGAGGCGAGTTCGAGCCGCTCCCTGATCGGCGCGGCGTCCAATTGAAACTCTTCGACGGCACCGTCGATGAATGGGATCCCTTGCACCCTGGCTCCTTCTACAAGGTGACGTTCACGACGTACGCCATGAGGCTACGCTCCGACCAGGCCAACCCCAGCACCTTGGAACGGAAAGTGAAGGAACTGACGTTCAAGGAGCTGCTCCAAGAAGCGCGCCGGGTGCAGGCCAATGGGATCGATCCGCTCCCCATCAGCCTGGAGCTGCATCGCAAGATCGCCGCCTCCTTTGCCCCGCTGGTCTTCATGCTCTTCGGCCTCGTCCTCGGGCTGCGCCTCCAGCACCAAGAGCGCTTGATCAGTTTTGTGTGGGTGCTGAGCGCGTTCATCGGCTATTACCTGGCCACGGTCGGGATGAATGCGATGGCCCTCAAGGGATTCGCGCCCCCCTGGCTGGCGATGTGGACGCCCAATCTGGTCGCAGGCACGGTGGGAAGCCTCCTCGTTGCTCGCACGGTTCGCCGGTAACCCATGCGCATTCTGGATCGGTATGCCGCGCGGCAGCTGGTGCCGGTATGGCTGTGGTGCCTCTTCGTCTTTGTCTTTCTCAGTTGCCTCATCGATCTCTTTGAGCATTTGGAAGAGATCCTGCGGTATCACATCCCCATGGCGACGGTGGCCCGCTATTACCTCCATTTCACTCCGCTGGTGATTGTCCGCGCCTCGCCGTTGGCCCTGTTGCTCGCGGCCGCGTTCGTGGCCTCCCGCCTGAGCCGCCATCAAGAGCTCCTGGCCATGCATGCCAGCGGCACCAGCTTGCTGCGAGCGAGCGTTCCATTTCTCTTCGTCGGATGGTTGGCGAGCCTGGCGATGTTTCTCGTCAATGACCACCTGGTGCCTCGCAGCGCCTTGGTCTACGAGCGCCTCCGGGAAGAAACGTTTAAAGGCAACCTGACGGAGCGACAATGGGACAACGTCGCCCTCCTAGATGGCGAGAACCGGCTCTATCACGCCCGGCAGCTCGATGTGGCGGCGAAAGAACTCGAAGACCTGACGATCCTGGAACATGATTGGTCCAATCGCCCAACGAAAAGCCTCTATGCCAGTCGAGCCGTCTGGACCCCGCATGGCTGGCTGTTGCTTCACGGCACGATTTATCGGATTGGCCCGGGCGGGGTGTTGCGCGGAGAGCCGCAACCGTTCGTCGAGCGGCTCATTTCCTATCCCGTCAAACCGGAGTCGTTCATCCAAGGCGAGGCTCGCCCTGAAACGATGCGTTACAGCCAATTGCGCCGGCTGATCCGACGATTGCAGGAAATCGGCCTGATGCGCGTTCGCCGTTACACGGTCGAGCTGTGGGCCAAAGTGACGTTGCCGCTCATGAACTTGGTCATCTGCCTCATCGGGTTCGCGGGCTCCACGCAGCCGCAGCTGCGCGGCAATATCCGGGGCTTAGGGATGAGCTTGGGGTGGGGGGTGCTGTACTATATCGGCGTCGCCGCCGCCCTCGGCATCGCGAAGCAATGGCCGCTGCCGATCCTGCCGACGGTCTTCAGCCCGCACCTCATCGCCCTGTGGTGGTGCGGCCGTCTCCTCTCCCGCAGCCGATAGACTCGCTACGTGCCGAGCTCCCAACTGGAGAGGTACCGCTGCTGCTCAGGAGTGAGGCGATCCATCGACACCCCCAGCGCGGCGAGTTTCAACCGGGCGATCTCGCGGTCAATGTCCGGAGGCACCGGGTAGACGTGGGGCTTGAGGCGAGCGGCCTGACGCACGAGGTATTCGCACGCGAGGGCTTGGTTCGCGAATGACATATCCATCACGCCGGGCGGATGGCCTTCCGCGCAGGCGAGATTGATGAGCCGGCCTTCCCCGAGCACATTGATGCGCCGCCCGTTGCGCAGCACATATTGATCAATCTCCCCTCGAACGCGCTGGCGCCGACGCGACATCCGCCGCAATCCCGGAAGATCGATCTCCACGTCGAAGTGGCCGGAATTCGCCACGATGGCGCCGTCTTTCATCCGCGCAAAATGCGTCGGTGTCAGCACCTGCGAGCAGCCCGTGACGGTCACGAAGAGATCGCCGCGGGGGGCCGCGTCCGCCAAGCGCATCACCTCGAACCCATCCATCACCGCTTCCAGCGCTTTGACCGGATCGACTTCCGTCACGATGACGTGAGCCCCCATGCCGCGGGCTCGCTGCGCGAGTCCCTTGCCGCACCACCCGTACCCGGCGATGACGAAGACGCTGCCGGCGATCAGCCGGTTGGTGGCCCGGAGAATGCCGTCGATCGTGGACTGCCCGGTGCCATAGCGGTTATCGAAGAGATGCTTCGTATCGGCATCGTTGACGGCGATCACCGGGTAGCGCAATTTCCCCTGCGCGTCGAGGCTCTTGAGCCGAATGACGCCGGTCGTCGTCTCCTCCGTGCCGCCCAGAATATCGCGTCCGAAGCGAGCGGGGTCTTTGTGGATGGTGGACACAAGGTCTGCGCCGTCATCCATGGTCACATGCGGCCCCATCGCGAGCACCGCTTGAATATGCTGGTAGTAGGTCGCCCGATCCTCGCCTCGAATGGCATACACCGAGATGCCGAAATCTTTCACGAGGCTGGCGGCGATGTCATCCTGGGTCGACAGCGGATTGGAGGCGCACAGGGCGATGCGCGCGCCCGCGGCTTTCAACGTCACCATCAGGTGCGCCGTCTCCGTCGTCACGTGGAGGCAGCACGCGAGGCGGATGCCGTTGAGCGGCTTGGCGCGCGCCACCCGCGAGCGAATCCGGAGCAAGACCGGCATCTGACCCTCGGCCCACTCGATCTTCGAGCGGCCGGCCTTCGCCAGGGCGGCGCTCTTGATGTGCGCCCGCGGCGGCGTCCGCTTCGCCTTCATCTGAGACACGATCCGCGGACGCGAGGCCATGCGGCGCTCATCGATCCCTGCGGCCCCATGCGCTCCATTCGTTGCCGGCCCACCGGACCCCATCCTCTGTCCTCCGCTTGTTCGTCTTCAGAATCCCTTAGGTGTAGTGCCGCGCCACCCGCTTGATCTCGTTGACGCGATCGATCTCTTCCCACGTAAATCCTTCATCCGTCCGTCCAAAGTGGCCGTACGCGGCGGTCTTCAGATAAATCGGACGGCGCAGCTTCAAGGTTTGGATGATCCCCAGCGGCGTCAGATCAAAGACCTCGCGGATGACCTTCATGATGTTCGCCTCGGAGAGCTTGCCTGTCCCGAACGTGTTCACCATGATCGCCACCGGCTCCGCGACGCCGATGGCGTAGGCCACTTGGATCTCGCACTTCTCCGCGATGCCGGCGGCCACGAGGTTTTTCGCCACGTAGCGCGCCATGTACGCCGCCGAGCGATCCACCTTGGTGGGATCTTTGCCTGAGAACGCCCCCCCGCCGTGGCCGATCATGCCGCCGTACGTATCCATCACGATCTTTCGCCCGGTCAATCCGGTATCCGCCATGGGCCCGCCGACTTCAAACCGACCGGTGGGATTCACGTAGATTTTGGTCCGCTTGTCGATCCACTGCTTGGGCACGACGGGCTCAATGATGAGGCGCTTCATGTCGGAGCGGATTTTCGAGAGGGCCGTGCCGGATTTATGGTGCGCGCTGACGACGATCGCCTCGGCGCGCGCCACGTGGCCGTCATGATACTCGACGCTGACTTGGGTTTTGCCATCGGGCCGGAGGTAGTCCACGAGCCGCTGGCGGCGCACGTCGGCTAAGCGCCGCGCGAGCCGGTGGGCGAGCATGATGGGCAGCGGCATCAGCTCCGGCGTCTCATTCGTCGCGTAGCCGAACATCATCCCCTGATCCCCGGCGCCGCCGGTGTCCACCCCGACCGCGATGTCCGGCGACTGCGCTTGGATCGCGGTCGTGACCCCGCAGGTTTTATACGCGAAGCCGTGCTCAGGCTCGACGTAGCCGATGCGGTGGATGGTATCGCGCACGATCTGCGGCACCTCGATGTAGCAGGACGTCGTGATCTCCCCGGCCACGAACGCCAGGCCCGTCGTCACGAGCGTCTCGCACGCCACCCGCCCGTTGGGATCCTTCTCGTAAATGGCATCCAGCACAGCATCGGAGATTTGGTCGGCAATCTTATCCGGGTGGCCTTCGGTAACCGATTCCGAGGTAAAGAAATGGCGTCTCATGCGCTCCTCTCTCAGCCCCTACCTTGCTGGATCCACTCTCGCACCACCGCCTCATACGTCTGGCGAGTTCCAATATCATACCATGCACCGCTCATCGGCACACCATAGACGGTCCCGCGGCGCACCAGCCACTCCAGGAAATAGCCCGGGGCATCCGGGCAGCCTCCTTCGTCCAGGAATCGCTGGATCTCGCCGCTCATCGCCGCGGGAAAATAATAGACGCACAGCGCCACTTCCTTGGACGGAGGCTGCGGAGATTTTTCCACGAACGACGTCAGGCGGTCGGTCGCATCGCGCAGGACGACGCCGAAGTGAGTCGCGGCGTCGGCCGAGGGAGCCTCCCAGAGGGCAACGCTCGCATGCGGCCGATGGCGCTGCGCGCGCTGCACGAACTCCGCCAGCGACCAGCGAAACACGTTATCGGTCCCCAGCACGAGCAGATCATCCGCCGCATCGGCATGCCGCTTCGCCAACGCAAGATCCCTGATGGCCCCCAGGCGGTGGTCCGGACTCTCGGTGCCGTCGTCCACGATCTCCATCGCGACGCGCCGCTTCGCCTGCCAGGCGCGAAATTGCTCCACGAACCGGCGATTGGTCACGAGCACGCACGTGCGCAAGTCGGGCACGTCACGCAGCCCCCGGACGACCTGATCGATGATCACCCCTTCCCCCAAGGGCAGCAACGCCTTGGAGCGGCGTTGCGTGAGCGGATAGAGCCGCGTCGCGTAGCCGGCCGCCAGCAAAATGGCCGTGATGGTCGAACGGGGCGCCATGCGCGTCTTTCCCTTATTCCACGAGCGCGGGAGCGACTTGCTTGAGGTTGGCTTGGAGGAATGCTTCCACTTCTTTTCCGGTTTTCAGCTTCAAGGTCTGCTCGACGACGGATCGGGCGAAGGAATGCTCCACGGATCGAATGACCTGCTTGACGATCGGCAACTGCACCGGCGAAGTGGAGAACTCATCCAGCCCCATCCCCAACAGCAGCAGGCTCAGCGGCGGCTCCCCGGCCATCTCCCCGCACATGCCCACCCAGATGTCCGCCGCATGCCCCACATCGATGATCTGCTTGATCAGCCGCAGGATGGCCGGGTGCGTAGGCTCATAGAGGTACGCGATCTTCTCGTTGACGCGGTCCACGGCGAGCGAGTATTGGATGAGGTCGTTGGTGCCGATCGAAAAGAAATCCACTTCCGGGGCGAGGAGATCGCAGATCATCGCCGCCGAGGGCACCTCGATCATGGCCCCGACTTCCAGGTCCTGCTGAAACGACACCCCTTCCCTGGCGAGCTCTTGTTTGACCTCATGGAGAATCTCATTGGCGCGGCGCAGCTCTTCCAGGCCGGAAATCATCGGGTACATGAGCTTCAGATTGCCCTGCACGCTGGCCCGCAGGATCGCGCGCAGCTGGTTGCGGAAGATGTCCGTCCGCGCCAAGCTGAACCGGATCGCCCGCCATCCCATGAAGGGATTCATCTCCGAGGGGACGTGCAGCGGCGAAAGAAATTTGTCCCCGCCCAGATCCATGGTGCGGATAATCACCGGATGCGGGGCCACCTGCTGCGCCACCGCGCGATAGGCCTCATACTGCTCCTGCTCCGACGGGAAATCTTGCCGGTTCAGGTAGAGAAACTCCGTGCGGAACAGCCCGACGCCGTTCGCCCCGTGCGCGATCACCGAGGGCACCTCCTCGGGCAGCTCGATATTGGCGGAGAGGACGACCGTATGGTGAT
>Ga0114945_10001661_pt1 | contig 13603 bp, 11 predicted proteins | sample OV2TP3_FD_87194 | JGI IMG/M metagenome (GOLD analysis project Ga0114945, IMG submission 87194) | Hot spring microbial communities from Beatty, Nevada to study Microbial Dark Matter (Phase II) - OV2 TP3 | ecosystem: Environmental > Aquatic > Thermal springs > Hot (42-90C) | place: USA: Beatty... | reverse complement strand
GATCGCGGCCGTCGAGGCATTGGCCAGGCTGGGCCTTCTCGTGTGCGCGGCCGGCGTGCTCGCCCTCGCCTGGAAGTCCGCGAAATGACCCCGATGGACGGCGTATTGCTGCCGCCATGGCAGGCTGGCTGATACCCCTGCTGGCGCGGTGAGCGTGCGCTCGGCGGGCCTGGTTTTCCTTTTCGCCGCGGCCGCGGCCGCGGCGCAGCAGGACGATCCGCCGAACGGCATCCTGCTCGTCGCCAAGCCGGGCCTGGTCGACCCGAATTTCCGCGAAACCGTGGTGCTGGTCACGCAATCGCGCGACTCCCATACGGTCGGCGTGATCCTCAACCGGCCGACGCCGCAGAAGCACGAGAAGACCGGCGAGCGGCTCTACTTCGGCGGCCCGGTCATGCGGCAGGCGGTGCTCGCGCTGTTCCGCGCCGAGCGCACGCCCGAAGAGGCGGCGTTTCACGTCCTCAGGGGCGTTTATCTGACGATGCATCCGCGCAACATCGAGCCGCTGCTCGAGCGCCGCGACCGGCGCTATCGCCTGTACCACGGCTTTTCCGGCTGGGCGCCCGGACAGCTCGAAGCCGAGATCGCGCGCGACGGCTGGTACGTGCTTCCCGCGAAGGAGGAGCTGCTGTTTCGCGAGGACACGCGCGGCATGTGGAACGAGTTGCTCGAGAAGGCGCGCGGCGAACGCGCCTTTTTTCACGGCGCAGCGCTGATGGCCAATAACTAAAGAGATATACTTTATTTCATGAAATGCTCGCTTCGTGCTCTCGTGGCGCTCTGGCTGCTCGCGCTCGGCGGGACGGCGTTCGCCCAGTCCGAGGAAGACACCATTCTGCTGGTGGCGCATCCTGCATTCCGGGATCTGGAATACCGCCAGACCGTCCTCATCGCGTCGCCCGCGCCGAACGGCGGACATGTCGGCGTGATCCTTAACCGCCCCACGAAGCGCTCGCTCGGCAGCCTCTTCCCCGAGCACGAGCCCTCGAAGAAGGTCCTCGACCCGGTGTACTACGGCGGCCCGTTCTCGCGCGGCGCGCTGGTCGCGCTGGTCAGGGCGGACAGCGCGCCGGGGGCCGGCGCCGTGCCTCTGATGAAGAACCTCTATCTCGCCTTCCGCGCCAATACCATCGACCACGTCATCGAAACGACGCCGAACAAGGCGCGCTACTTCGTCGGCTACGTCGGATGGCGCCCGGGCGAGCTGAAGCGCGAGATCGACCGCGGCCTGTGGTCGGTCACCGGCGCGGACCTCGAAACCATCTTCCGCAAGGACACCGAGGGCCTGTGGGAGGAGCTGCTGCAGGCGAGCAAGCGCATCCGCGCCGAGCTGCCGCTCGCTTCATCGCTCGATCCATAGCGTTCTGGCCGTGTCGTTTCCGGTCCACGGCCGGGACCGTCAGGCCGCTGCCTTCGCCGGCGAGCTCTCGAACACCATCGCCCCGCGGCGGTAATCGACGCGGATCGAATCCTTGGGCGCGAAGCGCCCTTCGAGGATCGCCTTGGCCAGCGGGTTCTCGATCTCCGAGCGCAGCGCGCGCTTGAGCGGCCGGGCGCCGTACACCGGGTCGAAGCCCGCCTTCGCGAGCTCGCCAATCGCGGCGTCGCTGACCTCGAGCCCGTAGTCCAATCTGGCAAGGCGATTTTGCAGAATTCTCAGCTGCATCCGCGCGATGGACCTGATGTGATCCTCGCCGAGGGCGTGGAACACGACCACCTCGTCGATGCGGTTGACGAACTCTGGACGGAACTGGGTCTTCACCTCGGCCATGACGGCGAGCTTGATGACGCCGTAGTCACTGCCTGCCATGCTCTGGATCATCTGCGAGCCGAGGTTCGAGGTCATGACGATGACCGTGTTCTTGAAGTCCACCGTGCGCCCCTGGCCGTCGGTCAGGCGGCCTTCGTCCAGCACCTGCAGCAGCGCGTTGAAGACATCGGGGTGCGCCTTCTCGACCTCGTCGAACAGGATCACCGCGTAGGGCTTGCGCCGCACCTGCTCGGTGAGCTGCCCGCCCTCGTCGTAGCCGACGTAGCCCGGCGGCGCGCCGATCAACCGCGAAACCGAGTGCTTCTCCATGTACTCGGACATGTCGATGCGCACGAGATGCTCCTCGGAATCGAAGAGGAACGCCGCGAGCGCCTTGCATAGCTCGGTCTTGCCGACCCCGGTAGGCCCGAGGAACAGAAAGCTCCCGTAAGGCCGGTTCGGATCCGACAGGCCCGAGCGCGAGCGCCGGATCGCGTCCGAGACGAGCCGCACCGCCTCGTCCTGGCCGACCACGCGCTCGTGGAGCTTCTCCTCCATGCGCACGAGCTTCTCGCGCTCGCCCTGCATCATCTTCGAGACCGGAATGCCGGTGGCGCGCGACACCACCTCGGCGATTTCCTCCGCGCCGACCTGGGTGCGCAGCAGCTTCGCTTTTGCAGGAACACTTTTCTGTTTCGCTTCGAGCTCCGGGATCTTCCCGTACTGGATCTCGGACATCCTCTGCCAGTCGCCCTTGCGCCTGGCCTCGTCCATCTGCAGCTTGAGCTTCTCGAGCTCCTCCTTGGCCTGCTGGCTGCCCTGCACCTGCGCCTTCTCCGCCTTCCACACCTCCTCGAGGTCGGAATATTCTTTTTGAAGTTTTTCGATTTCAGTTTCAAGCAGGGCCAGGCGCTTCTGCGAAGCCTCGTCCTTCTCCTTCCTGACCGCTTCCTTTTCGATTCTCAGCTGGATCAAGCGGCGCTCGAGGCGGTCCATCGCCTCGGGCTTGGAATCGATCTCCATCTTGATGCGTGCCGCCGCCTCGTCGACCAGGTCGATCGCCTTGTCCGGAAGGAAGCGGTCGGTGATGTACCGGTGCGAGAGCTCCGCGGCCGCCACGATCGCGGGGTCGGTGATGTCGACGCCGTGGTGCACCTCGTAGCGCTCCTGCAGGCCGCGCAGGATGGCGATGGTCGATTCCACGCTCGGCTCCTCCACCAGCACCTTCTGGAAGCGCCGCTCGAGCGCGGCGTCCTTCTCGAGGTGCTTGCGGTATTCGTCCAGCGTGGTGGCGCCGATGCAGTGAAGCTCTCCTCTCGCGAGCGCCGGCTTGAGCATGTTGCCGGCGTCGATCGCGCCCTCCGCCTTGCCGGCGCCGACCATGGTGTGCAGCTCGTCGATGAAGACGATGGTGTTGCCCTCGTCGCGCGAGAGCTCCTTCAGGACGGCCTTCAGGCGCTCCTCGAACTCGCCGCGGTACTTTGCCCCCGCAAGCAGCGACGCCATGTCGAGCACCAGGACGCGCTTGTGCTTCAGAGACTCGGGCACCTCGCCGTTGACGATGCGCTGCGCCAGGCCTTCGACGATGGCGGTCTTGCCGACCCCCGGCTCGCCGATCAGCACCGGGTTGTTTTTAGTACGTCGCTGCAATATCTGAATGCAGCGACGTATTTCATCGTCGCGCCCGATGACCGGGTCGAGCTTGCCCCGGCGGGCGCGCTCGGTGAGGTCGAGGGTGTATTTGGCCAGGGCCTGGCGCTGGCTTTCATCCGCTTGTCCGCTCACGGTTTCGCCTCCCCTCACTTCCTCGATTGCTTTTTCAAGCGAGGATTTCGCAACCCCGGATTGCTTCAGCAACCTGCCGGTTTCTCCCTTGTCGCCGGCACAGGCGAGCAGGTAGAGCTCCGAGGCGATGTACTGGTCGCCGCGCTTTTGCGCCTCCTTGTCGGCGACGTTCAGGAGCTGCGCCAGGTCACGCGAGATCAGCACCTCGCCTGGTGTGCCCTGAACCTTGGGAAGCCGCGCGACCGACCCGGATAGATCTTTTCTCAAGAGATTCGCATTACCCCCGGCCTTGCTGACGAGCGCGGCGACGCCGCCGTCCTCCTGGTTGAGGAGCGCGAGCAGCAGGTGCTGCGGCTCGATGTACTGGTGGTCCTGGCCGAGCGCGGCGCTTTGCGCCTCGGCGAGCGCCTCCTGCAGCTTCGTCGTGAACTTTTCGAAACGCATCTTGTTGATCCGTATGGATTAGCCTCAGCCCCTAAGGGCCAGATGGGGTCTACGGCCCGGGGATTCAAGCAATAATCTCGGACGATGGAACGCAGGACGCAGTTCAACCTCGCCTATCTCCTGTTCGCCCTGCTCGCGATGCTCGCGCTGCAGCAGTGGTGGCAGCAGGCGCAGACCATAGAGGTCGTCCCGTACAGCGAGTTCGAAAAGCTGCTCGCGGAGGACCGCATCGCGGAAGTCGTGATCTCGGACCAGCGCATCACGGGCAAGCTCAAGACGCCCGAAGGCGGCAAGACCATCGCGGTGGCGAACCTCGTGCCGCCCGAGCTCGCCGAGCGGCTCTCCAAGTACGGCGTCAAGTACACCAGGGTCTATGAAAGCACCCTGCTGCGCGACCTGCTGTCCTGGATCCTCCCGGCGCTGATCTTTTTCGGCGTCTGGTACCTCCTGGTGCGCCGCATGGCCGGGCAGCAGGGCCTGGGCGGCGGCTTCATGAGCATCGGCAAGAGCCGGGCCAAGATCTACGTCGAGAAGAAGACCGGCGTCAGCTTCGCCGATGTCGCCGGCGTCGACGAGGCCAAGGCGGAGCTCCAGGAGGTGGTCGAATTCCTGAAGAATCCGCAGAAATACGGGCGCCTCGGCGCGCGCGTGCCGAAAGGCGTCCTGCTGGTCGGGCCGCCGGGCACGGGAAAAACGCTGCTCGCGCGCGCCGTGGCCGGCGAGGCCGGGGTGGCGTTTTTCTCCATCTCGGGCTCCGAGTTCGTCGAGATGTTCGTCGGCGTCGGAGCGGCGAGGGTGCGGGACCTCTTCGAGCAGGCGCGGCAGAAGGCGCCGGCGATCATCTTCATCGACGAGCTCGATGCGCTCGGCCGCGCGCGCGGCGCCGGCGGCTTCGGCGGCCACGACGAGAAGGAGCAGACGCTGAACCAGCTCCTCGTAGAGCTGGACGGCTTCGACCCGAGCACCGGGCTGGTGCTCCTCGCCGCCACCAACCGGCCCGAGATCCTCGACCCGGCGCTGCTGCGCGCCGGCAGGTTCGACCGCCAGGTGCTGGTGGATCGCCCGGAAAAGATGGGCCGGATACAAATTCTCAAGGTTCATTCAAGGAAAATAAGACTTGCCCCTGGCGTGGAGCTCGAACAGGTCGCGGCGCTCACGCCGGGATTCTCCGGCGCCGACCTCGCCAACCTGGTCAACGAAGCGGCGCTGCTCGCCACGCGCCGCGGCGGCGACGCCGTGACGCTGGAGGACTTCACCCTCGCGGTCGAGCGCATCGTCGCCGGGCTGGAGAAGAAGAACCGCGTCCTCAACGCGACCGAGCGCCGGGTCGTGGCGCACCACGAGATGGGGCACGCGATGGTGGCGATGGCGCTCCCGGGCACCGATCCGATCCACAAGGTCTCGATCATCCCGCGCGGCGTCGGCGCCCTGGGCTACACCATTCAGCGGCCGACCGAGGACCGCTTTCTCATGACCCGGGAGGAGCTCGAGAACAAGATGGCGGTGCTGCTCGGCGGGCGCGCGGCGGAGGACGTGGTCTTCGGCCACCTCTCGACCGGGGCAGCCGACGACCTCGCCAAGGTCACCGACATCGCGCGCAGCATGGTGATGCGCTACGGCATGGTGAAGACGCTCGGCCATGTCGCCTACGAGGCGGAGCAGGGACCGTTTTTGGCAAATCAGGTTTTTCAAAAGACACGTGAATTCAGCGAGGATACCGCTCGCGAGATCGACGTCGCGGTCCGGGAGATCGTCGCCGCGGCCTACGACAAGGCGCGGGGCATTCTTTCGAAGGAAAAACGGCTTCTGGAAGGCTGGGCGCAAAAGCTCCTCGAAAAGGAGACCCTCGCCGAAGCCGAGCTCGCCGAGCTCAGGCGCGCCGTGCTGCCCCTGGCCGCGTGACGCGCCGCGCGGCGCTTTACGGCCTGCTCGCCGCATGGGTGGCGCTCGGGCTCGCCGGGCACGATCCCTGGAAGCCCGACGAGGCCTACAGCTTCGGGCTCGTCTATCACATCCTCGAGACCGGCGACTGGCTGGTGCCGACGCTCGCCGGCGAGCCGTTCATGGAGAAGCCGCCGCTTTACTTCATCACTGCGGCGGCGTTCGCGAAGCTCTTCGGCGGCCTCGCGCCGCCGCACGATGCCGCACGCCTTGCTTCGGCCTTCTATGTCTCGCTCACCTTGTTTTTCATCGCCAAAACCGCGCGATCGGTTTCCGCCCCGCTGCTGCTCGTCGCCTCTCTCGGCTACGTGCACCACGCGCACCAGCTCATCACCGACAACGCCCTGGTTGCCGGCATCGCGGTCGCCTTGTACGGGATGGCAATCTCCCTTCGCAAGCCCCTGCCTGGCGGCCTGTGGCTCGGCACCGGCGCCGGCATCGCGTTCCTGTCCAAGGGGTTGCTGGGGCCCGGCCTGCTCGGACTGACCGCGGTCGCGCTGCTTGCATTTCCGGCATGGCGAACGAAAAATTTTCTGCAGAGCTGGCTATGGGCCGCCGCGGCGTTCGCACCGTGGGCGCTCGTCTGGCCGTGGCTGCTCTACCGGCATTCGCCCGAGCTGTTCCACGAATGGCTCTGGGTGCAGAACCTCGGGCGCTTCAGCGGCGTTCACAGGATCGGCGGCGTGCCGGACCACTGGCACTACGTGAAAAGCCTGCCCTGGTTCGCGCTGCCCGCGTGGCCGATTGCGCTTTGGGCCCTGTGGAGGCGGAGAACCGATCTTCTGCATGACAGCGGGATCCAGCTGCCCCTCGCCGCTTTCCTCGTGATGTTCGCGGTGCTGAGCGCCTCGTCGCTCGCGCGCCAGCTCTACGCGCTTCCCATGCTGATCCCGCTGGCGATCCTCGCTGCCGGCGGCGTCGATTCGGCTCCCGCCTGGCTGGGAAATCTGCTCGAAAAGCCCGCGCTTTGGGGCGCCGCGATCGCGGGGGCCGCGCTGTGGGCGGGATGGATCGCTTTGCAGGCCGGCTGGGCCGGGCGCCTCGAGTCCGCCTACCCGGGCTACGTAGCCAGGATCGACCCGCTCTGGCTTGCCCTCGCAATCGCAGTGACCGTGGGCTGGTTTTTCGCGATTCGTTCAAAGGAACTGACTATCACGTGGGCGGCCGGAGTGACCCTGGTGTGGGGGCTCGCGATGACGATCTGGCTGCCTTTTCTCGATCATGCGAAGAGCTACCGCGGGATGATCGCGGAAATGCAGCGCAGCCGTCCGGCGCCGGCCGGCTGCGTGGCGAGCCGCGACCTGAGCGAGCCGCAGCGCGCGGTGTTCCATTACTTCGCGGGCATCCGGTCGCTGCGCGAAGGCTCGTCCGCGGCACGCGACTGCCCGCTGCTCCTCGTGCACACCAGCCGGGATGCCGAGCCGCCGCACGGCGCCGAGTGGCAGCTCCTCTGGCGGGGCAGCCGCCCCGGCGACAAGAAGGAGACGTTCTGGCTCTTTACGCGCGCAGGCTAGCCACGAGCCGCAGCGGCTTGAGGAGCAGGTCGAGCGCGTCCCGGATGTCCGCCGTCACCACGTCCGCGGCCATGATTGAAACCGCTGAGGCGCCTTCCGCCTGCAGCACCGCGATGCCGAGCGCCGCCGCGCGCAGCATCAGCCGGTCGTTGCGCCCGTTGCCGACGCACGCCGTGGCATGCGCGCCGAGCCGCCGGACGTACGCCGCCTTCGCACGATCCTGGTTTTCTCGCTGCAGGATGGCCAGCTTGCAATCGACGCTCCGCAGGGCGCTGCGCGCCTTACCGAACGTATCGGCGGTGACGACGTGGACATCGAGCTCGCGGCCCAGCCGGACGAGCCGTTGCTTCACGCACGGCAGGAGCCCTCCGCCGACGGCAAGCGTGCCGTTGTAATCGAGCACCAGATGCGCGAGGCGCAGGGCTCCGAATCCAGGGATGTCGATGCTCAGCATGAATCACACGCTACCCGAAAAGCGGCAAATCGACTCCTTCCAGGCCGCGGTGCCGCCGGCCAGGTCCTGCTCGAGGGCGCGCAGCTTTGCGGCATGCAGCGCCGTCAGGGTTTCGCGCAGGGTTCCGGCCGGTGCGACCAGCCGCACCTCGGCGAAGTGCTTCATGCACAGGCCGTAACCGCGCTCGAATTCCTCCCGGCGGCGCTTGTCGCTCAGGCGCTCCAGGAGCGCGCCGACGGCGCGTTCCCTCGCCGCCGCCATCCGCTCGCACGCCGCGCAGCGCCAAAGCCCGCGAAGCGCCTTGCGCCGCTGCCCGAGCACGAAGGCGGGGCTCCTGGGCCGGTAGAAGACGCTGCGCGCTTCGAGCTCCAGCCGCCTGTCCTCCTTGTCGAGCCACGAGACGGCGCGCCGCAATGTTCCCAATGCGGCATCGATTGCATGTTCCACAGCCCCGATCGCAAGCCGGGAATCGCCTGAGAGCGCGCATGCCCACAAGTGCTCTGCGCATCCCGGCAGCACCGCCCACGGCACGAGGCCGGTTTGCGCGCTCACCTTGGCGCTTTCCAGCCAGCGCGCGCGCGCGCGCTGCATGGCAGCGCAGATCGGGCACCCGGAAGTCGTTGGCCCATCGAAACCCGCGCACGGTACATCGGGAAGCCCGGCAACAACAGGCGCCGCGTCGGCGGACGGGACGACAGCGGACAGGAAATCGATTTCGGCGACGATCCAAGATCGCAAGTCCGCCTGCTCCGACATGGCGACCAATGCGCGAAAATGCGGCAGGCAGGGTGGCGGCGGCCGCGCCGCGCCTCGCATCGACGAACGCAGAGCCGCGGAATGCCGGGCGAGGAGACCCGCCAGCCGGCGCCCCGAATGCCGGCACGCCGGACAGGCCTGCGCTGCGCCGAACAGGAGATCGAGCAGCCTGTCCTCGTGTCCCGCACCTGGCCCGAGAAGATCACCCGCAGCGGCCGCGGCCCCTTTCATCACGGCCGCGATGTCCGAGGCGCGCCGCTCGATGCCGAGCAGGTGCCCGGCGTGCGCCAGGCAGAACCCGAAGGCCTCGGCGATCGTTCGAGCGTTGGCTTCCCCCCGGCTCGGATCGCAAAGCACGCGCCGCGCATAATCCGCCGTTGTCCCGCGCATCGCCTCGCAGACCGCGCAGGGAGAGCTCACAGGAGCGCGAGCAGCGCGCTCCAGCCGCCGCACCAGCCGGCCGCGCTCACCAGCGCAGCGCGGTCTTCCGGGCTGTCCGTCCCCTGCATCTCAAGGCGGAACGAAGCGTCGTAGCGCTCGACGTGTCCGAGGATCGAGCAAACGAGCGCACGCTGCGGCTCGAGGTCGAGCAGCGGATCGTTACGCAGTTCTTCGACCAGATGGACCCGGCAGCGCGGCTGCGCTCTGCTGCCGGCGCAACGCCCGCATACGGTTGCGCGCCAGTGGCGCTCCAGCGTGACGAGAATAGCCCTGATCTGCGAGAGATCGCGCCCGGCCTCGACCCGCTCCTGCGAGATGAAGCTCCTGGAATCCGGCCCGAATCCCAGCTCGCACATCAGGCAAGCGCCGCGCGAGCGCAGCCTGCGCGCCAGACGCGCCCCCGGAAGCGGCCCGGCGACCCCGAAGGCGCGCGCCGCGCGCGCCATGAGATCGGCATACAGAATCGCAGGACCGTGCAGGTAGCCATGGCGCAATGCGGCTTCCGCCGCCAGCGCGCCGACGCCGTGCCGTTCGCACATGCCCCAGGCGAGACGCAGCTGGCGCCGCGTTTCCGGCTGCATGATGCTTCCCTGGATGAACCACCAGAGAAAATGCACCTCGCCGGGAGACAGCGGCGCATCCTCCTTCATGACCGCGCGCTGACCATCAGCCAAGCAAAATCGGATCAGCGGTGTCGCAGGTCGAGTCGGCTGACGAGAGAAGATTCACGCCCACAGCTTCCTTCGCCGAGGAATCCGTAGGCATCATCAGCCGGGTTGGCGGTTTTTTTGCGGGAGGAATGCCATCTCCCGCGAAGCAGTCTAGCTTGCGCTCAATCCGCGTGCAAGCTTAGGATTTTGCGCTTCGATGCGCCGGATTTATTGCATGAACTGCTTTACGCTGATGCCGTCGAGCGCGGCGGTGTGTCCGGCGTGCGGCCGCTCGGTCGAAGCCATGAGCGCTGCGGATTATCAAGCGAAGCTTGTCCGTGCTCTGCGCCATCCGCTAGCCGAGGTTCGCATGCGGGCAGTGATCGCTCTCGGCCTTAGACGAGACGTGCAGATGGCCGACGAGCTCGCTCAGTGCGCACTGCGCCATCCCAAGGATGTCGTCGAGGGTCTCGAAGTGATAAAGAGCTTGCAGGGGCTCCCGCCGGGAGCCTCGCGCGCCGCGGCGCTTTGCACATTGCGGGATCGACATCCGGCTTCGGCAGTACGCAAGGCTGCGGCCGCGGCGCTCGCTGAGCGTCGCGCCTAATAGACTGCTGCGACGATCAGGAATACCGCCAGCGTCAGCAGGACGTAAGCGACGTACGCGTTGATGCGCCCGTGATGCATTCTCGCCGCCGTCCGCGCGATCCAGACGACCGCCGCTGTGGCGGGCGCCGAGACATAGCGGTCCATGACATGCACGTCGTGCCGCGTTCGCCGGATCGCGGTGCGGAAGTGCTCGGCCACCGTTTCCCTCGTGTCCTCGACCGTCATGGGGCGCAGCACTGCGTCGAAAATTACGCGGACGGGATTGGAGAATCCGGTCGCCGTATAGGTCATCTCGGGCAGCAGGCGGCGCACGCCGCCGTCCCAGCGCGAGTTGCGCGTCACGCGCCGCTTGCGGGTGAGCCATCGCACCAGGCCGGCGGTGAGCGCGAGCAGCGCGGCGAGCACGACAAAGCCGTACGTCGTGGACATGGCGAACACGACGGGATTGCTCTCGCCACCGCGATGCAGGATCACCAGGCCGCGTCCGGGAGCGAGGGTCTCGCCCACCTGGGCGCCCAGGTCGTGAAACTCGGCGGCGAATTCGGCCGGCAGGCTCGAATGCCCGGGACTCCTGGCGAAGAACGGCGGCACCAGCGCCTCGGTGGCTGACGCCCGCGTCATGGGGATCAGCGCGCGGTCGATCGCAGGGGTCACGTAGGTCGGAGCCACGCCGAGCAGCAGGCAGAACGCCGCCAGGATTCCCATCGGAACGAGCATCGAGCGGCCGGTCTCGCTCGCTGCAGCCGCCTGCTTCGAGCGGCTCATGCCGAGGAATCCCATGGCAAAGGCCTTGACGAAGCAGGTGACGGCCAGCGCCGCAGTCAGGGCAAGCACGGCACCGCTCAGGACGAACACCAGCTTGACCGCGGTGGATGACAGCTCGACGCTGCGCAGCAGCGCCTGCAGCGTGAGCCATTCGCTCGCGAATCCGTTGAACGGCGGCAACGCGGAGATCGACAGCGCTCCGACGAGGAAGAGGAACGCCGTCCAGGGAAGCCGGTGGATGAGCCCGCCGAGCCGGTCGAGATCGCGCGTCCCGGCCCTCGAATCGACCACCGCGGCGCCGAGAAACAGCAGCGCCTTGTAGATCGAGTGATTGGTCATGTGGTAAAGCGCCGCCAGGAACGCGATGGCGGCCAAGGCAGGATGCGCGGACGCGATGAAAACCAGGCCGGCCCCGAGCCCGGCCGTGACGATGCCCATGTTCTCGATCGAGCTGTGAGCGAGCATCGCCTTGAGATCATTCTCGGTGGTGGCGTAAAGAATGCCCAGAAAAGCCGAGACCGCACCGACCGCCAGGACGATCAACCCGGGCGCCGCCGAGCTTGGGGCCAGAATATCCAAGTTGACGCGGGCAATGCCGTAATACCGAGGTTCAGAATCACGCCGGAAAGAATCGCCGATACGTTGCCGGGCGCCACGGGATGCGCCCGGGGCAGCCAGGAATTGAACGGAACCAGGCCTGCCTTCACGCCGAAGCCGAAGAAAGCCAGCAGAAACACCATCCAGCGCTGGGCGTCGCCCAGCCCCGGCGCAGACTGCTTGAGCGCCGCGAAATCGAGCGAGCCGGCAGCGGCTGCGAGCAGGAGCAAGGCGAGCGCGGAGGCGAGCGTGCCGCCCTCGCCCATCGCCAGCATCAGATAGCCGGCGCGGGCGTGGCGCTCTTCCTCGTGCTCGTAGTTGACCAGCAGGTAGCTGAGGATCGCCATGCCCTCCCAGGCGAGCAGGAAGAGCAGCACGTCGCCGGCTGCGAGGATCAGGGCGATGGAGAAATACAGGCCCAGGTACATCACGCTGAACGCCCGCAGGCTGTAGTGACCCGCATAGCGGCGCATGTAACCGGCGCTGAAAATCGACACCGGGAAATAAACCAGCGCGGTGACGATCAGGAAAAGCGCCGAAAGGCGGTCGACCGATATGCGAAGCGGCCCGAGGCCAGGCACGGTCCAGAGCTCGGCATGAAATGCCGCGTCGGCAAAGAGCGCCTCGCCGGCGGCAAGCAGCAACGCGAGCGACGCTGCGGAGGCGACCCACGCCAGCAGTTGCGGGTTGCGGCGATCCGGGACGAGCAACGCGAGAACCGCGCCTGCCCCGCACAGCAGGCAAAACACGATGAATAGCGTGCCGATTTCCATCAGGGTGCCCGTCCTGTCGCGACCAGTAGCCCGTGCAAAATGGCCAGCGGGGCCGGCGGATTGCCCGGGACTTCGACATCGACGGGAATCAGGTCAGCGACCCCGCTTCCCGCCACGAAGCTCGGCCCGAACACGCCTCCGGAAAGCGCGCAGGCGCCGACCGCCATGACGCACTTCGGCGCCGGCATCGCGTCGTAGGCTTTCTGCAGTGTCAGCCGCATGTGGTCGGTCACCGGCCCGACCACGAGCAGCACGTCCGCCTGCCGCGGAGTGGGAGTGATGAAGAATCCGAGACGGTGCATGTTGTAGTAGGGATTGTTCAGTTGCCTGACTTCATTGAGGCAGGCGCCGCAGTCGCCTGCGTCCACCACCAGGATGTGAATCGAGTGTTCGAAGGCCGCTCCGAGAACCGCGCCGCCGGGTTTGAGCGTCGAGTGCTCGTAGCCCTGCTCCCAGTCGATCGGCGTTTCCGTCCCTCTGATGCAGCGATAGCAGTGCACGCAACGCCGACAGTCCACCTCCACCCGGTCGCCAATATGCCTGAGGGCCGCTGTCGGGCAGCGGGCCGCGAGGGCGCGCGCTTCCGCCTCCGGCCGGTTGGTTTTCACGGGAAATCCGGGCGACACCCCGGCGGACTCCTCGGCCCGCGCGGGGTAAGGCGTGGTCTTGATCCCCGTCTTCAGGCCTCTCAGAATCCATTGGCTCATGGTGTTTTTTCCTTCCTAACGGTCGTTCTCCGTTGCCGAGAGGCCGAGGCTCGCGAGCATGATCGGAAAATCCTGGAACGCGAAGTTCTCGACCGCGAGATGAAAGCCGCGCCAGTTGATGAACGAGGGCGTGACGATGCGGTAGCGATCGACCGCGCCGCTCTGCGCGATCCGCAGCCAGTGGAAGGCCGCCCCGCGCGGCGCTTCGACCCAGCCGAGCGCCGCTCCGCTCGCACCGCCGGTCGCCGCGGCGCGAACCGGGCCGGCCGGAATGGCGGCAGCTGCTTGCTCCATGATGCGCACGGCTTGCCGGGCTTCGGCGAACAGCACCCTCAACCGCGCGTAGCCATCGCCCTCCGATTCCCGGGGTACGTCGAAGTGGAAGGCTTCATAGCCCGAATAGGGCTGCGCCTTGCG